>Ga0265797_10000236_pt1 | contig 105056 bp, 79 predicted proteins | sample P2T30metagenome_FD_192433 | JGI IMG/M metagenome (GOLD analysis project Ga0265797, IMG submission 192433) | Plant litter microbial communities from East Loma Ridge, Irvine, California - P2 T30 | ecosystem: Environmental > Terrestrial > Plant litter > Unclassified | place: USA: California... | reverse complement strand
ATAGAGGCGTGTCAGAGAACCCATCATTCTGACGGCCTGTTTCCCAACAGGTCAACTCGCACAAGGTCCGCAAGGTCCGCACCAGCCCTACCTTCCACCTGCCGAAGACCCTCAAGCTCTCGCGCTCCCCTGCCTACCCCCGCAGGAGCATCCCGCGTCAGCCTCGCTTCGATGCCTCCAAGGTCATCATTCACCCTCTCAACACTGAGAGCGCCATGAAGATGATCGAGGAGAACAACACCCTGGTCTTCATTGTCGACGTCAAGTCCAACAAGAGGCAGATCAAGGCCGCTCTCAAGACTCTTTACGACGTCGAGACCATCAAGCTCAACACCCTCATCAGGTATGGAGATTTCGCAAACTTGGATATGGGAAGGATATGGGTTAACGAAGATATAGGCCCGACGGCTCCAAGAAGGCCTTCGCCCGTCTTACCCCGGACGTTGACGCCCTTGACATCGCCGCCACTAAGCTCGCCATTGTTTAAGCTAGTTCGTTCTGGGCTGGTTTACGATTGTTTGGCGCTGGAGGAGTATATAATGACACATGATACCTTTCGAAGCTCATTCAGGATTGGGCTGGGACATGGTCGTTTCTCTGGTGCAAAAGCCGAAAGGCAAACTCAGATGAGCGTATTAGTACATCAAAATGATACAAGGCGCTCACGCCGCTTCTCCGGCAATAAAAACGTGCAACGTGTGGCTCATCCATGAATCTCATTTGATGATGCTAGCGAAAGAAGCCTTCTCGATATGATCATCTCACCCGAGTATTCCTTTCTCGAGAAAATGTATGTGGCTGATGTCACATACTCCTCACATAATGAGAGATTGTTCTAAGATAGGCATTTCTCATGGATCGTCTTACCTACGGCATCTTAGTGAGGAAGCTTTGATCAACATTGTTAAACCCCGGCTGGACAATTGTTCGTTGAGGTATCATGCCGGCGCTCGCCTGTAAAAGGTTATGGCACGCCATTGATTGAGTGATTTCACAGCCTCACCATTCCACTCAATTGCCATAACATTCAAGCATGCTCTTAGCGTATATCTTACAGCCCTTCCCATATACATATATGTACAGCTAATCAAACATCAAGCGTGCGCATGCAGCGGCAAGGCACGTGTTGCAAGAGTCATCCCCCTTCTATCCGTATCGTACATGGTCGTGATTGAAGATCGCTCCTTTACATCCTCATCTTCTCCAGGTGTCTGATGACAGTCATGTTGGCGTCCATGTAGCGGTCGACGCAGTTCTTCATGCAGGTGTCCTCGTTACGTTCGAGGGTGCCAGCAGCCATGCGGCCAGTGATGCACTTCTTGAAACAGACGGAGTTGAGCTCGTGGATGGCTGTAATGGATTGTGTAAGTATACGCATTTGAAAACATAGATCTCCCATGCGCCAAAGAGGCTGTAGGGTTATGATTCGACACGGGGTGGTACATGTGGGTGGAATCGGGGCGCGCATACTAGACTGAATCTGGGCCTTCTGGGTTTCGCCGACAACGAACTGGTTAAGCTCCTGCTTGTCTTTGGCGTTGAGGTTCTGCAGGCCCTGCTGGACTTCGGGGGAGATCTGAAGTTGGTCCATTGTGAAGGAGAGATTTGGATGTAGTTGAAGCCTCGGTAGTGGTGGTCGTGATGAGCTAGTGGAATGGTGATGGTAGCGGCGATGTGACGTGAAGTGAACGGCTGATGAATGTATGTAGTGTAGTTGCGCCTCACATGGATTCGCTGCTGCTCGGAGGCTGCTCGCTCGCTGGTCTGCTCGTAGGGCTGAAGGCGCACGCCTGGACCGTGCAGTTTTCCTTTCCCCGCGACGAAAACTCCCCAGCCAGCGCCTCTGTGGTTGAGCATCTCGCTGTCCCAACTCGCAAGGCTCACCTGCACCACCACTCATCACCTGCAGCATCATCCTCCCCAACTCCAATCACTTGCACGCGATCCGCATCTCCTCCACCAACAAACACAACGACCATGTCGGGCTCCGAGCCGATCAAGGGTGGCAAGAGCTACGCTCCCGCACCGTGAGTCTTCTTCTTCCTCCCACGACCACAATCACCACCGCATACCTATCTCGCTTGCTTGCATTGCTTGCTTGCTCTGCTCTGCGTCTATCCCCACTTGCTGCCTTCTTCACTACACTCCGCTCTCCTTCCCACCAGCAACCAACTCGATCTGTCCATACCATGGTTACGCGCCCTACACCGACGACCGCTAACGCTATGGATTCCAGGACGCCCCAGAACACCCCGGCACAGAATGCGCCCATCTCTAGCCGTGCCCAGGCTCCCAGTGTGTCGGATATCAAGGAAGGTTGGTCATCGCCCACAACATTTGTTGAGCCCGGCGTAGCGAACAGGACAGTAAATTAACTTTTTTCACCGCCACAGAGGACCTCGACCGCGCTGCCGCCGCTTCTCTTTTCGCGCAGAACCCCCGCCTCGTCTCCATGATGCAGAACAAGCTCTCTGGTCTTGTCGGTCGCTCATCGGGCTACGTCGAGTCTCTGCCCACTCCCATCCGGAGGCGCGTTGACGGCCTCAAGGGCGTGCAGAAGGAGCACTCCAAGCTTGAGGCCCAGTTCCAGGAGGAGGTTCTCGAGCTCGAGAAGAAGTTCTTTGCCAAGTTCACCCCTCTCTACGAGAAGCGTTCCAAGATTGTCAACGGCCAGGCCGAGCCTACCGAGGAGGAGATCAAGACCGGCGAGGCCGAGCGTGAGGACGACGAGGACGACGACGAGGAGAAGCCCAAGCCCGATGAGGAGGAGGAGGCCGCCGCCGCCGACGTCAAGGGTATCCCCGAGTTCTGGCTTAGCGCCATGAAGAACTCTTCTCTCGCCGAGACCATCACCGACCGCGATGAGGAGGTGCTCAAGGACCTGATCGACATCCGCATGGAGTACCTCGACCGCCCCGGTTTCCGCCTTATCTTCGAGTTCGCCGAGAACGCCTTCTTCACCAACAAGACTCTCAGCAAGACGTACTACTACCAGGAGGAGAACGGTTACGGTGGCGACTTCATCTACGACCACGCCGAGGGCGAGAAGATCGACTGGAAGGAGGGTCAGGACCTCACCGTCAAGGTTGAGAGCAAAAAGCAGAGGAACAAGAGTAGGTCCACATGCGGCATCCGCGTTAACGTACACGATGCTAACGATTTTTAGACACCAAGCAGACCCGCGTTGTCAAGAAGACCATCCCCACACCTTCGTTCTTCGACTTCTTCAACCCCGCCACCCCGCCTTCAGACGACGATGAGGAGATTGACGAGGACATCGAGCAGAAGCTCGAGCTGGACTACCAGCTCGGTGAGGACATCAAGGAGAAGCTCATTCCCCGCGCCATCGACTGGTTCACCGGCGAGGCCCTGCAATTCGAGCACGGCATGGACGACTTCGACGAGGACGAGTTCGAGGACGAGGATGACGAGGACTTTGATGAGGACCGTGACGAGGATGATGATGAGGAGGAAGAGGACGACGAGGTGAGAATCAAATTTCGCGGCATATCAAGATCACTGCTGACAAATCTCTAGGAGGACGGTTCGAAGCCCAAGCAGGAGGCTGCCGAGTGCAAGCAGAGCTAAACGACCACACGATACGACTGCCTAGGAAGAGCACGCTGAATACGACTCGAACGGAATCCGCCACGTCCAGATTGATCAATGAGAACAACCGCTGCCTCCTCGCGCCGTGGAGACATTGTACAGCGCACTCACGCACCGAGTCGGAACGAGTCACTTTCTGCTATGTTCATGCTCACGCTCCCTTCACGACCACCGACTACCACCCCTCGTGTGGCCTCTCCACCACCATCAAAAGACAACGATTCAACAAAACACACCATCAAATATTAGTCTAGACTCGTTGCATGCAAGTCGGCGTTTTTTAATCAGCTCACTTCTTTTCTGTCTTGTCTGTATGGTCCGTTTCGGAAATTTTAATATAAGCATCGTGTTCTCTCCGACTATTCGCTCGTCTCATGGTTTGGTTCATTCCCAGTGAGGTAAGGCCCTCGGCATCATGCTACTCTGAAGATACTGTCACCCTTGAGATATGCTCACAAAAAAACGTGACATGCGTAGGAGCGCACTGTGTAGTGAACTGATGACGGATCTGCAGCGGTCTGTCACTCTTGCTTGGTGAGGTAATACCCTCGGCATCGCGCTATCTTCAAGGTACGTTTACCGCTGAGGTACTTTGCTTGCTAGGACTTGAAACCGATGGGGTCACAGTGAATTAACGCGATGCCTACAGCTGTCTTGCATTGTTTATGAGATACTTCCCTCAGCATTGCGCTACTTTTAAGGGCCATGACCAATGAGATACGAGTTTATCACTATACGCAAAATGCCACTTGCTGGTATTATCGAGATGAGGTGAGGTGATGATCAGTTATACTTCCTTGGCGACCTCCACGCTCTCGAGGGGGGCCAATTAATCGAAACAGACTACTACCGGCACCGGCCACACCTGTTTCCATATGTTTGTCCCCGAGAGCCACGTTCCCGACACCTTTTGCCGGTGCGGGAACCCGACTTATATGCGTGGCCGACACGACATCCATTGGTGAGTAAGGTATACGTATGGTTGTCTTTCCGTCAATTCGAGTTCTACAATACTCCGTCTGATCAACAAAAGATTGTCAAAACGATTGTCAACTTTTACTACTGAATCCATTGCTTTCCGGCGTACTGAAAATGCCTGACGCATACACCATTGACGTCTCAGACTCTGCCATAGACGACCTCAAACAGCGTCTGAGTCTTGCGCGGTTTCCTGACGAACTCGATGGTGCTGGATGGGATCTCGGCGCACCACTGGCAGACGTCAAACGCCTAACAGCATACTGGCGTGATGAGTACGACTGGCGTAAATCAGAAAGGAAACTGAACGACCTGCCAAACTACCACACCAGTATCGAGGTGGACGGCTTCGATCCTCTGTCCATCCACTACATCCACAGTAAATCCTCCATCTCCACTGCTATTCCTTTGCTCTATGTCCACGGCTGGCCAGGCTCTTTCCTCGAAGGCACCAAGATCCTTCCACTCCTCTCTTCTGGCGATGGCTCGTCAGACCCAGCCTTTGACGTCGTGGTCATCTCTCTCCCGAACTTTGGCTTTAGCGATGCTCCCCCCAAGCGCGGTTTCGCCCTCAACCAGTACGCCGAGTGCTGCCACAAACTCATGCTCAAACTGGGCTACTCAAAGTACGTGACCCAGGGTGGTGACTGGGGCTACTACATCACTCGTACCATGGCGTTACTCTATCCTGGAGCCGTACGGGCTACCCATATCAATTTCGATTACGGCGGTGGTGCTCCTACATTCTCGGAATACCCGCTGCTGGCGCTGGAGCACAGCATTCGCCCTTACTCCGAACGCGAGGTCAAGGGTATGCAGCGTACGAAGTGGTTCATGGAGGAGGGGAGTGGATATCGGGCTATCTCTGCTACTAAACCTCAGACTCTGGCGTACGCTCTGCAGGACAGTCCCGTGGGCTGGCTGGCGTGGGTTTACGAGAAGCTCGTTGACTGGACGGATGGCTACGCATGGACCGATGAGGAGATATGTGAGTGGGTGAGCGTGCACTGGTTCAGTCGTGCGGGAATGTGAGTACTCGAATCCCTTTATTTCTAGAGAGGCCGACACCACCACAGAGGATCTAAGAGGCTCAATCATCTCTTTCCATATGCAAGAGTCCGAACATCGATCAATACCTCTGACCATCAAGCACCATTCAATCTATTTTCCAACAAGCACTAATACCTAATTCACCAGCGCCGCCTCCCTTCGCATCTACTATGAATCCACCCATGCTTCTCCGCCTCACTTCTCTTCCTCCGATAAGACCAACGTACAACCAGAACCAACCACCCGCCTCCGAACTGGCGAATGGATCTCCAACACCCCAATCGGCTACAGTCACCAACCGCGCGAGCTCCGCATTGTACCAGCGACCTGGTACCGCAAGCTCGGTCCCATCGTCTTCGACCGCCACAACACCTCCGGCGGCCACTTCTGGGCTTGGGAGTGTCCGGAGAATGTGATGAGGGATCTAAGGGATATGTTCAGGAAGCCGGACACTGGGGGAGGGGATGTCGGGGGTGCTGGCGAAGGGATTGGGGGCGCTTTTGGGGTTGTGGAGGGGAGGGATGGGTATGTTTCATGAGTACGTGCTATCTGAAGACCCTGAATGCGGTCCACCGGTGCCGCAAAGAGTTCGGATGCTTCGCAAATGCCTCTCTCTCCCTCTCATACTCGTAGATCTACGAGGTGTTACCTTAGCGCTCCGAGTGCGGCTTGATCATGGAGTGCCTTGAGAAGCTAAAGGTACGCAGTACGTGTATCTTGCTGGTACTCACTGATCTTAGAGGCGATATCTTGGACTTTCGAATCCGCTCTGATCGTTCTAAGTGGCTGAGATTGTAGCGTAGGCAATGGATTGGACGGTTTCTCTGATCGGGAGTTTTCTAAGCGTCATTGTTGCTGACTTTTCCAATCTCACCGGTGAGTAAGTGATAGAAAAAGAGAGCAAAGGTGTGTGGGTACGTGTACATGTATCAGTTGTATTTTATATGTATACACGAGCCCTCGTAAAGCGTCTCGTACCCATAGGCTCCAGATTTATCGTGTTCCGTAGATCGTAAGTCAATGCTCTCCGTCCGCAAAAATGCCGTGAAAAAGAGGAACTCGCTGAAAGAACGCCTTGCCTGCTGAAGTAACGAAGAAAGGTCAAGCCGCTAAGAAGCATCGCCAAAATTGGGCATTAGAGGTAAAAGGAAATCTTCTGCGACCATGCAAGAGAAAATCACGCAAAGCTCCAAAACAAGCTCGCGACCAAGGCCACCGACCAACCCGCAAAGACAGCCAGCTTAGCAGCACTCGAAGGTACGTTGCCAGCAGCGGCACCTCCCATGTAATAGGCACCAATATCAGTGAGTTCGCCGTCCTCGTCCAACAGAGCGCCATTGGGTCCAACATTGCTCATATCCGAGCGGAAAGCCCCGAACCACGAGTAATGTGTGACATAATCCAGACGCTCCAGGTAGGAGATGCTCTGGTTGAAGAACTCCTGCGTGGTGTTGAGGTCCTCATGCATGAAGCCGATTTCTGTTGCCCACATGCTCATGTTCTGGTACGTAGCGTTGATCTGGCCGATCCAAGACGCGAGCCCTTCGAAATTGCCGTACCAATGGATGGGCATGAAGCTCGTCGTGCAGGCGCCGTCACACTCCGTGTAAAAGTCTTCGAGCCACTGCAGGCCGCGAGGCGAGCCAGTCACGGCGGGAGCACCGAGTTTGATGTCCAGGTCCTTCAGCGGCTCCATCTCGCTGATCCAGGCTTCGGCGGCGGTTTTCGGGCTGATGCAGGAGCCGCCGTCCTTGCAGCCGTCGGGCTCGTTGAACCCTAGGGCGTATTCGATTTCGCGGCCAGAGTCGATGAGACGTTTGACTGTGTCATAGAAGCTGCCTGAGTTGTCGTCTGCTGATTTGTGGTCCCAGAGCATGGGGACGAATTGCAGTTTGTCGTCGATGCCTCTAGTTGGCATTGCTTGGTAGTTGTAGTACCATGTCAGGCCTGATTCCTCTCCATCCCATGTTCGGTCATCTGCTGGATCCTCGCCTTCCACGTAGCAAAGGCCACGCTTGGGAGATGTCGGCGCTACCTCGTCCGCTGCGAGCAACGATGGTATCCAGCAAGCCCAAGTGGCGAAGAGAAGGCGGAAAGTCCTCATGATGAAAGGCGAGCTCTGTGTTTTCTGTCCCGTCCACGACAGACGATCACCGTCCTTTGGAAAACTTATAGTCGCACAAAATTGATTGATATCATCGGTATACGATGACGCAGTGCAGAACAATCTTCAGTTTGGGCAATTTAGCGTAAACAGGATTTTAGCGAGCGACAAGGCGACAGGGGTTGTTGGAGAGACAGCGGTGATGGCACGTCTAAGGGAGATAAACATCTCTGAGAAAAAAGGAGATGCTCACTCGCTTATACTTATCTTTTGCCGAGAAGAACATAGTCTCCCGTCAAAGAGAGGCCAGACGACGCCTCTTTGCTTTAGCCTTTGGTTGGCAATCGCGTTGAGACGAAGAATAGACTGAAAGTGGAAGCGGGGCGCAAGAGTCAAGACAATAATCCAAGAAAAATGGCGGCTTCACGGACCACCTAGCTTGAGGCTGATTATCGAAAAGTCTAAATCGCATTGACTGGGCTATGAAGACAAAGCTGATGTCGGGTCGATTTTGGATCTAGCATGTGTACTTTCTATAGTGCTGTCTCGACTCTCGAGTCTCCGGTTTGGTCCCCTACTAAGATACCGTGGATAACTCATCCTACGGTGTAACGTATATATCTAGGCATGACGACATGCGGATTGGCATTTAAGAATACAGAATTCTTAAACACCCCGATGGTTTGGCTATTTAGTCAAGAAAACATTCCAGAAGCTGATGAAGTTTACCTATGTGTACCTGAATGAAAGTAGACACACAGAACACATAAGACACGTTTAAAATCGTATTGAGAGCGACAAGTATTTCCCAGCATGCTCCTATGTATTTCCATCCATTAATCTAAGCATTCCCCATGTGAGTCCCCATCCATTTATTATTCATAATTCATTATCCAAACAGTAAGTCATCTCAACCATGTCAACCAAAATCAAACCGTCTTCTCAAGCATTCTTCGTGTAAAATCGCTCGCAGCCCGTAAAACTCCCACGCCACTACCCTGGGTATCCACAGTATGGCTCGGTCTTCCATCACGCTTTTGCAGTTCTGTATGAGGGATAGATGTTGCATCGCTCCCACTGCCATTGTCACTGCTAGGACCCCCCACGGCCTCCTGACGGCAAGATCTCTCACAAGTCCAAGGCTCATGGTCGAGAATCGAAGGGTCGTTGACGACATCCCAGCTGCCGGGCGAGAGCGGCACTGCCATGTCCAGAGTCGCGCTCTGCGAGCCGTCGTCGTTGTTTTTGTTGTTTTGCTTCTCGCCCCACCAGCCGCCGATAACATTGTATTGATCACGGTTGCTGATGGCCGCCTCGGCATTGTGCGTGACCCACGCGGCGTAGCTTTCACAGTGCTCCGAGTGCGTCGCTGCCATGTCGCCGTCCGCCAGGACGGTCACGCCCTGCACGAGAGGGGTTTCGGTGGGCAGAGGCTCGCAGAAGATGTCGAGGTGGTGGAAGTAGATGCCCTTGAATATCTGTGCGTCCTGCGAACAGTTCGCCGCTGCGTCGCAGTAATCCTCCATGATACCGTTGCGGCCCAGACCAGCCCATTCGCTGGCTTTCGAGGCGTCTTGTGTGTTCCAGCCTGTTGCGTCGATGACGGTGGCGATGAGGTCGTAACCGTCGGCGAGGTAGGATGGATCGGCGGTGGCTTCCCAGAGGCCGCGAAGCCCAGAGAGGATGACACCCTGGTTGTAAGAATAGACCATTTCGTTGCGCTCGTCGCATGCCGTTTGACCTTTGGAGACGTGGAAGCCGTCGACGATGAGGCCTTGCTCGTTGGTGAAGTTCTGGCTCTTGAACCAGTCGTATTCTTTGATTGCGTTGTCGAGGAAGAGAGGGTCATGAGGCTGCATGAAAGGCAACGAAGGCAGCGTGGTGTTTGTGTCCGAGGAGTAGTTGGCCGTTGGGTATGGGTCGGTGTTGTAGTCGCCAGGGAAGTAGAGGTACATTGCGATGGAGCTCGCCATAAACAGCTCGTTCGTGATCGCGTTCTTGTACGGCTCTAAGGCAGGGTTCCAGGTGATGCCGCCTCCACAGGTAGAAGTGTCGAACTGGTTCTGCACCAAGTTGTAGAAGACGTGAGCGCGATGGGCGAACTTGCGAACATCGTCTAGGCTCCGGCTGCCGTTGGTGTAGGCATCGTATTCGTTCATGAACTTGATCGCTTCGATCCATTCCAAAACAACCCATTGCGCATCGTCATAAGCCGCTCCGAATATCTGTTCGGTATCCTCGCCATCCAGGAAAGATCGTATTTGCGTGTAGTGTTTTGAAATTTCGCTGTCTATTGTTGGTGCAGAGAAGGATGAGCCGGGTAGACTTCCATCATTCTCGACAAGGATTTCGGTGAGAGATCGGTCGGTGGCGCTGAGTTCCGTGTTTAAGAATGCTGATATCCACTGTATCGATGTCCAGTTGTAACCGGACCAGTAAGGAGGTGCTTGCATCGTCGCTATAGCATCAACAAGTTCGTAAAGCCAGTGTCCAGCGCTATTGTCTGAACCACTGGCTTGCCGTTGAAAGGTAGCACTTTCGCTGCCAATTGGGATGGGGAGTGCAGATGTGAGGGAAAGAGTCGTGGCAAGAGCCGCGATAATCCTTGAAGATAACATTGTGTTGTAGAGCAGGCCGATTGTAGCAATGCAGAGTATGAATACCCTCCATTTTGGAAGCGGGTTTCCAGTGGTTTTAACACCCTGTCGAGGATGCCGCCCTGCCACCTTAGCCTTCGACGGCATTGGTAGTACTGGTGTCTTAGACATGAAGAAGGTCAAGCCCAGCCAACTCGCTGCGAATAATAGGGTCAAAGGGCCTCAGAAGGCTAGTAACACCAGCAGTGGCTTCAGTCGAGTCTTAAGTCGAGTCTTAAGACAAGAACATGAACAAGAATGTGCAGCGGTGATCATCGCGTCTATTAGGCTAGAATCAGCCGCCCAGCAGCAAGGCTTGTTTAGCAGATCAGCAGGACAGTACAATCTACTTCCCATCGACCGAGTCTGCTCGAGCTGGTGCACGCCTTACATTGTCAGAAGACCATCCATATCTGATCGGAGCTGCTATTCTGCTGAGATAGGTGCTCTCAGCGGTGTGTGCCATGCCATGATGTCCGGTTGGTGGCCGGGGCAAGAGATGTCTCAGTTTTGTGTTGGCTGGCCAAAACGGGAGACCCATCAGCCACATCGTCATGAAGGACCGGGCGTTTTTGAGATAAAGCAGTGGCAGTCTACTTGTGTAGTACGTGATTGGTGGTGCTGTAGAAAAAAGGTTGCATGCACACCTATGCATGTGCCTCTTAGAGCCATGCTATTATATAACGAGTGTAAAGATACCGCATGGCTATTTTTCGAAATAACGCCCTCTCGGAGGACAAACAGGCAGGGACAACTTGGGCGACGCTGGTAGCACTCTCTCCCAAGTGATTTGTCCCACGAGAACGATTCCTAACGGCAGTCAGCGTTACTTTTGGCGCCTAATTCTAATTTCCGCGGTATGGTCAATGGATACAGGTGCGAGCGATCTCCTCTAATCTTCCGTCCGAGGGAGTGGAACAATTGCAGAGCTGCAGCTGTGAGCTGAGAAACCAAATGTTGGTAACTTTTCATTTATTTTTCGACTTCTGTCTATAAGATTTTCTACCTCATATCTGCGTTCCATACGCGACTGGGACCCCCTTTGTAAAGGTATCCAGTCGCACCATGCCACCATCGTGAGATGCGCGCTCCGCCAAAGCAGAAAGTAAGAACAGCAAAGAGGTATCTGAGTAATGTTGAAAGATCATTAAATTGTTTTCGAGGATAATGTGATCAAGATGATCGCCAAGAAGAGAAAATCATAGTCCATGACGCCCGTGGAGCCAGCCAGCAGACAGCCAATGTACGGTTGTCTACTGGTAGTCGCCGAGAGCGGCTCCACCGACCATCTGCTGCGAGCTGTTCATGCTGCTGCGAGATAGGCTGTGCATGTCCAGGTGTGTCGGCGGCATACCCATTTGCATGTCGGGACCGGTAGACATGGCTATGGGCTGATAGGAAGTGGTCTCCTGGCCAGTACCGATGTCTTCTGCGAGAGCGTCGTTGAGGGCGTCGCGTTCTTCCTCGATCTCCTCCTCCGATGGTGCGATGCCGTCAGGGTTTGTTTCGTGTGTGCGGCGGTGCTGCGCAAGGTTATCCGAGCGAGAGAAGGCTTTGCTGCAGAGCGGGCAGATGTAAGGGCGCTCCTGAGTGTGCGTGCGAACGTGGCGCTTGAGATGCTCCAAACGCTTGAAAAGGCGGCCGCACATGGGAATAGGGCAAGAGTGGCTCTTCTGTGGGTATGGTGCCATTTCAGTGACGGTCGCGCTGCGGGCGCGACGGTACACGCCGTTCGCAGTCCGTTGTACAGCATGGTGTTGCGGCATCGATCGATATGGATTGTTTGGGCTGCCCTCGTAGCTTGCAAAGTCCTCGGTGTGTATCATTGGCATCTGTTGTCTATGGTTGTAGTCATCCGCGGAACCATCGCCTTGTGGGGTTCCCTGGCGCGAAAGATCGAGCAATTCTTTGTGTTCTCCAGTGGACATGTTCTGGTTATGAGTCGTGTGCATGCTGGCGGGAGAGTCGTGGTAGGTTTCAAACTCTTGCGCTTCGGGTATGGCTTGGGGAGCGACCGAGTTCGAGACCGAGCGTCTCAGGTCACTAGGGCGATGAGGTGTGTAGGCGGTAGCGGCGTGGTTGGAGGTTGCATTAGCAGCAAAGGCACCGGAAGTGAGCGAAGACCTCCGACGGCGTTGCTTGTATGTGGGCGAGCCTTCAAGGACAGAGTATTGTTGAGGTTGGAAGTTGCGCGCCATTGAAGGGTATTGAGCGCCAGGGTAAGACGGTGCTGACATCAGCGGGTTGAAAGGTTGTTGCAGACCCACATCTGGAATTGCGGTGTAAAGGCCGGTGTCTTCGTTGGCAATGTATGCCGGTTCTTGCGTCATGCCGGTAGCATGTTGCGGAGGTGTAAGCGGTTCGTATGAAAGGCCACGAGTGCTGTAGTCCTCGAAATGCGAAGACACGAAAGAAGGCGCGGGAGAGTATTCCATGTAGGCGGGCATCGAGCTGTGTCTGTTGCCAATCTGCGAGAGGGGAACGCCGTTGCGATCAAACACTGGATTCACTGAGTGCTCGCGCGTCCTCTGAATCTGAGAGGGCATCGGTGGCATGGCCATCTGCGAATAAGTTGGCATGTGGGACATTGAGTCATCATGCATGGCAGTCGGCATAGGCATACTGGGAGCAGGCATAGATGTGGTACCAACGAGCGAATGTTGAGGCATGAACGGCGGCGGTGGCATCGAGTCAGCTGCGCGGTCTAGGGGCGATCCGCTTTGAGACTGAGGCAGCGACTGCTGTTGTGTGGGATATGTCGACTGGCTGCTTTGTTGGGCTTTGGTCAGCTGCTCGAAGAGAGACTGTGAAGAGTCGAACTCGAATGAAAGTGCCGGCTCGTTGACAGCGACGGTGGTAGCCTCCTGGCCCATTTTCTCGCGCTTCAGGTCTCGCTCTAGCGCGTCCAGGAAGAGGCGGTCGTGGGGCACGCTGTACCAGTAGAACACCTTCTGCTTCTTCTGCGTGCGAATGCAGTTGTTCTTGTACAGGAAGTCGAGGAAGGGACTTTTGGGCTCCTCCAAAGAGGCATCGGTGCCGGATTTCAGGTTGCGCAGATCAGAGAAGATGCCTTCTTCAAATTTCTTCGAGTTCTTCACAGGCCTGCCAAAGGCCTGGAAGCGGAAGGCCAAACATCGAACGATATCGGTGCCGGAAATGTGGAAAAGATTGCTCCTGCTCGTTGTTAGAGGGATTGAAAAACGTGGGCATGGCTGAGAGCTGCTCACCAGAGGATGCAAGAGACATATTCGCCAGTAGGCAGAAGGAACCTCCGGATGTACTGGTCTTGTGCCCAGTCGACCGGTGCAGAGATGAGAAAATATTTCACTGATCATGGCAGTCAGCGATTGGATCGAGGGAGTGATTAGCGGATGAGACGTACGATTGTCGACTTGCTGCAATGCAACGACCGAGTCGGCGGGCAGGCTCTGTTGCGCATCTTGATCCAGCAAGAAGGTCTCAGGAGCGACTGGCCGCTGCTGCGGAGGCAACATGGAGGGGTGCTGAGGGGCGGAATACATGGCCGACATTATTGCTCTGGGACGAGGGTAGACAGGCGCGGGCCGAGCAGCGGTGGAGGGAAGTGAAGCCGGAGCAAACAACCCGTCTCAGACTGGAGATGTTTGATGTGCGGCGAGGGCAAAGTGAATTGCAGCGGATACGACAACCAGGTCGCACGCGAGTGAGGGCAGAGGAGGGGAAGGGAAAATGAAGCAAGCAGCACTGGAATGAAACGAGTGATGGACAAGCGGCAGCGAGCGTGTCAGATATGGATGAGGGAAGGAAGAGGATGCGAGGACCGGCCGTCGCAGGAGACCGGTGATAGAGGTCGGTGCGGTGAATACGGTGGGGTGGACAGAAGAGGTCGGGAAGTCGGAGAGAGTCAGGTATCAGGTTTGGCGGGCAGGTTTTGGGGGAGGCGGTAGTTAGTGGTAGTAGTAGTGAAGCCTGAGCTCTGCTGGTGGTCGGTGGTGGACTCCTCTCTAAGGTACGGGTGGGCAGGGCAGGACAGGGCAGCAGCGGATAGGGCGTAGGGGCCAGTTGACTGACGGTGCTGCTGCGGGCCAAACAGAGAAGAGAGGTGAGAGGTCGTCGAATAGGGCGGTTTTGGCGGGTGCGGACGGTAGTAGTGCAGGGCAGGTGGTGTTCCTTGTCCTCAGTTTGGCAGTGTGCTGTGCTGGGGGCGAGGATGTGTGTGATGATGAGACGAGTGTTTGGGAAGATGAGACGGCACGGGCGGGGGCGCGGCTAATGACTGAAACGCGCCAAGCACAGGCGGCAGAGGGCCGATTGATGGATCTAGCTCGATGATGATGATGCTGCTGCTGCTGCACTTGTGTATGTATGCCAAAAGGTTCCTGCTGTTTCGCGCGCGCTACCACGAGTATATTATTTTTATCTTTGCTGCCCCATCATCATCATCACCACCATACATGTAAACAAATCCTGTAAGCGCCCGTCTACTCGTCTCATCCCCGTCCATAGGCTTGTATACACATACATACATACATATCAATCATACCATCCTCCATACCCTCTCGGTGGCAGCAAGTCATAGCCGCCGAATTAGGTAGGTCCACCGCAATGTAATATCTGCCATATCCGTCGTTGGCAGGCTTAGTACTTAGCAGTAGTCGGTCGTTAGCCACTGGCGCATCAATGCGCGCGCACACTACCTCCATCACGCGTCACGCAGCTCGCCATAGACTTCCAGTGACTATACTACTTCCAGGCTTCCAGCACACAGACTTCCATCCCCCCGGGCAATCGCATCTCATCGCATCACCCGCCAACGAGCGCAATCATAATCTGCACAGGGTATCGAGCGTGCGAGAGTCATGGGCTTGCCTGGATGCCCTGTCCTGCATCTGCAACTGCATCTGCATCCTGCAGCTCTCCCGTCCAGCCATGCCACGATGTTCGGGGAGCGTGGCCGTCAGTGCTTGTCTCTTGTCTCTTGCCTGCCACGCTTCCAGGTTTCTTGTTTACTGACTCGTGCCTGCATACTCTCTGTGGACTCTCTTCTCCCTCGCAGTATGCTGTCGACGGCAGGCTGAAACCAAAGCCCATCGCCACGATGATGCTTCCCGTGCTGAACAGAACGAGCACGACAGTATCGCACTACCGGACAGGGTCTCTCGGCATAGCATACTGTAGCAAGGTAGCATAGCATATGCAGCATGGAACACCGTGTCATCCTTGCTCGCCATCCATTTCCAGTAGTAGCATCGCATCGTGAAGCCATGTCCGCGGGACTTGTGGGCGACTCGCCTCGCCGTCGACCATCCTACATACCCCTTTACACTGCCTTCAAATCGCCAACAGCTGCACGTCTGCACGCATGCGAGCGAGCGCATGTGGCGTGCCAAACAGGCGCGCTTGTCTCACCGCGTTCGCAAGTCTGTCGTTGCGCTGTTGCTGCCCTCTGCCCACAGCTCAGCTGACCTGCCGCCATCGTCAAGTCTCGTCAGCCCGCAAATCTCCGCCAACCGTTCTGTCGCGAATGCTCACGAATCGCATTTGATGCAATTTCGCTGTTGCTCAACTGGCGGTGTATGACATTGCCATTCTCACTGGCACAGCACTCCTTTTCCCGCATAGGCGCGCATGCAAAACAGCGCTGCGCGCGTTTGTCGCGCTGCAGCAAAATCACATCGTGGATTGAAAGACATGGAGCGTGGCCTGCGCGCAACCAATGAGCATCATCGATTAAAAGTCCTCTTAGCGCCGTCAGGACTCGCCTGTTCCTGCATTTTGCGCAGCGCACCCCGGTCGCCACCACTCTGTGTGCCTGTATGATCGCCAGCGACTTTGGGCGACCTGAAACACGTCAAAAAGAAGGTTACAGCACCAAACTCACCGAGGGTGGCGTCCGTGTTGAAGCACCCTTCGCGTGCTCTTGACAACAGCTAACCATCTCGTGTACATACTTCGGTAACTTCACTCCCTCTCACCAATGCCGCCGATCACAGCTCCCGTTGCCAAGCCAATCTATCAGCAGGATCCCAATGGTCTTTGCGCCTCGAGCTATTCTTGACCTTACTACTTCTCCGCGAGGAGATTTCATCTGCCGCTGTCACCGGAGAGTTTTCCTCTTGCGGCCTGACGCGGTCGCCATCAACCACGGAATGCGCGCTCTCGGGTTAAGCCGGTCTTTTGTCTGTCTGCCTGTCTATCGCTCGCCTAATCGTGACGGCTATTTACATGGACTGGCCTGTTCTCTACTGTTCTAACCCGGCACGTATCGCTCCCGCCAGCGATCGGTGGGAATACGCAGCGAGCTTCCAAAGCAGCGGCGCCCGATTGCGAACCTCCCTTGAAGCCGATCCTGGATGTCAGGCCATCCCCGGCGACAATTATCCCCAATCCCAGCTGGCCGGCGCAGTGGTGTCAGCTCGCTCCAAGAGTCACGACACCCGCAAGGACCAGCTGGCTTCATCACTGTCGCAACGCGTCTCTAACCACGAGACACAGACCGTACGGTTAGTCGGCAGTCTCGAAGAGATGGGATCCATGCCTCTCGATGCGGATCATCTTCAAAGCAAGGCTGAATCGCAACAACGTTCATCGTCTGCACTAAAATCAACGTGCACTTCCAGACTGCACCCATTTTGACTACACTACTCCCTACAGCGTATGATCGTCGTGAAGATGCTCTTGGGAGTGGGCCGCGGGGATCCCCTCGCGGTGTGTTCTTTCCCAACCCGGACCACTTCTCTCTCATACTACTCGTAGTGTCGCGAGCTTGGCTTGTTACAGACGCTTGAAACGAGACCAAGTTTTGCCGTTGGTAGACCCGGAGGATGCGAAAGTGTACGAGGTTAACGAACTGACCCTGTCTTCACCGACAGCCTGGCATGCTGATACAACTGGCAGCAGCTTGCGCTACTTTCGCACCTACTTCGCCCTCCTGGAGCTGATACGAACGAACGTGAGTAGGGTCTGAAACTCGGGCGTTCTGAAACATCACAAACACGTCAACCTTCGCGTCCGACTTTCGAACCTGTGATGTCTCTACTGGACTATACGCAGTATTTTACCCTGGAATCCTAGCCGAGCTCAGGACGTTCGCGCCACGACACAGGAGGTCACAAGAATCTCGTGCGTTCAGCAGAGGGTTTGATCGGAGATTTCATCGCAGTGTTGGAACTACTATGCAGGGCCCAGGAGCAGTAAACCATCGTCAGTCATACAAACTGATGAGTACCCCTAACGACTGACAAGGAAACTGCAGTGTTACCGACAAACTCAAATGAACTGAAGATTCGCCGCTTTCTCACAAATGTCCAAAATGCTGGCTTTAATCGGGACGGGCTAAGTACTACAACCCTCATCCATATCTGCTCCCGTCTATCAGTTCCCGTCTGTCTATTTCCTAGGAGCCTTGATCTATCCACGATCATCCCCAACAAGCTCTACCAGGTCTCATTGCCTGCATAACACACGAGGGTCGCAGTCGTCGTACACGACTCGTCACGACGACAGCTATTACACCATATGAAGACTTTTGCAAAGTCATCCAATCGCTGACATGAGGCTGGACGATTCGAATATTGTGTCGTGCATGACAAATTACCAAGAATGTGGACAACTGTACCTCCGGCTTCGCCCATCATTGGCACATCGCGTTATGAGATCGCAGCTGGTCACACTGACATCCCTGGAGAGAACGCGTCTTGGTGTGAAGGGTACTACACTGGTGGTTCTACTACCCACCTGTGCACTGCACAGCAAGCCGCAGCAGGCAACGGGGATCCACAGCCACTCGATATCCGGGCAGGCAACCCTAGCCGCCACCTGGAATATCACTTGTAGGTCGGGATTTGCTTGCTAAAGCGATCGAGAGGCGCATACCAACCCACCGGGCTGAGGTCAGGACGGCGAAAGCCTTTTTGGCAACCCAGCGTCGTCACTGGATCTGTAGGTCGAAAGTAAGGAACTCCTCCCCCGAGATCGACCCAAGGTCACAGTTGGCAGCAGCTTCCTTTCTCCGATGGTGGTCCAACGGAGATATGCACGATTGAATAATCCACCCCGGACCCACGTTGCCTACAGCTGCAACATAACCAGAAAGGAAGCAGGCAATCACAGCACTTACCTAGTAGTAGTGAATGAAGTCCGAGAAAGACAATCGGCGGCAACAAAAATAACAGTGAAAAAGCACCAACCACTCTGCCTTTCCCTTCCAGCTCGCCTCGCGTGCACCTGCACGCTGAAGTGAATGCAGTACGAAATCCCTGCTCAACATCATCGGAGACTTCGGAGTCGTCTACCGTCGCCATTATTCGCTCTCCTTGTGGAGGTTTCCCATCGCTCTCCCTGTTTCTCTTTCTTGCACGGAAGTTTTGGTCTAACAGTGGCTCTCCCTTCTTTTACTCGGCCCGGCTTTCCCTCTCTTCCTAGCTTGTTTCGAGTTAATGAAGAGTGGGGTCGGGAGCGTTGTGGACAGGGATAACACAGCGAAGAAGGCTGGGTTGAGCGGCTAGTGGTAGAGTTCTAGATTGTCAGATCTGCGCGCCCGCGACAGAGAGTCTTCTTCGTATGTCGTACAGCGCAAGAGGTGGTACTGGTAGGCAGGTAGGGATGTGGTCTCTTTTGGTAGTATTTGATGCCCATTTTCTTTTCTCCGAACCGGGCTTGGGTTCGTGCTGCTGTACTACTGCGACCTTGACGTAACGCTTTGGTGTCGAGATCACTTGTCCCGTCAGGTTCTCAGGTTAGGTAGGCATTGATCATAATAACAATGGCAGGTTGTTTGCTCACATCATCGTTACTCACGATGCAACGAAGGATTCTGACCGGGCGAAAATCACCATATTCCCTCGACCTCGAACGACACTCAAATCTCATCTCTAGAGTAATATTCACTTACTCGCTGCAGAGTCCTACCTGCTCTTCGGGAGAAACACCATTCTATCGCGACGATAATCGGATGTCACAAATACCCAGACGAATGTCCTTCTTCCCCTACTACAGAGAAATGGATCATCTGACTCGATGTCATCGATACAAATTCTTATTGCTATTATTATTATTGCCCGGCTTTTCCAGCGCGATCCAGTCTATGTACTACTGTACAGTACATACATTACATGGTCACAAACCATGTGGGCTTCCTGTTAATCTATCGCCGACGTTAGCATGTCGAGGTTTTCTCTCACCCGGCACGAACGAACGCATATGACGCCAACATGGTACTGCTTGCCGGAGAAACAACGCTGCCTGGATGTCTGCCTAGTCCTCTTATCATTGGTTTCGATGACGGCATTTTTGGTTGAGGGTCCAGCGCGGTTGATTATTGCAAGACCGATTTCTATCATCTTGCGATCATGTTATCCGAGCGAGGGTTAGGGTTGGGGCTCGTACCTCGCACCCTCCATTTCAATTGCATATATTCGACACCCTTTGATGGCTTCAATTGGTTAGAAACAGTGTGGGAAGGCTTTGATGTTTGGCGTGCGCGAGGTAGGGACTGCTAGTTTTGCCATTTGATGTTTGTTTCGTGTGGGTGAAGACGAAATCTTGGAAACGCAGCTGGATTGACTTCCAACTCGTTGCATCCGATTTCGTCTGAGTACGTCGTGAGGATAACATTGCACGAATTCATCATCATCGAGTCCCAACCTTCAGATGCCTTGCTATAGGCACGGAAATCGCATATGATTATGAATGTGATTACGCAATCCGGTTGGGATACAGTCGCGTTGGTGTGATGAAAAGGGATCTGATCGTTCGGATCCTTTGAATCGTTGGACTTTCGATCGGGTTATAAAGTCAAAGTGCATGTATAATCGGCGTGTTCATGTCACGTAGCTTCACTATTGAACCAGTATACCACCCTTCCAGAGTGGTGACTCTCTTCTCATGGTGCTACTTTTCAACACCAAGTATGCGTGCATTCGGAACGTGAGCCTCCACATTATGTGTTACGTTCAAGCGTTACTTTCCAATTTCGTCTTGTTGGACAACGATGTAATTCCATCAATCCGTCTACTTGAGCGCCCTGTGCGCGATGTCCTTGCGGTACTGCATGCCATCGAACTGGATCAGCTTGACGCCCTCGTAGGTGCGGTCGACAGCCTCCTTCAGCGTCTTGCCTGTAGCAGTGGCAGCGATCACACGGCCACCGCTAGTCTTCAGCTGCCCGTCGGCGCTAAGTCCAGTACCGGCGTGGAAGATGTACATGCCGTCTTGCTCGGGCTGTTTAACGGTCATCGGGGTGCCCTTGGCGTAGGAGCCCGGGTATCCGCCGGCGGCGACGACAACAGTACAGGCATGTGCGTCGGCGATTTCAAGCTTCTGCGAAGCCAGCTCGCCGTTGCATGCGGCCAGCATGAGCGATGCAAGGTCGGAGTTCAACAACGCCAGACACGACTGAGTCTCTGGGTCGCCGAAGCGCACGTTGTACTCGAGTACACGCGGGCCGGAAGGTGTGATCATGAAGCCGGTGAACAGGCAGCCGCAGAAGCGGAGGTTCTCGGCGGCCATACCGCGGACGGTAGGCTGCAGGACCTTCTCCTCGATTTCGGCCAGGATAGCGGCGGTGGCGACGGGTGCAGGGGCATAAGTTCCCATTCCGCCGGTGTTGGGGCCAGTGTCGCCGTCACCAATACGCTTGTGGTCTTGAGCGGGCGGCAGGGAAAGGATAGCCTTGCCGTCGGACAGAGAGAGGATGGAGATCTCGTCGCCCTCGAGGTACTCTTCGATCACAACAGAGTTTCCAGCCGAGCCGAACTCGTGGGTGACCATGATGTCCTTGAGAGCAGCCTGGGCCTCCTCGGTAGATTCGGGGAGGATCACGCCCTTGCCGGCAGCGAGGCCGTCGGCTTTGATGACGACACGGTAGTCGATAGAGTCGAGGTGCTTGCGTGCAGCCTCGTAGTCGACAAAGTTCTCGTAGCGGGCAGTGGGGATGTTGTGGCGCTTCATGAAATCCTTTGAGAAAGTCTTGCTGCCCTCGAGCTGAGAAGCGGCGGTACTGGGGCCAAAGACCTTGACGTTGGGAGCATTCTCTTCGAAGTAGTCGGTGATGCCGGCGACGAGAGGGGCTTCAGGACCCGGGATGAGGAAGTTGAGGTTGTTGTCTTTGGTGTATTGGACCAGAGCGGCGAAGTCCTCCTGGGACACGCCGTTGCCGTTGACACATTTGGGCACGCTGCGATGGAAGGAGTGTTAGAGGATGGCATCGCATTGCATTGAAAACGAATGCATGAAGGATTGCACGAATGATCATGTGGCACGGGCGCACCTACGCAGCAGTGCCTCCATTGCCGGGCACGATGTGAATCGTCTCTACAAGCGGCGACTGGGCCAACTTCCATGCGAGCGTGTGCTCACGGCCGCCATTGCCAACGAGGAGGATACGCAGTTGGGAGGACGACATGGTGGATGGTATATATGGAAGGAGTGGAGGGCGGAGAGAAAACACAAGTTTATGCTGTGTTTCCGTCGTTCAAGTCTCTTGTTCCGGTCGGCGTTGATTCATCCACCTAATTTGATCGTCGAAAAATTTGTGTGGCGGTGCAGAAAGTATAAGGTTGTATAGTCTATGGCTCCTTCTGGATGTATTTACACACCAACGAGGTAGGCACGTAGAGATGGTTTGAATAATGAGGCGATGACCACTTCAGGTAACTTATACGTATAAGTCACGACATGCAGTACTCACACTAAAGAATATCGCCACAAGATAAATAAAATACATGTAGTCGGACAGTGCATCCGTGTACAACAGGGCTGAAGACTGCGCCACTGCGACGTCACCCTCATGAGCCGAGTATGTCTCGCGTACTCGAATGCCGCGCCGCTTGTGAATGCGAGGGCTCGCTGACCACCAGCACTGCCTTGTCTTGCAACGCTTGCCTACTCTTCGCCAGTATTCTTGTATCTTCGAGTAGGCACATACTGTATCATCTCATCCCATCCACTCTCTCTCTCGGATCCCTAATTCTATCCCTCCGAGTCCTCGAGACTCGAGATTCCCTCACTTACTCCTCATATACCGCTGCTCAGCTGCTGCCTACCCACCCACCTACAAGCTGAGCATACGACACGCCAGCTTGGCAATCGCCAGCGTGGACATACGCCATTCCCGCATTGACCTTCTTCACTTTCCTTGTTCAACACCACAATTGCCGGCACCATGGTCACGAGGAAACCCATCAAGCCCACCGTGTCCACCGCCATGGCACAGGATGCGAACCCGCTGCCTTACCCTGCCACGCCCATCGATAGCAGCAAGATTCCCGCCAGCACAAACAGCGTGTACTCCCCCAACCTCGGCACCTCGCCCGCCTTTGACCTCATTGACATGGACGAGGCTCAAAAGCGACCGCGTAGAGACTCGGACGTGTCTTCGAATGGAACTTGGGACTCGCCCGACGAGGATGATCGCGAGACACCAGAAGAGAGCGAGCTTCCTCAGCCGCTGAGAATAGCTCATGGAAAACAAAAAGCGCAGCAGGGTGATAAGAAGGAGGACGATCTGCCGGCCGCGTTGAGGCCAGGTCCAACTGGCGGTGCATCATCGGTGCCAGCAAAGTCTGGCAACACTTTCCAAGAGGATGTGCAGTCGAACCCATGGGCGCAAGATCAGGAGACCTACGATCCCTACCGTCAACCAGAACAGCCGAACAATCGCTTCGAGTCCAACAATCCATACTTGAGGAGCCAACCGACAGGAAACGTGTCTGGCTCACAACCAAATGCCCAAAATGCTCCGGCCGCCTGGTCGGGTCATGCGGCCGCTCCAAGCGACCAGCAACACCTTCCGTACCAGCACACAGGCACAAGCCAAACTTCATGGGGTGGATCTGCCAACCCACCTCCTCCTAACAATCCACCACCGGCGGTGCCTGTCGAACTACCTACCGTGCATACTCCTGCAGACGAGATGTCCAAGATGTCACTTAGTGGACCACCCTACCCATCCACCGATGAGCCTTTCCCGGCACACCAAACACCCGCAGAGCCGCGGACACACCAGCCTCTGTCTATGGTCAGCGAGCGGACGGAGAGCTTCGCTTCGAAAGATTCTTGGGAGCAGGACCCGCCTACGTCCGACCAGAAGTTGGACACCACCGCGTCGATGCCAGCACCACCTCCACCTGCAGCAGCAGCGAACTTGAACAACCAAGCGCCACCATACCCTCAAAATGATTTCGTTTATGACGCTCCTCCCCAATCACAAGCAGACACGGTTCCACACGCACCACCGGTACCCCATGCCAACCACTGCCACAGTTTGATTGACGATGACGATGAGTCGTCAACTCCTCAGCCAGCTCCTGAACGAGAAGCCACCGTTATATCACAACCCAACAAGGCTGTGCCGGCTCCAATTGAAGTCTCTAATCAAGCACCAGCTTCTAGCAGTGCTGTTCCCGAGACACCTCGTACTCAAGCTAGCCGACAGCGCAACGAACACTACCCGATAAAGCACATCCACTGGAAGGACCAGCTGACTTCCAGCATGAGGCGATCACCGATACTCATGCAGAATGCTAACGGTCCTTGCCCACTGCTCGCGCTGGTCAACGCTCTGGTACTCAGCACGCCACCAGACCTGAACACAGCTCTGGTTGAGACACTGAGAACAAGAGAACAAGTCAGCTTGGGCCTTCTCTTGGATGCAGTATTTGACGAGCTTATGTCCGGACGGCGCGGCGACTCAGCCCAAGAGCTACCAGACGTGAGTGAACTGTATTCATTCCTACTGGCACTCCACACGGGCATGAACGTGAACCCTCGATTCATCACTCCCGTATATGCTCCACGCGGGTCTCTCGATGGACACTCACCTGACCTCAACCAAACACACCCAATGATGCGAGCACAAAGCAAGGCCGGCGCTTTCGAGGAGACCAAGGAGATGCGTCTGTACTCGACGTTCAGCATACCCTTGATCCACGGCTGGGTCCCGCAACAGAACTCTTCCGCTTATGAAGCATTTGAGCGATGTGCGCAGAGCTTTGAGGATGCCCAGAACATCCAATTCCTCGAATTCGAGCTGGAAGACAAACTGAGAGCAGAAGGCTTGTCCGATCAGGAGCAACTGTCTCTCCAGGACATCCAAACGATAAAGTCGTTCTTGTCGAATTGGCCTACGCAACTGACCGATTATGGCCTGCAAACCATATCGCGTACTCTGAAGCCGGGGCAAATTGCTATTCTGTTCCGCAACGATCACTTCAGCACGGTGTATAAAGAGCCCACGTTCGGCGGACTCATGACTCTTGTGACTGATGCTGGGTATGGAAGCCACGACGAGATTGTCTGGGAGAGCTTAGTCGACGTCAACGGTGCCGCGAGCGAGCTCTTCAGTGGTGACTTCCGGGTTGTCAGCCACAGCCAGGATGATGCCAATTTGAATCAAGGAAACTCTGCCGGAGGCGACCTTGGATGGCAAACAGTGCCGGACCGTAACAGTAGGTCCGAAGGCTCGTCGCAGCAGACTGGTCTGCGCATCAACAATGCTACTGAGGAGGCCGCGCCGCCACTGCCTGGTCCGAGACCAGCCTCACACTTGGAACCACCCAAACAAAGCAGCGACCAGCAACCGGCTCGCAGCACTAGCGAACAGGAAGATCATGATCTTGCCCTTGCCCTCCAGCTGCAAGAAGAGGAAGAAGATCGCCAAAGACAGGCCGAGCAACAACGCCGTCGCGAGCAAGAACTGTCTGAGCAGTACATCTCTCGCCAGGATGAAGGCCGCCCTCCCGCTATTCCTCCGCGTCGAGGCGGCGCCACTGGATCTGTCGGAAGAGGAGGAGCCACTGGTGGCAGGCCTGCTGCCAACCGCCCTTCCGAGAACCCATCCGCGGATCCCACTGCTCCCCCTTCATACGAGCAATACGCCAGCGACCGCCCATATCGTGAGGGAGGCTCCAACGCTGCGCTACAGCAAGGCCACCCACTAAATACCTACGACGCTCTCAGACAGCAACAACAGCAGCAGCAGCAACAACAACAATCGCCTGCGACGCAAGCTAGACCCAACGGTAGCGGTAGGCTCCAAGGTCGCCGACGAAGCAGCCAACCCGTTCCTCCCGGAGGCTTCCCTGCCGCTGCTGGACCTGCCGGACAGCCTGGCAGGCGTCCTCAGGCGCAACCAGGGACGGTGCAACAAGCGGAGGAGAAGTGCAGTGTCATGTAGAAGCCGGCTGTTTTATGGAAAGGGTGGCTGTGGGCGATGAATGTGCGTGACAACGTGTAATGAATCGACCAAGAAAGGGGAGGATGATTGTGGAAAGTTGTTCATGCATTGCTGTTGTTGCATGTGATAGATACCCTTGTTTTGTTCTGTGGCTTTTCATTCATTGTTGGATTTCACCCTGCCCCCGTTTTGCGCTTTGCGCGGGTCTGGTCCGGGCGAGCTTTGTACACATGCTAGCAATTATGAAATAGTAATGATACTCGGACACGTTGTCCGTTCTTCCTTATCTCTCCTCCTTTCACATACGCCGTGCTTTCTACGAAGATACTGTGCTTTCCCGGCCTAAGGTTCTAGCACTTGGACGAGGTCTCGGAGTGTTCCGGACATCCATTTATCCATCCAGTAGGCCGAATCCCTCAGTAGTACTAAGTGTCCGTAGTACATTCTGCTCCAATCGTCCGTCCGGCTGCCCACTCACATCATCTCATAAGCGATGCATGACTCTGCAAAAGATGGAGCCGCCTCCGCCTCTGCCCGTTTCTTGCCCCAGTCCTCCGCGATTGGGAAACCTCCGCCAAGTCTGACGACAATCCGAGAAAGTGGATCAACTTTCGTAGCGTTGAGCTGGCTTCAAGTGTTGGCTCTTCGCTTCGCCTTCACATCTGCAGGATAACGAAACGTGGAGATTCTTCATACTTCTCGAGTCAATCACAACACGTCTACAGGATACCAGGAAAGAATTCTTCACAATGGAGTACGATACCAAGACCCGTAAGTCTGTCTCTGTCTCTTGTCGCTTTACTTTGGCTTGCAAGCAGGCTTGTGGCGCTGGCCGGCCGCCTCTGCCGCCTACTCGGCGATATCACGCATGGCCATACATGTACGCTCTCGTTTTGAAGGCAGATTGCTGACATTGGTATGTAACGCTATATGCAGCCCCGTCGCACACGGCGGACAAGAACTCGTTCGCGTACTACTCCGCCCGGGACAGATGGCCGATAATCATGGTATGACTCCTTCTGCAATTCGCCTTATGGTTGAAAATATCATTTCTCCCTGCGAACCAAGGACTTCCACTGACGCAAACAATCGCTTAGACTGGTGCCATCGATGATGTGCACAAGGCTGTTTCTGCTGAGAAAGACAGCGAGAAGGCCGAGGAGGGCAAAGCCATTACACAGCAGTTGGCGGCGTTGAAATATGAAATTCAGCACGATAGGGTGTTGTCGTGAGTTTGCTGAAATGATGTTCTATTGATAGTGAAGGGGGCGCTGACATGCGAGACTAGGCCACTTCCTGACGACGGCGGCGCTGACATCGCTGGCTACAACAAAGAGATCGAACAGCGTGGCAACCCTACCTGGTTCAATGTCACTTGGCTCTTCTCAGAGTGCTACATGTACAGGCGTATCGCCACCATCTTTGCCCTCTCAAAGCACTGGAAGGACTACGATGTCTTCTTCAAGCAGAAGCAGAGCACTTTCCGCTCTTCCCGCGCTGGTGTCATCGAGCTGGCCTACCACTACAACGAGGTCCTCAAAAACCTCAAGTCTAACGACTCCGCCCTGGCACAACTGTCAGAAGAAGAGCGCACCAAAGCCGAGGAGGCACTCTTCGTCGAGATGGGCGAGATCTGCCTGTGGGGAAATGCCACCGACCTGTCCCTCCTCATGCATCTCAGTCTCGAGGAGGTGCAGAAGCTCCAAGGCGCCGAGTCGCGCAAAGCCAACCAGGACAAGATCATTGCCAACGACTTCCCGGCCGCATTCCGCGTGCTAAAGGAAGCCCAGCGCAGCGGCAAGAAGGAGCGCCGCGTCGACATCGTCCTCGACAATGCCGGCTTCGAGCTCTTCGTCGACCTCGTCCTCGCCGGCTACCTGCTCGAATCCGGCCTCGCTACCAACATCGTCCTGCGCCCCAAGAACATCCCCTGGTTTGTCTCGGACGTTGTTCCCCGCGACTTCGCCGACACGCTCAATGTGCTGCAGAACGCTAAGACCTTCTACGAGACGCCCGACGATGAGGAGCGCGCCAAGGGTACTTCGCCGACTCCGCTCTCTGCCGACGAGGAGAAGGCGATTGATGGCGTTTTTGCCCACTGGAGCTCGCTGTACGCCGAGGGCAAGATCACTCTCCGCCCCAACGAGTTCTGGACCCACGCTGGCAGCTACTGGCGCATGCCCGCGACCGCGCCCGCGCTGGTCGAGGACCTGAAGGAGAGCGAGCTTGTGATTTTCAAGGGTGACCTGAACTACCGCAAGCTGACAGGTGATGTAAGTACTCCTTGTTCCCCCTTACCGCTTGTAGTTGAATCTTTCAAGAATCTCGACTAACCAGCCCGTTCGCACAGGCTCTCTGGGAACCCACCACCCCCTTCCCCTCAGCCATCGGTCCTCTCGGTCCCGGCTCTGGTCTGCGAATCCTCTCTTTCCGCACCGTCAAAGCCGACGTCGTCGTCGGCCTTGCCAAGGGCAAAGACGAGGAGCTCAGAGCTACCGAAGGCGGCGGCGGTGACAGTGGAGCTCGCAAGTGGGCTTGGGGCGGCAGGTGGGCTGTTGTCAGCTTGAGTGATGGTAAGCAGTAGGCACGTGTTGTTGCACGTACAGGCTTGGCTTGGGCTCTGGGATGAGATGAGATGAAGACGTTATGAAATGAGACGAGACGCATGGCCGTACATGTATAGACAAGAGTCGACACGATAGATAGATCAGTTTTGGAAGATTGGGAGACTTCCCTACCCTCACTTTCAACAGGGATGTAGGCTCTTCCGAGGATTCATGAGAATATCTGAAAAAGCAAACGTCAAATCTCGAAAGACCAGCAGTCTTGAGGCCATCTCTTGAGTATGACACTTCGATACGGGTCTATGCTCAAGACTCGATTCACAAATGCTGCGCAGACGCCCTACAACAACAACAGATCATGCATCCGCCTAGACCGCCCCTTTCATCGTCTTCGGAAACGACTCACGACACCGCGAACAAGCACAGCCAGGCGCAGCTCCCGCACGCTTCGACTCGTGGGCCCCGACGCGAGCTCCCTCAGGATCTAGAACATCGATCAGCTCTAGGAGCAAATGCTGCAAGCGCCGGATCCGATTGAGACCCGTGGAATTGCCGCGTTGCTTCTGTTTATCGAGCTCGTAGATCCCATGTTCGATATTCGTGAACCACGCACGGAAGGCGGCCACAGGGTTGGGGCCATCCTGCTGGTCCGCCACGCCTTTGACTAAATCTCCGGGACCTGGCTGCTGCGCGGCTTTCACATCTTTCAAATCATCCGCTTGGGCTTTCCAGTTGCGCGTGAACTCGGCGAATCCCATGCATACACCACCAGCAGTCGAGCTCGGCACGGCCACGGTCGACGCCACCGTCATCAACTCCCCAATCGCAAGCTGGTGACCTTTCCACAGCAAAAACGGAACCTCAGCCTCACCCCTCGCGTCCGAATTAAGACACTGCTGGATCCTGCCCAAAACGTCCCCCAGCCGCTTATTGCCACCGCCGCGCTCCTCGGTAGCAAAACACGCGAACTGGACCTGCTGGCGCAGGATGTGGGTCCACGAAAGGTACTGGCCGAAGAGGAAAGCGGTGTAGATTATCAGGCAGTCCTGGTGGTCTTGGGAGCCGTGGAGGAAACTGAGGACGTTGTTTTCGACGATGTTGTGGAGGCGGGCTTGTAGGTCTTGGGCCGCGAGCAGCAAGGGGTCGCGGTATTTTCGTAAGAGGTACTCGCGTTCGCGGCGGTCTTTGCGCTCGTCCGAGTAGATTGTTAGGAGACCGGTGGCGAGGGCGACGGCGAGGGAGGCGGTTAGGGAGATTACTGCTACTGTTATTGCGGCGGTGTCGACCATGGTATTCTTGCCTTTTTCGGAGGGGAAGAACGGAATCTCAAGGCCAGCTGTGCTCGTCTTTGCGAGGTACTTGATTGTGAACTACTGTTGTGTTTGTCCCGAGCCTTTGCTCTTAATGTAGTTTTGCGGTGAGAAGCATTTGAGAGGATTCATGTTGTGGATCGTCGTGCTAAAATTAGACTTGTGCATCTCTTCTGGCGGGCATGCATCATCTTCACCAATATTTAAGTACGCCGCCGCTTTGAGGCTACAATATCAGTACTTAGCTTGATAGGAGTGTGGCAGGTTTTTGTCGCTTGTGTGGCGTCTGCGTTCGTGCGTTGATACTTGAAAGATACGTGTACCGAGGACTGAGGTGGTTGGGTGGTACGGGGAGAGAGGGCACGGACGACGTCGCGTCGCATCTGTCAAGTGACGGGATGGTTTTCGTCCCTTGGCTGCCTCCCTCACTCTTGTCAGGTTCTCTCGGTCAAAACCACAACATTCCATATAAACATGCTTTCCCAGTTGAATCAGCGACCGACACAGCGGCTGGCCCATGGTGATGCACACAAATGCACAGCCATGCTGCTCATACACGTCAGGTGATGATATTGACCGCGGGCGCATGAGGCGCTGGCTGCGTCCAATCGTTGGTTGTGCCACATCGCTAAGTCTGTCCAATTGCTGTACGGTCCAAGAGGTGGCATACGGTCTCGCCTCAGCCCCAAATGTCCTACAGCCTTGCCATGAAGGCTTCCATAAGGTCGTCGCCGTCCGACCTGAAGTGAGCTCTCCTCATTGTCTCACAACCAAGTCAAGCACAATCACCTCGCCAGTCTTACGCCACCCCAGGAGTAGGTGACATGAGCCAAAACCCAGAGTCAGAAAGCTATATCGACCGTGTAAAAAAGGTCTCTATTGCTCGCGGTTGCTTGGAAAATATTTCGGAAGCCCTGGTACCCCACACACCAAACCCTATCGCAACATGGCTCAACGGCACTACCCAGGAAACGAACGACGTACTCAAGATCCTCGCTCTAGCGAAGGGGGACGGCACCGAGCCTGGGAAGGCAGTATGCATAGTTGAGGACATAAGTTGGGAATGGATCAATGCCATGGGTACCGCTTGGGGAATTGAGCCGCACTTTTTCGCAGAATACGGCATCAACCCAAAAGATGACAATGCTTGGAAGCATTTGTTTCCCGATGATCGCAGACTTGGAGCCGCGCAAGGCCCGTCCAAGTGTTATCATGTGGACGGCGTATTCGAGCACCACCATCTGGCAGGCGATCCGACAGCCTTAGACAGGCTGAGGAAAGGTCTTCGACGCTCACTGTATCGTCGCCGGTGTTGGGCTGATCCATCTTACTCACCGTCTTCCAATACGCGGTTCTCGTATTGCCGGGTCAACGCTAATCTGTGTATGGTCAATCACCTTTTGCTCCGATCGTTAGCTTACCCTTGTCTAGACCTTTTCCTTGTGGATCCTCCGCCATTTCCGACCGCACATGATGTGATGGACCCCGAAAGAACAAACATCACGGCCAGCATGCAGCAGTCGCGTGCCAAGACGAGTCTGCGAGTACAATGCCCCATCAGCTGCGGTGTAGTTCTCCCACAGGTTCTAAAGCAAAGGGGCTACAGCCTTCGCCGGGTCCTGGGCAGTATATTCCGACATGACTCGCATTCCAACATCTCATTCTTGTATACTGATGTCCAGATGGCTATCAACCGCGGCGAACTCTTGCACCTCATGTCCGCGTCTCTTCATCGAACCAATTTCATTTCCATCGAACAGGAAATCAAAGCCGTCAGCTTCCTGGAGCTTCCAAACCCAGATATACGAACCAATGCGAAACTACTCACTCTACGCGAACTCCTCTCTGAGCTCTCCACCGGAGCTGCTGAAGCGACCAAGTACGTGCCTAGTCACGTCAAGCGGTTCTACGAAGAAATCGACAAACAGCCGCACGCCAGAGACACACTTGACTTCCACTCGCCAATTGTGCGGCTGGCAACGCTCAACAAGCAAGCGAGTGCACTCGAGCGCTTCCTCATGGATAGCTTCCAGCTTCTGATGAGTTCCATCAGCGTTGCGGAGACGCAGAATGCAGCCAAGCAGGCGAAGATGAGCATGGACCAAGCGGCCCGCACTGCAAGGTTGACGAAGCTTGCATTCGTCTACATCCCGCTGACGTTTGTCACCAGCATCTTTGGCATGAACGTCAGAGAGCTCAGCGAACCTGTGCCCTCTCTTTGGGTCTGCTTTGTGACATTACTAGTTGTCACGGTGGCTACGGCGGCCATTTTCAGCAGTTACAAGTACAAGGCTGAGAATTCGCCGGAGGCGGTGTTGACGGGGCAAGAAGCTGAGACGTGGAAATTGAGACGCATTGCTGTCCTACCACGGAGCACTGACGCAGCGGCTACAGACGTGGAAAAAGGCCCAGCAGTAGTGGTGGTACCACGCGATGGTCAGCTATGATTCTGAAGGCGGGCTCGAGAGCGATTTCGTTCGGTGCGGTGTCGAGCACTTGAAGTGTTTCCAGTCGCAAGGCCTAGTTCTCTGCAAAGCCCAGTCGTTGAAGGAGTCCCGTCGTTCATTGCGAGTTCGAACCGGGCTCGAATGCCTTGCTGTACAGTGTCGTCACAAGATCCATTCAATTGCAGTCCTTTCGTGCAAATGTAGCAGTACCAACAAGCGCTTGCCATGGCAGCTACGTCGGTTTGCCTCGGTTGGAGCGCACGACTTCGCGCATTGTCCCATTCTGGAAAGGCGACTGTTGGGCGGCGGGTATCTTCAGGTTGCTTATACTTTACCACATGAGGTAGTGGTGCTGCATTCCGTGCAGTGCTAGTGTCTGATAGGAAGATCGACGTCATACCAACCGGGAATCTCTGCTATTGTCGCTGTTAACCGAAAGCAATTCCTCCGGGAGCTTGAAAGCAATCTATGGACTGCCGCTGACGTCTGTCGAAACACCAAAGTTCTGCTGGGACGGTACGTTTGGATACTTGTCTGATGAAGCATCAAAACATACGTTCCCGGCTCGACAATTTGTTCCTCACTTGGAATCCAGGGTGCTGATCTAAAGCTTGTCGAAAGCTTCGGCTTGCTTGGCCAGTGAGCTCACCCGCGTGGGCTGAACCTTCTACACCATGAAGATAACCAAACGATGGCGACTTCACGCGCGCGGTCAGAACCTTTGACGCCACATGACCGCCACTTAAGAGCTCCTACCACACCTTCTCTACCATTCACCCTGTCGGCCGGGAGCTGAACGACTTACGCTTCGACGACAAGCTTTCTTCAACCGTCAAGACTTTCTGGGCAATGCTTGAGATTGTGTTAATCAGCATCGAGGGTCGGTACGTTTCGATCTCCACGATCAGCCTTGAAGCGTCGATCAACGGCATGGTCTGCACGTGCGTGTCAAACCAAAAGGCTCACACAGGCGACGTCTTCAACACTGAATCTTGCCGCCCGGAGGTGTTGTCTGATAACTCGAGGACCCGCTATCGTGCAGCTGTTGAAGAATCACGGGAACTTGCCGATGCCTGGCGTCACCATGGTGTCCTCGCGAGCTACTACGAGAACATTACGTCGCTATGCACATGGAAAATAACTTCAATGGCTTCACGAGGCTGTCAAGCACTTACGTCGCCTTCGAATCCAATCGTCCTCAGCGTCCTAACATGACGACGCAGTATGATCTGACCTGGTTTCCGACTATGGAACAACGCATACATAAGCAATCAGCCTGACCCCAACTATCACCGTATCATCATCATCATCATCATCATCATCATCATCATCATCATCATCATCATCATCATCATAGTGTTCATCAGCACAGCAAAAGCACACTCGAGCAGCGTCGAAAGACTCAGCGAAGCAACAAGCCGTACCCTCACCTTCCAACCAACCCGTCTTCATCGTCCGACATACCTTCTACCAATCATCAATACCCCTTCACACACCGCTGTCCTCAACCCATAGCCAACATGCAATTCACCCAAGTCATCGCCTCCGCCATCATTTTCTTCTCCACCGGAGTTCTTGCTGCTCCCGTTCCCCAGCTCGCAGGCGAGGGTGCCGCCCTCAACTCCATTTTCTCCAGCACCGACAATGGCATCGGCTACGGAGTAGAGAATGCTGAAGACAACACCGCGGATCTGGTCACTTCTCTCAAGGGCGGCTCCACTGGCTCCACTACGCCAGCTGGCCCTGGTGGTCCGCCTCCTCCACCACCGCACAAAGTCCGCCGCCAACTTGCGGGTGAAGGTGCTGCTCTTGACTCCATTTTCTCCAGCGCCGACAACGGGATTGGCTACGGAGTCAAGAACGCCGAGGACAACACCGCAGGGCTGGTCTCGAAAGTCACTGCCTCCGTCCCTAAGATCCCGCGTCAGGCAGACAAAATCGCCAACGGTGTGAAGAACATTGGCAACGCCGCCGGAGTGAGCACTGTCACCGAGCCTGTCGGCAACCTTGGGGACTCGCTCGATGGCGCTCTCACTAGTGGTGTTGCGGATGCCGGTGCTCAAATCGGCAGTACCGAGGAGACCACCCTTGAGAACATCGGCTCCGCTGTTCCCAAAACCCGCCGCCAACTCGACAAGATCGCCAACGGCATGAAGAACATTGGTAAAGCCGCTGGCCTGAGTGCGGTTACCAACCCTGTTGGAGACCTCGGGGACTCCCTTGACGGCAGTCTCACTAGCGGAGTTGCAGACGCCGGCGCTCAGATCGGCAAGACTGAGGAGACTACTCTTGAGAACATCGGTTCTGCGGTCCCGAAGTGAAGGGATTGCTCCTGTTTTAGATTTGGATAGTTACTTTGAGTTTTAATTGAGCGATGCTGCGATCTAGGGCCGCGACTGACAGGGCCGCGAAATTAATGGGACGGTGTTCAGTTGTCTAGGCGTTTGGGGCACATGTCAGCGTTCTAGTAAAGCAAGCGTCTATTTCTCATCAGCAGTGTGATAAGTAGCAACTCAAGTTACAATTTACCATGATCGTTGTGCAGAAGTCCAAATAGCAGATAAGTCTTGTCAAATCGTTCGTTCCGTTGAAGATTGTACTTGTTTGTATTGCCAGAATTCACCCACATTTTTAAGAGCTCTGATTGGACGGGACATCCGCCGCTAACGGGTGTCCAGAAAATCACAATGGTGCCCCCTCGACACCTCTGAAGTCGAGATACATGTAACTCCATCCATATCCCACCGATCGAAGTGTCGATTGGTGCGCCTTGATGCTGACGGGAGAGGCTGTACAACTGTGTCTTCGCTTTGATCTTCACTTTTGATGAAATTCTGGACTTACGATTGCCTACTGTACCTACGCTGTGCGAGTACCCTTGGCTGTTCGGATGTGTCCTCTGCACAAGTGTTATCTCGCTATTTTATCACGACTCGGCGTGCGACATGCGAGTGCGAACGCCTCTCTGATACGAGTGCTTTGTGCTTTCACACCCTTGGAATCCTTCTTGGTGGTATGCCATGATTTTGGCAGAAACTTTATCGGCCTGTTCCCCAATCTGGACGCCGAAGGAGCAGAATCCTTGCAATTCTCGCCTGGAGGACTTATAACTTACCAGCCTCTGCTTGCACGTCGACATCCAAGGCTCATGTTCCTCCAACATCACCCACGACTACCTTAGCATGCTCAGGCAGCAGTCGGTGGTCGGAGGTCATACTTCACGAGTCAGGCGATTTGTGCACTTGTGAAGAGCCCCGCACGACATGAACGCACTTTGTCCGAATGTGGTATGGTATCAGATCGCAGAGGCACAGGGTCTATGTGAACGAGCATGGTAGCATAAGTTCTCGCCACTGCCTTTATCCGCCACACAGCGAGCATCTGCGATTGCAGCTTGTTCTGCAGATTAGATGTAGCATGATTCACGCTCTCCAGTGGAAACGATGTATCCCACGAGACGAGCGGGAGATCTTGCTTGGTGATCGATGCACTGAATGCAGCAGCCTCTACTGTGAACAGGACCTCGGCCATCCTCCAGTCTCCACCCCTCTACCCACGTCAAAACAGTATTGTGGAGTTCAAAAACAAGACAAGACCACTTGTGCACGGGAGCAACGGGAATAGCCTGCGCCGAGAGACTACCCATGTCCATCATGAAGGATGATTACGCACATGCGTACCTACTGCTATATCACGTCCCCTTCTGGCCCGTTCCCATTTGACTTCCTACTCCTACGCTCTCACATCAACGACAATGGCTACTAAAGACCCTCTATCTAGTTTGGAAGGAGACATGCTCGACGTGGCTCCGGGCGTCGAAGCAGTCAATGGTGACTTCAAGGCTTCCAGTAACATCGAGCGACTCCCAAATGTAGCTACAGAAACACCCGACAACCAGACCGGAGCGAACGCCACCACAGCCGAAACACAAACGTGCGACGTGCTCGTCGTTGGCGCGGGCTTCTCTGGCATCACTGCCATCCATCGATTCCGCAAGCTCGGTATGAGCGTGAAGTGCTTCGAAGGCGGTGGAGACTTTGGTGGCACCTGGTACTGGAACCGTTATCCCGGAGCAAGGGTTGATTCGGAAGCACCCTTCTACCAGCTGGACATCCCCGAGGTTTACAACACGTTCAACTTCTCACAGCGCTTTTCCGGCCACGAAGAATTGAGACGCTACTTCTCCCACGTCGAAAAGGTTCTGGATCTCCGCAAAGATGTCACCTTTAACGCCCAAGTAGTTGACTGCTCTTGGGACGAATCTACCGGCAGATGGTCGATCAAGACTGCCAGTGGTCACTCTGCTAACTGCAAGTACCTGTTCCTTGGCACCGGCGCCCTGTGTCGCAAGTACACACCGGATTTCCCCGGCCTGGAATCCTACAAAGGGAAGCTCGTACACAGTGGCGCATGGCCTGAGGACCTCGACTGCACTGGCAAGAAGGTCGGCCTCATCGGCGCTGGAGCAACGGCTGTGCAAATCACCCAGGAACTCGGAAAGGTGGCAAGTGAGCTGAGTGTCTTCCTGAGACGTCCGAGTCACTGCCTTCCCATCGGCCAACGTAGCGTGTCCGCAGAAGAAGCACACAGCTTGAAAGCCTTCTACCCTACCCTTTTCGAGAAATCACGCCGCTCTCTTGCAGGATTCCCGATCCAAGATTGCGGTAAATCCACCCTGGAAGCCACAGCGGAGGAGCGCCAGAAACTGTGGGAAGACCTCTGGACCCGCGGCGGGTTTCAGTTCATGATGCTGGGTTACAATGATTACCTCGTCAACCCAGAGTCTAACCGCTTGGTGTACGACTTCTGGGCCAGCAAGGTCAAGCAAAGACTCACGGACCCGAAGAAGCAGGCGATCATGGCCCCCGATACACCGCACTACCACATCGGTACGAAGAGATTCCCCTTGGAACACGACTATTACGACATCTTGAACCAGGACAACGTGGAGCTCGTGGACCTCACCAAGACAGGTCTCAAGTCTTTCGAGGAGAAGGGCATGCGCATGGACGACGGTACTCTCAGAGAGTTTGATGTTGTCGTCCTCGCGACCGGCTTCGACAGTTTCACCGGATCGCTGACCAACATGGGTCTCAAGAACAAAGACGGCGTCGATCTCCGGGATACCTGGAAAGACGGCGTCTCCACATATCTCGGCCTGACCATTCCCGGCTTCCCCAACGTCTTCATGTGAGTGAGCTTGTGATTATTCGTCCCTGGACAACGCATCAACTGAATTCGGAATGTGGAAAACTAACAAATCATCCAAACAAGCTCATACTCCCCGCAATCTCCCTGCGCCCTCTCAAACGGCACCACAACAATCCAAGTCCAAGTCGAAACCGCCGTCGACATGATCGCCGCACTCGAGAAAGAAAAGGCCAGATCCATCGAAGCCAGCCACGACGCCGCGGCGGCCTGGAAGCAAGGCATCGCCGACGTCGCAAACATGACTCTTCTGCCCCAGACTTCAAGCTGGTGGAATGCAGCGAATGTTCCTGGCAAGAAGGCGGAAGGAATGACTTAGTAAGTATTGCATTGGTCGAAGAGGCTGGATTTCTTTTTTATTTGAACTTGTGACTGACTTGTCTGTTCTAGCATTATGGGTGTCGATATGTATGAGAAGCAGTGTAGGGATACGCTCGATGGCTGGAAGGGTTTCAATGTCGTTGCCGCTTAGGCTTTCCAAATGCTGGTTCTTACGACTTTCTTCTGTGCTGTCTGCGAACACTTGTAGCGGTACTACATATCAAGGACGGAACTTCATATTCACACTCGTTCGGGAGTATCGGCCTTTGTGTATGTTTCCTTTCACTGTCATTAGCGTTCTCGATAGGTATATCATAGAGCATAAGAACACAGTCTTTACATGTAGCTATAGCAAGAGCCTCCTACAGTAGTTATCTACCGAGACATCCGAGTTCTGATTTTCATCCTCCTACCATCCACATCCTTCGTGTATTCGGAGTGCTAATCTACTGGTCTGATATTTTCATCTCTAGAGTACAGCTCTTCTTATGCCCCTGCATATCTAGCCTGCTCAACTCCCCTTCTTCCTCATCGCCTGCCTCTACTCACTGCCTATTCAAAGACTCTCTTGCCGGAACACACTTGCTTAGCACCGTCTCTGATCATATGATGTAATTGGGCTACTGTGATGTGGGACGCTTTCAACGGGAAAACACGCGCGCGCCATTGACATAAATAAATGGGTTATGAGAAGCTTTCGACGTGCAGATACTTACTGCTATCTACAATACACACACACGAATTTACACACATAGACACAAACACTCTCTCTGTCTATTTCTCTCTCCGCATCACCCCTTGAGATCACCCTTCATGTCACCTTTCAAGCCGCCTTCTGATCCTTTTGCAATCCGGTAGCCGAAGCTGACAGCCACTGCCACTACGAGCGCGAAACAAAGAACAGACGGACCCCACTTGTCGTGGTAGCTGACGGCCACGCGCCTCTTGATCTTGTCGACGCGCCAGAGGTAAATTCCCATCGAGTAAAGAAGTGCCAGACATGCGACGAAAGTGAAAGCCCACGCTGAAGCGAGCGATACGCTGTCGCCGAAGTTGAGAAGCGTGGCTGCGATGGAGCCGAGGATGATGGAGAATTCGAGCTGGACAAGGGTGTTAGTTCATGTAATATTCGAAGTAAGGATCGAGATAAACTTACCCAAGACAGAAATGTGCGTTCTGCTGCAAACGACACCTTCGGCTCAACGCGGACGGGCACGTGGATCTTCTTGCCTTTGGGCGCTTTGAAGCGTTTTTCGCTCACTTGATTGGCGTTAGGCAGGCCGAGACCACCTTCTCGTCCAGGAATCTCTGTGGGTTTAGGAACAGGTTTCGCTGCGGCAAGAGCGTAAAGAAGCTTGTCGCCGGCGGTGCTGGCATAGTGCTGTGCAAGCCTCCAACGGTAGTGCCAGCCGCCGATACGTTTTGCCTCTTCAAGATCATCATCTTCGTCATCCGAATCGTAAAGCGGGTAGTCTTCCTCGGCCGTGGCATGCGGACGGTGTGCCAGACGCTCTTCTTCGTCCATGACATTAGGGTCAGCGCCATTGGCATAGTCCAAGTGGCGCTCTTCTTCGTGTTGCTCAAGTGCATCGCGGGCTGCGCGAAGACGACGTGTGTTTTCGTCGTCGTCGTTCACTGCGTGACCATTTGAGCCTTCGACGTCAAGCTCATCCTCAGAATCGTCGTCGTCCAAGGCCGCACTTGTGCTGGCATCCGTGCTGTGCCCAGGACGTTCGATACCGAAGCGGTGGGTCACTGGTTTGCGGATGTCAACGTCCATCTGTGGCATCCAGAATGGCAACAGGTTGATCCGATTGGGGAACATGGACGCGCATCCATGGATGAACTTGGAGAATTTGGGCACAGCTTCGACCAAGTGTGAGGCGGTGAGCTCGCGAATCCAAGCGGGAGGATCCTGACCAGCGGCAGTCTGGAGCTTGACTTCGAGCACGCCGTAAGGGAAGTGCTCAACGTCACCCTTGGGTAGTTGGCTGAACGGCCAATCAACACCAATATCCATTCGGCGCCAGTTATCGCCGGAACGCTTTTTGCCATCGAGATTGTCTTCACGCGTCATGGTAAGCTCTGTGTCGAGCGAAATACGGACACGGGCATCTCCCGGCAGCTGAAAAGCAGTGCGGTTGTAGAACGAACGACAAACTGGGACCAGTTTGCGATCAAGCATGCGGAATTGAATCTCTTTAGCCAGCTGCTCAAGATCGTCGATCTCCTTCTTGCTCTTTTTGCCTTCCCTGCGTGCCTTTTCGAACACCTGCTCAGTGGTCATGTCACCACGCAAGAAAGCGTTGACGTTCTTCTCTTTCAACGAAAAGCGGGCTTTGACAGACTTCTCGCCAGTCCAGTCTTCACGATGAGTCTTGCGTTCCAGGAAGATTGTGTCGGTCTCCATGCCACCATACCAGCGCAGACGGTGAGCCTCAGCTCCTTCAGTCTTCTTCAGACGGCCTTCGTACAGCTCCCATGTGTCGGGGTTGTCGTAGTAGATCGACGAGATGGCCGAATCCTTCTTCTCGAACTCCTTGCTGGGGTTGAAGACAAGAACAGGCAGATGCTTCAAGATGATGAGCTTGAGCTCGGTGATGTTGTCCGGATGCACCCAGTACTTGGTCGTTTGACGGATGAAGTTCTGCTGCTTACCGCCTGCGCCAGAGTCACCGGTGATCGGGTTTCCGCGCGTTCGGACCTGGTCGTAAAGCTTGGAGAGGTTGATCACGGTAACATCGTAGTCGTCCTTGAAGAAAGGTCTTGCACGTAATCTCGCCGCGAACACGGGCTTCAAGTGCCAGTTGGTCTGCTTGTCGTGCTTCTTGATAATTTTCTGGAAACCGGTGTAGTTGAGTTGCGTGAACTTGGCCAGGTCGTGTACGTCCGCGATGATGTCCGACAGATCCTCTTCCAGCAGCAGGTACTCATCCTCCGTAGGCATGTCAACCTGCTCGCCCCGGTTGCCCGCTTCCGTCCTGGCGATTGCATCGCTGACTTCCTTTTCGCTAGCCGTGATTCGACGAACAATCTCCTGGCTCTTCACCTTCTGGAAGGTAAAGACCTTGTCCAACTCTTGCTCCAATTGGTTGACGAAGCGCTGTTCATCCTCCTCGTTCCATTCTTGCTTGGGCTTGCCGGCGCCCTGCTCCAGACTTTTCTTGAGCTCGTCGTAGGAGATGTAGTAGTAGTACCAGTCTTTGATCAGCGAGCTGCGCAATTGTTGACCGAACCTGTGCGGGTGTTGTTAGCACAGCGCATGGGAAATGCCATTGGGCCATTGGACATTGAGCTGCGGGGCTGTAGTTACTTCATGGTGCCAACGCTGCTCCACCGAGGGAGCGGTCGGGTGTGGGATAAGTATACAGGCACGAAAGGGAAGGTATGTACAAGAAGGTCGAGAGAGAAATGGCGGTGCGGTATTCTTTGCGGAGGGTGCTCGCAGCAGGCAAAAGATTAAGCGAGCGTGAAGAAGTGCTTCTGGCTGTGTTGCTTGTGTTGGTGATGGCTGGCGGATCTCACTAAGGTAAGTTAGACAGGCCAATGCGCAAGAGCTCCACCGAGGCAACAACGCCCGTTGGCGAATCACAGCAGGAATAGAGGCCACGCCGTTGAAACACAAAAGCAAGTCTCCTTCAAGCAATGATGCTTCTTTTCTCACCCAACGCCAGTCGATCCACAATGAAATTGATTGAACGACACAAAGACTGTGGTGCGTCGTAAATGGTTGACGATGAACGCTGCCGAAAACACGCCTCGCTGGTATTCAAAAAAGATGGAATGCAAAACTACACGGTCTCATCGCCGCATCCAACCAAAAAGGCGACATTGCCCTCTGTTACCAATACACCAATTCCCCGCCGTCATTATATATACATTCGTTGCAGGACCCGAAATCATGAGATGCTGTCGTGAGAGGTCTTGATCATCGCTGGCCGTGACTTGGCATCAATTTATTCCTGCAGTCCATCCAAGCTCGCAAAATCGCTGAAGAGGTACTCCATCGTCTGCCTCTCATAAATCCTCCTCAACTGGTCCTCGGATTGCATGGCCTGCAATCGTTTCTGGCTCTCTCGGAGATCTCGCAACGTTATTTGTGTCGGCGAGATCTTGCGGCGCAAGACTGGCGCGCTGGGTAGTGTGTTGCTGGAAACCCTGGCCTTGATCGATGGCGAAGGCGAACTTATTGGACTGTTGTCAACTGAGCCCACAGGCGAGAAACTGTACGGTGACCTGGGCAATGACGATGTGCTTGGGCAGATCCTCGCAGTATATGAGGAGAAGTCTGACGGAAAGTTGTATGGAGGACTTTGCGGTACTTTCTGATTGTGTTGATATGCGTCCCCAGTCGTGTGGGCTTGCGGACGTCGCTTGAACGAACTGGAGTCGAGCTCGTCCGGAGTTGTTCGTAGCCTGAGTGGCGATGGGCACAGAGCCGGGGCGCTTGCCATTGCGACGACTCTTTCAGGGATCTCAATAGTGTGGAAATGCCCCGGCTGGTAAGTAAGTCAACAAGAACCCTCACAATGTGGGCAAAGGCAAAGGGCAGGAAGAGTCAGACTAGCCATCTCGCTCACGAAACAGCAGCAGCTGACTTTCTAATAGGAATATTCATGGCTGGTAGGGTACCTAGCCAGACCAGGCCGCATTTTGGCTCTTCCAATGCATATGCGTCAGCAGCATGTAGTGCGATGGTCGCCCATGGTGGACTGTTAACGGCGGCATGCCAAAGCCGGATTGGCTGTATTGGCTGACGATGACTTGCAGAAAGGTACCAAGGTACGAGGGTTTAGTGGTTGGGCGGTAGATATTAGACAAGGAATTTATACAAGGCGTGCAAGGCCTTTGCTCGCCAAAATCGAATGACGGAATGCCTTGCCAACTTCTAGAGGTTGCGGTCTTTGACGTCAGCACAGAGACGTGTTGAAAGATACATGTATCAAATCCTAAAAAGGCGCATTTTGAGTCTTCACAGTGATGTTGTCCTCGCAGGTGCAGCTGTGTTGGCGTGACTTTTCAAAGATCAGCGGGTGGCTGACAACACGGGATGCGACAAATGACCTTTGATATGCTGCTTCAGCCATCTTTTTTCCCCCAAGTAGGCATTGAGAGAACGGGTCGCGACGGGTGGTCGAGATGGCTGGGAGTCCCGGATCGGATTCCTCCACAGATTTCCAAACCTGTTGTTGTTTCGGTTCAGCGTGGGGAAATCTTGGCTTCGTCCTTCCCTTGTTCTGTTGTCTTGCGGACTGTCTTCTCGACAACATCTCCCATCTCTTCGGGAAAGTCAACACCAACATGTCGCGAACGGGAAGTGCTGCCCATCGGCCCCATGCTGTACAGACGGTAGCTAGATCGTCGCGGGCATGCAACCTGCCCACGCCATGTCGCCATGTGGCGGCAACCATCCCCAGTCTTTCTGTTCATCACACTCGCTGCGGGTGAGATGGTGGCGTTGGCTCTGCCGCAAAGATGAAGAGCATAGACCTTCCATTACCTATGGTGCCGAATCTGCCGATAGCCACAGTGCTTCACATGGAACGCAGTCGTCCTGGTGCGCTGGTCTAGTAAGTGAACAGGAAACTGCTACTTACGTGGTCGCGAGCGAAGCTACTGTACCCTTCACCTTACCATTACGAACCCTTCGGCTGACCTTGAGCGTCTGCGACATCAATCTTCCCAAGTCACGGAAAGCTGCATCTCAGCCTTGTAACCAACATCCGGCTGCATCCACACCAGACGAACTACATGTTGCAGCTGTGAAGCGGGCATACCGCGTGTCAGCAACACATGATGCTCAGGCTGAGGTCACACAAGTGCAAGGCTGAGCCACACAGGGGACTCTTCTTCGGCTCAATGTTGTGTTTTTGCAATTGCTGGTCATTTGGTAGTCCCTTATCTGCTTTGCCACTATCCTGGGGGTTGAAATTGCCCTTCACTGCTGATTACACATAGCACAGCGACCATCTGGCAACTGATAGGTAGAGACAGCCACATACATGCCGAAGCCAATGCAAGCCTGTGACGAGGCTGCAGCCTGTGCAGTACACTCCTACGCGTTATTCCCCAAATGTATCCACTTCTCCAATAACATTCGAAAGCAACCGCTTCATCTGCCACGATCTATCCATACTCCAAAGAAGACATTATATTAAGAGCTCTCCCAGAACCGCCTGAGTCCCACCACCAGGCCAGGCCCCTAGCATTTTGACATGATGGACACCCCGTTGCGATGACAGGCGATGAGGGACATTCGTCTACTACGCATTAAGAGCGAGCATCCAACACGAGCAATATCGAGCTCAGACTCCTCATACCGAGCTCTTTCCATATTGGCCATCATCTACCACGGGGTGAAAGACCTCGATGAGAAGAAATCTCACTGCCGAGCGATTGAGTGGCATGGATGCGATTGCTTGGATTAATGAGGTGCGATTTTCACGGAGCGCCGATGGCATTCATCACTTGTATGGGAGCTCGCATAGTTGAACTGAACATGTCGGTTTTAATCCGGCAGTCGCAGTAACTGCACGCTGTTCTGCTCGACAGCAAATGGGAGACATGGGTACACGGACCGCCTGGTTGACGGTGCGATTGCATACTTATGAGCACGGAAGACTCGAAGTAAGTAAGTAGCGTTGGTAACGTTGGTAACGTTGTCGTTTTCGGTGGACATTCTTCGGAATGATCCAGCCAAGTAGAAGATGCTACCAACATGACCGAGACCATCATCCGGATTCCGCTAAGATTTTGATTTGGTGGATATTCACCAGGATCCTCTTGAGAGTCTTTGAGTGCCATAGAAACTTGGAATGTACGAAGATTCTTCGACGTTTTGGTTACTATCGATCGCCGTCTTTGATCGTCCAATTGGAACTCTCGGATCAAACCTTGTCGCACTCCGAGAGCCAGGCGATCTGGGGGGTTTCACTTCGCCCCAATCAAGCACCGTGCGAAACTCTGTGCTGCCTGCGATTCTTTAAATTGACATCAGCAGCATGCAGATACACACCCCTCTATGCATGTCAATTTGCGGCTCGCCTCGCGCGATACAAGCACAATGCAGAAACGGAAGGGATCTATTGCGACTGACTTCATGCCACGCATGCATGCCAGTCACGAGAGCGACCAAGACCTGTCCCCGCGGGAGGACTTCGCGCGATGGATGAAGGTGTCGGTGTAATCTGAACAGATCTCAGGTAAGATCTGCAATCATGCTATGCCTAGGGTGGAGTAGTATAGATGGGTGGATCGTGGCCTCCACGTGCCGGCTTCCACTTCTGTCCCCTCTCATGCTGACCAACTCTTATTTCACAGGACTTCCACAAGCAGCACCCCCCTGGATGACTGCCACGGTTTACTGGATTGCGAAAGCATTGGCGTGCGGGAAATCATGGCTTCTCCTCACGATCTCACCCGACTGGATCTGACTAAGCTGGCCTCTCTCTGCAGTCGGAAAGACAATTTGCCGAAGAACGAAAAAGCCGACCCGGAATTTGTAGGAGTCGAGCCAATGTTGCCAAACTCGCCAGGACTCCTGCCGCTCACGCCGCTGTATACCCAGAGCACAGTCCCAGTTTAATGTCCAATTAAAGGTGCCAATCATCGCCTAGGAGCTCGGCTTACGGAACTCGCGCAGGGCTGGCAGCCGTTGTACATGAAATGCCAACTCCCCCGTGTCTTGGCCTCCTTAGCTCTTTCGCCAACTACTACGACACGCGATGTCTTCCTCACACAAACTGATCAGCAATACTCCTTGCGGGGTCTGTGGCCCATGGGGAAGTCAAGAAGTCTGGGGGCATAGTGGAGGAAAATGTCGGAGCATGGGGATGGTACCCACCCTCTCTCAACGTCCAGAGATATCCCGGATGGCGATATATCTCCCCCTCATCGCCCAGTCATTCTATCCTGTCTCATCCTGTCTCATCTCGCCTCGACCTGACCTACCTCTTCTGCCCTCTTCTGCTAGCTTGTGGTATTTCTCGGGTGATCACCACGATCTTGGAAGGATTCCTGTAACCCCGAACCATTTACAGCCGTCATGGCGGACACGAACGCTGCAAACGATGCTGTCGGCAATGAGAAAGGAGGCATTGAGCGCCTGGACTCCAGGAACGACAACGACTTGCCAAAGACGGCTCCCTCCGTCGATGTTCACGACGATAAAAGGGCTGAATTCGCCACGGATATCAACCATGTCGCCCAGCTCGGCTTCCACAACGCAGCCGAGCTCGAGAAGAAGGTCGTCCGGGCTCTCGACTGTTGGATGATGCCGCAACTGTGGATTCTCTACATGTTCAACTACTTAAACAGGTATCAAATCTAGCCCGAAAACCCCAACCCTAACAATAGCGGTATTCACTAACATTCGAACAGAACTAATATCGCTCAAGCCCGGCTCAACACCTTTGACCAGGATCTCGATCTCGGAGAGGGCGACTATCAGACCGCCGTTGCCGTCTTGACTGTCGGTTACATGTTGGCCCAGCTGCCCTCGAACATGCTCATCACCCGTGTGTCTCCGAGCGTCTACCTGCCGACCGCTGCGTTCCTCTGGTCTGGTATTTCCGCTGCCACTTTCGCGTGCACAAACGCAGCTGGCCTCTGGGGACTACAGTTCATTCTTGGTATCGTCGAAGCGCCTCTGTTCCCGGGTGCCGTTTTCTTGATGTCGTGTTGGTACACTCGCCGCGAGTTCGCGTTGCGTGTAGCATTGCTCTACTCGGGTCTTGTGCTTGCCCAGGCTTTCTCTGGTCTGATTGCCGCTGGCGTGTTCAATGGTCTCGATAACGTTGACAATCGCCCTGAGCGAGGTCCCTCTGGACTTGCCGGCTGGCAGTGGCTCTTCATCATCGAAGGTTGCATGAGCGCCTTCTTCGCCCTCACCGCCTTCTTCATCTTGCCCAACTACCCTACTTCGACTACCGGTGGCGCAACGCGGTACATGACTGCCGAGATGCGCCTGGTCGCCCACGCTCGTATCCTTGACGACCGCGTTGAAAGCTCTGCCAAGGGCACAGTCTGGCACGGTCTGATGCTTGCTCTCAAAGATGTCAAGCTATACGGCTTCCTATGCCTCAACGTTTTCATCACGAGTTCCTACGGATTCAACAACTTCTTCCCCACTATTGTCAGTGGCTTGGGCTTTGGCAACAGCGTCACTTCGCTGCTCATGACTGCGCCTCCCTACGTCTTGGGCACGGCATGTACCTTCTACGTCGCTTGGGACTCTGACCGCCGCCGAGAGCGTGGTCTTCACATCACCATCCCTCTTTCTTGCTCCGTTGTCGGCTTCATTGTAACCGTCGCCACGGGCAACGCAGCAGCTCGCTACGCCATGACCTTCCTTTACGCCGCGGGCTGTTTCTCAGCCAACACGTTGCAGTACACTTGGGCCGTGTCCACTCTCAGCCAAACACCCGAGAAGCGTGCTGCTTCCGGAGCCCTGGTAAACATCTTCGGCCATCTCGGCAACGTCTACTCGCCTTACTTCTTCCCGGACAGCGACCAGCCCCGCTACACCATGGCCATGATCCTGCAGATCGTCTTCGCTTGCCTGGGTATTGCGGTCGCCACTGTCATGAAGTGGCACTTGACCAAGAAGAACAAGAAGCTCAAGGCTGACGCTGACGCTTTGGGCGTCGAGTTCAACCCCTTCACGACATGATCGCGCGGAGATCACTTGCGTTTCTTTGCTGCGACCTACCTATCCGAGATATTAACGTGTTTAATTGTGGAAAGTGTGTACATAGCTCTTTTTTGAGTGACAACGAATGATCGAAATTGAAATCGTACCTGTCAGAGTTCCTTCAAACCCAGAGCACGGTGACGCATCGCGCAAGTGGTGCGTCGACACATTGCATCTGCTTACCTCGTGGCCCTTGCCCTAAGATGGCTGGACTCAGGTCAGGTGCATCTCGTTAGCTCGGTCTTTCACATGGTGCATCCTTCTGACAAGGTAGTTGTCGTCGGTCGGGAACGACCTGACCATAAATTCAATCACAATTTGGACACGTGCTGCTTCCCGCGCTGTGAAGGCCGACACCAGCCCATGTACTTCTCCCGCAACGACTTTGCGATGCGCGTCTCTGGTTCCAAAGGCTCTCGTCCGCCGTTGAGGTACTTCTCCAGGGCAGCCTCGGCGTGCCCCTCCGCATCGTACCCGTAGACCTCCAGTACCGTTTGAGGATCACCGTACAGATTGCTGCTGCGGACGGTATATCTGCCCTCCAGTTCCGGCTTCATGGCCTTGTCCCGGGCTTCCTGCTCTGGCCCGTCTGGGAGCTGCCAGATGGCGCCGTTGAGGAAAGACACCTGCTGTTTGGCATAGGCCTTTGGCATGCGTTCCTCTTCGTAGATGCGCACCGCCTCTTCGAGGCATATCTTGCCTTGGACCACTTTCGCGATACACTTGGCGAGAAAAGCGCCATCTTCCATTGATGTGGCCGCTCCCTGGGCCATGTGATTGACCATAGAGTGGGCGGCGTCACCCATGAGCACGACGTTCTTGCGCCGAGAAGACCACGATTCCAGCGGGCCAGTCACCATCAGAGGCCAGCGGGACTACATACAGACAGATCAGCGAAGAACATGCATGGCATGTCGGAATATGGAGAGGACGCACCGTGCTGTCGATCATATCGACAATGCGCTTGATGCGAGGATCAAAGTCCTTGTACTCACGACGGAGCTCCTCTATCGGAACGTCGTGTTGAGTCGCCCACAGCTTCTCTGGCCGATGGTGAGAAAGCACCAAGTTGAACATCTTGCCTGCAGTGATCGGGTAGGTGATGATGTAAGCATCCTTTGCCATCCAAACTTCCATGGTGGTTTTCTCAACGATCTCCTTGGCAATTGGGTCTTTGCGAATCTGCGCGTATGGAACGATGGCGCGATACGCGCAGTTGGTGGTAGGCGGCTCGGGGGCAACGTCCGGGAACAGCGTGCGTCTGGTGATGCTGTTGATGCCGTCGGCTCCGAGCAACAAGTCGAATGAGTGCTTCTTCCCCTTCGCGGTCTCCACGCTGACGGTACTGAAGCTCTCGTGGTCGATGGTTGCGACGGCCGAGTCAGTGTACATCTTAGTCCCAAGGTCTTCGGCGACCTTGGCGAGACCTTCGTGAAGATGCGCCCGGTGGACAACCCACCACGGACGGCCGAGGGACTCCTCGATGGCCGCGATCTGAGTATGGCCGACAGGTGTGCCATCCTTCCGACGCATGTTGAGCTCCTCGAACTGGACGAGGTTGTCACCGATGACCTTGTCAACACCCCATCTCTGCAGTAGCACAGACACGTTGGGCGTCATTTGAATACCAGCCCCGATCTGCAGTGCATGTGGTCAATGTCTCGAACTCTTTCAGCTGCTGCTGCATGAGACCTCACCTCCTTCAGCTCTCCTGCCGATTCGAGTACTGTTACTTGAGCACCGGTCTTCCTCAGTGCGACAGCGGCAGCGAGGCCACCAATGCCTGCGCCCACAATGCCCACATGAACACTTTGACTCATTTCACCCTATCATCATCAGCCTTGTCTTATCTGAGCATGGAGTGGAGGAAGCCACCCTTGGTTTGTTGTTTTTGTCTTGTTATGACAAATGTAGAAGACCGTATTGTAAACTCTTAACAAACGTTTGATCGAGTCGCAGACATCATTTTGAACTTCGTCTACAACCATTACGTTCCGCCACTGCCGGCGGTCAAGAGACAAAGTTCTTTTCCATGTAATCCGTGATCTACCGTCTGACGTGATTAGGATTTAAAGCCGGTGTATGTGGGGGTTCTTTCCCGGGCGTTAGGATCATACTGTGTGCTGTACCGATGTGAACTGGTGCAATATGCAAGTTATCCATTCTTCCGGCCCCCGCGTTCAAGCTATTGGTCAAGTGGTTGCGAACTCGAGTGGGGTACCTTTGCGTGTCTACGTCGCCGAATCCCAAAGAGAACATTTGTCTGATCTTGGACGAAACGAGTATCACGATGCTTGCTGGGCTTACGTTCACCGGGGATCTTGAAGGTGACTTTTCTCGATTCGACAGCATGAATGTGCGCGCCATCGACTGCACTTGGCGGCGGCCAGCAGAGATGAAATCGAACGACACTTTTCGCGGAATTGGGGATTTGTCGATTGTTGTTTGAGATGATTGCGTCACCTTTCAGAGGATATTCGGAGATGGGCATGATGCACGACCTGCATCCATTGGCTGGAATGCCTAATTATTAATGGGAAGGTGGATTCGAAACAAGATCTGTGAAAGAAACTGCAATTTCGTCTTATTTGTTACATGTACAATGTCTTTCGGTATGTATAGCTGGTCGGACCACGACGAAAACGGTGCGAGGGCACGGAGGCGCCATTCGTCAAAGTGGCTAATTTCGACGTCGTTGCACGATTTAAGCGCTTCCAAGAACCTTCTCGGCAGCGCTGACTGTTCACATGTCAGCTGAATGATGTTCCTGGACGTGACCTGAGACTGAGAGTCAGGCTTGAGGTAGACGAAAATCATACCGTTCAGTCCGGTGTTGTCGGGCTCGACGTGAGCCTGAGTGACCTTGCCGTTCTCAACGACAAGAGCGTAACGCTTGCTACGGGCGTTGCCGAAGATAGCGGCACCGTCAAATGACAGGTCAAGAGCAGACGTGAGCTCGCCGTGAGGGTCGGCAAGGAAGCGGATGCCAGACTTGCCCGTGGGGTCCTGAGAGGTACCCCAGGCGCCCATGCTGAAAGAATGTCAGTGACGTGCCGGGGGAGAGGCGGAGAGGTTACCAGATGAAGCCTCGATGTATGACCAAGAAAGTCAATCAGTCCAGATGCCATCAAGTAGCGTCGACTCCCAGAAGATCTAGCTTGGTGGTGGTCGGCTTTGGCACCGAATCAGATTGACTTCGGCGTCGGCATCATTGGAGAACGCTGGAAACAGGGCAAGCTTACACAAAAGGGTCGTTGACAGAGACAACAAACACTTTTCCGGCATCCTTTAGAGCGGGGTGGTTGATGTAACCGGGCACGTGGGAGCTGGAGCATGCCGGGCCTGTAGGTAGAATCACTCGTCAGCCGCAGGTACTCTAAGGTTACGGTGTACCGCGGTATGGCATCCGAAGTGGCAACATACTGAAAGCAGCCGGGACACCGACGATGACGCCCTTGCCCTGGAGCTCCTTGGCAATGTTGACCTTGTTGCCAGGCGAGGTCTCGACGAGTTCGATGTCGGGAATGGCATCGCCAACCTTGACGTTGGCACGGGCCGAAGACTGGAAAGCACGGGCAGCGCCAAAGGCACGCGGGGTGGCGGTCACGAATCGGCGGGCGGCGAACATGATGGTGGTAGTAGTTTGTGTGTGGTGAGAGTGTGGGATTGGTTTGGGGTTGACGGAGTGTTTGTGATTGGTGTCGAGCGTGGAGGACGTTCTCATATGTCAAATTGCGTTAGAGCGATAGCTAGCGTGAAATAGGTTAACGCGACCCTTAGGAACGTCACCTGGCAAGAAAGATTGCAACTCCCAGGACCAAGGCTCTGGGGACTGGTATCATGTAAGGAAGACTCGAGACTGCTAGCCGATATTGGTCAGTACGATCTGCGAGGCCTTAATCTGGTCTCTTGGGATACGGTTGTGCTGAGTTGTTACGTCTGCAGCATGCAGCACGCCAATGGGTTGTTCCGGTGTTAGTGCTGCTTCGGGAAGTACCGGCCATCGCTTTTGCTTTGCTGACCGTATGGCGGTCTCCCAGGTGGAAGGGTGCAGCGGTAGCATACTGTAAACACATATGGAACGTCACTTCGATATCGACCGCCAGCGGGACGGGAGGCTGTGGCGATCACTGCTCGTGTAGCGAGGTCTATATACGAAGCGCTACACTACTACTGCAGTCAAAAGTGTTTGGGCGGTGGCGCTCGACGTTCTCGCGTGGTGAGTGGAACTTTGTGCGCTCTGAGCGTGTGCTCCGTGAATTGGAAACCTTGCTCCGGGAAAGGTTCAGCCAAAATTGCTACGTACGCAGCGCGTCTTAGAGGCTGCCGGCCGGCTACAGACCGACGAAACACATGTGGGTTGACAGCGCAACAGCAGGGTCAAGTGGCAGGCGGCCGGTACCTGCAGACATGGAAGTAGGGGACCAGCAGACGTTTTGTATTGTAGGCTCAGGGTGCACGACAGAGCACGGGAGATGGAACAGGCGAGTATGTATTCGACAGCTGCACGGCCAAGAATAGAAGAATGCGGCAGGAGACAGGAGGGAGGGACCAAGGGATGGAGGGAGAGAGGGCAGGTCGGTACTTCGGATGTACTATTGCAATTTGATTGGGATCCGGGGTCGCCGGGAATGCATAAGGTATGGCTACATGTAAGTAGTAGGTACATAGACCGGATAGGGCATCGGGAAAAAAAAAATGTAAGCCAGATGTGGAAATAGACAGAGAAGAGACTTGCCGGCTTTCATGTTGGAGGATCTTGTCAGTATGAGGGTGAAGGCGCATGTTCGGGAAGCCGAGCGGCATGTCGAGTAGTGAAATGCAGATTGGCGCGCTCCACTCTGCTGCGGGCCCTTCATGTTCGGTTGTGTCCAGCACAGCACAGGTCATGGCAGTCTCCAGCATTTCATGGCCGCTTAGACCTCTCCAGGCTATGTCTCCCGTCTGCCTTCCCTTTCAGCATCTAGACCTCGATCTGTCTTGACTTTGTTCCCCACGCGCTCTTCACGCTCAGAAACGCTTGTTGTCAACGGTATACTCGCTATCTTACCTGACCTATCCTCCAACGCGCGCGTGAGATCACCTCCCCTGTCGCGCGCCCAGCTCGCTATCGCCCCGAGCCTTCGGTAGCATACGCCACGCCGCTCTCCTCGCTGAGCTGCCTCCGCCCAGCCGTCTTCCTCTGCCGCCGCCTGTCCTGCTGTCAAACCCGGTCGGCCCTTGTCTCAACCTCATCTCAAGCCGCAGCAGTGCGCCCATCACTTCCAGAGCAAATTTGTGCCTTGTCCCTTCGAGCTTGTCGCCAAAATTTGCACGAGTCAACCTGGTTCCCCTACAACTGCTCCTTTTGAGCCCGTTCCAGCCTGACGGCGCGCCTACCTGCGGGCTCTTGGACGCACATGACATAACGACTGTCGTGCACATTCGTCTGCCACTGCGCCCATCCGGTCGCCGCGTGCCGCCGCCATAATCTCGAGTTGCGCGCCTTCTCAGTCCTTGCACCAAGAACCCGGACCAGCGCTGTCTCGCGTGACGACCGCAATCATGGACGGAAACGCCGCCCAGTCGGCGAACAGCTCGAGCGACTTTGTAAGTACACGCTCGCAATTCGCGACTACAATTCGTCTGCTAACAACACCAGGTGCGCAAACTCTACAAGTAAGTGTCTCGATCGCAGTGCAAGGCCACTGGCTGCGCCCGCGCAAATGCTCACACTGCTTTTCTAGGATGTTGGAGAGCCCACAAGACGAGAGTGTGGTGCGATGGGGAAATGAAGGAGACAGCTTTGTGGTGCTGGAGGTAAGGACATGAATAACGCGCAAGAGCGACCGGACACTGGAGGCGCATTGGCTGAACTTGCGCGCAGAACGAGAAATTCACCAAACACATCCTGCCGAAACACTTCAAGCACAGCAACTTTGCCAGTTTCGTGCGCCAGCTGAACAAATACGACTTTCACAAAGTGCGACACAACAACGAAGAGGGCGGCACTTCGCCGTACGGAGTCGGGGTATGGCCAGTCTACACCTCTCTGCACGGCGCGTAACTGACCTTTGTAGGCTTGGGAGTTTAAACATCCGGATTTCAAGATGAACAACAAAGACGCACTCGACAACATCAGGCGAAAGGCGCCAGCCCCGAGGAAAGCCAATGTCATGCCGGAGGACATCGTTCCCACGCAACAAATGGACCTTTTCAACACACAGCTTGTCGCGACCCAACAGCAACTCCAGCAGCTGCAGGAGAGGTACAACGATCTGAGCGTACATCACACTATGCTTGTCCAGGAGTTGATTGGTGTTCAAAAAACTGTAGTCAACCACGAGCATGTGATGGGCTATGTAATGAATTTCCTGAACACAATTGACGCTCAACGGCGACGGGAGAGCCGCATCAACATTCCGTTTGCACCACCCAACGGCAATGGCGCAACGAATGCCGCCACACCAGACGACTCAATGGACAAGATGCAATCAACTTCTGCCCCAGAGGTCGATGATGTGCCCGCTTCGCCTCTGCAGCATGCGTCGAAGCTTTTGAGTGAAGTCAACGCCGACCACATGCTTAACAGCAACAAGCTCGAACAGCTCAACGAGCACCACTTGCGCATGAATGCAACCTACTCGACGCCTCCTCCAATCAATGGAACCCGGTCTTCGAGCAGAGGTGCACCGCCGCATTCTGCGACATCATCAACCTCAATGTCGTATGGCGATCTCGACAACGTCGTCTACCCGATTGGCCACTCCAATGGCATTGATCCGATGTACAGCGGTCACATTCACAACATTCCATATGTCGAACCGCAAAAGGTCGCCACACCCGTCATTCAGCCTGCAGAAGGCCGAAAAAAGAGTTCCGCCATCGATCCTGGCTGGGTCCGACAGCCGCAGATTCTGCTCGTAGAGGACGATCAGACGTGCAGGCGCATCGGCGGCAAATTCCTCTATGCCTTCCAATGCCACGTTGACAGTGCTCTCGATGGTCTGGAAGCGGTTACCAAGCTTAACGCCGGATCGAAATACGATTTGGTACTCATGGACATCATTATGCCAAATCTGGATGGTGTTTCCGCTACCCATCTGATTCGGCAGTTCGACCATACTCCAATCATCGCAATGACTTCGAACATTCGCAGCGATGATATTGCGATGTACTTTCAGCATGGTGAGCATCACTCGATGTCCAGTGACGCCGAGCTTCACACTGACAATCCCATAGGCATGAACGATGTACTACCTAAACCCTTCACAAAAGAAGGCCTTCTAAGCATGCTTGAGAAACACCTCGGTCATCTCAAGAAGCATTCACAGCAGACACTCGAGCTAAACCCACCCCAAGCTAGTGTGACCGCAAAGCGCAGCTATAAGAGTGACGATTCGCCTGCCACTTCTCCCGCGACTGTCAGCAACTGGAACTCACCGGGCAACATCGGCGTTTCACCCGCCAGTGCTCACGCAGAAGACCCATACATGAACGCCGTTCACAACAACGCAGGACCAGGGCCATCGCCTTATGCTATGCAAGCACAATCAAACATGCCGCCTCCACCCGTACAAGCACCCATGTATCCCGGACTTCCTCCAGGCGGACTAGGCCCACGACCGCCTCAACAACAACAGCAGCAGCAACAACAACAACAACAACAACAACACAGACGCGGTATATCAGATATTTCAGGTGGGCCACCCGACATGGGCGACGCGAAAAGGCAGCAACTCTACGGCGGTCCCGGCCCCAGCCCACAGATGCAACAACACATGCAGGGGCCTCCTGGGATGCAACACCCGATGCACCAACAGCCTGGCCATGGCATGCCTCGACCGCGATGAAGACTTACCGCAAAAATCTTGAGCATGGAAAATCCGACGAAGAAGGAATCTCTGGAAGCTCGAGACCAAAACTGTGTACATAATGTGTATATATGAATGAGAGAGCGCGGCCGAAGAGGCTCGCGGGTTGGATGGAAGAAGTGCTAAGAAATCCTGGCCTTGGATAACATGTGCAATTTAGAAGCAGTTGCCGTCATGTGAAGACGGCGGGCCGGCCATGCGTGTTCTCAAAAGATGCCAGGCGACAAAGCTTTGAGGGCTTATTATGACCTTTTTTTCAGGACGTCTTGCGTCTTGCATCTTGCACCAAAGAGACAGGAACGGGTTCTGTCTTGCGGCGGCGGCGGTGGCGGTTTTTTCTTGCCGCCTCCTGGATTGTTTTACTTCTCGATTTCCGGAGTTCTGTGCGCAGATTCTCGCTTTCATCGATACGGGCCTGTTCGTTGCAAGGATCATAGCTAGCGTTGTTTGACTGACAATCAATCTACTTTTGTTACAGACGGTTCGCTTTGGCACTCGCATACTGGGGCTTCGTATGGGGAGGTATCACCAGACGCTTTCCATACATGTAAGATTCGTACCCTAGGCCTGACGGCGTCCGCCGTGGGATGTCTCACATGTGCAGACAGTCCAAGCGTCTTCGTGACTTGTCAAAAAATCATTGCTCCTCATCGTTCAAGAGATTCCAGAATCTCTCGGCTAGGTCTTCCACCGCCCTATCGACGCGAGGCCACCATCGTCGCATCAGCCTGTCTATTGAATGAGCGCAGACATTCAGCTTCCAGTCGGCGTGCTGAATTCCAATGGACCGGCGGTATGAAACGACGAGACAATTGCGGCTACAAAGTGGTCGAGAGGCTCGGGATTCTCCTGTAGCTTGTTCATCGCAATTCCGTTTGTTGTGTTGTTTTGCCATTCAGCCGGTGATGGTGGATCTCGAATATTCCCCGCCGATGCCTTTGGAGAAGTACTCGCCTGATCGTGGTCGAGACTTTGAAGACTTACCACCACTTTAGAGTCGATATCAGTATGAGCGATGCAAAGCGTAATGTTCAGATACACTTGCCTATATGCGGAGAGCCATCTCCAAAGATTTTCCGACCAAGATACAAAGCAACGTTGTTGCTCTGTCCGTGTGACATGTCAAAGTTGACACATGCATCCATGAGAATCGGATGTTGATATCTGCGCATTTGCGACACCTTGTTCTTTTCATTTCTCTGCGAGAGATGGCGTACGTAAGCTGGCACCAGGTCAAGCCCGATTCCGAGTATGTGACTGTTCAACAGCGCTTCGACGGCCCGATCATCCTCAGACTTCGGCGTCACCGAGTCTTGCAAGATTATTATCCTGGTGTGGATGTCTGGTGCGCAGGCTTGCAATTTGCTCACGAAGCTTTCTGTCGGTCGGAGATCGATCTGGCCCATGTGGTCTCCCCGGGTCTGGCGTTTTTCCAATCGAGCCATAACGAGGACATCGTTTCCGCCATGGCCCGGGCGAATGCCAATGATGGCGGCGACGCAAAAGTCTTTGTCAAGCGCTGTTCGCGGTTTCCTCAAAGCTCGGCACGGTCTGAGTGTTGCCATGCGCATGAAGCGCTTGAAGGCGTGGTGCTAACGGCATGTCGGTCACAAGAATGGACCCGTTTCACGACGAGGCCGATGCGAAGTGTAGAGCATCTTACCTGCATAATTGAGCGATATCAAATGACTTCTCAAGAGACAAGTCTGGCAGTACAAGACGGCTGTCTTGCCAATGGCGGGAGGTTGTGACTTCTGAGAAGCGAAGCTGCAGTTCAACGAGATGGCTTTTGCACCTCAGCTTTATTGGTCGACGGTAAAACACAGATGCCTAAGGCACCGAGCTAATGCAAATCTTAGGAAACTCCACCCAATTTAGGGACTTTGGTTAATGACTCCACTAAAATCAACACTTCACCACCGTGCCACGCCCTCAAGCTAACGGGCAGCACAAATCAAATTACCATCACGACACATTACAGTGAAACCATCTTCACCAAAGCAACAGAAGAATGTGCCAATCCACCTCTTGCAGCACCTGCCGTAAGCCTCCCAACCACCAACATTCCCATCATCACGAAAACAATTCTGACGTTATCTCGCTTCTCGCTACAACAGAAGGCACGACCTGGTACGGCTGCGGCTCCCACATTCCCTCAGTACTAGACTCCGTGCCAGAAAGCGAGCGTTGCGACTGCGGGCCTCAGGTCGAGAGGAACGGCAAAATGTATCCGCCCGGAGGTAAGTCTGCTCCCATCCGCATCCATCGCTCTTCATCCGGATGAACGAACCATTGACCGCTCACTTTTTGGGATGTGAGTAGGAACGTTTGGCGGAATGATCAAGGGAATGTTTGGGTTCGGAGGGAAGAAGGGCGGTGGGAGAGAGGGACTGTGATGATTGTGACGATGGTGATGCCCTGATTTTTCTCTCTCTCTCTCTGCAGTCGCGGGATTGATGCTGAATGAGCAATGAAATGAAAATGAACTGCCCCCCTCCGCCAGCACTCCCAACTCACCTGTGGGCTTCTTGAGTTCGACAGGTCATTACCAAAGCTAATCCACGAAGGTATGGTATCTTGTTTCTATACACGATATGTACCGAAAGGACGAACAAACTAAAATAACAGCAAGTGAAGAACAAAGCAAAATCACGAGGGTATCAACACAAAAGGGTGCACAAATCTACACCACTGCTGCACGCGTGCAAGCACCGCAAGGAAGCAGCAGCACCCAACTCATCACTTCGCAACGTATTGCCCACTGGCCAACTTTCTCGGCCCGCGCACCTCTTTCCACCCACCAGATGTCTCCTCGTCGGCGAAAGGATCAGAAGAGTCCACGACGCCGCCATTCTCCCCTTTCACGCTGACGCCGACTCCACTGCCCAGGCCCTCGCTTGCGACTTCCCATCTAGCTTCTATAGCACCGCCCTTCGCTTCGCCCTCGGTGACGAATCGCGCGAGGAGTTTGGTCGGGGCACCGCCGGCTGCCAGTGTGACATCGCCCAACGTCCAGAAGATCAAGTTCTTATCCCGAGAGAAAGTGCCGACGGGTTTTGAGAGGCATGACGTTGCGCGCGCGCCTTCGAGGGACAGGGCGAGAACCACGTTGGAGAGGGTCACGCTTTTGCGGCCGGTTGCGAGGCGGAAAGAGGGCGAGAGAGAATAGGAGACGATGATTGAGGTTTGGCTGGGCTCGATCTTGGAGGCCAGGGAAACGAGGATGGGGGCGTTCTCAGGGCCACCTGCAGCTTGATACTTAAATGCGATCGAGGTTTTGTTGATGCTCGCAAGGTTGACGGAGTATTCGCCGTCTTTGCTGGAGACAGGCGTGATAAAGGCTGGGTTCGGCGCGATTTTCTCGAGGCTCGCGAAGTTGTCTAGACGGATGGTGTCGGTGCCGAATGGGGTGGAGAAGTCAGGCGGGTTGTAAGCGAGAGCGATTTCACCAGTCACAGACGAACTTGCCAACTGGCCGTTCTCGAATCGTGCGCTTACGGTCTCAATAGTGGAAGAGTTGAGGCCTGTTGCACTAAGCTCGGGGTGGCGATGACCCTGACTACCACTGCTCGTTAGAGAGCGGCCTGAACGAATGGATTGACCGTCGCCTGTCAGGTCCGAGCCAAGTTGGGCTGGCCGCGAAGCAGGGCGGAACGAAGAAGTGGATTCAGTCGGCGAGAATGGCGAGAAAGTGGAAGCTGCCACTGCGCCGGGAGAGAATCCTCCTGGAGAAGAGGGGAGTGACGGCGATGGCGCGGCGCGCTCGACAGGAACAGTCTCCGCCACAGGCGCGGTGGCTGGAAGGGAAGGCGCAGGAGTCTCTTGTGGTTCGACCTCCGCGATGGTTTGTTCAACCGGAGGTGGCGGTACATAGCTGTTGCGCATTTCACGGCGACCACGCACGGTGCCTAGTCTCTGAGGTGGCGCTTGCTACAGGGTTTGTTAGCCGATGTAGTGATTTTTTGATTGAACGTATCGTGTACTCACCATTTGCAGCTTGTTTGCCATACTAGCAATTGCGGCTTGCGCATCCTCATTCTGCTCGTTCTCAATCGGCGCGCTGCGAATGTTGACATTGAATTGTGGTGCAGCTGCTTCACCATCTGCAGCATCCTGTTGAGCCTGAGTGATCGGGTCTAGATCCCTTGAAGGCACAGAATAGCCTTCGTTGTCTCTCTCGGGCTCGGCAATGACAGGTGCTGCGATTGAGTCGTTCTGGGCGGCCCTGGGTGGCTCCAAGTCCGCAAGATCACCCCGTTGGCTGCCATTGGGAACGTCTGAAGCAAAATCAGCGGCATTCGCCCCGTTAACGCCAGATCCGCGCTCCGTACGAGGTGGCGAAAGGTTACGCGTATCTTGGCTCGGGCGTTCAGTGGGTGGCTCCATGATCTCGCTGCCAGCACGCAGCGGACTGCCCGGTCTTTGTTGCTCCCCTGGCGGCGCAAGTGTAGGAGTGTCCTTTGATCTTCCCAGTCGACCGGAGAATGAGTTGAATGGTGAAGATTTCGGCTTCCTTTCGGCTTCCTCTGACATGGCAGATAGTTGCTGGGGTTGCTTGCTTTCTCTTCGGCGTCCCATAACCGTACCGAGTCGCTTCAGGCCCTTGAATGCGCCCTTCTCTTTCTTCTCAGGAAGGGGTGCAAGGGAGCCGGTGTCCTCGCTGGCGTGGGACGTAGTGCGGCCTAGAGATGGGGCCGCAGTTGCGGACCTCGAAGGCGCAGACATGCCTGGAGTGGAGGAGGAAGTCTGGGTTGTCGGCCTGTTCTCTGAAGCCTGTAGCACGAATGTCTTGATCTCATCCGCAGTGTCGACGCTAAGCAAGATGTTGAGAACCCCCTCAGCAGCGACCCGGTGCTTCTCCACCTGGTCAATCTCATGCGTTTGGAACTGTGTAAGAACGTCCCTCAAGTGATTCCATCTCGACTCGTCCACTGCTTGCAGGCTCTCGAAAACATACGGCGCCTGGGAATCCCATTGCGCCTGCGTGGCTTCCAGATCCGAGGTCGCACTTGCGATCTTGTTGCTGTCGCCTTTGCTTTGTAGCCTCTCCGCCTTTTGCCTCGCGCGATCCACATCGCGTGCGATGTGGGTCAGGTTCCCCTGCATGTTAGACATGGCCGTCATTTCGCGGTTGTTGCCTGCAAAGTCGCGTAGAGGACGCTCGACATCGACTTCGATCTTTGACGCGAGGAGCGAGTGCGACTCCGCCAGGCTCTCGGCCGAGTTTGTCAGGGTGTTCCATGATGCTGCGAAGGTGCTGTCTCCTAGTCAGGCTCCATCGGTCGTGTCCAGAAGGGCTCAGTAAACGACTCACCCTAGATCTGCGCCTTCGATATTGCGTCTTGCGAGCTTGCGCAAGCCATTCGAATATGTTTCTTCCAATCGTCTGCGCTCCTATATTCCCCATCGTGTGAGCCAAAAGTGCAAGCCGCGACATCCCAATGGCTCGGTCGTCGTACCTGTAACCAGTCCGCAATCTCGGTGTTCAGCCTTCCCACCTGTCTAACACGGTCGTTCAACACATCGACGGCCTGATTAGGCTGCAGCGTGGCCTATATAGACGTTAGCACCAGTTACGACCGTGTGTCTGTAGGTTTCGCGCGCAGCCAAGAGCGTTGCGCCTTTCGGCGCGGACACGTACCAGCATTGACGGGTATTCGGTGCGTTCCATAGCCATGGTCGCGGAAGGAATGAGAGTTTGAATCGACTGTACAGAGCGACCAGTGAGGAGTAATTGATATGTATGTGAGGTGTTGGTCTAAGTTCAGTTGTTATGGCACGATCACAGTAGACTTGGGGCAGCAGCAGCATCGGCCCGTCGAGCTCCGTGGTGACGAATCCCCAGAAGACCGAGGACATCTGGATTCAATCAACGCACAGACGATCCACCTGCTGTCAAACACATCTCTGCATCTTCTCGTCAGGACATGCATGCACGTGTGATTCTCGGGCAAATCTTACTACAGCACGAGCGTGACACTAGACGAGACGAGACACCCCACGAGGCATGCACATTATTCACACAACCGGAGCTAAATAATAATGTGTGTACTTGGAAGGGTCATCATCGTCCCAAACAAACAGCTCGTTACAGACGGAACCACTGAAACGTTATATAGACGATGACGTAATGTTTATTTTATTATTATGATCAAATTACAGTACTGTATGTTGTTGTACAAACTGGGAAAAGGAAAATTCATCAAAAGCATAGCTCATCTTTCGTAACAGTTTTGCCGAGCTTGCGGTTGTTCAAGCCTTAGAGCCGGGCAGCTTATTCGATTTGAATCCTCCTGTTGGCTGGAGCCTGGGCCTTTGGAACGATGATGGAAAGAATACCATCCTTCAGGCTGGCTTTGACGGCATCCTGGTCGACGCGCTGCGGGAAAGAGAAAGAGCGCGCAAAGGAGCCCACGGATCGTTCGGAAATCCAGTAGCTCGATTTGTCAGTCTGCTGGTCCTTTGAGAGCTCCTGCGATGCGGGAGCCTCGAAAGGTGCTGGAGTTTCGGCGGGTGTGGCTGCGGCGACTGTGGTCGAGTCTTCGTTCTCGTCTTCGACAGTTGCCTTGCGGGACTTCGAGCTCGATGTGCTCTCAGTCTCAGCCTCGGCAGTATCGGCCAGCTTCTTTTGTTGCTGTCCGGCTTGAGATTCGAGGAGAGCGGTTGGGCGGCGACCCTCTTCTCTGACAGTCTCAGTACGACCGCGGATAGACAGTGTAGTAGCGTCGGTGAACTCGATGTTGATGTCCTTCTGGGCAATACCCGGGAGTTCGCCGTGCAGTTCGTAAGAATCCTTGTTCTCCTTCATGTCGAAGCGAGGCTGAAAAGTACGGACAGTCTGTGCGAAAGATGGACTGCTGGCGAAGCTGCGGTTGACCAGACTGGCATAGTCGTCCATGAGACGGAACAAGCTGTTCTCGCCTCTGAGTGCCGGAGTGAAATCGTGGTCGACGAAGCGTGGGAAAAATGCCATTTTGCGTGGTGTGATGAGTAATTGAATCGTGTTGTTGGCTTGAGAGTCTTGTTGAGCGTGGGCGGTGAGTGCGTTAGGCTTGTGTGTGCGTTCGTTGGTCGTTGATGCTGTGTTCTTGTTGTGATGATGAATTCTCAGAGGTGGCCAGCGGGGGCTCTTTATACCTACCTGTCGACTGTTTGGAATATTCGAGTAGGCGCCAGCTTTGTCGCGTAGCTACTGGCCATGATGATCACGTTATACCATAGAAGATGCCAGAGTGTGGCAAACGTGTGTAGTCAGAATGAAAGAAGGATGGTTGGTGTTGTGAGATGTTGCGGTCAGACTTCCAGAACATTCCCGAAGCGGAGAGAGGCTTCTTTGTAACCACGCGACACTCTTGACCACAACATCACCATCACCATCATCGCCGCACTACACGCAATGCTACCATCCTTTGACATGGTCAGCCCGAGAATGTCAGTCTCCGGTCTGTATCAGGACGTTATGTGCAATGCAGTGAGACGGCGATGTTTCATCAACACACGTGCTAGCTAGCCCCTGGAACCTTGGAACATCATCGGGCAGCTATGGCTCAAGGACCGATGATGCATACTATTAATACAATAGGTGCTGCAGCATACTCTGGCTCTCCTTGAAAGATACAACCTTGATTATCGCCCAATGCAAGTGATGTGCACCACCGAGATGCCGCGATACATACCGTTTGTTCCAAGACGTTGCTTACGGAAGAATAATGGAAAGAAGGCCACGGCAATACTGAAACACAGCATAAACTTTCGACAAAACCATCACTCCTTGACACGCACGCTGCAAACAGACTTTGTTCTTGTTCAATCAGAAAACGCGTTATCTGGCCTCAACAAGTCGGCAAAAGCACGCGATGGTGGAGCCGAGGCAAGAACGACTGTCAATTAGTAAGCCAGTCTTTTGTCCATCTTCTAGTACTCTTCCAACTTAAACTGTCTACAACAATATCCTTGACGAAATATCGCTGTAGCTCTCTATTCCTTCCATTCATATTATATCACAATCGTCAGCCGCAGCCCAAATCCCGCGACAATGTCACCATCAACCTACAACCAACCAGTCCCAGGACTCCCCTATTTCATTCCTGAGCATACAGTCTCCCCAGGCACACCAATCAACAATGACAAAACTAAGAAAATCCCAACCCTCTTCACGCCCCTCCAAATCCGCGGCATAACCCTCCGCAACAGGACCATCGTCGCCCCAATGTGCCAATACTCAACCGCCGAATCCGGACCCTCGATCGGCGCCCTAACCCCCTACCACATCAGCACCCTGGGCCACTACGCATTGAAGGGAGCCGCTTTGGTCTTCATCGAAGCCACCGGAGTGCAGCCCAACGGCCGCATCAGCCCCAACTGCCCAGGCCTGTGGTCCGATGCCCAGATCCCCGGCGTCAAAGCTGTGGCTGATTACATCCACGCCCAGGGTGGTTTGGCCGGCATGCAACTTGCTCACGCGGGGCGGAAAGCGAGCACCGTTGCGCCCTTTGTTGCATCTCGGTTCAAGAAGGCGAGCGTGCGGGCTGATGCTGCGGCGGGCGGCTGGGCCGAGAATGTCGTAGGCCCTTCGGGCGGTGAGGCTTTCACTTGGGATCGATTGCCCTCGAGTGATCCCGAGGGAGGATTCTGGGCGCCTCGCGAGCTCAGCCAGGCTGATATCGACGAGCTGGTTCAGGCTTGGGTCGATGCTGCTGTGCGGAGCGTCAAGGCGGGTGTTGACGTTATCGAGATCCACGGCGCGCATGGCTATTTGATCCACCAGTTCTTGTCGCCAGTGACCAACCGCCGGACTGACAAGTACGGCGGGTCATTTGAGAACAGGACGAGACTGTTGGTCGATATCGTCAAAGCGCTGCGGGCGGTTATTCCAGAGACGATGCCGTTGTTTCTCCGACTCAGCGCGACGGAGTGGCTCGAGGAGACTGAGGTTGGCAAGGAATTTGGTTCGTGGGATGTCGCGAGCACGATCGAACTGGCGAAGATCGTGTCAAAGCTGGGCGTCGATTTCCTCGATGTGTCGAGTGGCGGCAATCATCCCGAACAGCGGATCAACATGTTCCGCAGCAGCGACTACCAGACAAAGATCGCAGCCCAGATCCGCAAAGAATTAAGAGCCGCAGGCAGTAAGATGTTCATTGGAGCGGTTGGGCTTATTACCGAAGCAGAGCAGGCACGGGGTATCGTCGAAGACACGGCGAATGGTCTTTCTGACGCCAACGGATCGATGCTCAAACACGAGGCCGAAGCTGCTCGATCTCTCACCGAGACTGCGAACGGGGAAGAACCCATGGCCGACGCGGTGTTGGTCGCAAGGCAGTTCATGAGAGAGCCAGAGTGGGTCATGAAGATCGCATGGCAGCTTGGTGTCGATGTAGCGTGGCCAAGCCAGTTTGACCGCGTCAGATTCCCTAAACTATAGACGCGAGGGCCTACAGTATAGATAGAACGACACGTGATGGCGCAGGATCCAACTCGACCAGATAGATCTAGATGCATAGCGAGGAATCACTGGCCACATCCAGAACTCGACACATCGAAAGAACCCTCAAGACGTTCACAAAGTATGTCTAAACCCCCTCTGTCCCTCCAAAAGTATGATTCCCCTATCAGCCTTCCGATTAGCTCTCCCATAAACAAAGAATTTCTTCCCAACATGCAGCACTGTAACCGCTTGCATCAAAATCGCAGCAATCATCGCAGGCGCGTACTCGGGAGCATCAGCCTGGCGGAAGATATTCGAAGCAATGATCCCGCCAATAGCGCCTCCGCCAATGATCAAAACACTCGCGACGGAGCGCTTCGTCTGCCCGACAATGTTGTTGTGCATGTAGCTAAGGAGCGTCGGGACGTTGGAGTTGCAGCCGCAGACGCCGAGGAAGACGCCCGCGTATCTTGCGGCTGGGTTGGAGCGGATGAAGCCTGTCATGGCGATGCCGACGATGGATGCGCAGGCGTTGGTAAATGAGGGTGGCGCCGCGCTTGCGGTAGCGGTCGGCGAACCAGGCTGTTGAGAGCATCCAGAGTGCGGCGGCGACGTAGGGTGGGGAGGACAGGATTTGTGCCATGGTGGTGGTGTAGCCCATGTCTCCAGACAGGATTATAGGGAGGAAAAAGCCGAGGTACAGTCAAGCCCGTTCCCATAGTTTCCAGTCGTGGAGATGGTGGAGGACTTTGCTGAAATAGAGACTGTCGGCGACCGCATCCCCTCTGTCACGGTCGATTCGCGCTTTGATCGTTTCTGCTTCTTCGGGGCGTGGGATTGGTGTCGATGCCCTTCTCATCTAAAGAGGAGTTCTCGTAGTGTTGAGCTTTCTCTCCCTGCTTCGCTTTCTCCAAGTCGTAGATAGACATCCTTGTAGGATTTTCGGTACACTAGGGGCTTTGCAAGATGCCGGAATGTGAGATCGGCGGTTGACGGTCAGTCAGTCGAACGTCGTAAGTGAGAATAATCGATACTTATATCCAAGCTCTGTCCCGTCAGTGTCGAGGGTCAGCTATTCTACCTGTCTCCCCGCAACTGATCGCCATGTGCTGCATGGCAAGTACATGTAGGTGGAAGCTATATACCAAAAAAGAGCTATCAGTCTTTCGGTGGTGGAGCTCCGACGACAATAGACATTCTCCATTGGTTCATTCTGTGAATAACTCACATGATACACCTGGCAGTATAAGCCGATCCAAGCCAGGGCGCGGGGTTGGTATTGGCGTAGGCAGAGCTCGCAGAGTCATTGATGGGTATAGCGCGGGCAGTCTTCGATCGTGAAAGTCGGAGTACTTGCCAAGGCCGAGGTCGAAGGTCGGGACGTGGTCAGCATGCATGGAAACAACATGACACACCGTACAAGAAACGGCAACTGGGTGTGATAAGTTTCTTGATCTTTTGCGCGGTTAATGCATGCATGTCCTAGAGGTATCTCGCGCTCCCTTCTTCCATGCGAAAAGTGTGCCCATAACAAAACGCCGTGGCTTCATGTGACTCGTTTGTTGCTCGCCTTGAAATTCGTTCATAGGAGAGGCGCTTACACCAAGCCATCGTACAATGATAATGCGGACACGATCGTCTCGTCCCGCTTGCTGCCCTCCTGTTATGGCTGTTAGTTTGCTGGGTGTCGCGTCTGTCTGGCTGTATCGGACGTACCTTGAACTCCTCCATGTCTAGGGATCCGTTTTCGTCCTTGTCCATCATCCGGAAAATCTTCTTAACGCGCTTCTCGGGGGTGTCCTCGTCTTCGGGGAGTTTGACCATGGAGCCAACCTGCACACACTAGATCAGCACTACTGCGACGTTGACCAATCCGAAACATGAACGCACCATCTTGTAGATTGCCTCAACGATCGCTAGCATCTCATCATAACTGATCTTGCCGTCGCCGTCGATGTCGTACAATTGGAAGGCCCAGTCCAACTTGTCCTCCATCTTCCCTCGGCTGGTCACCGACAGCGCGCAAATGAATTCCTTGAAGTCGATGCTCCCGCTCTTGTCTGCGTCAAAGACATTGAAGACGTAATCTGCAAATGACGATGGATCGCCGAACGGGAAGAATTGTTTGTAGATCTTCTGGAATTCGGCTTTGGTGAGCATGCCGCTAGGGCAGTCCTTCAAGAAACCTGATTGAACGACAGTCAGACTCCAATTCTTGTGCACTTTGTTATTGGCGCTTAGCACTCGGCACTCATGTTCAACTCACCCTTGTACCATTGTTGCAACTCCTTCTTGTCAAAATGTGTGGCCTTCTGAAGTTCCGACAGCTCTTGCTGTGACAGCTTACTCTGGCTGCGGCGATGAAACGTTAGCTTCTCCTTCAACACCGCGATCCGCTCAATGCCGGTCGATTTTGCCATCTCTTCCGCCAGTCCGTGAAATCTGATCTTTAAGGCGCAATCCTGTTTGGCCTTGAAGGCTGGATAGCTTTCAGAAGCCTGACGAGGGATATGCGAAGGACGCCTGCGGGCATGGTTGACAGCGCCGTGGAGGGAGATTCCTTCTGGTAGGCCAGTGGAGTTTCTGCGTCGGTCTTCAGGGACGTCATCGGGATGGGTGTCGTGGACCTTCTTCAGATCATCGGAAGAATCGGCCATGGTGTTGAACGGCGATGAGTGCGATATCGTTTGTCCCAGAGTGTCCGTGAGGTGGATTGCAGCGATCTAGGCTTTGTTGTTTTGCTGCGACCTCCTGGAAGGCAGTGGTGAATGCGCGCCAAGGTAGGTGACGACGGTCTTTATGTTTGATCCATCACAGCTGGCTCGCGGGGTTCCTCCCCATGCCTGTCCGGCGGCAGACAAACGGAAGACACGGAAGGCGGGAGGTGGTCTGAGGGAGGTTGCAGGTGGACTTACGATTTGCCCATTCTGGATCAGTGCAGTGGGGAGGGTGAGGCTGCCTTTTGTCGGGTAATAACAAGAGCGCAGGGCAGCGCAGACAGGGAGTGAGGTGGATGTGAGGAGGGATAAGCAGGCTTGCAGGACAAAGCCAAAATGCACAAGAGTTCTGTGGTCGTGAGGCTAGGTTGGATAGAGGTAGGCTATGCTACGGTAGTGGAGTGTTGTGCATGCGTGGGACAGGCAGCTGAGGGCCGACGAGGCACTGCACTGCACTTCAAGGGCACAGCTGTGACGATAAAGAGACATCTGTGCATGGCCACCCCACCACTCGTCTTACGCCCGCAGTCACCAAAAACGATCTAGAACATGCATGAGAAGGCAGGCGCTTATGCGTCCAATTAATGCCGTCCATCAATGTCCTTGCGAATAGGTAAAAATAAATAAATAACATGTCATCGACCACTGCCGTTATGGTCTGTGTTGACATGCACGTGTACGCGTATACATGTGCATAATTGATAATATTGCACACATGTAGTTCATTCTGTGGTCTGGAATAGAAGGTCTCCCGTCGTCTCGTGTTTCTCCCTTGTCATGATTCGTGTTTGTTCCGCTCGCCCCCATCGAGGCCGTGCAGCCGAAGACCCTACGGGATAAGGGAGCATACCTACACATGACTTCCTTCCAACATGAAGCCTACTGGCTAAGGTACCTTCCAACCTCACTACACGGTCATGTGACTTGAAGTGAATATTCAATCTTTGAAGGGAAATACTGCATCCTCATTCGTGCGAGCAGATCCATTTTCTTGCCCAATTGCCGGCTTTTTACAGGTGGCTGCTAGCGCAGGACTGTTCTGTGTGTAGTCAGCGAGTCAGATCATTGAACTAAACTATACGGACTATACGGCCACGCAGTCTCGACTCTTACACAGACTGCCTACCTAGGTACTAAGTGAACACTCGCGTGGAGCACTCGACCTTCATCGTCAATGGCCACCTCTTACTTCCCGGACCGTGGCGCTTCACCCTCGATCCATACAGGCGGCGTGGCAACTTCTCCACGAACACCATCAACACCATCAACAGCGCCAAGGTCCAACGCCCTCCAAAACCGCATCACATCCGTCCTCTCAGCCTCGTATGCGGACCTAGAAATCAGAGACGCCCTGGGAGCCTACGATGAACGTAAACTCACCAACACCGCCGAAGCTCGGAGAAACCTGCGTCTCGACGTGCAGGAGGAGCTCATCCAGTGCAATGGTGAAATTGTGCAAGACTTCGGCCAAGTGGCCCTACAGCTCAAACGGATCGGTGCGGCCATCTCCAGCCTGAATGACAGCTGTGCAGATATGCGCAAGCACATCTCGGCTGCCAACCGGGAGACTGGCCCAATGCTTGACGAGGCGAAGGTGATTCTGGATGGCAAGAACGAAGTGGAAAGGAAGAAGCAGCTGCTCGACGCCTTCAAAACCCACTTTGTGCTGTCCGAAGAGGACCAGGCGACTCTCACTTCCACCACCGAGCCCGTCAATGATGACTTCTTCCGCATCTTGACCCGCGTGAAGAAGATCCACCAGGACAGCCATATTCTACTCGGCTCGGAGAATCAACGGCTGGGCCTCGAGATACTTGAGCAGAGTTCCAAACATGTCAACGCCGCCTACCAGAAACTGTACCGATGGGTGCAGCGAGAGTTCAAGTCGCTGGATCTTGAGAATCCGCAGATCAGTGCTGCCATCAGGCGTGGACTGCGGGTGCTGGCCGAACGCCCCACGCTCTTCCAAAACTGTCTCGACTTCTTCGCTGAAGCTCGTGAGAACGTGTTATCGAACAACTTCTATGCTGCATTGACTGGAGCTCCAATCGACCCTGACCACCCAGTTATGGGCAAAGCTATCGAGCTCTCAGCCCACGACCCTCTGCGCTACGTCGGCGACATGCTCGCCTGGGCACACTCCGCCACCGTCTCCGAGCGTGAAGCTTTAGAGGTCCTCTTCATAGCCGACGGCGACGAGATAGCAAAATCAATCGCTCTCGGCATCGAGAGCGAGCCCTGGACCCGCGCGGACGACGAAGACCCAGACTCTGAAGCCCCAGTCTTCGACGGCAAGAGATCCCTCAACCAACTGGTCGACCGTGATCTCGCCGGCGTCTTCCGCCAGCTCAAGCAGCGCGTCGAGCAAGTCGTGCAATCACATCAAGATGCCACACTAGCCTACCGCATCTCCAACCTCCTCACCTTCTACACCTCGATCTTCAGCTCCCTCCTCTCCCCCGCCTCCGCTCTCCTCGCAACCCTCTCCCCACTGGCCGAGACGGCCCTCCGCGCCTTCAAGACTTGCACGCGCGACCACCTCGCCTCCCTCCAAACCTCCACCCACCCCATCTCACCCTCAGACCTCGCACCCCCAGACTTCCTAACCGACGCCCTGGCCACCCTCACAACTCTGATGACCTCGTTCTCAACCTCGACCACCTCCGCCCCAACCGACAGAGCCCAAGAACAAGCCTTCACGCCCATCCTCCAAGAAGCCCTCCACCCCTACTTCGCAGGCTGCACCTCCCTGTCCCGCACCCTCCAACCCCCAGCAGCCCCGCAAATCTTCCTCCTAAACGTCAAACTCGCCACCCTCGCCACCCTCCAACCCTTCCAGTCCTTCACATCAACCCAAATCGCTTCTCTCCGCTCCGAAATCGAAACCCACACCGCAAGCCTGCAAGACGCGACCGCCGCTTTCCTGCTCTCGGCTTCGGGCCTGAAACCTCTGCTGGAGATTCAAGATTTCCGCTCACCGGACGCGAACGAGAACAGAGAGAGGGTGGACCTCCTCGCCTCTTGCGCCCAGAAACTTGACGCTTTCCTCCCGTCCGCGACGGAAGACGCGCGGGCTTTCCTGGCGCAGTTGCAGGAGCCTGGTATTGTTCGCCGGGTGGTGGAGGAGGCTGCGGAGACGTTTTGCGAGACGTTTGAGGAGATTGAGGGGAGGGTTTTGGAGGGTGATAAGGGGAGTGTTGGCGAAGGAGCAGATGAGGATGGTGAGGGTGAAGCTTTGTTGAGAGATGTCTTCCCTAGGACTGTGAGCGAGATTCGGGTTTTGCTCAGTTAGTCACCGTACGTGTAAGTACTCACTCGTACATGGGCAGCGAAGTTTGAGTTGTAGAGCAAGCTTTTCTACTTATTTGACTGCGCGGAATGAATATCACAAGTGCGTCCTGCATGCGCCTCGGTTTGATTTAGAACGGTTAAACGGATCTATCAGACATACTACCTATGTAAGGCACAGTGCAGTTTGTGAACGTGTTTCGATGTTGAGTCACTGTATTCTGCAGAGCGAAAGAACGAAGCATATAACACAACAGTCTCAACAAAAGCAAGAGACCAAAGCAAATCAAAAATCAAAAATCAAAAGCGCGCGATCCACGGGTATATTTGCCTTCCAAAGCCTTCCCAAACCCAACAGAAAGAAAGAAAGAAAAGCGCAGCCAGACACTTTCCGTCACCATTCCGGCGTCTGTCTTCGCTTGGTCTTGTCGTTGTTCTGTTTCCTCTCCCAGCTCGTTCTGTCCGCCCCAAAACCCCATCCTCCAGCCGCAAAGCGAGAACAGGAAAAAAAATGAAGGTGAGAGCAATGCATCTGGTCGGCCTCCAGACATGTATCGCTCTCCCCATGCTGAAATTTTTTACACGCCAACCGGTCCGAAGATACAGTGATGTCCCCACCGGCTCAGTTGGTTCGACGATAAAGCATGAGAACGTTGGAATCCGTCTCATGTTGCTGATTTGTCGCGTGACCCGGACTCGTTGTTTCAAATGTCCGAGTACTCGCCGCGCCTGTTTGTCGCGTGTAAGCAAGAGTCTTGCGTGAAATTTGTCATGTCTCAGCCGCCGGTTCAGTGGTGCAGTCCATAAAGCCTGCAGGTGTGTAGGAGGTCGGCAAGATTCAAAGGTGCCGTCCGATTTCAGATCAGGTGGGATCCATGGACAAGTTCGTCACTCTGACAAACGCGAGTAGGGATGTTGGTTGTCAGGCAGTGAGATCAGCGTCTACGCAGAGAAAGGAGCAAGATGTCAGAAAGGAGTCTTCTTTTCCATGTACATGGCAGGACTGCGCTTGGCGATATGGAAGGAATCCGAAGAAGGCAGATGAGGTCGTAGGTTTCTTCTGATCTTGCTTGCGCATTGCCTTTCTTTTTTTCTCTTATGTTGCTTTTAACGTGGCGTAGAAACTCCCGATCGTCATCTCACGCCGTATTGCGGATAGTTGCCTCCAGCATATTGATCCGGATCGACCGTACGGAAACCTCCCGGCGGCTGGGGCGAGGGTTGGAAGTTGGAGACTGACCTGTAGCCACTGCTGGCTCGCTTACTCTTCCTACGTGGCGGCGGCGCACCACCCACGCTGCTGTGTTCCTCTATTACCTCCACAATGTCGTCACCGTCCACACGGCGCTCTGTTGTCTCTCTTTCAACGAATGCTGCCTCGCCCCTCACGCGACTCGTGCCCGGCGAGCGCGGAGGCACAGGGAAGTCGCGGGAGATGCGCTCTTGTCGGTACACCCTGTCACGGCGCGGTGATCGTGGTGGCTTTTGCGACATTTCTGATCGGCGCGAGCGGCGGCGGTCGGATGTCTGGTTGCGATGCCGTGAGACGACGACCTCCTCTTCCTCGTCTCGATTTGTCTTGATGAATGTGCTGCCATTGGAAAGGATCCAAAGTAGCCAGATGAGGAAGATGAAGCCCAAAACAGAACCGAGCACGATTCCGGCCACTGCACCTGGCGCAGGACCTGAGTTGAGGCCTTGGTAGACGGTCGGGATTGGAACGATGCCGCTCTGCTGTCGCGGTTGCAGTTCGGACGGTGTACTATCGCCGTTGGCAGGTAGGGTGATCGCGTAGGCAGCTAGGGCAGAGGGCTGTCTTGTATCAAGTATGCGAGTGTCTGAAGCATCGACGCTGCGGATGGTGGGCGGTAGAGGCGCCATGTGAGGCGCGACGGTGGGAGCGGTCAGGCGTCAAGGATTTGGTCGCGTTTGTATCGAGGGATACGGTAGTAATAGTTTGAGACGAAAGTACCGCGTGGTTACGGTGGAAGAGCCGGGCTGTCGTCGCAAGTACCTGGAAGCTGACCTGGATGTATTCCGTCCTGTACCTGGCTGGCTGGCCGAGAGTGTTGGCGGCACGTTGCTAGGCGGTGGCGTCACAACGTGGGGGCGAGATAGTGAATGCGGCGGGCCGAATGTTAGTGGCAGTGAGGAGGATGTTGGATGCTGGAGGGGGGGGAAACGAATAATGGTTGTATGTACAAAGGATGGATGTCGAGAGAAAATGAAGGAACGAGGAGTCACAGTATCGGAGTGGTAATGCTGTGACAGATGAAGAGAAGTGAGCGAGGAGATGAACCTGACGTACGCGTATGCGACGACATCCGGCCCAGCTGGAAATGGCACGACGCGAGAGATGGCTGGGAAAAATCACAGCCTAACCAGCTAACCAGCCTCCTCGCCCAAACTCGCCAAAGACACTCCGCCACATCTCCATTGGACGCGGCAGCACGGTAAAGTGGCCCGCACCATATGTTGTCTTGAAGAACGCCGGTTCGCAGCATGCAATACTCCTCCCGTCTATTGCATATCGTCACCCTGTTTCGAATTCCCCATCTCCACGGCTGCCATCCCATTCTTGACGTCGACTGTCCTCATCTGCCGGCCTTGTGTTTTCACATCCGCTCACTCCTGACACCTCCTGCTCCTTTTGCCGTGTCTGGCCGATTGTGCTGGACGGGTCAGAGTTCTATGCCATATACTGCACGTTGTGGCAGTCTTCAGATCCACGATGCATTTGTTGACAGCTGAGTGTGTGCATAGGCTGGGCAGATGTCACCCATTTTCCGGGCCATATGAGACCTCGAATCCTGGATTGCGACGATGCTCTGCCAGATAGCGAGAGGCTCCGGTGGATGTTCCAGCCTCCGGATGAGTGATTGTTCGCTGTGAAGGTGGTGATGCCCTTGGTGATGCCCTCTCAGCCCGCCCGGCGGCCTATGTAAGACGAGGGTGCAACTGGAAGTTCTCATCAGTCGCAAAGGAGACGCGTTCCTGGGAGTTCATCTGCCAGGCCTGCCTCCACGATCCCTACCAGCAGTCGCCCGTCTCCCACAACACCCTCAACCGCCAGAGCACCTACTGGCGTGTCGTGGGTGACCGAAGATGGCCAATCAAAACATGTATCGCGAAACTTTATCGGGCGTAGCTCGTCAAAATACCGAGATACTGAACAAACACTCGCAGGACTCAGGCCCGAAGAAAACATGTAAAGCAGCAGGAGCGTGTATATTCACGACCATGTGATATGCCTCAGAGCTATCAGTACATGTATACTTCCAGCGTCGGGTATATGTAGTCGCAACTGCAGCATACAAGTTGGATGAATATCAGAAGCCGACTGATTTGGTTATTGCATTGATATTGCATATGCGTTCGTATCAGCGACTACTGTAAGTAGTTCGTGACTACCATATCGCCTCGAAGCATCTACTGTACTGTATAGTATATGTAGTAGATCTCACCTCACCTATCACGGTGCCCCACTTTTCTTGGCCGTGCCTTCCTCCGCCTATCGACACCCCGCACGTCGATTGCTTCTCGTCTTCTTTGCCCGCGAACGGCCATGTCACCTCGGCGATAACAACATGAACCTCACAAAATAGCATTTTGGCCACGAGGTCTGAGGTATGATAGGCAAAGCATGCATTGGCGTGTCGATCCTGTATAAAGTACAAAGGGACTGCGTGCCTCCGTAGCGAAGCCGAAAGATTTTTCCTCATACAATTCGTCCGTCTTTCGCAACAATGGGCTTCCTCCATCGACTGCGAGTCGCCGTCTGGGGCGTGCCACCAGACACTGCGGCAGAGCGGAAGCTGCTGTTCAAGATCGATTTCTTCGTTTTGACTTATGTCTGCCTCATGTACTGGGTAGGTCTAGATCCGAGAGACTTCACTTCACGCAATGGAAAGCCGCGCTGACGATCATCAACCAGGTCAATTACCTCGACCGAGCCAACCTCAATAATGCATACGTTTCTGGCGCCAGAGAAGATCTCAACTTCAAGGGCACGCAGCTCAATCAAATCAACACAATCTTCTACGGAGGCTATCTTCTCGGTCAAGTGCCAAATAACTTGATCATGCAAAAAGTCCGCCCTGGCATCTGGCTACCTACTACTTGCATGGCATGGGGCCTTCTCACCCTCGGCACCGCCTTTGTGCACCACCCCTGGCAAATCATGGTCATTCGCTTTTTCCAGGGCATCTTCGAAGCCAGCTGCTTCGTTGGCGTGCAGTGGATTCTCGGCTCCTGGTACAAGCCAGAGGAAATCGGCAAGCGTACAGCTATCTTCACATCATCCGGACTTGCTGGCACACTGTTCAGCGGCATTATGCAGGGTGGCATCCACAAGAGTCTCGACGGCGCGGCTGGTTTCGCCGGTTGGCGGTGGCTGTTCGTCATCGACTCTCTGATCACCTTTCCAGTCGCAGCCTACGGCTTCTTATGTTTCCCCGACACCCCAACGAGCACGAAAGCCAGATACTTCTCCGAAGCCGAGCGCTCCCTCGCCGTCAGTCGCCTCCCCGAGGTCAAACTAGTCCGCGGCCATCTGGGAACCAGTCTAATCCGGCGCGTTATTCTCAGCTGGCAGTGGTGGGCCTTCGTGCTCCTCTGGATCGCATGCTCAAACACGGAAATGTACTCTTCGAACGCCATCTTCCAACTCCTGCTCCAGTCCACGGGCGACTACTCGGTCGAACAAACAAACTACATTCCCAGCTCGGTCAGCGGCATGGGAATCGTAGCGACGCTGATCCTCGGCTGGTACACCGACTGGGCGCCCAAGCGCAGATGGCACGTCGGCGTGCTGCTCTCCATCACCGCCGCGATCTCCGGCATCCTGATGCTCGCGGCTCCCACGCGAGCCGCAAAATTTGCCGCCCTGGTCATCAACGGCATGCAATTCGCCTCCCAGGCCGTGGCTTTCGCATGGGCGAACGACGTCTTGCGTGACGACGATGCGAAGCGTGCCATTGTTCTTGCGAGTATGAATATGTTTGCGCAGGTCTTTTACATGTTCTGGAGTATCCTTTTCTACAACGCGCAGCAGGCGCCGGATTGGTTCGAGGGAAGCATTGCTATGATTGTCATGGGCGGGTGTTTGTTTGCCACTACGATGGCTTGTTGGTACTTGCAGCGGAGAGACGCTGTGGTGCATGGGGTCGGGTCGGAAAGTAGGGCTCAGAATGCGGAAGGGGATGAGAAGGCTGCGGCGGTTGTGGGATCGAAAGAAGAGGCGTGAGAGCGTGATGGTGGGTGAATGAATCCTTTCTTTAAAAGCATTTCTCAACAGCATGGCGTACCTGTTTGAACTGTTGGAGCTGCCTCTTAGAGCCAGATCGCAAGTGCTTTGCGTAACGATGTACACTTTAACCTGCAAAGCTGACGATAGCAACCCTTCTGCGGCGTCTTGACAAACTGACTTGATAACGAAGCGCGGGAGTATGCACGTGGGTATCAGTAGACCATGGATCCAATGATCATTGATTACCTGCTCGTCCCATCTACTCATCTACATCTTCAGGTACAAAGAGTCATAACTGTATCGCTACAGGCAGCAGCCCATAGGATCCTGTCGGTTTCTTGATGGTCCGACTGGGGATGACTACATTTATTCGAGCCTTGCTTACGGGCCCGGACATGATCCTTCTCGGACTTAGTCGACTCGGACATACGACATCGCGGTGTATTTGACAGGAGCGATGGACGTTACACCAGCAACTCACTCCCTGTCCTGCTGCAGACACTACTGTACTCTCTCGCTACCTTCCTAACTCACTTTCGTCAACCATGACCACTCACTTCCTCTCAGTCCACGAAATCCGGCTTGTCTTGAGCCAAACGGGGGATGCTGAAGAATCTGGGCCACTCGACATAGGCTCGGAACAGCTTGGTTCTGGCAACAACACGGAGACAGGCACAGCAGACTCTTGGTCGCTCGATGCAGACTCGGAACAGCTTGACCTTGACAAAAAGGAAGGGGGAGAGACAGCAGACTCTTGGTCGCTCGATACAGACACGGTTCAGCCCAACCATGACAAAGACAATGAGAGGGAGTGCCGTGATGTGGATCAACCGAAGGTTATTAACCGATCGGAGTCCTCGCCCGGCACCCAAATCAACCGGCAGTGCCAACAGCGGATCGATACTCTAGGCAAACGAAAGACCTGATCAAGAGGCTAGGGGAGAAAAGTTGATCTTCTGGAAATGGAAGGGTGCCGGGTAAATGATCGACTCAGAAACGGGTACATGTTAGTGGAAGAGTGGCCAAGGTGCCATAGCTCTTGTCGTATGCTTGCGTGAGATGAGAAAAGAAACGTAGGCTCGTAGTAGCAGCTCCAGTACACTCAAGAGTGTGGCATGCCAGTGAGGGCGTCATTTCCAACGAACAGCCGTGTGTGCTCATACCAGCAGTTTCAGTACACTCAAATCAGTAGTTCACCAGTGAGAGCGTCACGTCGCATCAAAATTCATCACCGGATCACCCGGATCAAACATCCAATCTTCGAAAGTCCAAGCCGCAAAGTCATCGAAGTTGAAGAGGTTGGAGTCAGTCGGTTCTGGTGCGGCTGGTTCTCCGGGAACTGCGGGTAGGTAATCGACAATGCCACGAGATATCCCATCGCGAGCTGCCACGGTGGTGCCCGACACAGGCGCAATCCAATCCTCTTGACATGCCATCATCTTGTAGTAGACTTTCGTAATGGTATCCACCGCCTGTTTCATGTGGAGAGATCGCTGGCTGGCGTCTTTCCTTGATTTGATAAAGCCTTGAGCGGCCAAGGCGACCCATAGCTGTCTTTGTTCGCAGCCCAGGCGAGCAGCTTTGTCGGTGAGTATGTCAATGGCTTGCTGCACTACAGGGGAGTAGTGGAAGCTGATAGTAGTGAGTGATATGACGTGAGGTGTGGTCTGAACCGACACAACGTTCGCAATGGAGAGTGCAGCACGAAGCAGGTCATATCCGAGGAACTGTACAGATGGTTTGCCGTGGTCTTGCAGCTTCCGGTGGATGTTGACGATTTTGGTTGAGGTCTCTAGAAGAGTCATCGTCGAGAATGTGCGTTCTGATGTCGTCGTTTCGGATCGCAAAAACCGGTTGTGGAGCGCAAGAAGGTATTGGAGAAGCTTGAGGCGCGCCAGGCTGTACGGCTCCTCATAGTCCGGTATCGTACACTCGGTGATCGACTTCAGCTGCCTTTCGATCTCGTCGGTATACTGCTTGACATCGTCAAAAGTCAGGACATGGCGAATGTTGTTTAGCAGCATGTTCAAGTTACTCCTCAAGGCGGCAGTTTCGTTTGTTGTGAACAAGTACCAAGAGTCAGTGAACTCATCTCCATGGCAATACGACGGGTCATTCGATGCAATATCTTCATCTTTGAGGTTGCTGGGCCCTGGTGTATCGCTTTGGAGCAGCCATGCAGTAGATAGCATGCCGCGATCGAAAGACGCTTGTAGCTCGAAGTCTACAACAGTGGCCCATATACGACATCGAAGCTCCTTTTCCACAGGATTAGTTGGCTTCTTGATCAACTCAGGGTTGCGATGTAAGCCTGCGGACATGCAGAATCGGAGTAAGGTACCAGCCTCAGTCCAGGTGCGCTTGACTTTCCTAGCGGTGGTCTGTTTTGTGAGATGGAGAAGAAGTCTGATCTGGAAGTCGGCTGCAGTGACACGCTTCTGACTCTGACGATTGATCCAATTCTCGCAAGCCTGCGTAATAACAATTGCCTTCTCTCGAGCACTGGAACTGTTCGCGACATAAGTCCAGGGCTGTTTTGGGGCCAGGCATGACACGGCTGAGATCATCAGAAGCACCAAAACCAAGGTATGTGGGGGAGCATTCTCAATGCCGATTTGCCAAATATCCTGATATGCTTGCCAGAATGAAGGCGCATGCATGATGTGGTATATGCGCTCGTACGAATTGAAGTAATCCTGGACTGCCTGATCGACGTTCGCGTGCGGTGGCAGGAGTGTATAGAGTTTGTCGTCGGCCAGACCGACGACGTTCTTGTCAGCGCAGCTGATCTGAACCTCCAACAAGGCAATGTCTTGCTTGACATGTTGGAATATGGGATACATCTCGAGAGCCTCCTTAGTAAATAGATTGAGCTCCGGTATGTGCGCGAGTGTGCCCAAAGGATGCGTTGTTCCCGAAAATTGAGTCTTGAACGACTTGCCACGCATGAGCATGGTCTCCCGGTCGTTGATCTTGTTGTTCGACTCATGCTGCTGTACAGATACCGGAGTGAGTGGGAATCCCGGTGCCTGGGGGCGAAAGGGCAAATCCATCTTGGCGGAGTGCCTATCCAGCGCCGCCTCAAGCTGCTGAATTCGAAGTTGCTGACGTTTCACTGTCTGGAAGACATCTTCAGGATGTTCATGGGCCGCGGTCGAGCTCCGGTTCGTGTTGTCATGCTGTTCCGAAAGTCTCGATTTGACTGACGTTTCTGCGTCCTCCGAGTACGTGCAACTCGACGAGTGCCCGGCTTTTTGGCATCTTCCACAAGCAGGCAGCGCTCGGTCACACTGTAATTTGCGACGACGGCAATCGTAACACGAAAGGACCTTGCGTCTTCGCTTTCTATCGCCGTCGTCTGGCGGAGACCTCACTCGAGGTGGGACCAGGACAGCATCCGTGATGTATCGACCCTCGGACATGGTATCTGCGTTGTCAGTCGTCCCCTCCACTATGTCCGGTCAATGTCGGACACATCGTCTGTGTTGTCAGTCGCTGTTTCACCAGACCGCCGCGTCCGTCATCTTCGATATGTCCGGCGAGGGCGCGTCCGAGAGCTCGGCCGAGACTGCGGCCGAACAGGATCGAAGGATTCCGATCTCATAACGCTGGCAACACTTCTCAGCGGTATCATAGATTCAAGGCAACCGAAGCTACAAGTCAGTGCAACTGTGTATGGCAGAGTTATCTTAAGAATTTATAGCAGTAGCGAAGAATTGAGTTACTCGAAGTGTAGTACGCCTTGGAGAGCCGCGGTAGGTTTACCTCGTGTCACATCGTCGGCGGACAATGGACGATTGGAAAAGAGTCGAGACAACAGCGGTTGTAGGTCTTAGGAATCTTTAGTATCAAAGTGCGCTTCCTGGAAGACGGTTCGAATCCTGACCAGCGCTTGGGCGGCTCGTTGCAAGGGTACCGGGCAAGATGAAGAATGCTACAAATAGTTATCTAGCCACGCTGGCTATTCGAATAGAGCAGCTGTAATGCTGTCATGTGACCTAGCCCGTCTGATGACCAATAAGATGGAACAGAGGGACCGTTCCCATCACACCTCACTCCTAAAAGTTCTGCCACACCTCGCCTGGGTATGCTTCTCCTAAAGATGACCCTGGACTCATCACATCTGGATCAGATCAGACGCTTCAAGTGCAAAAGAACGATGCGATAACGGGGAATCGAACCCCGGGCCCAAGCAAACTCAAACACTTTGTGTTCACCATCGGTGATGGGAAGCTTGGATTTTACCACTAAACCATTATCGCTGATTAATCTGATGTGAGGGAAGAGCTAGAACAACATCTTATATTCCCTAACATGGCAGACGATCATGTGGATGTCATTGAAATGCAGTAAGTCGGTGAGGTCGCATTTGGCCGTCCAGAATCAGCAAAGACAGCAGAATGGTCGGGGCCAGAGATAGACGATACGATGGTGGGTGTAGAAGGTAGGCAGGCGTCGGAGGACGCTCGAGAGATATACTGTAGCGAACGACGTAAATTTTCACAGACGACGGACGGCGTAGGTTCGGCTGAGTGCCGTTCCGTCAAGGGTAAAACACTTAGTGCTGTCGAGTTGAACCATGCCTGGACTCCGTTGAGGAAATCACGGTGGCCTGTAGCAAAGCACACGAGAAACAACACTCCATCTCCTTCGAAAAGTATGAATACATGCACATTGTTGTAATCGGAACATCAACAAGTACAGAGATTGCGTTCACATGTTGCAAGACCAATGTGCGAAAGGAAATAGGGAATGATCCCTGCCATTGGTATCTATGAACAAATAACACTCATCATCATGCGATCGTCGCTAGCCATGCAAATCAAAACGCCGGAACACCTCGCCTATGAACAATCCCAGAAAGCATATGCGTGTACTTTTCCGCCCTACAAGATCTCCTTGAGTTGCTGCTTCTGCTGTGCAGTCAAGGTTGTAGGGTACTTGATCTTGACGCCAACAACGAAGTCGCCCCTTTGAGTAGGCGTCTTGCTCTTCGGCATACCCAGCGAAGGGAAGCGTTCTTCGAATGTGGGTTGCGTAGGTCCTGCGCTCGCGACGTTGACTTGCTTGCCGTCGATCGTGGAGACCTTACGCGACCAGCCGGTCAAGGCTTCTTTCAGATCAATCTCGATGACATGGCGGATGTCGTCGTTTTCGCGGGTGAAAAGTGGGTGAGGCTTCTCCTTTACGATGAAGTGCAGGTCTTGCACACCACCTTCCACCTGATCGCCCATGTCGGGGTACTTGATTTTCGAACCTGCCTTCAGGCCACGCTTGATTGGCACGCTGAGGATCTTGTCCTCGACGCTTTGCTTGCCAGTCATCTTGTCGAAGGTCTTGCGCTGAACCTTGAGCTTTTTCTGTGCGCCGTTGAAGATGTCCTCTAGTGAGACTGGCAACTGCTTCTCCACGACCGTTGTTTCGGGCTCCGGCTCACGCCTTCTTCCAGCACCGAAGCCTGAGCCTGTGCTCCTGCCAGTGCTTGGCCGACCTCCCGCGCCGAACGGAGAGCCTCCAAAGCCAGAGAACATGTCGTCCATATCGTCTCCTCCGGCACCGCCCATCCCTGCGCCGCCGCCTCTCATGAATTCTGCGAAGATATCTTTGGGGTCAGAGAACCCGCCGAAGCCGGCTCCTCTGCCACCAGGCATGCCACCTCCCGTGCTGAAGTGGAACGTCCTGCCGCCTCCGCCGGGCATACCACCGCCGAATCCACCGGGCATGCCGCCTCCAGCGCCTGCGAATGGATTGCCATCGTCGGCTGAAGGCGCAGGGCCAGCCTTGCCTGTGATGAAGTCGTAGCCGTAGTTGTCGTAGTTCCTCCGCTTTTCGGGATCCGACAGAATCTCGTAGGCCTCACTCGCTTCTTTGAACTTTTCGGCGCCTGCGGGGTTCTTATCGGGGTGGTTTTTCAGGGCGTTCTTGCGGTATGCCTTTTTGATTTCTTCGGCTGAGGCGGTGGCTGAGACGCCTAGCAGGTCGTAGAGCTTAGTGTCGGAGACCATTGTTGTGGTGTTGTTGATGGTGGTGATGTGGGACGGGTGTTGTAGTTGTTCGGGGCCTCTGCAGGCCGGCTAAAAGCAACTGATGATTCGAGATAGAAGAAGTCAATGGGTCGAGTGCGATGTTGTTGGTTGCACGAGTTTGCTGCAGATCTAGTCAGAGGTTTGGTTGGGCATTACCTTAAAGCAAGGCAAGGAAAGGCAAGATGGGGCTGGATGACGCAAATAGCGGTATAGAAGCTTCGAGAAGGTTCGATCCACGAGCTGCATGCACTATAGCTCTATGTACGAGACTGAGAATGCATATGAAGTGTAGTCGTCTCAGAGTGATATGAGTTAGACGGTCAAGTCATTAAACGGGCATGTGAAATTGCTCGAATCGTGACATGCTGTTCCGTTCATATGTTGAAGTCCTCGGCGTGTGACGTGGGATCTGAACGGTCGCGGGCGGGGACAGGAGTTTCGCGCTGAGACACGTCCCACCAAACTGCTGACAAGAAATACCGCACAGCCCGACTACGCAAATTGATGAAGATCGCGACTCCTCGATGTCCAAAGCATAGCACACAGCGCGAGGCGAACAATGGCAAGCTTCAACATTCAACCTCTCACGCGATTCGCCGGCGCAAGCACGTCTATTCGCCGCCCTCGCGAACTCACATACTTTTCTTACGATGACAACCGCACACTATACCCCTTGTCAGACCTTTCTCTGCAGTACTACTATCCGCCATTCATTGACTGTCCGAGCGAATCCGGTCAAGGATTGCCGACAATAGATCTGTCAAGAGGATTCGAGACTTTCGAGAAACATGACGATTCGGTCGACGAGCACTTGGATTCGCTACTCGACACCATCATGGCACACGAGCAGAAAGAAGGGCAACGGACCAAGTCAGACATTGTTACGTGGCGTGGAATTATGACAAAGGTCTATTTCATGGCTTGTCTGCAATGCATCACTACATCTGCTAACCTCCAAACCAGATCATGACAGCACCCTTTGACCTTTTTAACGAGTTTGAACTGAACGCGACCTGCTTCCAGGTGCGAAAGATTTATCAAATGAGTCGTGTCGTTTCATCAGGCTGACAGGCGTAGGGCACGGTGTAAGCGCAATCGCTAGGCAGGCAAAGCAAGGATCTATATGCTGATTTTGCACAGCTACATCGAAGAGAACCATGCTAGTAAGGCTGCAGATATCAAGAGCCAGCGCGACAATTCCCGGAACAATAATCGTCGTGGACCTTCACAGGAGATGATGCAATACTGGGGTATGAGTTACATGCAACTGCTGACAGAAGCAGCGACTGATGGATTGTAGGCTACAAATTCGAGGCAGTTTCTCTGCTGAGCAAGCCTTGGGCTGAGGCGTCGCGCGACGAAATCGAGAACCGAGATGCAAAGGTCGTCACCAACGAAGCCCAGTATTGCTCCATCGTGACGACTGGCATCGGTAGCACTAGCATGATTCTCGGTGGTGAGGTTGATGCTGTCATGGGTGCGAAGCCGGACAACCCCAACGACGCCATCCCGTGGGTTGAGCTCAAGACAGCACAACAGCCTGTCACACAGAAAGACGACGTGAAGTATGAGCGGAAGCTTCTCAAATTCTGGGCACAGTCTTTCCTACTAGGCGTCCCAAAGATCGTGGTCGGATTCCGATCGCCGGATGGGCACTTGCTCAAACTTGTTGAGCACGAGACACAGAAGATCCCTTCGATTGTGAAACGCCAAGGCCAAGGAACCTGGGACGGCAATACCTGCATCAACTTCGCCGCAGCGATGTTGGAGTTCATCAAGACCACCGTTCAAGGGGACGGCGTATGGCGGATACAGCGCCGGCAGAAAGATGGTCACATCGAGGCTTTCCGAGTCGAAGGCGTCGATCCGGCAAGGATCGTGACTCCTTCGTTCAAAGCGCATCGTGAACAGCTTGTCGCAAAAGAGGTGGCTGCCATGCTAGGCGACCCGGTAACCCAGAATCCAGAGGCCACAGTGATCTAGACCCACCGGTAGCGACTGCTCATCATCGGCATGATCCTGCGTTACGCCATAACGGCTCGGCTTCCAACATGCACAGGACCGGTGCGAAATCCCGCATTTTCCCTGAATCGAAGTATGGCCTGGCTAGTCATGGTAAAGATCGAGCCGCAAAATAGTGTGACACCATTATGATAGCGCGGGGCTGGCGTGTCTCGTGTCTCGACGATGGCAACCCGCGGATGTGTCGAGCCTGCGTGGAGAGCTCAATCATTCAGCTAAGCGAGACATCAACGCCGTTCCGACGAGGGTTTGGCTCAGAGCCTCGATACCGCAACAAATTACAGGAAATCGTATTTGAACATTGAATGAGACTGATCTATACTGTTGATAGCTTCTCAACGCGTGACGTCCATCATGTTTTCGGCGCATCCTCATACTCGACGTTGATCTGGACGTCTCGTCTGATGATTGGATCTTCACTCCCGTGGGACGCGCTACTCGTCCGCCTCTTGTGACCCTGGTCTATCCGGTCGTTGTCTCCGAATGCATTGGCGCGATATTGCTGACCTTCCTTAGGCCGCAATTTGATCTTGTCCGGAAAGTCGCCCTGGCCTCGCTTCATGCTTTTGTGTGGCAGAGACCTCATCTCAAGGGCACTTTCCGTTCCAGAGCGCCCGTAAGAGTCGAGACCGTAGCCTCCGCCAAGACGCCTCGATTTGCTTGACACCTCCCGTCCAAGGGCCTTGTTGTACCCCCTGATGAAGCTCTTCAGTGAGGGTACCGTTGCGGAAACGAGCGAGTACCCGATGACGACTTGTTGCCAAAGTAGTCTGTTCGCAATGGACAGGCCGTGGTCTTCCGCTATGATGAAGCGATGTATGGCCACACCGTGGAGTGCGGAGAGCACAACGCAAGGTATCCTGAATGCAAAAGCGGCAACGACAGTACACTTGATGTATGCTTTCATCTGAAGCGGCACCACGAGTGCTACTGATAGGGCGACATACGCGAGCTCGAGGAATGCGTCGGTGCCTATCACTATGCTCCAGCGGAGCGTCTATCACGGAGTCAGTCAATGTTGTGGAGTACGCCGTTTGGCTGAGATCTTACCATTCCGGTGCATTTTTGTGGCTCATACAGAGCATCTCGCGGGCTGCAGCCAACACTGACCAGCAGAGCGGCTGCGATTGCCCAGGCGACTGTAAGACCCAGCACTACGTGTGTCGCCCACCAGGCTTTCCGGAGCTCATGGGTCAATAGTCGCTTGACGAAAAAGACAACACTGAGCTTGGTGATGGCCGCGGCGAAGATGAATAGGAGTCCGTTCGCCATGACTCCCGATCCTAGGGTTCTAGCTGTCTCCTCGGCCTGGAGAAGTGTGCTGGCTCCCAGTCCTTGACTGAGCGAGACGAAGACGGCGATATATTGAGCGACAGCAACAACTGTGGCAGCCAGGATAAGCCAGTCATCGTAGCCCAAGGTGTGCTGTTTGACGAAAAACCGGACGATCAGCGTCGACAGGCTGTACAGCAGGCTGAGGATTGCTGCCACCCATACCACGCCAGCTCGGTCTGTGCTGGTTATCTCAGCGAAGATGTAGGGATCGGCGGCCATCGTGCGCGAGCCGCACGGTCGTTTCGTTCAAGAGAGAAAAAACAAACAAGAAACGTGGATCAGCGTCAAAGCGATTTGGAGGACATAAAGACATACAAAAGCTGTGCGGGAGCAACCACCACTCCTGATGAGATGATGCAGCTGCCGCGACAGGCATTGCAGGCCAAAGGTCTGGCCTTGACATGGCGGGACCACCTCATTTCAAGACTCGCTACCGATCCTGCAGCTCGGTTATTGGGTTTTTACTTGGCTGCAGGGCTTGAGATCTTCGTTCTTCAGGTCGGCAAGAAGTTAACTACTGAAGACGGCAGTAGGCGGGTGGCCAATTATTGGGCATCCACAACTTCAAGCATTCATCAAGAAGCGACCGGAAGCATCCCCACGAGAATAATGAGGGTGTCAGGGCCCTACTTTATCCACTGCACGTGCGCGGTAGTGGGCTGAGTTTGGCTAAATTAGTGCCGGGGCGATGACCGGAGCAAGGCCAGTCTCCGCCCTGGCTGCTAGTGACAAACATCACGCCTTAGCTGCGCTTCAACGCTTGCTGTTTGGCTGCCGGGTATTGGCTTTGAAGCTCACGCAATCGCCCTATCGTGAACTCAGGATGGTACCGAATCCTGCCGTCCTCCCCGTTCAGCTATTGACTCTCACCAGAACGCGCTGTCACGACTATTCCTTCGCGTACTGCTCAAGACAGGCGGCACGGACGCGAAGCAAGTCATCGTGCCGTGTCAAATGGACTTCGTGGACTGCGAATGCCTAAAGGCGCTACTGAAACAAGGCCCTGCTACTCTAGACAGTATTCCCGTCGTCTAAAGGATTGATCCCCCTGCACTCCTTTGGTGCATCACCTACTGCAGCGCTATCTCGTATCGCATAGATTGTAACCACTGGACCGAGAGACCGAGGCGTAACCATCTACCGAGTCAAAATGTCTGTTCTGGAGCCCTGTCTGCACCCCTGGTGGCGCTCATCACCAAGTGCGCGCCTTTGTGGCTTTCATGTGCTCGCGTGTTAGCTTCCTTGGCCAGGGCTGCAAGCACGCTTCCTGCCTTAACAATAAGCGACCGCCTCGAGGAAGCGATGTAAGACCCTTCGAAATCGAATCTTCTGTGCATCCTTCAGCCCAGAATATGATCCGTCACAACGGCGAGCAGGCGGCAAAGCAGGTCTTCGAACCGACAGCGCGGGAGGTGATCGACGCCGACAAGCTTTCAGACAAGGGTGATTACCATGATCACCTGCGAGGCTCTCGAAACGGCGACAATGGGTTCACCAAGAATGACCGCTCAGACATGCGCAGAATGGGCAAGCAACAAGAGTTGAGAAGGGATTTTCGTGCGCTTTCGGCGCTGGCTTTCACCGTTATCTTACAAGGGAGGTAAGTCTGACGAAGAATAGCCGCGAATTGATCGTACAGCGCATTTCACTGACGATTCGCAGCTGGGAGGTATGTTCAGAGTCCCGAAAATAATATCTGTATTCTTGACTCTTTGCGCTGACAGTCCGCCAGGTTCTGCTAGTCGCTTCCACGGAAGGCTTGATCGCTGGAGGTATTGCCGGCCTCTTCTGGAGCTATATCTGGACATATGCTGGCATGACGCTCGTGGTCTTGAGCTTGGCGGAGATGGCTTCGATGGCTCCCACATCCGGAGGCCAATACCATTGGGTTTCTGAGTTTGCGCCGCCAGCGTATCAAAGGCTCCTTTCGTACTTTACCGGATGGATGTCAGCGATGTCTTGGCAAGCTGGCGCTGCTAGCGGACCTTTCCTCGTTGGAACAATGATCCAGTCTCTCGTGTACGTCAACAGAGAGTCATACGAAGCAACGAATTGGCAGGGCACATTGATGGTAGGCTTCAGATTTATCATGGTGATCACTTTTCGTTTGCTGACTGTACTAGGTCTGGGCGATCACGTTCATCGTGTACCTTGGCAACGTCTATGGTGGAAGAGCCATGCCTGTGTTCCAGAACGTCATGCTCATTGTTCACGTCTTCGGGTTTTTCGCTGTAGGTCATTACCAACACTCTGCACTCTTACAACTAACTTACGATCCTAACAGATCATCGTTATGTTCTGGGTTTTGGCACCTCGCAATCCCGCCTCTGTTGTCTTCACACAGTTCACCGATAGTGGTGGATGGTCTAGTATGGGACTAGCCCTTATGGTAGGACAAATCAGTGCCATTTATGCCTGTATCTGTTCTGACGCCGCCGCTCATATGAGCGAAGAGATCAAGGTAAGTTCCATTGGTGACTGTTCTGCAGCACCGTTGCAATTTTGCTGATCATGTACCTCAGGACGCCGGACGCACTGTGCCTACAGCAATGGTCGGCTCTTATCTGCTCAGTGGTGTCATTTCCGTGATCTTCTTGGTCAGCTACTTGTTTGTCATTGTCGACATCGAAGGCGCAGTCGACCATCCGACGGGCTATCCATTCCTCTACGTCTTCACAAACGCCTTCAGCATGGAGGCTGTCAATGCATTGACGTCGATTGTGACTTGCTTGATCTTTGCCGGCACGCTGTCATACAATTTGTCTTCCTCGAGGCAGATGTGGGCCGTAAGTCACTACCTTTTTACATGTATCAGAAAGGTACTGACACTTGCTCTAGTTTGCTCGAGATGAAGGGCTTCCTTTCTCTCGTTGGATTGCGAAAGTGGATCCTTCGCTGGAGGTTCCTCGCAATGCTGTCCTTCTGACTGCAGTACTCATCATCCTTTTGTCGTTGATAAACATTGGTTCAGACGTTGCTTTGTAAGTGGCCGACCGCAGAAGCTCATGTTCAAACAAAAGACCAGACTGCTAACCACAAAGCACAGCAACGCAATCATCTCGCTCAACCTCGTATGCCTCATGTGGACATACATGGTATCGGTGGGCTGCGTTCTGTACCGCCGCATCTACTACCCTGAATTGCTACCAAAGTGTCAATGGAGCCTAGGCAACTGGGGAGTTGCAGTCAACACCGGTGCTCTCGCGTACTCCAACTTCGCTTTCTTCTGGTCGTTCTGGCCGAATGAGGTGCCTGTCACAGCGGAGAATTTCAACTGGGCTGTGGTCATGTTCCTCGCAACAGCCATTATCGCGGTTGTTGACTGGGTTGTGAGAGCTCGTCATGTTTACAAGGGTCCAGTGGTGTTCTCGGAAGGGTGGAAGGAGAAATGATTGACCTCTGACCAATGACTTATGTAGGAATGTCATGAGATAGAGTAGTAAGGCATAGATATGGGTTCCTCGTCTCTGTTGGATTCCAGGCTATTCTGCGTCTTTGTATATTCTTTTCTTGGAGCTATAGATGGTTCACATGCAAGTACAAGTATAGCAAGACATTCCATATGCTGCCTAAATGCCTGAGGCCTCCGCGTGTCGGCCGGTCCCGCCGACCTCATGTTCAAAGCTCGACAAGGGCTGCTCACCTTAGCTTCACCAATCTCACGCACACACACGCACCACCCACCTCCCTTTCACTCAGCATTGTCGCCCTCAACTTCATCACCTCCTTACTCACGGCCTCCCGCAATATTCCGGCGCATAACGAACTATTCATCCACGAGCATCGAAGCTTATTGAAACGCGCCCCTCGCCGCTGACCATCAACCGCAAACAACCACTTCTCACTCAACAAGGCCTTCAGTATGGCGGACGCTGCGGATGAGGATCTTTTCGCCGATCTGTAAGTGCATTAGAAAGGTTGGGACTCCTCAAAGACTCCCGCTGACACATTCGAAGGTACGATGGTGAAGATGCTGAACCCGAGGCCACTCGCCCTGCCACAGAGGCGCCAAAGACCGAGCCCGATGCGCCTGCAGTGAAGACCGAAGTCGCGACCGACGAATCTGCGCCGCAACAACAGCAACAACAACAACAGTACCATCAACAACAGGATGACGATGAAGCCAAGCCCTTTGACCCTTCAACAGAGGAGATGGACGGCATGACAAACGCACCCCACCAGAGCTACGAAACCCAGGAGGTCGACCGCACGCCTGTGCATATGAAAGATGACGGGTGAGTGCTTCCAGTCCCACTAACGATGAAAGCAATCTATTAGCGTGCGTGCAAAACACCGTGGTCCACGATGTTATTACTTCGTCGACATTGTGTATTTTCTGGAGCAGCCCCGCCAACATCGGTGCATGCTCTCGTGAGCTACCTGCTTGAGACATACACCGTGCTCCGAGTGCGAGCCTGTTCAAGAGTGGGACGACAGTAGGCCAGCAAAGCCCAGCTGTGTAATCTTTGCACTGCGCAGCGTCTTGTCAACGACGCGAGACATTGTCATAACGCGGGTGGTTGGGCAGAGTGGGAGGACGACGTACACTGAGTGGTACAACGGTTCGAGCATGGACAACCGCGACCTCATCTTTCTGTCGATTTGTTGGCAGTTACTTTGCAGTTGAGCAAAGATTTGCATGCAAGGGAGGTACGGCAAATGCGGTGCATTGGGTCAATCTAGGCATGGAAGCGGACTTGGTCGGCAACTGATTGCCACTTTACAATTTTTGCTCGCGCGTGGGAAACGCGCATAAAACCCGACCTCTGGATAGTCGAATACCTTGTCAGCAACCATAGCTTCAAGTCGATACCGCAGCTACTTAGCAAGCAGATGAGAAGATAGTGGATATACTTCAGTTGCGCCACTCTCTGGGTGGCCAGCAAGCATGCAGCTCCGTACACCGAAGCACACACGCAGCATCATCCTGTCTGTCTCAAGCTGCATACGCTCTCTTGCTAGGTGCCTAGTGGAGGGCTCCACGATGGTGGTGGTGTTGGTGACCATGGACCACAGATGGCGGATGTGGAGCTGAGATCATGTCCAAAGTGGCCACGCATCGCACCCTGCACAGGCGCATGCCAAACCGGACGACCACGATCTCCGTGAGTCGCGAAAGGTTACCCGGTCTCGCGTGGCCTGCCATTGCCCGCAATACCAACTACAAATCTCTTGCCGACTACAACTTGCCGACCACAACTAGCGGTACGAGCGCAAAGCTAAACGACTGCATACTACATACTTCTGGATCAAGCGCCATCCTCACGTCCCGGATCGTTTGCACGCACGCTAATGGATGCTTGAAATCGGTGCCCAATGTTTGCTTAGCACGTACATGCTGACTGTTAAAATAGCAAAATGTTCATCGGTGGCCTCAACTGGGAGACTACAGACCGTAAGCTCGATTCTTTCCAGCACTCTCGGACAATGATCTAACAATGTTCACAGAATCGCTCAAAGACTACTTCACCCAATTTGGCGAAGTCACAGAATGCACGGTCATGCGCGACGGTGTCACCGGACGCTCACGTGGGTTCGGTTTCCTCACATTCAAAGACCCAAAGGTTGTCAACGTTGTCATGGTGAAGGAGCATCTGCTCGACGGAAAACTGGTAGGTTTCAAAAGATAAACACCCATGTGCACCACAGCAACAGCTCACTGATGGATTCTCATAGATTGACCCCAAGCGCGCCATCCCACGCGACGAGCAAGAGAAGACCTCGAAGATTTTCGTCGGAGGTGTGTCCCAGGAAGCCACCGAGACAGACTTTCGCCAATTCTTCGCACAGTTCGGAAACGTACTCGATTGCACCCTCATGATGGACAAGGACACAGGCCGCCCTCGTGGCTTTGGCTTCGTTACCTTTGACGACGACCAGGCTGTTGAGCGTGCTCTCTCGCAGCCTCTCGCAATCCACGGCAAACCCATTGAAGTCAAGCGTGCCGAGCCTCGTGGTAACTTGCGCGAAGAGGGTGGTGGCGGCGGAGGTCGCGGTGGTCGCTTCGGAGGCGCAGGTAGAGGCGGCGGTAGTGCTCATCAGAACAACTTTGGAGCCCAGCAAGACCAAGCCGCCCAGGCCGGAGGCGCTAACAACATGAGCCCAGCCATGATGGCCCAGTACTGGCAACGCATGCAGCAGTACTTCCAGATGATGCAGCAGCAGATGCAGGGTGGCGGTATGGCAGGTGGCATGAACCCTCAGATGGCCGCCATGCAGCAGAACCCGCAGATGATGCAACAGATGATGGCCAGCATGGGTCGCGGCCAGGGCGGCGGCGGCGGCATGAACCCGCAAATGATGCAACAAATGGCTTCCATGCAGCAGGGTGGCGGCATGCAGGGCGGCGGCATGCAAGGCGGTGGCATGCAGGGTGGCTATTCCGGTGGTAGCATGTCCGGATCTGCTTCGCCTGGTCCCGGCCAGCAGTCAGGTTTCAACGCTCAGGAGCAGATGGTCTTCGAACAGCAGAAGTACGAGCGCCAGCAGATGGCCCGTATGCAAGGCCAGAGCGTCAACGGCGGTAGCACCTGGGAGGGCATGTACGACGACGTCCCTGCCCCGGCGGGCGTTAACAACCGCGGCGGAGGATTCGCTGGACGCGGTGGACGTGGTGGCGCACCTGCTGGACCTGGTGGCGCCCGCGGCCCTGGGACACCCGGCAACGCTCCTGTCAACGCACCCACTGGCCCCAAGAACGCTGGGATGCCGGGTTCCAACTACCGTGGTGGACGCGGCGGACGTGGTGGCCCTGGCCGATTCGACCCGTACGCCCGCAATGCGAAGTAGAATGTCGCAACGCGTGGTCCGTTCGGTTGGTAGCATCAATTTGGTCTTTCTGGCGGTTTTCACAACAGCTAGTCGGTTGCAAAGGCATGGCTCGTGGCGTTAAATAGCTGAGCGTGTGGCCCGGAAAGCCCGCGACCGAATTTCTTTGGTTGTCTGAGCTTATGGAGCTCTCTCTGGGTCTTCTGGAGGACGGACTGGTTTTGATTTTATGTTGATGTTGACCACTTTTTTCTTCTTTGAATTCGTGTACACTATTACCTGCAGAAGCTTGGCAATGATCACGGTCAATTAAAACAATCATCATTTGCTGACTCCTGTCGTGCCATTACGTTCTATGTGAAAAGCGTAGTGCTGGCAACATACGGTTACCTCTGGGGGTCTGGCGTCACTTGAGTGGGAGGGTCCTTGATTTGATCGATCGAGTAGATGTTTGATGGCCGAGACAAGGAAGCGATGTTGGTCGAGCTAGTGGGCGGGACAAGACACTGTAGGATAGCACGATGGGAAGGAATTTCAGACCGCTGTTGAACAATGGTGACCCTCGAGGTACTATACCGGGAGTTACATAGCATGCATTCATCTTACCGAGCGGGAAGATAGAGGTCGGCTGTGAAATGAAAGTGAAGTGAGGTGATCAGTGAGATGCGAATCTCGTTCGATGATTGATTGATACACTCGAAAGACAGATGCCAACTATGCTAATTTGTCCACCAGTACAGACTGGACACAAGCAATGGATTGTGTCTCGTACCAATCGGTCAAATCATTGAAATACTTGCATCGACTAAGGTATCGTCAGTGATTAGCAGTCGAGGCCGTACTGTCGTAGGGTTAGGGTTTGTGTTACACTCGATAGCCAACCCGTCAACACAAGATCGACCATTGGCAGCAAGGTGGGTACTTGATGTGCCGATGTCAGGCTTCTCATGCTACAAACATTGGCATCTAGAATACATGTAAGACTGTCAGGTAGTGGTGGCGAAAGATAACTGAGGTACTTCTGTACTGTAGGTTGCACCACGGCCGATCCCGAGCCCATCGACCAAGTGTGAAGGACTTCCAATTCCTTCCCAAAACGGTTTCAACTTCCCTCAACTTCCATCCCAAGCCGTTGACTTGTCCAGACCCTACCAACCGCACCCATTACAGAGCTGACTGCGCCAACGTGGCCGCCCCTCCGAACATCTGCCACATCATGATCTGGGAAGCTCATCTGGCGTCTGCAAACTCCAAGTTTGGATCACCGTTCCTGATACATGCGCACGTCGCGTCTTACTGACTTCAGCTTTTGCATCCGATACGCGTCTCGCTCTGCGCTGATACCTACCATGGCTGCCATCTCGATGGAATCGACGCCATCACATCAAAGATGTTCGATGTACCATACGCCTGTGAACTCTGGTATATGCGTACAGCCAGACTCTCGCAATAGCCACCAAACGCAGGCGAGAAGCATAACTCATCTTTCCACGGCATCAGGCAGCCTGCAATCGCATGGAGCATCAAGCTTTCAGTCTAAATCCTGCATCTATCCCGACTAGGCTCTGCGAACGACGCCTGGAAGCACTGTAGATTTTGCGATCACGCGCCACCAATGCTGGTGATACGAAACATTGCCACGCGGACAGTCGCAACTTATCTAAGTGGCGAACCCTGGCATCGCGATACCCTTCGAAGCAGCAACATACTCTCGCATGCTTGTTAGTTGCTTCTTGGAGGTCGTATCAGGTACGGGCAGGTCTTATCAGAGCAATATCTGGTCAACGGCTGGCACACGATGTGCTTTCGCCGATGAGGACGAAGTTCTCCAGCATCGTGTCTTGCGATAACAGGCACACCAGCGCTGCTTTCGCGAAAAGAAGCTGATAACGGAGTCGTGAAGGCACAGGTTACCTTGATGTCGGTGTGTCTGTGTCGATGAGCTCGTGATATTGATCGACTCGTCAGTATGCAACGTCAAGCCACATTGGGTAGCACCAAGATAGCCAAAACATTCTGTGGTAAGTCCTACGCGACAATACCAGCACAGTGACGTTTCTCTATCGTAAGGAAATAGGTGGCGGCGCTTCCAGAACGGGATCCCTACCCAGCCAGACTGCAGCTGTGCACTGACGGACGCGCTAACCCCATAGGGGGTCAGTGTCCATATCGACACAACGAACAGTACAACACCATATAAACTGCCATGAGAATGGCTTTCTGTGTATTGCTACTTCCTCTCAACAAGCTTCCAGCACTACAATCAGACCCTACTCAGAAACACTTCACACCAGACAAACATGTCTTCGTTTCTCAACTACATGGGCATGGGTGGTTCGCCCCCAAAGAACGACAACAAGGACTCAGCTGTCCGCGCCTTGCCTGGTGAATGGTACACCTCTCAGGAGATGTACGAGCTTGAGAGGCGCGCCATTTTCTCTCGCAAATGGATGCTCATCACCCACAAGACTCGCCTGCAGAAGACAGGAGACTACCTGAAGTTCAACGTCGCCGAGTACGAATTCATTCTTACTCGTGATCGCAACGACAACATCAACGGCTTCCACAACGTCTGCCGACACCGTGCTTTCCCGGTCGTCACCGAGAAGGAGGGCACCGCCAAGATCTTCTCCTGCAAATACCACGGTTGGTCCTACGGCCTCAATGGCAAACTCGCCAAGGCACCTGGATACCAAGAACTCTCCGGCTTCGACAAGGAGAACAACGGGCTTCTTCCCATCCACGTCCGCGTTGACAGGAACAACTTCATCTGGGTGAACCTCGATGGCAAGCAGACACCCGAGCTCTCTTGGGAAGACGAGTTCGACAACATCGACGCCCAGGAGCGTTACGGTCTTTACAACTTCGACGACTACGAGTTCGACCACTTCTGGGAAATGGACGGCGCCTACAACTGGAAGATCCTCGCCGATAACTACAATGAATGCTACCACTGCGCAACAACGCACCCCGATATTCCAGCGCTCGCAGACCTCAAGTCATACAACGTCAAGACCAAGAACATGAACATCATCCACGACGCCGCCACAACAGACGAACAGCGCGCAAATGGTCTGACAGTCGCAAGCACATACTACTGGCCCAATGTCTCTACCAACATCTCGTAAGTAATAGCAAGTCTGAATCACACCACAAAAGAACACACAACTGACAACCGCCACAGACCCCACTTCTTTATGATCCAACGCTTCGTGCCCAACGGCCCCGTCAGCTCATCAATGCAATACCAAGTCTTCCGCAACAAGAACTCGAGCGAAGAAGACTTCCAGCTCGTCAACCAGATCTACAAGCGCATCATGTCCGAAGACAAGTACCTGTGCGAGTATGCGCAGAAGAACATCAATGCCGGCGTCTTCGTCAACGGCGAGATGCACCCGCGCCTCGAAAAGGGTCCACTGTACTTCCAGAAGCTCTGCCGCGACACAGTCACCGCGCACCACGACCGCGAAAAGGCGGCTAAGAAAGAGATCTGGCCGGCGAAGCAGCAGCTACCTAACCAGGCCAACTCGGCTCCGAGCAAGAAGGATATCGACTTCTGTGCCGGATTGACTTGCCCTGCGACGCAGGAAGGTCTGGCGTGGTAGAGGATGATTTCGTTCCTATATAACTTTTGTTGTTTATTTTGAGCATCTTTGGGTTTTGCGGCTTGATTCGGATATCACTGCCTCTTGCATTCTTGAAACGGCGTTTTGGGTCTTTCGAAGGAGTGTAATGCAAGAGCTGGCAGGAGCGTTTGCTGAAGCAGCTAGAATGACAGTATATAACGAATGGTTTATGACATCTTCATAAGAATCTTCTCACAACTTGGCCTTCGTGTGTTCTGACATCAGTTCGCCTCTACTCGTTCCTGGATATGAGCCCCGATTTTAACCCTTGTGATCGTCAGTGTTTCACCTTCTCGACAAACTCAATCCTGTTTCCAAAAAGTAAATATTCCACACTACGGCAGCTCAAAGAATGGAAGACGATTCCAACGATTGACCTGGCCAGATGGAAATTTGTGTTTACAATGAACAATAGCAACCATCATAGTAGTCACACAGCATCTACTATGTAGTCACACAATCCTACAGAGTGGGTCTCTTCGTCAGGGCACTTTTTTGGCGGGCGGTGGGGTTGAGCGTCTACGTCTGCTTGCGCCATCGGAGGCGAGAGCAAATAACTGGCGCGAAACTTTTCCACGGCTCATGACTGATGACAGTGTGACTCTGTGGCCTTGCCCTCGAAATAATATAATACCTTCCCATATATCCTATCGTACTCAGCTGTTGGCGTTTCCTTTCAATCATCCCAAAGCCAACTGATCCTTTTTATTACCGCCCTTTGTCCCTCCCTCCCTCCCTCTCTCTCGTTCTCTCTCTCCCTCTCCTCCCCCCACCACCACCACCGTCAACATGCCTACCGCAGCCCTCAACATCCCCGTCCGTGGCGGCAACGCCGAAGACGACGCCGCCGCAGCCGTCTCAAACTCCTTTGGCGGCAACTCATATCCCGCCAACGAGGTCTCCAGCAGCCCCAATGCGACTTTCCACAGCCCGGTGAACAGCTTCGGCGCCATGCGCAAGCCCTCGGCCAAGCAGCTCAAGCCCTTCAACACCCAGGACATCAAGGTGCTCCTCCTCGAAAACGTCAACGAGACCGGCCAGAACATCCTCCGCGGCCAGAAGTACCAGGTGGAAGCGCTCAAGAGCTCGCTGCCTGAAGACCAATTGATCGAGAAGATCAAGGATGTCCACGTTATCGGTATCCGCTCCAAGACTAAGCTTACGGCGAATGTGCTCAAGCACGCGAAGAACTTGATTGTCATTGGCTGCTTCTGCATTGGCACCAACCAGGTCGACCTGCAGTATGCGGCGGAGAACGGTATCGCGGTCTTCAACTCACCCTTCTCAAACTCGCGCTCCGTCGCCGAGCTGATGATTGGCGAGATCATCTGCCTGGCTAGGCAATTGGGCGACAGGAGCATGGAGTTGCACAACGGCACATGGGCAAAGGTTTCCGCCGGCTGCTGGGAAGTGCGCGGAAAGACGCTTGGAATCGTCGGCTACGGACACGTCGGCAGCCAGCTTTCCGTGCTGGCCGAGGCCATGGGCATGAAAGTCATCTACTACGATGTGATCAACCTCATGGGTCTGGGAACGGCCACCCAAGTCCCCAAACTCGAAGACCTGCTCCGTGCCGCCGACTTCGTGACCCTCCACGTCCCCGAAATCGAGGACACGAAGGGCATGATCGGCGCAAAGGAGCTCGACCAGATGCGCAACGGCGCCTACCTGCTCAACGCCTCGCGCGGCAGCGTCGTCGACATCCCAGCGCTCATCAAGGTCATGCAAGCCGGCAAGCTCGGCGGCGCCGCCCTGGACGTCTACCCCAACGAGCCCGGCGGAAACGGCCCCAACTTCAACGCCGAGCTGAACGACTTTACTGAAGACCTGCGCCAGCTGAAGAACATCCTTCTGACCCCTCACATCGGCGGTTCGACCGAGGAAGCGCAGAGCGCCATCGGCGTCGAAGTCGCCGAAGCGCTGGTCAAGTACGTCAACTTCGGCACGACCGTCGGCGCCGTCAACCTGCCCGAGGTCTCGCTGCGCTCGCTCACCCTCGACGAGCCCAACCACGTGCGCGTTGTGTACATCCACAAGAACGTCCCCGGTGTGCTGCGCAAGGTCAACGAGATCCTCGGAGACCACAACGTCGACAAGCAGATGACCGACTCGCGCGGCGACGTTGCTTACCTGATGGCCGACATCTCGGACGTCAACAGCAACGACATCAAGGGCTTGTACCAGAGCCTTGAGGACCTGGGAAGCAGGATCATGACCAGGGTGTTGTACTAGATGTACGGAAAACAAATAACAAAATTTCCTTTGGCTTAGCTATTTTGATGGCGGAGGCGTTTGATTTATAATTAGGTACCCATTTTGGGTTCTTGTGTTGGGAGTATTGAGGAGCTTCAACGGACTGACTGCATGACGAACGTGAATTTCGATTAGATATACCAGATACATCATCCTAGCATTCAACAATCATATGATGTTGCTGTAAGATCGCGCCTGGAGGTGGGTGTCGGAGTAAAAAGCAAAGAAAGCCTTCAGTCGCACGTCAATTTGTCAGAGTTTCTTCCATTTATCAAGCCCGGAATGTGTCAGTGTACAAAGATCTCATGACTTCATGAGTGACCAACGAGCCGATATTTGTGCTCCATTCCAGATGACCTTTGGAGGCCACGAATAGGAATTCAGACTGATCTGGTACCTAGCAGTTATGACTCCAAATACTTATCGTACATGGATGGCCAGCTCATGATCACACCGAGCGTAAGCAGCCCAGTCATATAATCCGATAGTCATGCATACAAGACGCTATGTACAATTCCATTGGTACAAAGAAAAAAAAAGCCAATTCCATCTCCGCCACGCCATATGTATACGTACACTTGATGGCTCTATCCACCCGTATATACGCATCTAGGTAATAGTATTCCTGCCGAAATTGGCTTTTCCCCCGGGCATACATGGCTCGATGGTGATTTGGAAACACCGCACTGTGAAGTAGTTGTTTTTGCTGCTCGCTTTCGTTTCTTCTAAAAGCTTTCTCGTCCCCCACTTCTCTCTCCTTCTTGGTCGTATTCGTTTACCTGTACGGTGCGTCGGCGCGGGCGACAGAGGCCAGCTCCGGCTCCCACTTGTCACCGTTCGAGAGCAGCTTCTCCTTGTTGTACAGCAGCTCTTCCCTCGTCTCGGTGGCGTACTCGGCGTTGGGGCTCTCGACAATGGCGTCCACAGGGCACGACTCCTGGCAGAAGCCGCAGTAGATGCACTTGGTCATGTCGATGTCGTAGCGGGTCGTGCGGCGGGAGCCGTCGGCGCGCTCTTCGGCTTCGATCGTGATGGCTTGGGCCGGGCAGATGGCCTCGCAAAGCTTGCAGGCGATGCAGCGCTCTTCTCCGGTCGGGTAGCGGCGAAGGGCGTGCTCGCCACGGAAGCGAGGCGAAATGGGTCCCTTCTCGAATGGGTAGAAGATTGTGTAGCTGGCGGGTGGTTGTCAGTACCTCTGTCTCAATCTCAATGCCAATACCTATGCCTAGATGAAGGTCTCGGCGAGTGTGTGCAGTAGACGTACGGTGGTCTGAAGAACTGCTCCAGCACGACGTACATGCCGCGGAACATCTCAGTCAAGAGGAAGTAGTTTCCGGCATGGTCGAAAACGCTGTCTTTCTTCTCGTCGAAGCGCAAGGGCCTCGCCGGGCGGAAGTTTGCAGGAGGTGCACCGACACCGCTGGCATTGGTTCTTGAGGTGGTGGAGAAGGCGGCGGTGGTGGTCGCGGGTCTGAAGGCGGAGCGGGCGAGGAAGGCAGTGGCGGAGGTCGGGTGCGCGCGCGCAAGGGCGGTGATGGATCGTGGCGCAGACATTGCGGCGGTGGACCAAGGGACCGAGAGTGGAGAGGTGACAGAGAGACGGGGAGGTGGTGGTGGTGGTGGCGGCGGCGACTTGCGATTGAGGTGTGGTGCTGTTGGCGTCGTCGGTCTTGCCTCAAGCTTTCCAACGGCGGCCAGCCAATCACACGCGTTGATTAGTAGGACTGACGGGTGCTTCCCGCACGAGCGACTACATAATATTTCTCTGACCTCATGAACATTGAATGCCGTATGTGCCTACAATTAAACTACATCGACCCGATACATCTCTGTTCATCAAAGATATATCGTGTCATTCTTGCCTTGTACAACAAACAACAAAGGGCGTCTCACCGTGTCAAGATTCGAGCAGTCACTTTGCCTTCAAGGCACTCAGATCACACCAATCAGCCCTTTCCTGATTACCCCGGGCCATTGAGATAGCACTGATGTTGACGCTGGCAACCGACTATATGCAGGTGTATTATCTTGCAAATTCTCACGGTGGTGGATCTCAACTGCAGCTTTCAACATGGCCATCAAAACGAGGTTTGCGAAAATGGGTAAGATGGCCTTATAGTGCGGTGAAGCACGCTTTAGTCTATTGGATTTGATTTAGACTCTGTCCGCGCAAGCTATCACGACTGCACCGTGCATAAACCCTTACAGTACATTAGGTACCTTTCCTCAATCGCTTCTGTACCTCGCATGCCCATGCATCCTCTCAGTCACTCATACATGGCCGACAAGATGGACCTCATTGCACCGATTCTGCTCTGTTTCCTTCGGGTCATCGGTTATTGGCCCAATCATGTCGTCCGGGAGGTAGCCGCTGTTGCAGGCTGATGAGTGGAGCAATACGCGAGCACGCCTGACATGCTGGCGTCTGCATGCATGTCGTGAAACCAGAGCCCTCTCTAGACACTCCATTCGGGTGACGTCTCCTGTCTTGCTCTCTATGAAACCCTCGAAAAGATATGTACAAACGACCACGACGAACGACATTGCCGCAACTCTGCTTCAGATCTCTTAGATGAGCCTCTACTGCTGCTACTGAACAGATCCCCAATAGACACGAGAGCATGTTTGGCAGCTTCCTAGGTGGTAAGTATCTACGATTTTTCCCATGGTGTCGGAAACTCTCTCCGCCACCAAAACTACTATCCATGGAGACATGCATGATTTCGTCTTGAGCATTCACGCCTTCACTTGGAATGCAGCAAGTAATAAGAACAGAAGTGACCTCATGTCACATGCTGAAAAGACAACCTCGCAACGGCTCTGAAAGAACTTTCTGTAGCCGAACAATACCAAATCCTCACTTCATACCAAGCACAGCTGTAGCTTGCGCCACGACCACCATTCACACACAAAGCCCTTACACCACGGCCAAAGAGAGGAGTTGTTGGTTCGCATGCTTCGCCAGAAAGACCAGAATAATTGCCATATTGCACGAAGAGAGAGATGGTGGAAATCAGGCGGATCTGCTTGCTGACAAAACATGTGCAGGTACAAATCTCGTCGGCATCGACCCTGAGGATGAACGCGAACCCCCAGAGAAACCTACGCACATCATATTCCCGCAGGTCGAAGCGACACCTGTGGTGAGGTGGAGTGATGCCAACCCGCCACCAGATCTCCAACACCTCTTCGCCAGCATCCAGCGGCACGAGGCCGTCCTTACCAGACATCTCAAAGCGCTGAATTGCTACCTTCGGGCCGGTGCTTTGGCAGACGCTTTGCTGCCACAGAGAGATAACGGAACGAGTTACTTTCCTCCTACGTCAGAGACTGACAAGCAGTTTGGCACTAGGATTGCTGAAATCGACATCACCAACGATGCGGCCTTCAGGGCTTTATCAAAGACCACAAAGCCAGGCGACATGGCGCCGCGCCTCGCCCACATGCGCAAGTTCTGGCTCAGTCTCGACAACATGGCACAGTACTGGGACACAACTGCGGACCAATACTACTCCAGAGAGATCCCTGTCAGACCCATTCCGTCACAATGCAATGTAATTCTCCAGAGCAAGGAATTTTACAAGGGCCGCCGCACTGGCATTGGTAGCGAGATGCCCGATTCATATCGCGTCGACACCGTCCGAGCTTTTGTCGAAGGCATCACTTCGGCTTTCAACTGCAGAGTCTCACAGCCATTCGTCGCACCAGGCCGTGTTGCTCCAGTGATACAGATCAACAAGCTCGAGCAGCCTATCCGTCTACCCGGCGTCGTCATGCGTCTACCAGCCGACCGAACAAAAGCAAGATCAGGCATCCTGGAAGGCCCGGTCATCGGAATATTCGAAAGCAACTGCATCGATTTCGGCAGCACAGAGCAAGTCTTCAAGAACAAATCGGAACACCATCTGCTAAGGGAGATAGCCGCATTGCTCTACTTAGCTCAGCAACGCAGACGCGAAGGCCAGACCGCGGTCATCCTAGGGAAGGGAGCATGGTACACCACCAAACGCAGATGGGGCGGTGGACCCGGCGGCAGACTCGCAAAACTAGAGCAAGCCGAGTACGCCTACACAGATGCCTCAATCCGCGTCGACAAAGCCGAAGCCCTCTCTGACGCCCTCTCAACCCCGACTCACACTGAAGAGAGACAGGCTAAAAGGGAGATGAAGTCACTAGAGATGTCTGCGAAGAAGTGGGCGACGATCAAGGGCAATGCGGGCCTGTGGGACCCAAAGGCCGAGTATAAGGCTGTTGGCAAATCGCCTGGCTCGCGATACGACGAGGTGAGGAGCTCTGGACGTTTACAAGTCTTTACTTGATCTGCAAACAGCAGACTAACGCAAATCACAGATCTTCATAGTCTCATGCCTGTTCCACCATGTCAGCATCCTCAAGCTCACCGTCCACGACGCTTACACGGATTACCTCACCACTGGAATCAAACCGAATCGGACCCCTTCGGAAGACGACTGGAGCACACCCAAAGTAGAACGCACGGTTTGGTACGACCTGTTCGATCGAGAGCAGAGAGTGGAGGCTTTCAAATGCATTTGGGGTGTCATGGAGTACGAGACTCGCGGTGTGGAAGGGGCTGAGAGTGCTGGTGCTGACAGTACTGGCGAAAGAATGCAGACTTAAACGGTTCGGGGAGGACAGGAAAGTAAATGGGCAACGTGTCAAGATTGGGACTGGCGCAGAAACAGCATTTCTGGAGTGAGCGGAGTCGGAATCGGAGAGTACTGCAATAGTTCAAAGACAGTATAGCGCAAAAAGCGCAAGAAATCGTTTGCTATTGACAAACGTGATACGCTCTACACATTTTGATACATAGATGCAAATCGAAAGTAGAGTCAAAATGACAGCATCATATCGTTCAAGTAACCGCTACTTTACTGCTTTCCCTTCCTCTTCTTGAACTCTTCAATGAACGTCGCAGCCTTCTTCTTGGGCACGATGTTAACCTTCACCAAATCGTCCTTGACCTCGATCTTGCCACCGCTCAACAGTTTCAGCAAGATAAGCTTCTTACCAGCCTTGATCAAACCGCCAGAGACAGTCTCCATGTAGCATTCTGTCTCGTCGGGCGCATACTCGGCGTTCTGGTCCCAAGGCGGTGGCAGGATGTACTCCAAGTGATCGCCCAGCGTCTCGTCCTCCGCGCACGCTTTCACGAAATCACTCTGAGCCTCCAGCGGGTAAAGGAAGATGACAGGAAAGCTGAGGACGGACTTGGGATCGTTGACGTCCGCAAGGCTGATCGCCGCGTCTTCCATATCGGGCGGGTTGGGCGTCGACCGCGTGAGGATGTTGCGGGACCGCAGCGCGAATTTGAGATTCGATTTCTCGCGCGAGGCTCGCTCTTCGCGCTCCGCGCGCCATTTCTCCAGGTCCGCGACGGATTGAATGCGTTTGGCGATGCGCAGTTGGATCGCTTCGAGCGGCTTGCTGCTGGGGTCGAATTTCAGACCGCACTCGGCGGCGTCCAGCGCTTCGGGGAGCTTGTCCAGGGCCAGGCAGGCTGATGCGGCGCGGTACCAGGCTTTGACGTTGCGGGCGTTGAGCTTGAGCGTGGAAGCGCAGTCCCTGTTGCACGAGCCGTAGTTCTCTGCGATTTATTGGTTAGTGAGGTGGTGGCGTGCAGTATCTGCTCTGTGGCGAGAAAGGGTAAGATGTACTCATCTCCAGCTGGCAAAGGGCGCGGTTAGCCAGGCAAGCCTCCTCCAACGCACGCTCCTTCTTCGCGCACGTCTCGTCGTCGTCCAGCTCGACGACTTTCAGCATCGGGTTGCCGTCTTCCAGGTGCGAGGGAATTTTGGGTCCCTTGAGCGCCGCGAGTGCTTTGGAGTAGAATTCGCGCGCATCCAGCCAGCGTTTCTCGCCGACCGCTTCGTTGCCTTGGTTCTTGAAGTTCTCGGCGATTTGGTCGCGCGTGCCTTCGTACGCCATCGATTTCAGCGCTTCGACCATGACGTTTTCTTGCCCATCGTCTTCGGGCAGCTCGGTCATGAAGAAGGGCGAGCGGTTCAGCTCTTTCCATACTGCGTCGACGTCGTAGTCAACTTTGCCGTCGATTTCTGCGGGTGCTTCCACACCCACGGCTGGTGTCTTTGGAGGAGCATCGTTGGTCGATGGTGTTGGGTTTGGAGGCTTTGATTTGGTTTCGGCCATTTTGTAGGGGTTTTTATCTTATTTTCTCCCGTTGTGATACAACTTCTCTCGACACGAGACTTTTCTTGCTGATGAGGGTTTTATGAGTCGTGCAACATTGATGAGGTCGAAATGGTTTAATGCCTTTGACTGTGACATAGAAATTTGCCTTTCGTTGTTGTTGCCTGAGGCAAAGTCGACCTCAAACGACTTCTCCCGTTTGGTGCGACTCAACCTCACTCAACTCACCGGAACCTCGGTTGTACGTCAGTTGAAAGCACTCGATCGAGTCTCCGGAGTTGCTCGGAGCGTACATGCTCGTTTCGGTTTCCACATGACCAGCCTAGTCGCTTCGCCTCAAGTGTGTTGTCAAAGAATGTCGTCCAAGGGATCGCTCACAACACGCAAGGGCGGGAGGTGATGTTGGAACAGACTCTGCCAATTGGGGGCTAACACTATTTCGAGGCGTCTGCAGACCGTCTCAGCCTCACCGTCTCTGCAGCTGCGGTGATGCCTCGTGGGCCCTCAGTCTTTGTCTGCGCGCATCCTTCGTGCTTGAAATATCGTCTCCAGCGCAAGAATCTCCACCCCTGACCCATCCGCTACGAAGTGAAGGGTGCGCAACCTCACTCCTTGATGCTGCTTAGTCAATGCATGTCCCAAGCCGATCAAGGCTGCTGCTGCCTGGCAGGCACACCGCACCCGGCCGTTCGTCTCGCGGTCCCAGCATGGGATCACAGCACTGCACCCGTGAGGCACAATCTGCCGCTCGCGGTAAGCTCTACGAGACCTGTCAACATTATGCGTCGATAGGGCTGTGGTATTCCACGAGTCTTTGCGAGACTTTGCCGTCAGTGGCGGCGATTGCAAGATGTAAGATGCCCTGGCAGTGCACCAAGCCACTTGGAATAATCGGACCTTTGACGAGGGTGGCCGACTTGACGAAGCTTATTTGGTCAGCTCTAAGGGCTACCCATCGGTCGAAACTGTTAATGCATAACATGCCAACAGCAATCCTCCGCCATGCTGATGAGAATGGCGGATCTAGACTGTCCGAATTCTTGCAAGATCCAACACGCTCAACCTTAGTCTCGGGATGCTGCAACGTGGAATTTGTACACGGTAGACCACACTCATCAGCACGCTCTCCGGCGGGTATCCGCATTCTTCTAAATTGGCTCCCATTCCAACACCCACAGCCTCTACCAACCTAGGACCGGTACGACCGCACTCATGCTACCTCGCGAATCCTCCAAGCCGAATGTTACCAGTAT
>Ga0265797_10000235_pt1 | contig 105263 bp, 100 predicted proteins | sample P2T30metagenome_FD_192433 | JGI IMG/M metagenome (GOLD analysis project Ga0265797, IMG submission 192433) | Plant litter microbial communities from East Loma Ridge, Irvine, California - P2 T30 | ecosystem: Environmental > Terrestrial > Plant litter > Unclassified | place: USA: California... | reverse complement strand
GGCCAAAGGCTCCCGCCGCCTAGGCCTCTCCCTCGCCACTGGCAGCGGCAAGACAGTCATCTTCAGCCATCTCATCGAGCGCGTGCCGGCTCCAACACGCGATGCGACTCGAACTCTCGTCCTTGCGCACCGCCGTGAGCTCGTAGAGCAGGCGGCGCGCCACATCGAGAACCTCTACCCTTCCAAGCGCGTGGAAGTCGAGATGGCACACCAGCACGCGAGCGGCACTGCGGACATCACGGTTGCGAGCGTGCAGAGCATCACTTCCGGCGATCGGCTGCGGAAGTATGATCCTTCGCGATTCAAACTAGTCTTGGTTGATGAGGCGCATCATATTGCCGCGCCGACGTATCTGGGAGTTCTCAAGCATTTTAATCTTGCGGAGAAGAATGCGGAGACTCATACGGCGCTCGTCGGGGTCAGTGCTACTTTCTCCCGATCTGATGGGATTAGTCTGGGGAGTGCGATTGATCATATCGTATATCACAAGTTAGTAGAAGCGCTTGGGACTGTCTTTTGGTGTTGATTCGCTAACAGATGCGTAGAGACTATGTGGATATGATTGACGACAAATGGCTCTCCGATGTTGTCTTCACTACGGTCCATTCCGGCGCTGATCTGTCCCGCGTGAAGTCAACCGCTGGAGACTTCCAAACGGGCGCTCTGTCCAAAGCAGTGAACAACGACGAGATCAACACGCTCACAGTCCGCGCCTGGCTGAGCAGAGCCGCCGAGCGCAAGTCTACGATCGTCTTCTGCGTAGATTTGTCGCACGTTGCGAACTTGACAGCTGCCTTCCGCCAGCATGGCGTTGATGCCCGCTTTGTGACAAGCGATACCCATCAGAAAGTGCGGCTTGAGCGGCTCAACGCGTTCAAATCAGGCGAATTTCCAGTCTTACTGAATTGTGGCATTTTCACCGAGGGGACGGACATTCCTAACATCGACTGCGTGCTGCTGGCCAGGCCAACAAAGTCCCGCAACTTACTGGTCCAGATGATCGGGCGTGGGTTGAGGAAACATGATGGAAAGAAGAATTGCCACGTCATTGACATGGTCGCTTCGCTGGAGACTGGCATAGTGACCACACCCACTCTATTCGGCCTAGATCCGCAAGAACTGGTCAAAGACGCCGATGCAACTACTATGAAAGAGCTCAAAGATCGCAAGTCCAGCGAGCGAGAACGGGAAGCAAAAGCGTCAGAAGCGTCCGAAGTGTCGCGGCAATCCGACAGCCGGACGCAGAAGCTCACCGGAAACGTCACTTTCACAGATTACGACAACGTCAGCGATTTGATCGAAGACACTTCTGGCGAGCGCCACATCCGCGCCCTATCGCCTTTCGCCTGGGTCCAGATCGACGAGAACCGATACATCCTGTCCAGCAGCAACGGCGACTTCCTCACCATCAAGCGCGGCGAAGGCGAAAACAGCCAGGCGGAAGTGGTTTTCAACCAAAAACTCCCCGCGGGCTTGAACCCTAAATACAAAGCCCCGTACATGCGACCTCGCACCATCGCCATGGCCGACACGTTCGAAGGCGCCGTCTCGGCCGCCGACACAGCGGCACAGGAGAAATTCCCCTTCGAGATCGTCCACAAGAACGCGGGCTGGCGCCGGCGGCCGGCCACGCAGGCTCAGGTTGACATGCTGAACAAATATCGCGGCGAGGACGAGAAGTTGACTGTGGATGATGTTACGAAAGGCAGGGCTGGAGACCAGATCACGAAGCTGAAGCATGGGGCTAGAGGCAGGTTTGGGCGGATCACGGCGTTGAAGAAGAAGGTGCTCAAGGGCGAGGATCGCAAGGAGCGCTGGCGTGACTTGCAGAAGAGGCAGGAGGTTCGCGTCGGGCCTGTGGGTGAGTAGACTTATTGGAGTTTGTTTGTATGAGCGAGGCCTCTGGCCCTACATTCGTTGTACCCAGAGTGAGCCTTTTCGGAATCCGACATGGTCACTCTGAGCGTCACATCGCGAACATGTTTGTCCATGTTTGCTAGTCCGATAATAGTGGCGGACTCGATCGAACAAATCGAAGCGGACTTTGGTGAGATTGATGAGGAATTAGGGACAGTACACGAAATCTAGGGACTTTTCAGGTTTCGTTCGCTTTGATATAGTAGTACAATCAGCAGCGGCATACATGAACAGCTCGGCCAGCTACTGCACGTCATTGTAAGGATGTGCAGATCGCATACATGTTTTATTAATAACGCCGACGACGTATGGACGGTTTTCCAAGGCGTCCAGCGCTAGAACGGCACGTCGCACTAGTTATCTTTCAACAATCGTCAATCGCGAAAGCAACACAATACCTAGTTGTGAGATTGAGATGGCTGAATCAAAGCCACAGAAGCAATTCCAAGATCCTAAATGCACTACTGTACACAGGTATACTCTGACAGGTACATGTACAGGTACAAAGGACGCCTCCAAGAGCTTGCCTTGGAGCTATCAGGTACCTATAGCTTTGAGCTTCTCAGCTTCCCCAACCTCGAATAATTGTTATTCGATGACAAGAGCTTTGGAGATAGGTCTGTAACTTTTGATAGGCTTGAGCTTGCTTGCGCGGCCTCGTGCTTGGCGCGGCAGTGAGAATATGGGACGGCAGTAGTAGTGAGTAATACAAGTATATACTAGTAGCGATGCGATGCGATTTGTTGTTTTCTGCGCAGGATGCCATGATTCAAGGTGTCATGTTCCGAGTGGGGCTCAATAATAATCCTCTCAGCCCTGTCACACCAGAGATTCAGATCAGACTCGCACTGCCACGCGAATATCACAGTAAAGTCACTGCCATGTCGTCTTTCCATTGCTTAGTTGAGTCTTCGCAAATGGCACTAACGAGAGTCGAGGTCAGGGTGGCTGGGACAAGCTTTTGACAAAAATGGGAAATGGCATAATCAGCCCGCTGGTGCTTGGCGACGAGTTCAGGTTTGTTGGAAGAAGGCTGCAGAGGTGCAGAGGTGCAGTGCTGTGGTGTGCAGTGTGCAGCATCCATCTATGATCGCCCGCGGAAGCAATCGGACGGACATGACGACGCCTGTCAACCTTTTTTCCCATGTCCACTGCCAGTATGCCAGTAGTAGTATTTCCATATCTGCACGTAGCTACTGCACGTAGCTCTCGACACGCGTGTTCTTGCTTTGCTTGATAGATCGATCCTGTCATTTCTTCACAATCTACTCCCTGCCGCCCTCTCCCTCTCCCAGCAAGCCCTCCCTCCATCTCCGCGCGGCGGTACGGTATTCATCACTAACCCACGTGGTTGGCTCGTGCCTGGTCGTTCAATCCCAGCAACGGCCTCTCTCTACGCGCCCACACTCGCTTACCCTCTCCGACTACTGTACCGTACTGTACGCAACTCGACTGCTGGCCGGCAAAGGCACACCAAGATCGCTACTCTCCTCCTCGCCTGTCGATCCCCGCAACTGCCGTACTCCAAAACTCCCGCCGCCGTTCCCTCACTGTCGCTATTAAATCTGGATGACTGCGCGTTTGAATTAGCGTCTCGATGAGGAGACGTCCCTCCGGCTCCGGCGAGGACGACTACGGGTCCAGGTCTGCTTCAACCGCGCCGGAGCGTCCAGACAAGAGCAGGGATTCTAGCAATGCGCGCGACAGGGAGACCGCGCGAGAAATAAAGCATGCCGCATCTCGGCCGCTGGAGCGCAAACCCAGCAAGGATATGGATCGCACGCCCGTCTTGGAGATACATTCGCCGTGGAATCATGGCATGGAGCCAAAATCGGAGCTGGCCAACGATGTGGTCAGCAGTCCCATACAACCCAAAAGTACATCAGACGGCACGCCCGAAGCTCGAGGACAGCGGGCTCGCATGCGCAATCCTTGGTCGTGCTCGACACTAACCTTCGCGACAAGCATCTGCGCCATTGTGCTTCTTACGACCATCCTACATTCGTTCTTTACCCGACAGCAGGATCCGAAGGGATGCGCTATGTCCTACATGCGGCCCGCTTTCACCCGTTATTCCGACTTCGACACCGAGCACACTCGCTTCGCATCCAAATATTCGTTGTATCTGTACAGAGAGGGAGGTGTGGACGAAGATACCAGAGTCAAGGGGATACCGGTCTTGTTCATACCCGGGAATGCAGGAAGCTACAAGCAGGTGCGTCCGATTGCGGCTGAGGCGGCGCATTACTACCATGATGTATTACGATCGGACAAAGCCGCCACAGCAGATGGCAAGGCGCCCTTGGATGTCTTTTCGGTGGATTTCAACGAGGACATCACCGCGTTTCATGGCCAGACGTTACTGGATCAGGCTGAATATCTGAACGAAGCGATCGCTTTCATCCTAGCGCTATATCACAACCCTAGTCGCTCGCTTAGGGAACCTGGCTTGCCTGAACCAAAATCGGTAATCATTTTGGGCCATTCGATGGGAGGAGTGGTGGCGAGGACGATGCTGCGCATGCCGAACTACCAGGAGCATACCGTCAACACAATCGTCACTTTATCTGCGCCGCACGCCCGCGCACCTGTCACCTTCGATGCAGACATGGTGGCTACATACAACGACATCAACACATACTGGAGGAAATCCTACCTGCAGCCGCCAGGCAGTAACCCGTTGGCGGATGTTACTCTGGTCTCGGTAGCTGGAGGCGGTCTCGATACTATGATTCCGTCAGAGTCCACTAGCTTGACTTCTTTGGTCCCAGACACCCATGGGTTCACCGTGTTCACGTCTAGCATTCCCAATGTCTGGACTGGGATGGACCATCTTGCAATCATGTGGTGCGATCAATTCCGTAAAGCTCTTGTCAAGGCAGTCTTCGATGTGACCGACGTAAGACGGTCAGCGCAGACCAAGCCACAAGCGCAGCGCATTAGAGCTATCAGGAAGAGGCTGTTGACCGGGATGGAACCCGTAGTGCAGAAATCAATCAAAGATCAAGGTAAGACAAATGTCTTGTTTTCATTCGACCGTGCTAACAATTGACAGAGCTTGACACGCTTCTCACCTTCGAAGCGAGTGCTGATCAGATGTTGCGACATGGACAACGTCTCGTACTTCGCCCTCATCGAGCCTCTGGTCTTACCGCTGCACATGTCATGCCCATCCCTCTCGAACCATTGGCCGCAGGCGGCAAATACACCTTGCTCTCAAACCAGAGACTAGACAATGGCGATGGCCACGGCTCCTTGACGGTACTGTTCTGCAGCGTGTTGCCGATACACTCGAAGCTGGTCTTCCCTAAATATTTGGATCTTACCAACGGTGCTCCCGGCGGAAGTAAGCTTGCTTGCAAGAATGCTGCGCCTGACGTCTCCTATCTCCCGGCTTCGACAAACACATCCGTCAACGCTTTCGACGGCAGCACTCCGTTCTCATATCTCCAATTCGAACTGTCCGACATTTCGGATTACCAGTTTGCCACAGTCATCGAGAAGCCATCTGAGACCTCGGACGGCTGGGCGATCGCAGAGTTCAGCAGTAGCGACAAGTCCACTGTTGTTGTGAGTCGTGGGCACCACCAATTGCTTGCCAATGGCTTGCAGCTCACCCTGCCTCCAAGTCGTCCGATGATGACCGAGCTGAAGATCCCGGAAGTGCACTCGACGCTGTTTGCATACGATTTAACGGTCAACCGACGACCTTGTGGGCAATCCGAAGAGATTTTCGCGCCAATGCTGAGACAATACATCGCCGAACCATACGAAAGCAAATATTTCGTGAACACCCGCGGCGGCAATATCAACGTGCACGGTATCTCGCCATACATGCCCCCTCCCTTGCGGGGTGGCGGTGCGAGTGAAGGCCTCAGTCTACAGCTGTGGTCCGACCCTGTCTGCAACTCGACCGTAGAAGTATCCCTGAAGGTCGACATGCTTGGCAGTGCTGGCAAGCTGGTCATGCGATACAGATCTGTGTTTGCGGCCTTTCCGCTTCTTGTTGTACTAATCGTAATAAGGAAGCAGTTCAAGGTTTATGATGTGACAGGTCAGCTCATTCCGCCCTCAGATCAACGGACATTGCGTACTGACACAGACAATAGGTGTTTTCATGTCTTTCTCTGAAAGCATGGATGTCTGCCTTCGCACATCCTTGCCCTTCATCTTCATCGCTCTCACATTCTTCGCGGTCTCACTTTCAAAAGCATCCCAGGGATCTTGGACGCGTGGCTGGCTCAGCTTTTTGACCGGCACATCCCAAAAGTCCGTCGACTTCAACGTCAATGACCTCATGCTTGGTACTCAAGACCCCTTCCTCTGGTTCCTGGTACCCTTGTTTGGTGTCATCAGTGTTGGAATCTGCATTGCTGGAAATTACGTAATCACAATCATAATGCACGTCTTTGCGTTCGTCTACGGATGGACGAGGAGCCTCTTGGGTGGGCAGGGCGATGGCCGGTACGTTCCCTCAGCCTTCAACACGTTGCCAAAAATTGCTAATGGACGTTCCAGCCGAACTGCAAGTTTCGCCACAACGGGAGGACGGCAGCGTCTCATCACAACCGCCATCCTGCTCCTGCTCATCACAACCCTCATCCCCTACCAATTCGCCTACATGGTCCTCACGATCGTGCAGCTGTGCACTTGCGTGCGCGCACTGCGACTAGCCCGCGACACCCGCTCCGGCGCTCACTACAATTTCTACAACTACGCCACGTCGATGCTCGTCCTCATGCTCTGGGTGCTGCCCATCAACATGCCGGTGCTGATCGTCTGGATCCACAACCTCGCCGTCCATTGGTTGACGCCGTTCAGCACCCACCATAACCTCCTGGCTGTTCTCCCACTGGTGCTCTTGGTCGAGGTCATGAGCGCGGGGAATATGACGCCTAGAGTCACCAACAGAGCTCGCTTCGTAACTAACATCCTGACCTTCCTCTCCGCCTTGTACGCCGCCATCTACGGCGTCACGTACGCTTATCGTTTGCACCACCTCCTCAATATCCTCGCCGCCTGGCTTTTCGCCGTACATGTCGGATTCCAGCCCGGTTCAGAAGCATTGAACAAACTGACCGGCGCGCATCCCAATTCCCCCACCCGTTCGGCGTCGCTGGGAGACGAAGACGCTCTTGGAAGAGACGTGAAGAAAAGGCCCTGATGAGGAAGGAGTATGGTGCTTTTTTTTGCCTCTGGGGCTTTAGCGACGTTTCGCAACCTTTCTGTACATATGAGATTTCGCTTTTTCTCACACTTTTCCATTGGACGACGACGAACGGACGGACTTTTTTAATGTCTATGCTTTAGTGTAATGAATTCAAATGGATACCCGCCCTCTTGTTATATTCTTTAGTTTTGGATGAGGGCAATGCGCGACTCTTTTTACTTGCTTTGCTTTAACTCGCTGCTCCTATTTGTTCCGTCGAATCGGTCGACTGACTGACTGACTGGGTGGTTGATATGTAGAGGCTAATACTCACACTCAACCGTACTGGGGATGAATTCATCAAGTGTCGTATCCAACAGCTGCAAGCAACCTTGCATTGTGAAATGTCTAGACAAGTTTTGCCACACGGTACGGTGAATCGTCGGTGTTGAAAATGTCCGACTTTGTCCTCCAGAAGTTGCTGATCATTTTGAACCCTAAGTTGAGAGTAACAGAAACAGTCCTGAAACACTTTTTGTTACCATTTTCGCAATTGATTTCTGGCGATTTTGGGCGGAAGATCTTGAAAATACACAGCACAAAGTGTCTGTACAGGTCCTTCGCCATGTTCTGTCGTAGTGGCACAAAGGCGCTTCGCCAGTCGCGCTGCTTCTCCACCACCGTGACCAGACAAGCCGACTTTACACACGCCGTCATTGGAGGGGGAGCGGTCGGTCTGGCAATTGCTAGGAAATTGCAACAGAGAGATGGAGTTAGCACGGTGTTGATCGAGAAGCATAGCATGGTTGGAAGCGAGACGAGCAGTCGCAATTCCGAGGTGAGACTCCCTTGCTGCACGACCGAGAGAGGCATTCCATTGTCCTTACACATATAACAGGTCATCCACGCCGGACTATACTACTCAAAAGACAGCCTCAAGACGCGGTTATGCATCCAAGGCAAGGAAATGATGTACGAGCTCTGCGAGAAAAACGCCATCCCGCACAGCAACTGTGGCAAATGGATCGTTGCGCAGACCGACGAGCAAATGGGCGAATGCCAGAAAGTACACGACTTTGCAAAGTCAATAGGCGTTCCTATACGTTACTTGCCCCGAGATGAGATCGCAAGAAGGGAACCCCAAGTCCGCGCCGAAGCTGGCGCGCTCGAAAGTCCGACCACTGGTATCATCGACAGCCATAGCTACATGCAATTCCTACACGGCGACTTCGAGAACTACGGCGGCGACACCGCTCTCGCGAGCAAAGTGACGCGAGTCGAACCTCCTTCGCCCAGCAGCCCAGACTGGAAGATCTGGACTACATCACCGGGCCAGAGCGAAGAGGCGGCGAGCGGCGAAGACGACACGCACATCACCGCCGAGACGGTCATCAACAGCGCCGGCCTGTACGCGTGCGACATCAACAACATGATCCTTCCGGAAGCCAGGCATCGCACCCAGTACTACGCCAAGGGCAACTACTTCAGCTACGCCAAATCGTTCCCACAACCCTCGACTCTCGTCTACCCGGCTCCCACGCCTGGACTCGGCGGTCTGGGGACGCATTTGACCCTTGACATGGGAGGTCGCATGCGGTTTGGTCCCGATGTCGAGTGGGTGGATGCCCCGGATGATCTGGCGCCTACCAGTGATCCGGAGAGATTTGCCATGGCGGTGCAGTCGATCAAGTCTTTCCTTCCGGGCGTGGACGAGAGGGAACTGGCTCTGGACTATGCTGGCATCAGGCCCAAGTTACAGAGGATGGGAGCTGTTGGCAGCGGCAAGGGGTTCCAGGACTTTTACATCAAGAAGGAAGAAGGGTACGATGGGTTCGTGAACTTGTTGGGCATCGAGAGTCCTGGGTTGACTAGCAGTTTGGCGATTGCTGAGGAGGTTCATCGCATTCTGTATCGTTGATCGTGTGCTGGGTTTTTCTTCGAAAGGGCAGGCGGGCGGATCCCATCAAAGTGTTATACAGCATGGTTACATGGAATACTACCACGGTGGACTGCTGCTCACCATGTGACTAAGAAATACAAGGTTTGCATGACATGTGGGTGCATACATGTAGGTATGTGGAGGAGATCGGATGCTGCAACGGCGTGCAACATTCCCCGCGCGGCGCATGGTCCACCATTGGCAGGAACAGGGAATTGTCCATGTCGCATCGCACGTCACTTGATGCTTTACCATACGCCGATCCGAGGTCGGCACGATACTACTGAACCAAGCTCGAGCATCGAACAAGGGAAGTCGTCATGATCATGTGCTTCGCATCGGCCGGCCTCGATGGAAGTGAGGTGTGCTGGAGACGCGATTCGATCACGCGTGGCAGTGGCTGGAAGTTACACGCTTCGATCACCAGTCCATTCACACTTATACACACAGCTACGGGTACAGTATGCCAGAGAAAACCATGCGGGGCATGTGCGGTGTCTTTGGTGCACGGCATGTCGATCGTCCCGGTCTGCGGTCAATGAGGAAAGCTTTTGCCCAAAGTGACTAAGGCAAGTGCCGGAAGGTGGTAGGTATGGTATAAGAGCAGCGTCCGCCTCTTTTTGACTCCTGCAGATACACAGCCTAGGCCTCCCAGATAAGTGTCAAACATGGTCATCGCACGCCATCTTACCGCCATCGTTACGAGCCTGGCGGTTGCTAGCGCTCAATGTCCAGACTATCTCGACTACGCAGAAGTCCCACATGGCCCATACTCTGAAGGAAGATACAATCTCTCGTACCAACGACCTGAGCCATCATGCCGAACCTTTACTTCTTTAGTGGTGGAGGATGCTGTCAACCGGGTCAAGGGCGAGATTTCCGATCCGGATTTGAGGAGACTCTTCGAAAACACATACCCCAACACACTCGACACTGCCATCAGATGGAAGGGAACCGCCGAAGGGAGTGATGAAGAGTTGACGTTCGTAATTACTGGCGACATCAACGCCATGTGGCTGCGTGACTCGGCGAACCAAATGCAGTCTTACTTGCCTTTGCTTGAGGCCTCCTCGTCTCCCGACTCCATCGCATCACTATACCGCGGTGTCATCAATCTCCAGGCTCGCTATCTTCTCACATCACCTTACTGCAACTCCTTCCAGCCGCCGAAAGAGTCTGGCATTGAGCCTGCACCAAACCCATCAGCTAGTGACGACACCGTGGTACCGCTGTACAACAATCAAAGCGTGTTTGAGTGCAAATACGAGCTTGATTCAATTGCCTCGTTCTTGGAGGTCTCAACCAACTACTGGCAGGCCACCAACGACACAAGCTTCTTCGGCAAGTACAGTTGGCTTTCGGCTGTTGAGGCTGTTTTGTCCGTCGCTGAAGCTATGATGACGCCAACATACGGCGAAGACGGCCAGGTCCTAGACTCACCTTACACCTTCACCCGCATGACCGACCGCGCAACCGAGACACTCGCCAATGACGGTATTGGCAACCCAGTGAAAAACGGCACAGGGCTCATCCGCTCCGCCTTCCGCCCATCAGACGACTCCACGATCTTCCAACTCTTCATCCCGGCCAACATGATGTTCTCACGTTTCGTTGGATCAGCCGCAGAAATCGTCACTGCACTGGGCGGCTCCAACAGCTCAGCCCTCGCATCTCGCATGACAGACATGTCGAGCAGCCTCCGCGACGCAATCACCAAGCACGGCATCGTCAACACGGCTTCGTACGGCCAAGTCTACGCTTTCGAAGTCGACGGCTTCTTCTCGCAAAACATCATGGACGACGCCAACATCCCTTCGCTGCTCTCGGCGCCTTTCCTCGGGTACCTGGACGCCAACGACAGCGTCTACCAAAACACGCGCGACATGGTCTTGAGCGCAGGGAACCCCTACTTCATGCGCGGCCCCGTCATCAATTCCGTAGGCGGTCCCCACCAAGGTCCCGGTATGGCGTGGCCGATGGCGAGCATTGTGCGGATCTTCACGAGCGAAGACGACGCGGAGATCACGCAGCAGCTGCATGAGATCTTGAGCTCGACGGACGGCTTGGGCTTGATCCATGAGAGTATCAACAGTTTCAACGTGACGGATTGGACTAGGCAGTGGTAAGCCTCCCACGATTTTGCAGTGGATGGACTCGATGAATAAATGCACTTGCTGACTTTGCGCTTATCAGGTTCTCATGGGCGAACGGACTCTTCGGGCAGATGATTCTTGATCTCGATGAGAGGAAGCCTCATTTGTTGAAGCAGAGCTTTCAGGGAGGCAATATGACTTCTGTGATGGGATACTGATTGTGGAGATTGATCGTTCCTTGTGGATGTGCCTACCTAGCACACTTAATACATCGAAGGATCGAATAATCGAAAGTTCTCGAAACACGCGCGACAGTGTCAAATGGCAGCTTGGAGAATGATCGAGGATATAGAGCGATAAAGTGCCGGTATCGTGTGACTTCGTGGTAAGATTTCTGATGACATTGGCGGTTGCACAATGTACTACCCTCGAGGTAGAAATGTTCCGGAATAGGATCAGTTTTAGGCACATCATACTTCAGTGGTGCGATCTACTTTAACATACGGAGGTGGAAGAGTGTTTCCTGCTATATCGCGAGCTTCACTTGAAGGCCAACCTTAGTGTGGCGCATCCTCGCCTTGGTCGAAATGTTGGCTGTGTTCAAAACATTAGCTCTCATCCGGCGCTCCCAAACCACACCATGACTTCCACGAACCTTGCAAATGGAGACTTCAATCTCAGCGTCCTACCCTTGTAGAACCACCAGATCGGGATCGGCACGAAAAGCAGGCTTAGAAAAGCCAACAGCGTGCTGGCCCACTGGAAGCCGAGTCTTTCGTACATTTGACGCTGTAAAGGTCGGTCAGCCTGTAGTCCGGGAACACACATGTCTTCCATCCAGTCGGAAGTTGGCACAATACTTACAGCAAACAGCGGGAAAACACACCCCACGACGTTGCGCACCAAGATCACGCCGGCCAGAGCGCTCGCCGAATAAGTCTGGTAGCTGTCGACGACGTAATTCAACACTCCAAGGATAACGATATAGATGCCGGCGCCGAACAGGGACGATCCGATTATGGGCACGATCCAGTGGATGGATCGGTAAGACGTCCAAGCGAACCAGAATAGCGATACCGGGAGTAAAAAGGCGCCGAATCGTGCCTGGCCCATGCGGGCTTCGGGTACGCCTTTTCCACCGTTCTCTGCTACGCAGCGGAGATAGTAGCGTTCTTGTAGAGGATAGAAACTCGCTGCTACCAGCGCGCCGACCGCGATCCCGAGGAAAGTGAGCCCTGTTTGACCAACGTTGAAGCCGTGACCTTCCTGGCTGCCGAAGACCAGAGGGAAGGACTCGTTGAATAGATACACAACTCCGTATATGAAGCCGTTGTATGCTGCCGCTGCCATTGTGATTTCTTCCGTGAAAAGGAAACGGAAGGGTCGCGTCAGGTTGACGGCGAATAGAGTATGGACGCTCCGCTTGGAGCCCATCGAGTGCACGTCGGAGATTCTGTCAGCTGCCTCGCGAGCTACGCCTTCTTTGACAAGAGTATTTCGCACGGCTTTGGCTTTCTTTTCCAGGATGGTCGAGTGCCTTGTCTCGGGAAGGAGCAGGGTCATGATGATCAGTATGCCCCCTGTGATCCCCATCAGAGCCCAGAACAGATTTCGCCAGCCTTCATTCAGGACTAGAAAGCCGGTGATGACCAACGCCATCGGCGGGCTGAACGTCGATGACAGCCCGTACACCATCATGGCGTTGCCGCTTTCGTTGCGTTCCCAGACATCTGAAATGCTGCCGCCGGTGTTTGTGAGTGGAGCCGAGCCTCCGAAGCCTTGGATCAGTCGGCACACGATCACCGTGGGCATGTTGTGCGCCAGAGCCAGTGGGATTTGGAACATCACCAAGACAAACCAAGAGCCGATGTAGACAGGGTTGCGGCCGTAGTATTCGGACAACGGAGCCAGCAGCATTGGTCCTGTGTCGGAGAATGTTAGGACGTGTATGCCGGTGAATGTTCGGTGTCAACTGTGACTTACCTATTGCAAACCCAAGAAGGTACATGGAAAGTCCAACTGTACCAAGCTCTGTCGATGAGTTGAAGGCTTCGACGATATCCGGCGCGGCAGATGAATAACCTCCAGCACAGAGGCATCTATGCCATGTGTCAATAGAGATGCCTACCCGAGTCTAGTGATCTCGGTCAATCACTCACGTCAAAAAGTTCAAGAAGCTCGCAAAGCAAGTAATCCACCATTTCCGCCATCGCTGTTGAGCAAAAAGTCAGATCGCCCAAGGTAACTGGGTTGATTCGAAGTCTTACAGGCCAATTCCGTGGATTTGTCGGGTCATTGGTTCTCCATGTCAGGTATATGGGCGTTGCGTCGTCAGGACAGGCTTTCACCTGTGCGACCGCTGCTTCCTCGCTCAGGAACAAGCCGCCTTTCTCGCCCTCTTCGATCCGGCTGGGACTCTCTTCGTCTGTGCCGTGCTGTGGGAGGTCCATTGACCTCTTCTCCTCAGGTGTGCTTCTCGGGCGAGAAGCATGCTCAATCTCGGCCATTGCGAAGCGTGACTGACCTCTGTAAGATGAGGCTCAAGCCAAACAAAGGAATAAAGGCGGGCCTGGATGGCAGGAAAGTGGTATGAAATGAGATGCAAGTGAAGTCTTCGGGGTCGGAAATGTGATATCTTTTGGCAGCCCTCCGAACGTGTCGGCCGTGAGATCCACTGCACGGCACGAAGAGCCGGTCCCGTAGCATCATCTGTGCTGTTGGGGTCCCCGTATGATATTCTCCACAGATACCTACCTGTACGGTTGTGATCAGTTCCACGGAGAAGAAGTTGTGTCGGAAGAAGCGGAAGAGGATGGGGAGTGGAGAGAAGTTGAACAAGCGTCAAGCCGAAGCGTCGTCATCGTTTCGGTGGGTTTGCAAGTCCTGAACGATCACGTCGGTATAGGCTTGTATAAAGTGGGAAGGCTCATGTCGTCGCTGCTGTGTCATGCCCACAACCGCCAGCAGGGTGGTTCCGAAAGTTTCCTGTCTCTTTCATGTGTCTCTCGACCGCAGAACAGCTGATGCACATTGGATTCGAACTTTAGCTGGGACATCGTAGATCATCGGCTCCACGAAATTTTTTCGCGAGGTTGATTCCGGAATCCACGCACATGCCATCACTTGTGGAGTCAAGGCGGGTCATTTTCGAAGTCTGTTGCCTTGCTAAGCATTGTGACGAATGCTTATCTTCCTGTTTGTGAGGCTTGAGCCAATTAGAGGTGTAATCAGACATCAAGTAAATGTTGAGAGAATTACTGTACGCCGCACGATAGCTGATGTTGGGTTCCGTCATCGCTTTGACTACATGTCAAGTCTGCATTATTGTCCTCTGACGTCCCTCAGCTACATTGTGGGATTAAATGAGCCGCCTCATCAGCCTGCCAGATTTCCTGCCTATACTGCAGCAGAATAGTCAAATGGAAACCGTCTTTCGGGAAATGCTAGGTGGATAGGACAAAATGGCATAGCAGCGGAATGAATGCATTTTTCATACTGTAAGCTTGGACAAGTACCTAAACGAAAAGACATCAATTTTGTCAGGCAACTGGAACTCGCAGAGATTGTCTGAGATCGTTCAAAGAGAAAACAAGCAACGTGAGCGCAGCAAAGCAGTTCTGTCTTCCGTTCGCTGCATCCAATCCGGGCATGGTGAGTTGCACTGGTGGCAAGTTCTCAGGTGACCATCTAGCTGGTCTGGACGTAGATGTCCGAGCTACCACTGCTCTGGTAACCCTCGGTCGCAACGATCTGGTAGTAGTGCGAGCCAAGGTTGAGGCCGTTGCGAGACCAGGCGTTGAAGTGATTCTGCATGTTGACCGAGCCGCCGACGCGCCTGTTCTGGCGGACGGACCAGTACTGCTGGAAAGTCCTGGTGCCGTCGATCGAGGGCTGGTTGGTGCGGGTCGAGACGTAGACGTTGTAGACGCTGCCATCGGTGGTGAAGCTGCCCTTGAACTGGGCGCCAGAGGACGGGTTGTAGGTGCCACTATGAGGTAATGTAAGTCGATGATTGATTGATTCAGAGTGGGAACAACCACAGGCTGGCGGCGAGACTTACAAGTCTTCAATCACGTAGTATTCGACCAGAGGGTTGCGGGTCCATCCGTAGACGGCGAGGTAGCCGTTGCCTGACGGCGAGAAACGACCGCCGTAGTTGATGGTGCTGGCAGAGAATTTTAGTAAAAAGAACGGAGGACTGCGAAGCTGAAGATTGGCAACACTCACCGACCAGTGCCTGGATTCCAGCCCTTGCCACCGACAAAGTTTCCGGTGTTCCTCCATTCGACGGTGTAGCGACTACCTTCAAGGTTGGTGTAGGTGGCGTCTCCACCACCGTCAGTCCACCAAGAGTAGAAGTAGCCGTTGTGGGTTCCCTCAGCGCTGGGAGTGGAACGCTTCTCGAGTTTCTCGATCAGAGTCGCATTGTCGGCTGCGTCACGCTCGTGGAGGAAGTCGAATGGCGCGCTGATGACACCAGTCACGGCTGTCAAGGCGAGGAGAAGAGACTTGATGGCAACCATGGTGAAAGCTGGATTCTTGCTTGGTGTGTATTGTGTTGTTGTTTTGTTGAGTCTGTGCCTGTACAGTTCAATCTGAAGGGAAGTCTGTCTGTCTTATATAGATTCTGTTTGGTTCAGACAACTACCTATAGAGGAGGCTAATGTGTGAATTTCCATTCGTGGGAGTGGGTCGAGACCGTTGGTATCTAGGCGCCGTTTGAACCGTGCAACCAAGATACATCAACTATTCGAATGCCTTGTTGCAATTGAGCCTGAAATGATAGTGTGAGATACTATAGAATGCTGTGCATAGTATTGGCGATGGTCAGACTGTGGTATTGCAAAACGAGTACCACTGACCGAGGCCTATACGGACGACGGTGCTCCGCGCAAGGATCTTCGAATAGGCGCATACCAAGGATCACTTCGGGCATTACAAGGAAAGCCTCGTGATCTTCGCCTAATTATCCATATGAGTATTGTGCAACTATTTGATAGCCGCAGAGCTGTGATTGGAAAGACTAGTAGTGTCCGGCTCCTTCGTTGGTAAGCTTTGCTGGAGTTCTGGAGCCACTGGCCATGCTAGAGCTGCTTGGCTAATTTATACCTCCAAGGTCGGGCCTAGTATTAGGATAGTGTCTTGACTTGGCGCCGATCTCCTTTCATTAATCGTGTGATTTGTGTCATACCAAACACTTTTTCCGGATGATGGTGGTTGCACCGGTTGATGCGATACCGAGTTGCAATTCGGTCTGTATATTGCACAAGATCGAGAAATGGCGCCACCCAAGATTCACGGGCGTGCTGACATGTAAGTTGCAATCTTCCTAGTCTCTACAAGCAAGGTCAGGAGATGTTCGGAGTCGTCTTGAGTCGACGGCTGAGTTGAGGTGGAGATGATGTGTTCTTGGCATGGTTGTCCATTGCATATAGCCGTCCAATCCAGTGTGTTGTCCGAGCTACCGCGGAAGTGTGTGGCAGACCGGCTTGGGAATTCGAGTAGGTAGGATGCAGGATGACAGGATGGAAGTGAATAATGACCGGTTCGGATCATGAGAAGGTTCGTCAGATCCCCGCACCCCTTGCAGTTGCAGGCTGATCTTTGCGGAGGAATGCTGCTTGTATGGGTAGTCACGTGGTCGTATGGTATTACGAGAGGACGAGTTAGGAACTGACATGAACTTTAGCCTGAATGTGTCTTGATCCATCTGTGTACTGTAGTAGTGTGTAGGACCATGGTTTTCAAGTCGCTATTCGTTGTTCCCGATTTCCAACCTCGGCAGATCGTCGATGACGGCCTGATCGAAGAACATCGTCGTTGTTGTGTTTAGAGATTGTTGTGATGAACGGGGAGACACCTGTCTCCTCGTCACTCTCGAATTTGGTAGGAAAAGAACAGTCCGCAAATCCAACTCCGGAATTTGCCCAAGTCATCTCCACTTCTTCAAAGTTGAATATCTCCGCCAATATGAGACGAATCGATCATCCGATCGATGGAATAGAATCGTGAGAGTCTGCTCTATTACGTGAGCGATTTGCATGAGGTGAGAATTGGTGTAAAAATGACAAAAGTGATCTGAAGCATAATATGGTGCAAAAATCGACAAAAAGAGATTGAAGCACCACGAGATGCCTCCTACCCGAATCGAACGAGTGATCTTGTCATTACGAGTGACACGCCTTACTCGAAGGGTATTAGCATCATGGAGTCAAGGAAGGGGTTGGTGGAAGAGATTCTTACCCACTGGGCCAAGGAGGCTGTTCCACATCTGAGGATGTGAAGTGATGACGTTATCGATCAATTTGACAATTATATAGCACAGTTGAGCGACGACGCATTACCGAGCCTGCGGGTGAATCGTTCGTATCGTTCGTGGTCGAGGAAATCGTTTCCGAATATCTGAGTGAATTCCAGCCATTGCGACCGAATGCTCAGCAACCACTGAACGAATATGTATGAAACCAATGGCACCTGCATCGTGCTATGTAGACAAGTGTTTTGTACTTCCAAGATATCCTGTATCTATTTATTCGATCTTATTGTCTCAATGAGGAAGGCGCGGAATTGTGAAGTGAAAGTTCAGTCTCGGACCTTCTGTTCGATCATCTGCAGTCCAGCCCCGAAGATGCCATCGCCCTCAATGCCACAAACCATCGCAGAGGGACCCACAAGACAGCCGCGGCGTTCAACCCAACCTTTGATCAGAAGTTCACCATTGACCTATCTCCCAACCGCAGCGAGTCGATTCCTCCCGACCTATCCGCTTCGCTCACCAAACACGGTCTACAAGACTCACTTCCTTCAAGACCGTGGACCAAACCTGGAGCACTCGCATCCTGGATTCCCTGCGCGTACTCTCAGGAGGCGTGAATTTGACGCCAGCTCACCAAGCGCCCTGCGACTATAGCCCTCAGACAGCGCGACAAAGGCTGCGGAGCTCACATCGACTATGGCACCTTCAGCATTATCTTCCAACATGGCACGGGAGGGCTTGAGTTCGAGGACCTCAACTCTGACGACACTTGAATTCCGATCCCGGGTACGCAACCGTCGTGCTGGCCGGTTGGTGCGCTGTTATCCTCACCGGATCAGGCGTAGTCGCTGCGCGTCACAGAGTGCATCGTACTCCCGGTGTGCGCAGACTGAGTGCTGTGCTTCCTGTGGCGCCGCAGTCGGGTGCTGCGCTGAGTCCTCTTGGAGGTGTGCCTGATCTTGCGCGGCAGTTGTCGACTCCTGTGAGAGATGGCGAGCTGACTGTGGTTTGGTTTGAAGAGTTCATGGGTAAAAGGTGGAGGCACAGAGAAGGCAACGAAGACCTGGACTCCACGGCGGATGTCGGTGGTCATGTCTCAAGATGATGAGATCAGGCAGCTGATTTGGGGCTCGCAGGCGTAGATCGCAGGCGTAGATGGCATGCTATCTTTCGGGGGGCAGACCACCGATGTATTGAGATACTTCTAGTCTGTCTCCGTTGATCTGTTCCCTGAGAGGTCATCAAATACGAGTGTGTTCGATCTCGAGCGAGAAGATGTCAGTCGAGGTGTTTTCGATCCTGGACATTTTTGCGGACTTGGTCGTGAGAACCACTTGGTCGTATAGCGGAATCTACGGACTAGACGAGATTAACATCAGTTCCGTGCATAATACTCACACTTACACAATAAATTGTATGCCATGTTATCATGAAATCTCCTGTCTGTCAGATACAACAGATGGTCTCATCTTTGTGGCCTCGGGCATGACTTCCTGGCCCTTGAAAAGTTGCCACTTTGAAAGCATCAGCCAAGGAAGTGATGAGGCTCGCCCAGACTTTCGCGCCCTCGGTAGATTGCTAGAAAACAGCGCTTATCTTTTCGACATCTTGATGCGGTACGCTGGTTGGTCTAAAATCTTCTATCTTGCGTGCTTGCGTCGTTCACATGTCAGAGTCAGCATTTCTCGCTCTTAGGGAAGTCTGGAAGAAGCCAGAAAGGCTGTACAATAATTGATGGAAATATTGGCAAAGCAGATGGTTATCGGTCTTTACGCGACATTCTCAACGGCCCACCCACGCGCGCATGAGAAATCAGTCGCAAAGCGCTGATCGCGCCATCGACCCCCAAGGCACCACCCGAGCCCCAGCCCGTTCACAGTTGGTTTGTTGCCTTTTTCGGTCATAGAAGATGTGGGTCCAGGCGAGGACTTGATCTTCATTTCTTTCTTTGTCCTTGACGTCGCTGTTGAAGACATACCACATGTTCTTTCCTCCCTTCCATCGCTCATCTATACCAGCCGTCATTGTTTGATCACGTTCAGGCTTGGAGGAACCAGACCGTTTCGGAGCCGGCCCCGACAAAGTCAACACTTTCAGCGACGAACGCCCAGCCGCCACTTCAAGAAAGCTCGTTTTTCTTGGAGAACTGCTTGTCACGACACGGCAACATGTTTGGCCGCAAGCAAGCAACGGCCGAGAGCGAGGCATGGCCGGAGTCACCAGTAGCATACACGCACAATGGCCCTTCAACACGACCCAACGAGGAGATCGATCCGGATAGTGGTGTCAAACGAGGCCTTAAGAACCGGCATTTGTCCATGATGGCGCTGGCAGGAATTATCGGTCCTGGATTGCTGGTCGGAGCCGGTGGCGCTCTGCAGAATGGAGGTCCTGCTTCGTTACTTATCGGCTTTGGTGTAATCGGCATCATCGCCTTCTCTGTTATGCAGAGTCTTGGTGAAGTCACCACGCTTTACCCTGGCGGCGGCAGCTTCATCAGTCTCGGCGAGAGAATGGTCGACAAAGCGTTCGCCGTCGCTGTGGGCTGGAACTACTTCATCATCTGGGCTGCTGTCCTGGCTAACGAGTATAACGTCGTTTCGAGTATTCTCGTCTTCTGGAGTGACAAGGTGCCGCTGTGGGGTTATTTCTTACTACTTTGGAGCGCTTTCCTCGCTTTCCAGCTCATTGGAGTCGAAGCTTTCGGAGAAGCTGAGTTCTGGCTAGCCCTTGCGAAGCTGCTTGGCCTTACCGCGTACTTCATCTTCTCAATCGTCTACGCAGCTGGTGGTCTGGCGGGACAGGACGAGCCACTCGGCTTCTCGAACTGGCGACTTACCGGCCCTTTTAACGGTAACGGCTTCCGCGGCGTAGCCACGGTATTTGTCTTCTGCTCAACATTCTATGCCGGCGTCGAGTCCATCGCTGTGGCAGCCACCGAGTGCAAGAATCCCGGAAAAGCCGTCCCCCAAGCCATCAGGCAGGTCTTCTGGCGCATCATCTTCATATACATGGGTTCCGCCCTATTCTTCGGAATCACATGCCCTGCCAACGCTGAGGGACTCGCCGGTGAAGGCAGTGGCAAAGCCCTCCAAAGTCCAATGACAATCGCGTTACAGAATGCCGGATGGGAAGGTGGTGTGCACCTGATCAACGCCTTCATCCTCCTCACCTGCGTCTCGGCGATCAACAGCTCCATCTACATCGGCTCGCGCACCGTACTCTACATGGCCAAGACGGGCGGCGCGCCTCGCATACTCAGCTACACCAACGCGCGTGGCGTGCCCGTCTTCGCCATCATCCTCACCAACGCCGTTGGTGCCATCTCCATGATGAACAATTCCACCGGTGGTGCAAAAGCCTACCAGTACATTGTCAATCTCAGCGGCATCAGCACCTTCCTCGTCTGGGCTTCCATCTCCTTCATCCACGTTCGCTTCCGCCAGGCCTGGAAATACCAGAACCGCTCTGCCAGTGACCTGCCATTCAAGTCCCTCTTGTATCCTTGGAATGCGTACTTCGGCATCGCGGCCAATATATTCTTGGCTTTTGTCCAGGGTTGGACTACTCTTTCGCCTTTCGATGCTGGTCGTTTCGTCGATGCGTATATCTTACTTCCGCTTTTCCCTATCATCTACTTCGTTTACAAGTTCGTTAAGCGGACTCGTTTCCACCGTGTGCATGAGATTGATTTGGATTCGGGTCGGAGAGAGGATCTGGATAAGGTGAATGTTATTGATGACTTGGACGTTGAGGGGGCGCTTGCGGGTGACAGGCCGAGTTTGTGGAAGAAGATTGCGAGGAACTTTTAGGATATCACGTCGGTGCCCTGTTGACCTTTCGTGGACGAAATGGAAACTTTCTGAAATCACTAGCTTGATCTGGCTACCTGATAGAGGTTTCTCTTATAATTTGCATGTGTACCTGAAGGGCGAGATGCTCGTGTGCTTCCTAATCTTACTAAGTACTGGTTGTGTGATATCGGATACAAGAGATCATCTCCGTGGCATCGATGCTTACATGTAGACTTTGCGTTGCTCAAGTGCCGTTCTCGAGACCTGATCGATGTAGTAATGTCAGGACTGGCCATCCCAAGCTTTAGTGCCATCTACCAACCCACTTGGCACACTCGAGGATCGACGGAGTTGAGTCTATTGAGAGAACCGAGAGATATAATGTTGTGAAAGTCTCAGACCCAAGAAATATGTAACCCAAACCCTAACCCCAGAGGATATTCAGTACGCCACTCGGGCGCTGCTCAGGAGAGAAATGGGACAGACTGATTCGAAATTCTCCCAGATCTGTCCCAATTTTTCTATTTCCGTTCAGAGAGAGAGCATGTCGATGTTCACCGCCAAGTAACGTCTCAACTTTTTACCATGGCACTGACAGATGGTCCGGGGAAGTCACTGTAGGTCTGAAAATGCAGTATGATTTTGGGTACTACCGAAGAATGCGATGACGGCCTTCAAGTTTCAATCGGGCGTACAAAGCAGTGCATCCATCGAAGCCGCTCTCTTCCTCAGAACGCTAACGCAGCTTGTACTTACACCTACCACAGTAGTCGCAGGATTCAGAGCATGCTGTGAAGTCCTCTGGGAAATCTTCATCATCTCCATCAGAGTGAACAGCCTTGTCATCTTCCGCACCGACCAGCACACCACTTGAGTCTGATTCAGAATCGGAGTCGTCCTGTTCGGTCCAGATCCAAGTCAACGGGCTGGCCAAAGGCGAGGAGACGACACCGCCTTGCTTGCGAATTTCCAGAATGCCTTGTTGTCGCATGCAAACCTCGTACTTGCCAAAGTCAGGATCACGAGCGAGAGACACCAGCTTTTTGAGAAGACTTGCCAATTTGCGAAGGAGCTCTTGATTGTCGTTCTCCCACCTCTCAACGTCTTCGCGAACGTCCTTGACAGTGATGTTTTCCGGCTCGAAAAGACCCCACTGGTGAAAGGCGAGGATGAAGAAGGGAATCTGCGCTAGCCATAGTCGAGGAAGAGTGTCGGACAGGTGGTCCTCATCCCTTTTGTGAGAGCCGCGAGTGTGGAGTTCAAAGATGGCATGTTGTGGTATGAGGCGACCGCCGTGGCGAACAGCGGTCTCCGAAATCTCTAGCGCGCCCCGCGTGTGACTCTCGTGTGACTTTCGTGGATCGTCCCCTTTCACTTCTTCCCCCAATTCCCCCTCGAGATAGCCATCTGCTTCAAATCGCACAAGGCACTTCAGTCCGGCGAACTCATGCGACATGATACGCTGGTGGGATGCCGAGCCTTCGACTCCGTCCTGCCATCTGGTATAGCGCTCGGGGAAGGTGTGGCCTGCCTTACAGTCAGCCCAAGTCCGTATCAGCACACCGACGCTTTCGGAGGACAAATCATCTGGGACAGAGTGCTACCAGTGCCGCCCAAATCTGTTACAATCTATCTGCTCCCCGAGGAGAGTAACGCAAGGTCGATAACATACCATGTCCGGTAGGACCAAAGCCTCTCGGTCCGGGGATGAGTTCGTCTGGAGCATTCTCCCGGCGTACGAAAAACACAGTCCGGCCTACCGCTTCAACAGTGAAGCGGAAAGGTTTGTCGTGGTTCTTGAGGAAGCGCAACAGACTGCCCATCGTACTGGTGCACCCAAAGATGTCAAGCTCATCGGTCTTTAGGTCTGGAACCTGTGCGAGCACTGTTTTCACTGCCGGCTCTATGGGATGGCTTGGATATCTTGCGGCGTTTGGGTCGCGGAAGTACCTGCCGGAATCTTTCTTGAGCTTGGTCGCTCCTGGTGGAGGATCCCAGACGGCTGGTTGACCTGGGAAAACGATTGTTGGGATCTCGCTTTCAATCCAGTTGAAAGAGGCGAGAAACTTTACGTTGGTGATCTCCATTTTCTTGAATTCCTCTTGATCGTCGCTTTGGAATTGCTCCGGAGTCAGTTGCTGGAGCAAGGATCCTAATGGCGGCGCCGGGGGTGTCTTTATTGGGCCTTGTGATGACTGTGAGCTTGATGACCCTCGCCATGGATGACGACCACCACGGAGGCTGGAAGTATGCATGATTTCGGCTCCAAAGTTGGCGTTGCAAAATGCCAGAAGGTGCGGAGTGAACTGACGAGCTCCCGCAGCTTCAACTTAACTCAACCCAAGAACGCTAACGTGGTGTAGGCAGGTCTTTGGGTTCCAATGCTTTATCGCGAATGCGTTATCTTGATCGATGATCTCAATTCGTCCGTTTGCTCAAACCATGCAAGGGTGGAAGCTGCCGCACGCGCAGACTGCGTCGCCCAATCACTACACAGGTGCAAACGCTGTCCACCTTGTCGCCGACTTGGCTGTGTAACCTCAAAAGACTTGTCGCATGTCTAAGGCGACAGACAGTACGTTTCGGATGCGTCGCTTAGATTTAGGGCGAGTTGTACTGCGGTACACCATTTTGTGCTACTCCCCTCTACACACCACACCAGACGACAGATCACGAGAGGAGACAAGCTTGGAGTGCCCACAACGAACCACGGCTATGGCGTCCATACCATCAGATGCTCAAGTCACCGAGCGAGAATCGCGCCTCTCCAAACTTCTTCATGCCTACATAAGTGGCGACAAATTCCCCAAAACCGCACGAGACGGCAAACTCTTGCTGGAGGCCATCAGCGCGCAAACTGATGGCGCAAGCTGCGTCGAACGCTTAGTCGCGAGCAAGAACGCGCTTGAAGCTCTAAGGCTTGCTCTTCGCTTCGAACTTACAGCCAGCTTCTTCAACACTACCCTGAAAGATTTTCTCAACTTCTTGCAGAACCCTGCAATTGGACAGACGTGTGGTGGAGAGCTTCTCAGGCAACTTTTGACTATCGTTGTTCAGCCCGAGACCCTATGGACGGCTCTGCTCACCGCACGCTCGGAGAAGCAGCTCAGCTCCGAGGGAGAACTCGCTTTCGCGTGGCTGCTGCTGGAGCTAGCTTCTTGGATGGGTAACTGTCCACTCGATGTCGACTCCATCGCTCGAGATATCACCGAAAGAAAGGTCTTTACCGACTCCAACGACCGTAGCCTCAGAACCATCGGATACCGCCTGGCAAATGTCTTGGAGACCAGTAACACCACCAAGCAAACGAACGAAGATGGCCCTGGTGGGCGTCATGATAACGATCACGCAGATTTCCGGAAAGTCGCTATCTTGCCCACTGACGACGAACTGATGAGCGCCGAGCAAGCCTTCTATCGAGCGGCTGACGTTATTTCCCAGCAGCCTTTTGAGCAAAGGCCAGGCGCTCATCTCGAGAATCAATTTCGGCTGCTTCGTGAAGACTTCCTTGCTGAGCTCAGGGGCGACGTCAATGCCTCCCAGCACAGCTTCAGTGGTCGGCGACCAAGTTTCCGATTGCGAGGCTTGTCGCTCGTCGACGCCTATTACGGCAACTGGAAATTTAAGGCCCCATTCTCGCTTGCGCTGTCGGTCAGAAGTGGTCTGGAGGGCTTTGCTCGTTTGGGGACGCATCAGCGCAGAGGTCACTTGAAGAATAACCCAAGATTCTTGAAGCATCAATCCTTCGGCTGTGTCGTCGACCGCGAGCGTGTCGTCACTTTTGCCACGTTGCTACGTGTCGAAGATTTGCTTGTGGGCAACGATGATAACGACTACCACCAACCCCTGATCGTTCTCCGCGCACCCGATAAACGCTCGCTGGAAAAATTGCTCTCAACCTTGATGTCGTCTGATACCGCCGAGTTCGTCTTGGTTGACACGGCGGTTTTCGCGTACGAACCAATACTTCGCTGCTTACAAGCAACCGTGGAAATATCGCTGTGGCAGGAGCTGTTCGCGGTCAGTGGCGAAGAAATCGAAGCCGCTGTCAGGCTCTCTGCAGCTGCACCTCTTGACCTCATCAGTGAGATCGAAGTTGGTGGAGGATCTGACCTGCAATCCACGCTATCACTCCCGAAGTCTGTCGAGCTTGACGACTCGCAGCTGAAGTCGTTATTAGCAGGATTGCGTCAGTCAGTCAGTCTCATCCAAGGACCACCGGGGACAGGCAAGTCTTTTATCGGTGCGTTGCTCACTCAAGCCTTGGTAAAGCACACGTCTGAGAAGATACTTGTGATCTGTTACACAAACCACGCTCTTGACCAATTTCTTGAAGATCTACTGGACATAGGCATCCCAGCCGAATACATGGTCCGTCTCGGCGCGAAGTCAACAACGCGGACGGAACCTCTGCAGCTGCGCGAGCAAAAGTCCAATGAGCGTCCACCGTACGACCTGATCAATGCCTCGAGAGCTCAAGCACTTCTTCACGAGGACTCCTCAAGCCGGCTTTTGTCGTCACTGAAACATTCCAAAAATGATCGACGTAGTCTCATGGAATATCTGGAGTTCTCAGACGAAGACGCAAATTTCTTCAGTGCTTTCCAGACCCCCGAACGTGCTTCAGACGATCTCATCGTAGGCAGAGATGGGAAAGGCATACGGGAACACTACCTGTATGACCGTTGGCGCAATGGTCATGATGCTGGGGTTTTGAAGCGCGTAATGTCAGCCGAGCATAACGACGTCTGGACGATGGACAAGACCGCTCGAAGCGAAAAGATTCGCAAATGGACTCAACAACTCTTACAGGAAAGGATTGCGGCAGTCTCTGGTCTTGCCGAAGCGTACGATTACAGTGAAGGCATGCTGCGAGACGCTTGGGACAAGAAAGACGCGACGATAATCCAGCACAAGCGCATCATTGCATGCACAACCACAGCTGCTGCGAAGTACACTAAACAAATTCGCGGTGCCGCACCCGGAATCATTCTCGTCGAAGAAGCTGGCGAAATCCTCGAAAGTCACGTTCTCACAGCGATGACTCCAAGCACAAAGCAGCTGATACTGATCGGCGACCACCAGCAGTTACGCCCCAAAGTCAACAATTACGCGCTGACTGTCGAAAAGGGCGAAGGCTATGATCTCAATCGCTCTCTGTTCGAGAGACTCATCCGAGCCGGAATACCGCACATCACTCTCTGCCAACAGCACCGCATGTGCCCTGAGATATCATCTTTTGTGCGGCAACTTACTTATCCTGATCTTGTCGATGCACCGTCGACCCTCAGTCGAGACCCCATCAAGGGTATTCGCGACAGGGTTGTCTTTATCGATCACCGCGAACCTGAGCTTGCCGCTTCCCAAGTGGCAGATCGCAATGATCAGGGTGCCACTGCGAGCAGACAAAATCCTTGGGAAGCTTCCATGATACTTAAAGTTGTTCGTTACATGGCGCAACAAGGCTACGGTACTGCGCAGCAGGTAGTATTGACTCCATATCTCGGTCAACTCAGCCTTTTGCGACAACAGCTCGCAGAAGATAACGACCCTGTCCTTAACGACCTCGATTCTTCTGAGCTGGTCAAGGCTGGACTTATGACTCCTGCTAACGCTTCTTCGACTAAGGGATCGATTCGCCTCTCTACCATTGGTACGTTGCGCGTGGATCACTCGGCCCGCTCCGTGTCTTTGCTAACATTTTGTAGACAATTATCAGGGAGAAGAAAGCGACATCGTCATAGCCAGTTTGTGTCGCAGTAACAGTGAAGGCGACATCGGCTTTCTGGCAGCTCCAGAGCGTCTCAACGTTCTGTTGTCTCGTGCACGCAAAGCTATTGTGCTTGTGGGTAACTCCGAAACTCTCCTGGCAAGTCGGAAAGGCCAGAACACCTGGACACCGTTTTTCAACCTGCTCAGACAAGGCAATAACATACATGATGGGCTTCCTGTCAAATGTGAACAGCATCCTGATCGACAAAACGACCTGAAGCAACCTTCAGATTTCGACGAACTTTGTCCGGATGGGGGCTGCTCGGCACCTTGCGGCAAAAAGCTCAGTTGCGGACTACACGACTGCCCACAACGATGCCACAAGCTCGGCGACCATTCCAAAATGCCATGCAAGGTACAGATCAGTGACAAATGTCCCAAGAACCACAAGATCACCTGGCAATGTTCGAAGCTACGCCCCGCCTCATGCTTAACATGCGACGCAGAAGCTCGTGCTTTAGCCAGGCGTCAGGCAAAAGATGCTGAGCTCGATTTGGCGCGACAACAAAACCAGGCAGCTTACGCCAACAAGTTGGCAGAGATCCAGGAGAAGATTGATCGGTCGCGTCGTGAGATGCAGGAGCAAAATGAAGACGAGGAAAGAGAGAATACACTTCGCCAGCGGCAGAAAGATCTGGAGAACACGCGTCGCAGCTCGGAGCGTATCAGGAAGCAACGAGAAGCCAGACAGGCCGCTGCGATGCCGAAGGTTCCGGAAGATGCAGCAATTGCTAGGGATCCCAGCAATGTCAACACGGCAGATAGCAAACAGACGTCGACGGCCGAACCGGAGGATGCTCACTCAAAGCCTTTGTCTGCAGCACAAAACGACTGGGAGCATCAGAAACAGTTTGAGGGCGCATCAAACGAACAACTAGATGAATTGATGACAATGATAGGTCTGGAGAACGTGAAAGAAGCATTCCTCGACATCAAAGACAAAATTGATCTCACCGTCCGACAGAACACCAGTCTGGCCAAGGAACGTTTTGGTATCTCCCTTCTCGGCAATCCCGGCACGGGAAAAACTACTGTGGCTCGCTTGTACGGCAAATTTCTTACATCTGTCGGCGCACTGCCTGGAGATGAATTCGTGGAGACTACCGGTGCTAAGCTATCGAATGAAGGCGTACAGGGATGCAAGAAGATCCTGGATGACATCAAGAAAGCTGGAGGCGGTGCACTGTTCATTGACGAAGCCTACCAGCTTACTTCCGGGTCAAGTTTTGGCGGAGCTGCAGTGCTCGATTTCCTCCTTGCTGAGGTTGAAAACTTGACCGGAAAGGTGGTGTTCATTCTTGCTGGCTACAACAAGAACATGGAGTCATTCTTCGCCCACAACCCTGGCCTGCCAAGCCGCTTTCCTCGACAAATCCAATTTGATGACTACGAAGATAACGAGCTGCTGCAAATTTTCAATTATGGGCTCGCAAAGAAGTACAATGACAGCATGAAAGTTGAAGGTGGTTGTGAGGGTCTTTATGCTCGAATACTGACTCGCCGCCTCGGTCGTGGCCGTGGTAAGCTAGGGTTTGGCAACGCTCGTGCGGTGGAGAACGCGATGTCGATAGTCGCTTCTCGTCAAGCGAAGCGGTTGCGTCAAGAAAGGCGCGTTGGCAAAACGCCCGACGACATGCTGCTTACGTCGGAGGATCTTGTTGGGCCTCAGCCATCCGATGTCCTCAAAGGCAACAAGTCATGGAGCAAGCTCCAACAGCTGACGGGACTGTCGTCAGTCAAGGAGTCAATTTCCGCGTTGTTCGGCAGCATCGGCTACAACTATCAGCGTGAACTAAAAGAGCAGCCAATCATGGACTTCTCACTCAACAAAGTCTTCATCGGCTCGCCAGGTACTGGCAAGACAACTGTTGCCAAATTGTACGGGCAGATCTTGGCCGACATGGGTTTGCTCTCGACGAACGAGAGTGAGTATCACCAATTCTTAGTTGCCAATTAATGCTAATCATGCGTAGTTGTGTTGAAGACGCCCGCCGACTTCGTCGGTAGCGTTCTGGGTGCTTCTGAAGCCAACACGAAAGGCATTCTTGATGCCGCCAAAGGCAAAGTTCTCGTCATTGACGAAGCATACGGCCTGTACAGCTCATCGGATCCATACAAAGCTGCCGTGATTGACACCATCGTTTCCGAAGTGCAAAATGTTCCTGGAGACGACAGATGCGTGCTGCTGCTTGGCTATCAGGAGCAGATGGAAGAAATGATGCAGAAGTCTAACCCCGGACTCGCCAGACGCTTCCCCATCGGCTCCGGCTTCCTCTTTGAAGACTTCAGCGACGAGGAGATGGCAGTCATTTTCGATGCCAAGCTGAAGGCTCAGGCCTTCTCTGTTACGGAAAAGGCTCGAAGCGTTGCTTTGGACGTGCTGGGCCGGATGCGCAACCGGCCCAATTTTGGCAATGCGGGCCAAGTAGACATCTTGTTGAACGACGCAAAGCTCATGCAACAAAAGCGCTTCGCTCGCGACCGTGTAGCTCGGACAGCCATCCTCGAAGCGGAAGACTTTGACCCAGACTACAAACGCGCGGAACGCGCCAATACGAACATTGAGATGCTTTTCAAGGGCGTTGTGGGCTGTGAGGGTATTGTCGCCCAACTGAAAGAGTACCAAGACACTGCCACCAACATGAGGGACGAGGGCATGGACCCAAGGGACCAACTGCCTTTCAACTTCCTCTTCCGCGGTCCTCCAGGTAATCTAACGTTCTAATATAATCCTGGCAGCTTTGCTAATGTAGATTACAGGGACCGGAAAGACTACGACAGCCCGCAAGATGGGCAAGATATACTACGACATGGGCTTCCTCGCCACCGCCGAAGTCGTCGAGTGCTCAGCGAAAGACCTCGTTGGTCAATACGTCGGCCAGACGGGCCCAAAGGCTCAAGCCCTCATTGAGAGTGCTCTGGGCAAGGTGCTATTCGTCGACGAGGCATACCGCCTCGGAGAGGGCGCATTCGGGAAAGAAGCCGTTGATGAGCTGGTCGACTGCATCACCAAGCCACGCTTCCTCAACAAACTGGTCATCATCCTGGCTGGGTATGACGCCGAGATCAACAGGATGATCCAAGTCAACCCCGGTCTCACCTCTAGATTCGCCGACTCTGTCAACTTCAAGAGACTCGATGCCAAGAGCTGCTACCACCTTTTGCGGACTACAATGGAGAAGCACAAGCAGCTGGATGCCTCAGCTCTTTCGGAGCCTTCTGAAACTTTCTTCGAGCAGATGGTGGAAAGATTTGATGAGCTCGCCGCCCTCGATAATTTCGCGAACGGCCGCGACGTGGGCACAGTCTCCAAAGGCATTTTCAAAGCCATCATGAAGAGGAAGAAATCAGCCAATGCCGCACGAAAGGTGACTGAGGAAATTGTGATTGAACAAATCGAGTCTATGATCGCCGAACGCACCAACCGATTGCTGTCGGCAAAGTCTGCTACAACGATCCAGGCCACCGCAGGCGCGCTTTCCATGCAAATGGAAACAAAAAATCCCCCGGCTCCAGCCACATCGACACCCACGACCGCTTTCGCCATGGCACCTCAAATCGCGGCGGTGGAAGAGCACGCTCCAGAAACTCACGAAGACAATGAGGGCAACGACCCTGAAGAACTGTCTTCCATCTCCGTCCGCGACGCCAGTGTAAGCGACGAAGTCTGGAACCAACTGCAGCGAGACGCCGAGCAAGCCGAAGAAGAGAAGCGCGAGAGCCGTCGACTTGCCGAGAAAGCAGAGGAGCTCAGGCTTTGGCTCAAGAAGTGCGCGGACGCGAAGCGCCAGCTCGAGCTTGAGGAGATCGAGCGCAAGAAGCGGGAGCTCGAGGAGAAACTGCGCCGCGAGGCGATGGAGCAGGCTAAGTTGGCGCAGATGGGACTTTGTCCCATGGGGTACCATTGGATCAGGCAGAGTGGGGGGTATCGGTGCGCTGGAGGCTCGCATTGGGTTTCTGATGGTGAGATGAAGAAGTTGTGCAGTTGAGCATGAGTGTTGTAGAGTTGAAACGTTGAGACAGACATGGCACAGGGTAGCGGAATCAATGGAGCTGGCCAATTCGGTCAGTCTAAGGATGAGGCAGGTGCGGATCACGTGACCCGAACGGTATGTTGGAAGTGATGACCCTGCTTGGGCGAGCGGTCCTGGTACGACCCTTGATCCCTTGAATGAAATGCAAAGCCGGGCATTAAAAGTGCCTGAGCTCTATACTCGATAATATTTACACAAGAAATCGGCGCTAAAATCATGACCGTCGTTCGTGCCACAAGCTCTTGTTAAAAATACCTTGCGAACACATTCCCAACTCCTTCCCTTCTTTCCTATTTTCCAATGCTGCAAAAAACCCTCTATGCGCTCTTGATCTTCTCGGTCAGCTCAGGCACCTTCTCGAATAAATCTCCGACAAGTCCGACATCAGCAACCTGGAAAATAGGCGCGTCGGCATCCTTGTTGATCGCGGCGATGACCTTGCTGTCCTTCATGCCAGCCAAGTGCTGAATGGCACCAGAAATACCAGCACACAGGTACAACTGCGGTGCAACGTTCTTGCCTGTCTGGCCAACCTGAAGCGAGTTGTCGGCGAATCCACTGTCGACTGCTGCGCGAGAGGCGCCAATGGCAGCTCCCAGGGCGTCGGCAAGAGGAGGGATAACACGGTCGAACTCCTCCTTTGACTTTAAGCCGCGGCCGCCTGAAACAACACGCTCGGCGGTGGCGAGCTCGGGGCGGTCGCTCTTGGCGAGGTCCTCGGATACCCAGGTCACGTTGCTCTCGATCTTGGGGTCAACGCCCTCTTCAAGCGCTGCAGAGCCGCCTTCGTTGGTGGTGTTGGTGAAGGCAGTGGCACGGACTGTGATGACCTTGGTGGCGTCGGAGGACTGGACGGTCAGGATGGCGTTGCCGGCGTAGATCGGGCGGACGAAAGTGTCTTCGCTCTCAATGGCGGTGATGTCTGAAATCTGCTGCACGTCGAGCAGCGCGGCGACGCGAGGAAGCAGATTCTTGCCAAACGCGCTATGGCCGCCAATCACGTGGGTGTAGGCGCCCTTCTTGACGTTCTCGACCAGGAGAGGGGCGTAGTTGTCGGGCAGGCCCTTGTCGTAGGCTGCATTGTCGACGTAGATGACTTTTTCGAGGCCTGGAACTTTCGCGGCCTCCTCGGCGGACTGTTTGGCGTTTGCGCCAGCAAGGAAACCATGGATTGAGCCACCGAGCTTCTGAGCGGCGGTGATGGAGGCGAGGGAGGACGGGTTCAGTTTGCCGTCACGCTGTTCCAGCACGGCGAGGGTGGAGGCTAGACGGCGCAAGTAGGCGTCTTGCGAGAGGCGGGAGATCGGGGTGGAGCGCTGCTGGCGGAGGCATGATTGGGCGCCTCGGAGGAGACTTGTTCGGAGAGTGGAAGCCATGGTGGAGGGTGGATGTGGTGTCGAGGACGAGTCCGCACGCAAATACCTGGATCAATCAATCAGACATACCATTCCATCTCCGTCACATCGAAACAGCTTCGGCTTTGCTGAGCCGAGGCTACTATGCCCGAAAACTTAATGCCGTTACCCTAACCCTATTGTACGACTTCATCCTTTCATCCTCGAGATGTCCCTACTTCACCTTCGCTACCCGATTCATTGTCTTCGGCGATATGACTTCACCGTCATGTAACTGGTCGTCGAGAGTAGACAAAGAAATCAATCCTTCGTCAAAAGCGGCGACACCTAAGTATCTTCGCTATTCACTCTCGAGCACCTACTTACACTCCCCCAACAGTGAAGGCCAGATATTCACGTCCTCATGTCTCCAATAACCACAAAGAGAATGTGCCAATCACAACCAGCTGATTCACTATAGCCAACACTCATTCTGGACTCGGCCTCTGGATTCTTTCACCCAACAGTGAACAAGCCGTCACAAACTTCGCGTCTCTTTGATTCACAGCAAAGCAACAACATGCACAATGGCCTTGTCGACACCCCTTTGTCCACTCACAAAGAGCAATCTGTATTCTCTGGCACCTCACAATGCCTTGTGTCTGGCGGGCCCTTGAGGCCTCAACCCTTCACTGGTTATATAAACCGGGAACCAGTCGCCTTCACAGTCATTCTATTCTCCAGCTCTCTCACCCAGTCCACAAACCAATCGACACTTCCGACACAACAGCACTTCAAAAGCCGGTCTTTTGAAGCCCACTCAGCAAAGTCCGTAGACGCTCAACAAACTCTACAGACCGGAAAACTTGTCTGCATCAACCATCTCGGTGCAGCCAAGAACATGAGTGGAAACGCTGGTGCCGGGCGTCAGCCCTGCCTCAACGCTGGGGCTTCCCCGTCGGTGAACTCGAGTGTGACCTCAACTAACTCTCCTACCCTCCAGGGCCTCTCGCAGAACATCAGTCTCGGTTCTGCAGGCCCGATCTCTCTAGTGCTGTCGACTCCGTCTACCCCGAGCCACGTGTCTAGCAACACCAACAGTCCTGCTCAAACTGGCTTGACTGTTCCTGCTACCCCTCAGACCCCTGTGCTTTCAGGTATGACCAAGACCGCTCCGGTGCCTCATCTCAGCCTCGACCAGGAATCCTCCACTAGCTCCAACACCTCGCTGGTGACCGCTAGTCCCTACACTGTGAACGAGACCACGACCTTCCCGAAGGGCACTTCTCTTTGGCAGTCTCTGTCGAGCAATGCTTCCACCACCCCGACTTCTACTCCCAGCTCGATCATCACTGCGAGCCCGTACACCACCAATGAGTCTGTGACCTTCGCCAAGGGCACTTCTCTTTGGCAGCCATCGACTCCTCCGCAGACTCCATCCAAGACTCCGACTCAGACTCCGACTCAGACCTCTACCTCGCTGGTCACACTGAGCCCGTACGCCACTAACGAGACCACCACCTTCCCTACAGGTACCTCTCTTTGGCAGTCTTCATCGAGCAATGCTTCCACCCCGCAGACCCCAACTCAGTCCAGCACCTCACTCATCACCTCTAGCCCTTACGCTCAGAACGAGAGTGTGACTTTCCCTGCTGGAACTGCTCTTTGGCAGTCTTCAAACACTACCACCGCTGTGTCCGCTTCCTCTACCCCGACGGCCCCGGCTTGCAATGTCGCCAGTAGCGCACCCTCGAGCATCAGACCGATGAGCGCTCCTCTACCGGCTACTAACATCATCTCGGCCAGCCCCTACGCTCAAAACGAAAGCGTGACCTTCTCCTCTCAAACCTCCCTTTGGAGCAGCACCAATACCTCGACCTCGACTACCTCGTCGTCCGGCGAGACCTCGCTGATCACTTCAAGCCCGTACACTAATAACGAGGCGGTGACCTTCCCTCCGGGAACCCCAATGTGACAGAATAAGTAAGCCTTCAACAAGGACAGCAAATCCCCCCCCCCCCAATCCCTACCCCCCACACTCATTTGACGCAATAACCTTTTCTTTTGTCATTACACGGAACAAGGCGTTTGGAGTTTGGGTAAACAGAATGGACAGAATCAGAATGAATAGTTGCGAATCATGGTACTACAGGACAGAACAGACAGTTTTAGAGAAATAAAAAGGTTGGACGAAAAACATTTTTCCCGCAGTAATTTCAAAGTGATAGTAAGTGATAGTAAGTGCTAATCTGAATGACCTCGAATGGTCAGTATCCTACAGTAGAGTTGAGCGTGGGTTGATAGGGGACCGGGTTGGCCCGTGCACATGGACAGTATATACATAATCGAACGTCGAAGCATTAATTTTCTTCCATTCTACCACTTTCCTATCCCAGACACAATGACCAGACTTACCACTTGCAACCCCTTCCTGCAGATCATAGCCACGGACACAAATGCGATTTCGCGAGGCTGGACCAATCACGTCTCGTTCTGGAAACCCGAAGGCGTACAGGAGTACCTTGCAATTTCGGGACATTTCTTTGTCGGAATCTTAAAAGACGGTCGAACCGTTCTAGACATCAACGGTTGCACAGATGTCTACTACTAACAAACATTGACTCGACCTCATCTACACCAAGTTCAGTACTACAATGGGCGACAAAAGTTGCTCATGCCGCCTGTTGTAAACGAGGCGCGGCTGACATCACCACCTCTTCGTCTAATGTAACCTCCGCGCACTCGCTAGCTGACGAATTGACACATGAGGTGTGCAAGTTGGCAAACCAAACCTGCAGACATCATTGTGCTCTCTAGCCGAAGGCGCAGTACCTCAACTTCCAGGTTATCATGCGGTCTCGTACTCATCCTTAGCGCCCAGCACCAATGTGATATGACATACGTACAAACCTCGATATCTTCCCTCATGGCCATCCTCGTCCCCTCAACACGCACACCCGCTCCCCAGAATGACAAGCCCTAAGCGCAGCCTAGAAACCAACTCCGACGCCTCCGACACGTCCAAAACATGGAAGAAGTCGGTTGAAGACGAAGAGACACATCCCAACATCGACCTCCCCATAGCCTTCAAAATATACTGCGCCAAGTCCCGCGTCACATACTCGGCCTTTTACATTGGGAACGAAAAGGGCCAGGAACTGCACGCCATCTCCGGCGGTTACAAGCGCTGGTTCAACGCCACGGTCGCCCTCCACCAGGGACCCAGCACCGACTCCCAAGTCCTCGGCAGCGCGATCGTCAAAAGCAAGAGCGTCGAGGTCACGCTGCCGTCGGGGACGCATGTCATGGAAAGCCGCTCGGTGCTATCGTCCGACTTCGCTTTCGATTTCCCGGTCGAAGGCTTCCCTGCACCGGAGCATTTCGAGTGGCGCCGGTCGCAAGGGCCTGAAGTAGAGAGTCTTGACGGCCGTGGGAAGGGAGGTTGGGTGCTCTTGCGCGTCGGTCATGCGGCGGAGTTGGCAGAGCCTGTAGCAGCCTACTCGGTCGATTTGTGCTCCATGAAATTGTCCGGTCACTTTGCTTTTTTCAATAGTGGGCGGTCGGGCGAGTTGAGCGCTGACTGGGTTGTTGTGGCCATTGTTACGGCGTTGAGTCTGGGTCAGAAGAAGAGGGACAACCTCACTGGCATGACTTTGGCGGTGACATTGTGAAGGACCCCAGGCTTGTCTCTGAAGAATGTGCAGAATGACGTGATGACAACGATTCGCTACCTAGGTAGAACCGGTTTTGCGATGACAGGAAAAAGCAAAGGTCTCGTCACCACTTTCATAGTACAGGTTGACGTCGAAATTATCCGCATTTCTGCTCTCACTTGAGAGCCATCTTGAAGAACTTGTCTCAACTCCTGCCCCAAAAAGCCCACTGTCATTGGTTTACATCGTATACAATAGTACAAATCAAGCATCCTCCCCCATCTCTCTCCTCACACTCTCCGCAGACAGAACCCGACTACTCCTCCTCGACCCAACAGAAGTCGTACTCCTCCTAGCCGCTACATTAGCAGCAGGAGCAGGAGCAGGAGCAATAGACCCTACATGCAGCGAGGAAACAGAAGAGTGATAGTAATCCAGCGCGCTATCTGGCATTCCACCAGCATAGTCAGACTGTACCGCCTCAGCTGACATGCCCGCATAGGGTGAGGAGAAGTTAGTGATTCCTGCCCTGCCGCCATTGCTGTTAGAGCGAGGCCGCTGATGTTGGTATGGTGATGCAGTTGCCGAAATGGCGGAAGTGCTGGCGTTCGGCGAGGTATGGCTGCCACTGCGGCGCCGCCAGCCACCTAACCAGAGACCCTCGCTACCATCATCTTCGTCGTCGTTGTCGTCGTCGTTCGCGACATCGTGGCCATAGCCGTAATCATAATCGTAATCGTATTTCAAATCGAATCCCCGGTCATTCGCAGCACCCAGCACTCGAGAAGAGCCGCTCACAGTCCTACCAGATCTCGGCCGTCCTCCTGCCGAAGCAGAAGCCCGCCGCAACAAAGACGGGCCGCCTGTAGTCGCGACTTGCACGAACTCCTGGAGCTGAGCTTGGTGCAGTTGCGTTTCTTTGTCGCTGGAGCGCCAGGTGTCAAATCGGTTGGCGAGTGCCGCGCCTAGCATGCGATAGGCTAGCAGCCAGGTGAAGAAGATGGCCAAGCAAGTGGTGGAGATGGCGAGGAGGGCGAGCGGCAAGGCGCAGAAGAGGGCTAGGACGATGGTGCAGGTGAAGTTCCAGATCCGGCCGGCAAGACGGGACAGGATGGCCATCTTGGAGGGAGAGTTGGAGTGCGTGGTGGGCTGTCGTGGTGGTGGTGGTGAATCGTGATGGTATATTCTTGCAGTATTACACAACGAATGTACTCCGTTTCTTGACTCGACAGGTATGTCCAGTATACGTTCAATGTCGGGTTCTTGCTATTACAGTATCATCATATTTCTCTTTTGCTCGCTACTGCTGTGGTATTTCGAGCAGTGCAAGACACACTTGGCAGGCGAGAAGCACAGGTCTCTTCTTCAGGGAGCATCGTCCAGTCCTGAAATTGCATAGGTAAGTAAGGCAACGTACGGATGATCAATGAAACCTTTTCCGGGAACATGACCATCAGATTGAAAGGCAGTGGTCGGACCTTGGAAGTCGTTGGATGGGATAGATTCGGGGATGCCCGTTGGCGGACCGAGGATCGCGTCCAATGGCCATGTTTTCTCCGGAGCGAGGTTGTCTGCGGACTCGCCTCGACTTGACCTTTACATGCCCATCATCATCACATACTGTACAATAGATTCCCACGTAAAAGAACATCAAGGGACTGAAAAAGGACTCAGCCAAAGACAGTACTGTAGTCTAAAAGCAAACAGATCACATCTAGCTCTTCGATACGCCACCCAACGCCACCATTTTCTTCACCACAGCTTCAATCAAGATCCTGTCGACTCAAATCAAAATCGAAGCATACACCGACATACCAACAAGAGCTGAACAACAAAACAAGCCAACATCCAAAACAAAAAAATGTCAACTACCACCCCCCAAACCTCACCAACAACGACAACAACACCTCAACCGCAAACCCGCCTCCAAAAAACCTCCTCCCACCTAAAATACCTCTACTCGCCCTCCACAGCCTCCCCCCAAGACCAACCGACCCGCCTCCGCACGCGAACCCTCCTGCGCAGTTTCCGCTACCTCGCGGTCTTCATCTTCTGGCGCGTAGTGCGGTATGCGAAATACGCGGCGACCGGAGCTCTCGTGGCGGCCGTCTCGGGGACGGCGATTGGGAGCATGGTGAGCGGGGTTGGGTTCTTGGTTGCTCCGACGGGGATTTTGGGCGGTGCGGGCGTGGGGTTGGTTTGGGCGTTGGCTAAGTTTGGGTGGAAGAGGGTGGGAGGGAGGACGGGTGATGGGGATGCGAGGAGGGATGAGAGGGAGGATGCTGAGGGGAGGGAGGATGAGGAGCGCGCGGCGAAGGCTGTGAAGGTTCCTCGGACGGAGCCTTGGTGAGGTGGTTCGTGGTGAAAGTGTTGACTTGGCAGGTGTTGTAAGATAGCCCGAGGGTGGTGTACTGTAATGGAAAAGAAATATATATATGTTATTCTTAATGGGCATTGCAAGGCCGAACTATTGAATAACTGCACATGAGAGTTGTAGTTTTTTAGTATTGACGTGAAATCGTAATCTATTGAATAGGTCCCCAAACCACTCGTGTGTTTAGGTCTCGGCTATTAATTTATACACTCAATGAAACTCAAGGAAATCTTGTCCAATAGTAGGTAGTGATACTTCGCGACGTGACTTGAATCAATCAAAATCACTCGTCGTCTCTGTTCTTGCGCCTCAGACTGCCAATACGCCTCTTGAGGCTGTCTCCCGCAGCTCTGATACTGTGTGATTTGTGCAGATCTGTGTCGTTCGCGGCCTGGATGTCCGCATATTTGCCATCGTCCCCTGCAATCGATGTCGGGTCGCGGTTATCTAGCATGCCTTGGCGTTCTTGCTTCTTGTAGTCTTTCCTGAGAGCCGCGGAGTCTTGCATTTCGATACCACCATTGTCGTCGATCCGGTGAGCGCGAAGTGCGCGGTCGAGGCCAAATGTGTCACCCTGACCCTTGAGGTCGTCTGGGTCGTAGTCCTGGCATGCGGTATTAGTATGATCTCACACGATATCGCTTTGTTCAGTATATTTACCTTTCCAGACCATTGCTTGTAGCCTGGGCCGCCGTTGAAACCGTCACGCATCATGTCTGTACCCTCTTCATAATCGTAAGTACGACCGAGACGGTCAGGCTGGCCTGGCGGTACAGCCGCAGTTCCATCCAGTGGCATATGCTTATCCAGGGAGTCTTTGATGTGCTCTTGAGGTGTCGCTCTAATGGCTTCGGAGTTGGTGGTCTCCAGCGCAGCGACCGGCGCGTGCTTGGGGTCTCTGTTGCGAGCAAGTGAGGCGGCGTCGTAAGGGCCTTCGTGGTGGTAAGCGCGTCCTCCAATCGCCGGATCGAGGCGATCGATGATGTCTGGACCCTGCATCGAACGCTTCTTGAGGTGGTGCGGCTTCGAGGCTTTCCTCGAGTCCCGTCTGATAATGTCTAAAGGCTTGTGGCTTTCATCGCCGGGATAGCGTTGGGCGAGACTGCTGGTGCGGCGACGGTGGCCGCCACTGCTGCTGCCTGCTACAGCATCGTAGGTGGGAGGTGGGATATCGCTGGACCTGCGAGAACGGTGGGTGCCGGATCCTCCAAGTGCGGCTTCGCGGTACTCGGGGAATTTGGTGGGCGGGCTTGCGCGGCTTGTAGGGCTGTCACGGATACGAGGGCTTCCACCACTGTAGCGAGGAGGTGTCGATTGACCGACAGGGTTGGTCGAGGTGGAGGCACCAGACTTGGCCTGGGGAGAATTGCGGTAGGGGTTGCTGGAGGAGCGGGCGTGTGAGGCGGTGGATCCGGTCTTGGAATCAGACATGCCAGCGAAAGTGCTGCCAAAGTGAGCACCAGGGCCAGTCTCGTCGGATGGTTGAGGCTCGGTGAACGGATTGACCAGCTCAGCGGTTGCCTGGAGGTATGTGAGCATGAAATCGGGCGGGCAATGGGTAAGCACCGCTTGGCATGTGATATACCTGTTTCGAGTCCGCAGCGTAAGCCATTGCGACTAGACTATAGTGGATGTTGCAGTCGGTCAATTGGGGTGAGGATACGGTCGAGGATACCACCTGAGCTGGACAAGAAGGAAGGGAAAAGGTGTGTTCAGCACGAGGCGTGGTGGGGGGGTGAACAGTGATGCATGTACTTTGTAGCGAAAGGCTCGTTGGAGGAAGCCGCGTCAACCAGTCGACGTCACTTGGAACCGCAGTGCTCTACAGTTGAGTGAAATCCTTCGGCTTGGGCAAACAAAAGCGAGACAAACCACTGGCGATATCCACCAGATCTGTCTCTCTATCTGTTCTCCGGTGGTTGGGCGATGCCAATGATCGACCACAAACTTCGTCATCAGGTACGCTGTGCACGCACTTCCGCACGTGCCGGATTTTGGAAGCCTGTGGTTGAATCAGCCTTGCTACCCTGTTGTGTTGCTTCTGGACCGCCTGGTCCCTGAACAGAACACGCGCATGAACGTCAGTGCACGGGATAAGTGAGTGATGGGCCTGGTCGACTACTCCGATTCGGAGGTGGACGAGGATGACTACGACGACGCCCAGGTTGCTCCTCCAGCAAAGAAGCGCAGAGTCTCAGGTGCACCCTCGAACCTACCACCTCTTCCCCAGTCGTTCCGCGATCTCTACTCCTCAACTGTCCGTACGAGTACGCAGGATGATCCCTCGCTTCATGGTGGTCGGAAACGAGTGACGCCACACGTTCCTGGCAACTGGCCTACTCACGTCTATCTCGAATGTAAGTTACTTTTCCACCTTTTTTCACTCGCGACAAGTCTGCCTCTACTCGGCGCCGCGCTGTGAGCTACAATCGCTGACGTTGCCAAGGGTATCCTTCGCCTAGAGAATCTGATGTTCTTGCGCAGTTGATAGGCGCGCAAGACAGACCTGGTGAACAGTGTACGAAGACTGACATCCGCAGTCTACTGCAAAACGAACTCGGCGTGGCATTGCCACTACATGTTTCTCTGTCTCGGCCTCTGGTGTTGAGAACCGAGCAGAAAGATGATTTCTTCCTCAATCTCAAGGATGCCATCAACAGCAGTGGCGCGAGAACCTTCGAGACTTGCTTCGAACAGCTGCAGTGGCATCCCAATGAGGATCGTACGCGTTGGTTTTTGGTACTACGTGTCGCTGATGAAGATGGTGCTTTACTGAAGCTGCTACACACTTGCAATTCCGTCGCCGTCAAGTATGGTCAGCCAAAACTGTATGAGGATGATAATGAATACAGTGGAACCCAGCAGACTCCAAAACGGATGTCGAACTCGAAGATCCCCGAGAAATTTCACATCAGCATTGCGTGGTCGTTAGAAGAGCCACCCAGCAGCAATGCCACAAGTGCAAGCGACACCGCATGCAACACGCTGAATCTGCCTTCAGCGATTCACAGCCTACGGGTACCATTTGGTGAAGTCAAGGTCCGCATAGGACAGGATGTCACTTCAATGCCACTAGAAACAAGGCGCCGGAGAACAAGCGGCGTGGTATCATAGATACAGTATGGCCTTAGTCTGAGGAAGGACACATTTAATATATTCTGCCCGCTCGAATTTTTTTTAGTGATGTGACCGCGATATTGGCTGGTTATTTCAAGGCGATGATGGCCATTGCTTGCATCATGCATTGGAAGACCAGTAGGGCAACACCTCATGCAAGCAGGGTCGAGGGGTCTTCCCCATTCACCGCGTTTTCCCTCCAAGCACATGCATATACCGGAGTGTTATAAGTGGCGCACGGAGATGCACGGCTCGAGAATAGACAAAGGCCGAGGGGTTCAGAGTATCTTGGTTCTGACATCTAAGACATCCACGTGCAGTGTTCCCGTCCGATTCGTCACGCATTATCCCGTTGACGCGAGTGTTGATATATCCAGTGTGCCAGTCATCCACCTTGGATCCGAGGAAGAGGCTCGAGCAAGGTTTTGCATTAGCGTGCGGGAGCTATGTTCGGAGATGATCTCCAGAGTGGATTTCCGTGGTGGGCTGCATGCAATTGAAACAAGGACAAGACGTGGATGGACGGCACTTGGACGAGAGATGGAGTTAGGCGATGTATGTATGTATGCGTTGTACAGACACTACTCTACAACATTGTTCTCGATGTGCCAATCAGAAGCGGCGTAAGGATAGGCTGAGGTTAGCAGCGTGGCAACGGCAGCAGTGCAGCAACAATGATAATAAATACCAGTCCGCCGTCCGTCTCGTGCTGTCAATGGCCACGGCAGATTGTATCGCTGATTGGATCGGCCTGTGACATCAAATATACTGATTGTCGTCCGGCTGCTGCTTAAGCTTTGGTTCGCTTCCACCTCAGCACGGCCGCCTACCCTTGACCACTGAGCGCCTCTCGAAACACCCCCTGATGCCGATACTCATACTCTTCCTGCAGCACCACCACACTCCCACCGCCGCCCGCTAGACGAGGCTCGCTGGCTATATCGCAGCATCCTATCCTTCTGTCGCACGCACTGCAACCATCCTCTTGCATTTCCACCGCAGCGCAGCCTCCGTCCGCCACATCTGCGCATCACCTGATCAGCCGCCCCTTTCGCGTGCGTCTTCTGTGAAGAACACCACACGGACACGCGCTGTAACGCGCAGCGAAACGGCCGACCCTCGTTTTTTCTTCCCCTACCGTTTGGGACCATACCTTTTCACGTCCCTTACGCTTCTACGTCTCAGTATACAGCTCTCCTTCGGCGACGGCGACCGACCGCAGCAATTAATGTATTAAACACCACCGAAAAATTGACCATCTCGAGCCTCTACTCCGCACGTGAACGCGGGTCAGTACCGTACATCATCGTTACACGATGCCGCTCTTTTCAAGGCTCAGAAGCAAGGGAGCAACGCCCGCCAAAGAAAAGGCCCAGCCCGACGGAGAGAGCTACTTTCCTCCGCCGGTACCAGCGCAGCCAAAGTATCAATCGACATGGACAAGCACCCAGGTCGTACCCGAAGAAGTGGAAGAGCTCATACACTATGCCACAGCTCACATGAAGTCAAGGGGTATGTGAACCGCCCGGCGAGCTGAGGAAGCGTGTTACTGACCTTGAGTTACAGCTGAGGCATTGGATTCTCCGTTCCTCCTCCTTCCCTTCCGCCTCGATTCCGACCCTACCCCAGCACGCGCATTCATCGCGAAGTTTTTCAAATCAAACGCTACCGGAGCTCAACAATTCCGCGGAGAATCCTTGCAACAAGAGCTCCGGCTCACCGAGTCGCATGTGCTGTGCAGCGTGCTCAAATGGTGCTGGAGTAGGCTGCCAGGCGGTGTTGTCTCCTGGCCGGTGTACGAGGCCTTCAAGATTGGCGAGGTTGAGTCGCACCAGGCACGGCACGCCTTCGAGACATTCATACCAATTGCAACAGAGTCTTCTGCCCGCAAGAACATTCTGGTCGACTTCTTCGACCTGATAGCTGCGGTGGCCGCACATGGCAAGATGAACGGTATGGGAGGCCGCAAGGTCTCCCGTATGGCAGGCTGGTGGGCTTTCGATCTCTCAGATGACAGCAAAGGCTTCGAGGGCGGTTACAAATCTTGGACTGCGGCTGCCGATGCAACAAGCCACCTGTTCTTTGCTTATTTGCGCTCTCTCTCTGGCGAGACCGATCCGTCTCTGACTGTGATTGAACGCATCCCGCGGTCACTTCAAGCCCTGTTGGCTCAGACTGAGTACCCACCTGAGACTCCGACTTTACTGCAAAGAACTACGCCAAGGGTTCTGATGCTAGTCGACACCGTTTCCCCAGGGCCTTTTGCCCTGCTCAGACGGGCTAAGCACTTCGAGTATCAACAAAACCACCACGCCCTGCAGGACTTTTCGGAATTCGATGATCCGTTGGAGGCTCTGACGGATGAGTGCAAGCGCGTTCTTTACGCAATCGCCACTACGAATTCTTCTGCGCCTGTACAGTCAAGGCATGCAAAGCACCACAACCCGGAAGAGACGTGGTCTGCCTTCTCGAGTCTCGGCTTTGCAGACTTGAGCGCGGACTCGGCTCCCGCACCTATTACCAGTGGTTCCGCAAAGCCGTTTGGCGGTCTACAGGCCGGGCCACGCTCCAGCCACAATAACAACGCCAGACCAACAACACCGTCGTGGGCTGACTTCCTCAACTCTGGATTTGAGGACAATGGCTCCCCGAAACAAAACACCGCTACACTTTTCGTGCCTCCTGAAAACCTTCTTCCACCCATAGGTTCTCGTGCTCAAACACCCGCTACCAGCAAGGGAGACGGCGATCTTGCGCCAGGCGAGCTTGCTGCCATCGCAAGCACCGAGCTTGATGATGCGTTCTGGTGGGTTTGGATGATAAGTCTATCAGGCGAAGAACCCAACGAGCGCAAGGCTGTCTTTGGTCGCTGCGCACTAATCGAGACGACTATCAACAACGGCCAGTGGTTTATCATCGAGGAGCAGGTCAAAGGTGCTTCCCCTGAACCTATGGAGGGCGTGCACATCGTTGAAAAGAAGAGTCGCTTCGGCTTCACTAAGCGTGGGCGGAACAAGAAAATCGAAAACAAGCCCATATCTCCGCCACCAGTTCCCCAGCTGGAGCGTGCTGTATCAGCCACCCCAAGCAAACACAGTGTGGCTCCGGGTCAGCATGCAAAGATCAAGGCGGCTGCAGCTGCGCTTGCGGCGAAGGAGAACGGCCAGCTGGATTCGGTATCTAGGCGCGGCCGGGTGGCAGCAGATGCATCTTCCAAGACCAACAGTGCCATGACGCTCGGCCTACAGAATGCGGCAGGGCCAGCTATGAAGTGGGCTAACAGCTACGACAAGAAGGCCGTGCGCGCTCAATATCTTGGTGAAGACTTCACCGCAAAGGGAGCCAATGGAGAAGATCTCTCTCGGCAGACTTCATACATGAGTCGCGCGAGTGCTGTACCTTCTGTGACCGGCCCTCCGCCAGCTCTTTCACCTGAATCTTCGACGTTCCCGAGCGACAACAAGCAGGAGCGCGAACTGCCTGCTTTGCCGAAGGAGGACTCTGTGGCCCCAGTGGAGGAGGTTCGCAAACAAGAGTCTGCCCCTCCCACGGCTAAGGCCCCAGAGGCCATCATCATACCTGTGGAGTCTCGACAGCAGGCGCCCGCCGCTGAGCCGGCTCCTGCGGCCGATTCAACCGTACGCCCCTCCGCTGATTTCTTCTCCCCCAGTACGTCTCCGGCACAGTCTGCCAAGGTAGAACGTAAGCCGTTGCCGAAGCCGAAGAATCTCGAGATCCACCCTGCATTACGTGAAAAGAGTATCGACGAACCGACGAGGGCCTCACCCTCGCCCAACCGTGGCCCTGCTGTCTTGGCTGCGCAGAGAGCGCTTGAAAGCAAAGTCAACGCAAGCCCAGAGGCCAAGCACAACGTGCTCAAGAAGCAGCCTACTAACGGCGGCGCGTTCAAAAAGATGTTCGCACGCAACAAGCCACAGCGAAACTCTGTAGACCTCCAGCAGCACCAGCAACAGCAGCAGGCAGCGTTGTCTCCGCCGTCGGAGTCTAGCCTTACTCGCCGCCTTTCGCACATGCGCAGCAGGAAGCCGTCGTCTCCCACAATGGCCCAGAAAGGCGCGGAGTCTGCTGCTAACGTCCATGTGTCTCAGGAGCCGATGCCGCAAGCGCCTCCTGTCCAGCATGCCCAGGATCTCCCAGGTCAGGAGCCTGTCTCCCCAGCTCTTGTCTCCCCGGCCCCAGCTGTACAGCACCAGGAGATGATGTTGCCTCCCCAATCACGCGAGCCTGTCTCACCGATGTCGCCCATGTCGCCTGTTTCAGGCGCAGACATGACGCGCGTCAACTCTCATGAAAACCGCGCCGCGGCTACCGAGTTCTCTCGCTTTGATCAAGGCCCCATGGACGATATGCCAGCGGCTATGCCTCGCGATTCTATTGATGACGATGCAAACGATGCGCCGGACTCGCCCGTCAAGACTCACTTTGATCAACGCGCCGATACCCAGCTGTCAGCTCACCGTGACCAACAGACACCCAATGAAGGTTTCGTCACTCCTCTGGAACGCCGTGACGTCCAGCCTGACGCCGTATCCATCATCTCCGAGGATGAGCGTGACCGTGAGCCTGACCAGCAGCAGCAGGTTCAAGACCGTTGGGCACAGATTCGCGAGAACGCTCAACGTCGGGCTGCTGCTAGAGTGAGCGAGGAACAGAGTCGCCCCAGCCAGAGTGCTAGGACGGACGATGACGGCGCCACCAGCGAAGAAGAGAGTAAGTCGGGCATCCTCAGGGTCTTCCATAATGACACGTACTAACAGAATCTTCCCAGCCATTGAATCTCGCGTGGCCCGCATCAAAGCACGTGTTGCTGAGCTTACCGGCAACATGGACGACGGAACTGCAGCGCGTCGCTAAGATGCGCCCTGCTACCCCCCTGCGAGCAGCTCGATCTGACGCCAACTCGCCAAATGACCGCACTTGACAACTTCACGACATATTTTCTCAAAACGGCAACAACACCTGCCATTTGTGCAGCGTTCCGGTTGAAACGTCCGACTATGACGTCTTATTCATTTTCCTTGACTTCCACCACCGTCAATACATCAAGCGCTTGAAGTCTCTCAAGACTCGCCGCTTCTCCATTACCCTACAATACCTCACATTCTGGTTTATTCTTTCCTTTGGTCTTTCACACGATGATACCATCTCGCGCTTACACCCGCTTGGCATTCTATTGGACTTGCGTCTTTTCTGTTTTCGTGGCGGCGGCGGCAGCATCTTTTCTTATTCGGCATAACTGTTTCGAAGCAGCGTTGCTCCGGTTAATAATTCGAAAGCATAGGGCGCGCGCGCGGTCTACTGAAGGGAAACGATGCGGTTCGAAATGCACAAGCTCATGAACGAACTTCGAACCTTTTCCAACACAGGAGGAGAGAAGAGAAGTCTTACTTATCCTGCCATTCCCTCTTTGGTTTTTGCGTTTTCTTAATGCGAGGGAAACAAGCGTACTCGCTGCATACCTACCTAGTCTATTCATGGTTCTCATTCCTATTAGTTAGAATCCTCGCGGGTAAACGGGTAATCTTCTCTTGATATGTATACGCATTCTGAAAAGACGTTTTCTCTCGCGGATTGACATGTGTGAATGGCCTGACCACTTTCGTTTAGGGTACATCGTACGTACTACTTTGCGACGTGTACCTTGTGCACATTGTTGTCACACGATAGCTTACATACTATATCCTGCCACCTCCAACACGGCAAAAGTCACGCCACCCACCCATCCATCCATCCATCCGTTGGAAATACTGCTGCCTGCTGCCGTTATCCTTGGCTCGCTCGCGCTCATGGCGTGTATGATAAAAAGCAGCCTCCATTATTGCTCCCTCTCGCTTCTCAGGTTAACATTTGTTGATAAGACAAAATCAACCAACATCGAGCATCCATCAATCCCTCGTGATCAGAAGAAAATTTCGAAACAAAACGAAGAAATACAATCACATTTCTAACATACGAGAACCGAACGGCAGCCAAGGTCCCTTTCCCCTAAGAAAAATAAAGAAACCCACCGCGACGAAAAAAATGTCACCAACCCCTCACCAGGGAAGCTGCCATTGCGGCCGCATAACCTACACCGCGACCCTCGACCTCACCAACCCGGACCCAGCCGCGCGGCCCAAAACGGGCAAATGCAACTGCAGCATCTGCGCCAAGACGCGCGCTTGGGAAATCCTGATTCCGCCGTCGGATTTCCGCCTCGGACCCGGCGCGGAGCGCCATCTGACAGAGTACCGGTTTGGGGCGGAGAAGATTGCGCATATTTTTTGCAAGGTCTGCGGGTGCAGGCCTTTTGGCACGGGGGTTTGGGGGGGTTGTTGGGAGGGGGGGTTTGTGGCTGTTGGGTTGGCTTGTTTGGATGGGGTTGGGGATGAGGTGCTGGGCGGGTTGGAGGTTGTTTATCGGAATGGGAGGGAGGGGAGGTGGGGGGAGAGGCCGGCGGTTGTGGGGCATTTGTGAGGAGTAGGGGATGGGGAGTGGTATGGTATGTATGTGGGTGGTAGTTAGTGAGGGAATTCTTTCTCCTTTTTTTTTTCTTTCCTTCTTTCTCTGGTTGGTATTGCTATGCACACAGCAATGCCGCGACGTGACGTGACATACATGGTATGTAGGTATGATCGTTCGTACCCGATACTTCGAGGCCGTCTCAGTAGTCATGCCTGCCCTGCCTTTTGGCTTTCCTCTTTCCTCTCTCTCGAGCTGATGAGGCTTCCCTTCTCGCATCTTCCTCGTCCCGCCGCAAACGCACAAGTCTGCTGTGCTCTGCTCTGATACTCTCGCAAGACCTATTCCTGTTCAGTCATGTACAAGAGCAAAACCGGTGAAATGTCCACCCTAAGGTAAAAATCCAACAGAAACTTTTTTTTGGGTCCCAGCCCACGCTGCAATAACATTCGACTAATAACAACAACAAAAATCCAGACAATCCACAGCCCAGATTGCGCACCTTACTCTGGCCGTAAGCCAGTAGTGTCGCCGCGTGCAACCCTTTGCAAAGTCATGGCGCTGATGACAGCGGCGCCCAGACCAGAGCCGTCTGCAGCGAGGGTCATGATGATGGGATCTTGTTTCCTATTCTTGGGCCAGTCGAAGATCTCGCCCATCGCTTGGGCCCATCGTGACTTGAAGCGCGGGTTCTTCGCCACCAAGCGATCCGCGGCGACATGGCCAGATGTGATGCCTTTCTTCCGACAAATGGCAGAGATACCGCAGGTGCAGAGCCGAGCGCCTCGGGTGGCGATGAGCTCGCTGGCGCGGCGACAGAGGATGCGCTCTGGTTCTGTGAGGGTAATGTTGAGGAGTTGCTTGACATCGTCGCGAGTTCGTTGCAGCTTTGGGGTGAAGTCGTTCTCCAGTTCGACGAGGAAGCCAGTGCTGATGATGTAAGGTTCGTAGAGCTTCGACGTGTCTTGGCCTTGGAATATGAGTCCTCGCTTGTGGAAATCCACTAGCACCTGCCGGAGAATCTCGCCCAGGTACATGCCAGCGCTCATCTTCTCAAAGGTCTGCTCGCCGGGTCGTGGCGATTCTTTGTCGATCTTTTTGTCGTATGACGTTCGGGGTAGGATGCGTCGGTCGTTGTCAAATGCACCGTACTCACAGTTGATGGCCATGGGCATGTTGTCTGGTAAGCCAACCAATTTCGCTATAGATCCACAATTCTCCATGTAGGATGCGTTGCAGCCTGTGCCGAATATCGCACCGATGATGGTGTCTGGGTCGCTGTATGCTGAAGCAATCATGGCTCCCACAGTGTCGTTGATGAGTGCTACAATTTGGATCGGGAGGCCCTAGCAGAGTTAGTGCTTTGTTGCTGCACATGATGAGGACTGGCCCAGCTCACCCGTTGGTGCAGTGCCTGTCTTAGTTGGTCGGCAACATCGTGACCCTCTACGCCTTTGATATCGAAGCCTTTCGTCCAGGTCTGCAGGACACCTTGATCAATATACTCTTGGGTGGCAGGATATGAGAATGTGAAGCCCAGTGGAATGACTGTGTCCTCTTCGGGCTCGATGTTCCGCTTGGTCATGAAGTCGTGCATTGAGTCGGCTAGGAAGCTCCATAGTTGATCGGCCGTGCCGACTTTGTAGTCTTTGGGGATGTGGTAGATTTCTGATTCTGATTGGTTTTCGCCTTTGCCTTGGTTGAGAGTGACCCAGCAGATGCGAAGTTTGGTGCCGCCCAGATCGATGGTGAGATACTCTCCACACTCGTGTCCAGAAGGGAAGCCCAAGACCCATGTTGGGAGCATAGGCTATTTTAGTCGATTAGTATATGATTATCTGCATTAAGTGATGTGGTGGTAATATACCAGATTGCCGCCTTCGGGCTCCAGGCCTATCAAGTAGTTAGCATGCATAGATAGTAGATGCAAAGGACTGCAGTGTTGGGAAGACGCTACTGGGTAAGAGGCAGCGTGATACGCGCGAGAGACCCTGCCGCAGTTCGCGTTCGAAGTGCATGCTGATCTCTTTGAGCTTGGCGGCGTCGACGGTGAATATTTGTTCTAGCTTGCGGAGCTCATGTTCTAGGACAGGTGCTACGGAAGTCAAGTCGTCTGTAGCACGGCGAGTCAGCTGTGTGAGGTGAGGTACACATGGAGAGGGGTGAAAATGGGCTGACCAAGATGTGCATCGTCGCGCTTTGAATCGCGGCGCTTGTCTTCGTCCAGCGGCATGGCGGGCATGTTGAGATGGGGTTGAATATGGTGGTGTAGGCAGATCAATACTGTAGTGAGGCGGATGACTGAGGCGAAGGCGGAGGGGTGGAGGCGGAGAAAGTTGGAGGGGTGAGGTGAGGTAAGGATAAAAGACTCGAAGGTAGGTAGCAGTATGTGAAGGGTCGTATGTGAAGGGTCGTATGTGAAGGGTCGGGACTCGGGGTGTGAACAATACAGATAAGAGTGGTGGCATCTGGGTAGGCAGGTTCTCCTCTTTCTCGCTCAAGACTCAAGACAGGTCAAGACTCGAGTCGACTGCCTCGTCTCGCCTCTCACTTGCAGCGCAGCACTCACAGAGCAGTAGTGTCAAGGCTCTCCGCAAAGAGATTGGAGGGGATGGCCTGCTCAATCTGTGCTCCTTCCAGTCTCGCTACCCTGCCTTACGTCACCCAGAGGGCAACTGCGACTAGCGACGGGCCTTGAGTAAGTGAATGGGAGAGTGAGTGGAAGAGTGAGTGAATAAAATGGAATAGTCAACTTTTGTTGACCCGATCTGACCTGTGGCAGCAGAGGATGTTACAACAACCACACGAGGCAGAAGTGATTACTATTCTTCGACTCTTCTTTCTTATGATTATTACATCCCCTAGCGCGTCTTCTCCTCCTATCCTCGGCGCCGGATCGCGGGTCGCCCTGGAGGAGAGCGGCACATTTGCGGCGAGCTCCAACAAAACACCAACCCTAAACCATCACCCGACCTGGACACTTGACCTTTGACCGATCCTTCCGAGGAGTCGAATCTCTTGCTGTGAGTGCTGTCCAGCGCTCGCGGGCGCGATGCAGTCGTTATCAATTCATACCACTACCACCTGGCGCCTAGACTCTTTGACTTGGCTTTTGCAGCTTTCTTGATATTGCTTTCGTCACGGTGGGTGGGTGGTCAGATTAGTTCCAAGTCTTCTAGCTCTGGCTGATGTAACCAAGCTAGAACAACGGGAAGCAACAAGAGGTCAACGCAGCCACGCGGCAGCCTGTCACTCTCACTTCACACACTCAGGCAGTAGCGGCCCGATGCCTTGTGCACTTCCTGTTTCCCGTGAATCTCCAAGGCTGTATCACCCTCACAATCACCCGAGACACGAGGCGCATCCTGATGTGTTACACGATTTCTCACCACGGCCACCATCATCATCAATCACTTTGCCTGCTGTGAAACCTGCCCCTCCTTCCTTCCGCGGAGAACACTTCACACGGTTGAGAAAGCTTGCGTCCTCACAAAATCAATCCACTCTGATGCCGCAAGGTTTTGTGGTCCCAGAAAATCCTTCATGAGTGCTCTAGTCTCTTGGTCTGTGACCGTGATATAGCTTCACAACAGGAAAGCAATACCCACAGGGCTGGTTGGGCACTCCCCAGCCACCTAATAAATCGCTTCGAGTCTGGCTTGCATTCAGCGCTGGACTTCTCCAGCCTTAACGATCTTGTATTGCTCAAATGGAAGAATCACAGCATCAAATGCAAGGCTACAGAAAAAGAAAACGCTCTAGTAATTCGACGCGAAATGGTGATACAACGTCAACCCAGGTCTTCTACATTTCCGAGGTCAGCATACACTCAATTCCTTCGATGTCGAGAAAATTACGCGTGCGGCGACATTGTGAGCGTTTCACTCATCCGATATACATACAACACCTACCAGGTTCTCCGCTCAAGTAATTGTACTTTGCTCTCAAGATGCCAGATCCGAATCGCAGAATTGCAGATCACCTTAAGAAAAACGTTGCATCATTCCCGGACGCTGACATCACTCCAACGGCCATTGAATTGGAGGGAGATACATTATTTCCAACATAAGCTTGAGCCATTCCATGTCGAACTTGCTTACAGACGACGATGAAACGCAGGACGTCTCGAAACGCTCGATACTCTGATTATCATGACGACAACAGAGATGCTGACTGTGAATTCGACGATCGAACCGATGGAAGCAGGCCAGCAGTAGAATCCATCAGAGCAAGGCGCACGAAAGGAATCACAAGTGTTGACGGCAGATCAGCTTTACAACAACAGAAGCAACGACTAATGACAAGCATAAGCTTTGCATACTGGCTTCAGTGGTAGTTCAACCTCTGCACGCAGCTGCAGGAACACTGCAGGAACGCCCAGCCTTAATGGCTTTGAGGGACGGCCAAGCCGGCTACTCCTCCTCTCTTCTCTCAATGGCTCCACAAAACCTCCAGGTCTGTTGGCCATTAGTCTTTCTTCGGAACAGATCAGTGGATCAGTCATGCTTTTCTTGGATCGCATGACGCAGAAAGTGGAGCCGCGGCGAGAAACGAGAGAGAAGAGACCCTGCGCTTGTGTTGCTCCAGCGTCGGTGCAACTCTGATTTAAGAAAGAGGCTGGCTGCTGCAAGGACTGAAAGAGAATCCTCTCTATATATCACGCGTTACTATTACATCCAACCTCTCCTACAAGCGACCTTACTCGCACTACCACTCGATTTACTCACCAAGGCCAATACAACTCTTCGTCTTCTCGAGCACCGCCTTCTAAGACATCAAACAACCTCGCAACCAATCCATCCAATACCACCAACATGCACACCCAATCCCTCCTCTCAACAATCCTGTTAGCCGGCACCGCTCTCGCCGCACCCACAAACCCCATCTTCCGCCGCCAGCAGGACTGCGGCTACGCCCCCGACCAAGCCAATCAAGCAACAAGCACCTTCATCCTCCGCATCGAAGCACTATCCAATGCCATCACCAACAACAGCACTCTCAACGGCACTTCAACAAATAGCACCAGCACCAATTCGACCCTCAACAACAACACCACCACCACCAACAACAACGAAGTCCTAGGCTACCTCGATGCCCTCAGCACCTCCCACGGCCTAGTCGCGCCCTCGAAAGACTACGCAAGCCCCTCCTTCCTCGCCCCAACCTGGAACACCAACCGCGTCCTGCTCTTCTGGCCGGACTCGAACGCCAACCCGCAAGCCTACGAGCGCGGCTTCAACCTCGACCCCTCCGCCCTGACGACCCCGCAAACAATCGCGCCCGTAATTTCGACGCCAGGCTGCGGAACGCCATTCGTCGAACTCGTCGACCGCTCCGACTCAAGCGCCGAGGGAGAGGGCGAGGGCGAGTGCGGGCTCGCCGGCAAGAAAATCCGCGCCCAAACAGGGTGTCCGGCCTTCGGCACGACGAACAGCGGCAACTCGCAGTGCACCGAGCAGAGGTTTTTTGTCTGCGAGGAGTCCGGGCTGCAGGGTATAGGCGAGGACCAGGGGGCGCTGTTTTACGGCGAGGCGGCTGAGGCGCAGTATGGCGAGAACTGCCGCGAGGTGGAGCTCGTGAGTGAGTGTGTTTGAATGAAGAGGAGAGGAAGGGGAATTAATGGAGGCTGAGACGGAGATGCCGACGTGCTTTTGAGCACTTTTCACGAATTTTCTTTCTTTTCTTTTTTGGTTGCTGGTGGTCTTTTTACATGATCAACATATGATGCATAGGCGGAAGGGATGTAATGATAGCATGGATGGGATGTATGGATATTGAGGGGTTCGAGTGGAAAAGCAATGTGGTGGGCATGCCAGGCTTTTTTGCTTTTTTGTATTTTTTGACGAGACCAGAAACATGCATACAGTTACGATCCATAATATAGAACAGAGCCACAGGCCAATCAATCGATCGAATCGAATCGAATCGATTGATCAAATCATTCAACCCATCAATCAAATCATTCGACCAACCAGTAAACATCGACAATCCGTTCGCCAAAAAGCTAAAGTCCAGTGGTTTGATACTGCTACAAACTTGCCCTCGAACAAGAAGACAGAGACACAAGACATACATAGTACAGCATATCCCAAAACTCCTCCCAAAAACAAAAAGAACTCATTCGCCATTTCCAAACATAAAAACAAAATCACAACCAGCCCAACCCGCCACCCCCCAGAATCTCCAAATCGCTCCTCAGCATCCAAGCATCGCCTCCGGCCCTGCCCAAAACTTCGGCACGCCTAGTAGAGCCCAGTTCCGAGATTCGCTGGACCAGGCCTCCGTCGACGACACCTCTGGCGCCGAAGCCTTCGGAATCGACGGCTCGGAACTCGCGCGGGTTGAGGCCCGCGGCGTGCTCGAGGATGGACGTCAGGTGGGCTTCGACGGCGCCCAGGCGGCGGTAAGTGGACTCGTCGACGGGGGTGATGAGGCCGATCGAGCCGGTCTGGGTGGTGACGAGAATGTGGAAGAGAGGTTGGTGCTGTTGTGGTGAGGGGGCGGGGGAATCGCCGTTTGTCGCTGCGAGTTCGGATTCTTGTTCGGAGAAGGGCGAGAGGGTCGAGGGCACGAGGGTCATGGAGGTGGGGAAGTGGCCGAGGTGGAAAGTGGAGCGGTGCAAGAGGCGGGTGCCGGAGAGGGATTTGGGGTTCTCCGGGTCGTACTGCAGCACGTGCAAGTCCATGTCTGCGTCGACGACGAGGATGAACAGCTGGTCGTCGGCGGGGAGGAACTCGGCGCAGACGACTTCCATTTGCGTGCGGCTTTTGCCCAGGATGGACAGTTTGTAGGGTTCTTCTGTGAAGGCGCCGAACCAGAGGCCTTTCCATACGTCGGCGCCGAGCCACATGCCGCTGCGGGCGAAGGTCTTGAGGGTGACCATCTGGCACTGGGCGTCCAGGAAGGCGACGGGGAGGCAAGAGCCGTCTTCTTTCAAGCCACGTACCATGAGCTTCTGGCCTTGGGCTGTTCCTATCAAGCCACCAAGGAAGGTCTCAACGGCGGTGACTGCGCCGCGGGGTTCTTCTCGCGAGATGACGTGAAGCTTCACGCCAGTCTCTTCGTCATTGGGTTCTGGCACGACGTCGAGGATCTCCAGAACGGTGAGTGCGCCTTTGGCTGGCATGTCCTCGCCTCGCTGTTGTGCAGAGCCGACTACCACGAGGGACTTTTGCTCGTGTGTGAGCTCTGACGCTTCAAGTGGCATGACTTTGAGCGTGGTGATGGTCTCAGTATAAGGCATCTCCATCGAGTGGAGCACACGATGCGATTTCGCAGACAGCAAATGTAGGGTGTATTGCGGAACTTGGGGGCGTACGGCGATGTCGTCTTGCTCAGGGTGCCGACCGTCTTCTTCGACGAACATAAAGTCCACGAGTCGGCAAGTCGCGACAACATACAGACCTCTGCTCTCGTGGTAGGCGAGCTGTCTGACTTCTTCGCTGGGACTGCCCAAGGGTAACTTGCGAACGACCCAGCCTGTCCCGAACCAGGTGTCAGTCGGTAGTTTGCACTCTTGGAGAGTTCCGTCAACATCCAGCACCGCAAATCCCCGGGCGCAGGTGGCGACGTGCAGAGGCGTGAAAGCTCTGCACTTGTCAACACGCAAAGTGACAATCTGTGGCAGGGATGTGGCGTGTTTTGTAATCAAGCTGGGTGATCCGCCAGAGACTGAAACGGCGTTGTAGCCTGCGATTCGAATTGGCCGTAGTGGAGAGATTCGGACAGAGCCATCGTCGATGGAGTCAAATTTGGGCACATGTGTGGTCGGAACCTTCCTGAACCGCAGACTGTTGTGCCAGCTGCCAGACGTGTTGTTCGGAGGGTAGTGGAAAGGTTCGTAAATCGTAAAGGTGTCTGTGGCGCTCCTAAGAACCAGGTACGGTTCCGGAGCATCTATCGGTCCAATGTCCGCAACAATGATTTCTGTAAGAGTCTCCCTCGCGCCCACACGGCGTTGTGTATTTTCGGTGTATAGGATTGGAGGGAGATGAGAGAGGTTTGGTGCCGTGAATATGGGCTTCAACTCTGGAGTAGAGAAGGCGTGGAGACTGCCATCTTCCCGAAGTAAGAAAATGACAGCCTGGTCTCGAGTGAGACTACCGCTGTATGCACATCCACCGAGCCATTTCGACTCGGTCAGAGTCACATCATCAGGCTCGAGAGGTTCGATGTCACCGTTCTTCTCAACTCTCAAGACTTGCACACTGCTGTCGTCTCGTAGTACCAAGAGATAAGGGTCGCAGAATGATGTGTGGGCAATTTTGAGTTCCTCTTCCGTTTCTTCATCGATCATTGGAATAATCTGACTCAACGCCAGGTCGGCATCATACGTGCGGATCTCGTTCTGTCTGCACTGTACAATCCGTGTACGATGCGCGAGAGTTCCAATGTCGATGGTCTCGCCTTCTTGCTCAAACTCGGCGTCTGTTCGTTCGATGTAAGGACTGGCGACTGCATCGTCCTCTGTACTCTGATCTTCGCCCTCTGGTCGGGAATAGGCCTTTGTGTTTTCGCCATCGTAGACGAACAGAATGTTGTCATGTATATCATTGGATTCCTCTGCGTTCTTCGACGCAGCGATGCTCCAGACGTTCTTGGCTCCATCAATGGTGTTTTGGCGGCCGAATTCGGGAACCAATTGTTTACGGAGGAAGGCGAGTCGACTGCCTCTGCCTCGCCCGACAGAAGCGAGAGCGTCGAGGCTCTCCTTACCTGACTGTGGAGCTCTACCAAAGCAAAAGTCGTTGATCGGTCCCATAGATGGCAGCCTGTCGATTACGTGGAAGCTGTATGCTGAGATGGGTTGAGATGCTGCGGCTACAGAGGTCGCCATCGACTTTTGTGCTGCCGCAGGTGCTCCACCGTAAAGGTCGTCCTCTTCAACATCGTCATCTTCGTCGTCACCGCTTGATTGGTTGTCCTCGTCGCCCGCCATTTGGGCGTGCGATCGCTTACGGCTCACTGTCGCAGGTGGATTGTTGCTTTGCAGCAAGATCGAGTCGCCTACATCGCTACCGATAAGGAACTCACCCGACTTGAACGCAGCAATGCAGGATGGTGCGGACTCTGGAGATAGACCACCATTTTCATGGGCGACCTTTACTATTTGCATGCCTCCAACGTGGCGGCCTTGCATGGTGAAGCGCAGAATCGTCAATGTGCCATCGCGCAAAGCTATCAACAGATCACCGGCCGCATTGTTGAGTGGCTCGACAACGCAATCTTCGAGTTTCAGCCCTAGGCTTGAGTGATCTGCCATGGCGAAATCGCTACCCTTTGCGGCAAACTCGTTTACAGCAACGGCAGTGGTCTTGCCACTTTGGTCAACGTGGACGAATTCATTGGTACCTATCAAAAGTGCACCACCGACTGGCAGTGAAAGAGGAATCACCTTCCAGAGATCCGACGGGAGGTTGGGCACAGAGACGAGCACGGTCGATGCTCGTTGTTCCAGGTCGAGCGTGCCGACGGTGTAGGTCATGATGTCTCTGCGCAGATCCAGTAAAGCGCTGGAAGCTTGTGAAGCAGATGCTAAGATGCCGAGAGTCGGCTCGCGGTACTCGTACAGGAAGGCAAGGTCCTGAGGATGCGTCAAATTTGGCGAGACTTGAGTCAGGGTCGAGACGAACGAGGCTTTGTATGGCGTTTGCGTAGCGTCTCCACTGATTGAGTTCTGCTGAGGTTGGCGTTTATCCTCGTTGTCCGCTTCTGCCTCCAAGTCCGCCAAATCATCTCCCTGCTGTCTGAAGGGCAAGATAGCCAGGTGTCGCTGACCAAACTTGAGAGCGGCGCATCTCGAGCTGGGATCCACCGTCAAGATACTCTCTGTGTCCTTGAGGGCCGGTCCGAAGGGCTGCGTAGGAATGCTCTCTCCTTCGTAATAGTGGATGGAGATTGTGTTGATGCGATGGTTTTCCGGATCCCAGTCAACCAGCGACAGCTTCGCATCCTTGCTCGAGACCAGTAGCGCGTCACCTCCAGATTTTCCGTATAGAATCTTGACGCGTTGCAGCGCTGTCACTGTTCCTGAAAGCTTGTATTCTCCCACCAAGCTCAGCTTGCGCTCCACAGCCTCATCTCCCTCTTCCTCGGAAGTGCCATTGCCCGTCGCAGTTGTGCGCAACCGGAAGACCTGCAACAAAGAGGTTTTTGCGATGACCAGATTTTCCTCGTTGGCCGAAAGGAATGGGAGGGTGACGGCGTGAGTGACGGTGGTCGGGGGGATGAGCTCTGTGTAGCACTGCATGTTGGTGTTGTGAGGGTTGGTGAAGTTGTAGTTGTTCAGTCCATAGCAGATCCCCTCATCAATCGTGCCAGTCCAGTATTAAGGAGCGTCAATGGCGTGAGCACGTGGAATGGTGGTAGTCTATGGTACACGGTGGATGCGATCAAATGTTGCGCGTAACTTGACGTGAAGCCGAACGCGGCGATCCTTGGATCCTGCCTTCCAAGTTCCGCTGTGTCGCGAGAGTTTCAAGCTGTGCTCAAGCTGGCAGCCACACGCATCATAGCTCCATCCTACAAAGGTTGAATACCTGCCTGCTGCCTGCTTCTGTTCCTTTGACCTCGACATCCAACATTTCCCACCGACCGGGGAGTCTCTTTCAACAATTGCTGTATCGAGGCCTGTATCGACAGCCTCACTGACAGCTGCATCGCCATGGCGCTCATAGCAACTTCCCTCATCTGGGTTGCCTACGCCGTCTGTCTGGCCATCTTGTTCTCCATCGCCGGCATTTTCGTCTTCGTCTACCAGAAGCCCCACGACCGCGGCCTGGTCGTGACTCTGGTATGCTTCACCACCGTCCTATCACTCCTCGCCACCGTGCTGCTGCTGCCGGTTGATGTGGCGCTGGTATCTTCAACGACAAGCATCAAACTCGGAGCCAAGAAGGACTGGGCCACTCCCGATGCCGTCGACAACATCCTGTTCCAACTCAAGGTCGTCTACTACACCCTCTACTCTCTGGATGCTGTCATGTGCCTACTTATCGTGCCATTTACCTACTTCTGGTACGAAGAATACGATGAGGTGGCCACCTCTGAGGGTACCCAAACCATTGGCAACAGGCTTTGGGGCGCTTTCAAGTACACCATTGTCTTCATTGCTATCTGCGTCATCCTGTTCCTGGTCGGCTTCTTCATTCCGGTTGCCAAGCAAGCTAGAGATGACCACCGCGATCTGGGATACTTCAAGAATCTCCTCACTGAGAACCGTATGTATCTTTGACCTATCCTCGGGAGGGTGCTTGCTAACAGCTTCTAGATGGAGAGCGTGCTTTGACTTTCGCCATTGGAACGCTGATCAGCATCGGCACTGTCCTGTACTGCTGCTACACTGCACCTGGTCTTGCCTTGCTTCCACTTGCACTCATCAAGTCCGCGCCGCGAGTCTCAACACCCCAGCTTGCAGCTTCCACCTCCAGCCAACTGGAGCAGAACCGCGAACGTCAAAGGCAGCTCGAGAGAAGAGGCGAGGGCCGCGATGACGGACTCGACGCTCGCGACCGTCGCGAGCTGGAGGCTCTGGTGCGTGAGGAGCGCACCTTGGTCCGCCGCGAGAGACTCGCTGCAGAGAACAGCGGAGAGGGCCACAACTTCCTTGTGCGCACCTGGATCAAGCTTGAAGCTGTATTCCGTCCATTGAAGCTCCTTGGCGGCTTGCTCCTCCTGCTCGTCTCCCTCTTCGTCTTCGCCAGCATGTTGATCACCTGCATCGACAAGATCAAGAACTCTGTCTGCCGCTCTCACTGTGGCTTCCTGCTCGGACACACGAAGATCTTCAACCCGATCAACTACATCTTGACGATCTCCAGTCGCATCTTCCCGATCGACTATGTCCTGTTCCTCCTCCTGACCATGCTGTTCTTTGCGTCTTCCGTCGTTGGAATGGCCACCATCGGCATCCGCTTCCTTTGGATCACCTTGTTCAGGATCCGCAAAGGTCAAACAACGCCCAACGCTATGCTCATGGCCACAGTTCTTTTGACCTTGATCGTACTCGCCCTCAACTATGCGCTCACCATGATTGTCGCGCCCCAGTACTCCACATTCGGCGCACAAACCTTCTGCGATCGTCCTAGTCAAGGCGATCAGCAGCCAGATTGCAGCAACCACCGCAAAGCAATCAAGCCTTGCTCCGAGCGCAACGACAACCCTGTCAGCCACCTGGTCTGCACACCGACGGTCGTCAGCACCTTCCTCAACCGCATCACCGTCAACTTCCCCTTCTTCGGTGTTATCGACTTCTGGGCACAGTTTGCTTTCCTCGGCATTTTCATCATTGTCTTCCTGGTCATGCTATTCCGTGTCCCTCGACTGGACGAAGAGCAGCTCGACGACGACCTGCGCGAGGAAGAAGAAGAGGGTCTTCTTGCCTCTACTGGCCGAAGATTCGGTGCCACCTGGCAGGACATCACTGGGAGGCCTTCTGGAGTGAAGAGGGCTAACTATGGTGCCACCAATGGCGGTGATGTTGCTGCTGACAGGGGTAGCGCTGATCACGGAGAGGAAGCTCCAGTTGGTAGTGAAAGTGGCGGTGCCAATCGCGATTCCAACTGGTAGATTCCAAAGGTGAAGAGCTGAAGGCTTGATAAGAATGGTGATGATGAGATTGTGTTGGGGGTAATAGCAGTGTCTCTTTTGTGTTTTGTTTACCGCTGGCCACAATACCCTGGGATGCTCGGTTGTAGGTGGGGTTTCTATACTATCAAAATGTTTTACTTCTTCACGATTGGATTGCGTCCACGTTTCAGGTTGCTGTGAAACGAGACGGGTTCAATGAAACGTGACAAGCGATACATTACTGTAACCATTCCCTTCACTCGAATGACCGATCCAAGCTCACGATCTTTTAAACCCCCATGACACCAGCTAATGCATCCTCGAAAAAAAAAAGAAGAAAAAAAGGCCCGTCGCTTTCCCAAACAGACCCAACTCATATCGTGTTTCCCAATCAAAACGAAGTGATACCAACAATAAAAGCGTCACTCCTCCTCACTTCTTGCCCTTCTTCTTTCCACCGCCCTGCGCCTGCGCCGGCCCTCCAGCTTCCACCAACACTGCGTCGTCGTCACTGTTCGCCTTCTTCGTGGTAGTTGGCGGTGCCACAGCGGCCGCCGCATCCTCAGCATCACCCTCGAGCTCTTTCATGAACTGGCTCTGGATCCCCGCGCGCTTGTTCGCCCACCACGTCTTGTCAGCGTCGAGCTCGGCTTGCATTTCGCCGATGCGGGCTTTCAACAGGATGTTCTGGTTGATTTCGTTGGCGGATTGGAAGATGACCTGGCCCCAGTTAGGGGTGAAAGCGTTGGCCTGATGAGTTGGAGTTAGCTAAGATTCTCTTTTGTCTTGGCTGGAGAGTCCGCAATTTAGACATACCTCGTTGACGACATCCTTGACTTCAAGCTCCATCTCCTGCTCCGCGCGCTGGAAGCGCTGCCACAGCTCGTCGCCCACGGAACCCCTTTGCAACAGCGTCTGCAGGGCGGGTTTGGCCTGTCGCAGCTGCACGATGCGCTGGATGTCTTCGACCGCGCGCTTCAGGAGGGCCGCTTTCAATACGGAGTCCGGCACTTTGCTCAGCTTCTTCTCGCTATCGCCGGCGCTCGCAGCTTCGGGGTCCAGGTGCAGCAGGCTGAGGTAAATGTTGCGCGTGACGTGTTGGGGGAACCAGGGCTCGAGTTTGGAGGCGCGGGCGATTTGGCGCTGGCGGTAGACGGAGGAGAAGCTGTAGAGCGAGCCGATCAGGATTATCAGGTATGCTGTGGGAAGCAGCAGGCCGGTCCAGAAGGGTTTGGGGACGGGGGGCACAAAGGATGAGTCTGTGCCGTTGAATGTGCCGTTGCCGCCGTCGAAGGTGCCGTTGAAGGTTGAGTTTGTTGTGTTGTCCATGTTGTCGTTGCGCTTCGTCGTGTGCTGTCGTTTCTGTGCGATGATCTCTTTCTATTGATCCTTCCTTCGATTGGGTTGTGCGCCAGGTGTTCGCTTGTTGATTTGATGGATTTTCTATGCGCGCATGCCAGAGAGATGACGAAGATCGATTTTCCAGAAACCGAGATCGTTCAGCGCAATATGCAGTTGCGGTAGTGGTTACGAGGGGAATGCGGTGGTGTATTCTTTGTTTAATGCATACAGTAGTACCTACCAGAGTACCTAGTCGACAAGTGGCTTTCCCCCTCGGCGGCTTCCGTCCCTGACAATCGATCAAAATGCGGCTCAATTGCTCCCGTCATTTTAATCAAGTCGCTCAATTTGCTTCCCTAAGGCTTAAAATCAATTTACAAGAATCGTGAGAACCAGCTCTTTCTAACTGTCTATTCAGAATTAGAGATTTCCCATTTTTAAGTAAGTTTGTCATTTTAATCAAGTCGCTTAATTTGCTTCCCTAAGGCCTGAAATTAATTTACAAGATTCGTGAGAACTAGCTCTTTCTAACTGTCTCTTCAGAAGTCTGGAAATGTCATTTTTGAGCAAGTTGTTTATTTTGGCAATGCCGTCCCTGATTGTCCATCAAAACCTCCAGTCAGCGCGTTTAGTCGAGCCTCAAAAGTGACGTTGGTGAGAGCCGCCTGGCTTCATCTGTGCTTAGCAACTGGAGCTCCGACATTCATACATCACGCTCTTCCAGTGGCGAGACTCTTACTCTTCTTCTTCAACTCATTCGACATCACTGCGGCCTTCCATTTACTCTACAGTACTATCAGTACCATCACCCATACCACCGCGCATCAAGCAGCGCGGCGATTGCTGTCAAGATCGGCCACTTCACTTCGCTCCAACAAACATCCACAACACCGCCATCATGATCCTCCGCTTCCAAAGCCGCAACGGTCAATTCCGTTTGACCGTCGAGTCTGAAACAGACATCGCATCCATCCTTCCGCAAGTCGTGGACAAATTGCCCGAGGGCGTCATTCCCTCATCCATTACCATCAGCCCAAAGCCTCACGGCAGCGAAGCACGACCGATTGAATCACTGAAGGGCTTCACATTTGGAAAGATAGGTCTTACTCACGGAGCGCAAGTCTATCTGGACTACAAGGAAGATGCTCCTGCGACGAACGGACACTCTACATCAGCCAGTAGATTAAACGGAAAAGAAGTCAGCAAAGAGGAGGGTGTGTCCAGCATACCTATACCTACTGGCGATGCCGTCAAACTCATCAAGAACCCGTGGGAGACGGTCAAGCAGTCCGCGCTTGACGACCGTTTAGATCAGCAAGATGGCAAGATTCACCGCAAGAAAGACGAGAAAATGTGCAGACACGGACCCAAAGGCATGTGCGATTATTGCATGCCTATCGAACCGTACAACAAAGAGTACCTGGACGAGAAGAAGATCAAACACCTGTCATATCACTCATACCTACGGAAGTTGAACCAGGGCAAGAACAAGTACGATTCCGGAAGCTCTTACATGCCGCCTTTGACCGAGCCATACTATCGCGTCAACCCCAAGTGCCCATCAGGCCACAAGCCCTTCCCTCAAGGAATTTGCACAAAGTGCCAGCCCTCAGCAATCACACTGCAGCCCCAGGAGTACCGCATGGTTGACCACGTGGAAATCGCCGACTCTCAGGTGGTCAACAGATTCATCGACTTTTGGCGTCAAACTGGATGCCAGCGCATTGGCTTCATGTATGGCCGTTACGAGGCGTACGACGTGATTCCACTCGGTACCAAAGCTGTGGTCGAGGCCATCTACGAACCACCCCAAATCAACGAGGTCGATGGCGTGACTCTGCGCGATTGGGAAAATGAGGAGGCAATAGACGAACTAGCAGCGCTTTGCGGACTGCAGAGGGTTGGCGTCATCTTCAGCGATCTCGTACCACCTACAGAGCCTGATCAGACTGCTCTTTGCAAGCGCCACATCGACTCGTACTTCCTTTCGTCGCTTGAGATCATGTTCGCCGCGAGATACCAAGCCAAGTACCCTCGTCCCTCAAAATGGTGCGATACTGGACGCTTTGGATCGAACTTCGTCACATGCGTCATCTCCGGTGACGACGAGGGTCAGATCGCCGTGGCCGCCTACCAAGCCAGCAATTCCGCCGTGGAGATGGTCCGCGCGGATATCATCGAGCCCTCAGCCGAGCCCGCAGTCATGCTTGTACAAGACGAGGACGAGGAGAACGAGCTCGGTCGAGTCCGCTACATTCCGGAAGTCTTCTACACACGCATCAATGAGTACGGCGCGAGAGTGCAAGAAAACGCCAAACCCTCATTCCCAGTGGAATACCTGCTCATCACCCTTACACACGGTTTCCCACTGGAAGCCCAACCTTTGTTCGTCAAGACTCAGTTTGCAGTAGAGAATCGCGAAATCATCGGCGAAGCACAGGAGCCTAGAGAGCTACAGAAGCAACTGAGAGCTGGCTCAAACCGGGTCGCACTAGATCAACCACAAGGCGTTGTCGCGGTCTCTGACTTCCACCTACTTGCCTACATTGCCAGCCTCGACATCCTGAGCAAGGTTCGTACCCGCCCTCCCTCCCTCTTGTATCCACATGCTTGAAGAAACCCAGCTAACCAATCGGCCCATTCCGCCTCAACAGGACGAGCTCTCTCTTCTCTGCCGTGTTGCAACCTCCAAAGACGCCGCGCTCGGCGCGCAGCTGATGCACTCGCCAGGTTGGGCCACTCTTGAAACAATCCTGCAGCAGATGTAGCACTTCAACATGTTGCATGCTGCTTCTGTTGTGTAAAGAGAAACCTGGTTTTGCTGACTTTTTGGCTTTTCTTGCTACTTACAGGGTGGTTGTCGCTGCTTACGATTATAGAAGCGTTGAAGGAACGCCCGATCAAACGAGGTGGTGGGGACTTTGACGGCGCTGAGGGTCTGACCAAGAGGGTTAAGAATGTTGCGTTGTAGACCCTGCGTCGGGTGTTGCTACGGCTGCCTGGTTGGACCGGACTGAACTGGACGGATTGCCCTGAGAAAATCATTGAAGGGGAGGAAGGAGGAAGGGAGCTAGTACTTTGCGGGAGCCAGAGTCAAAAGGAAACCCGCCAAACCAAGTCTACCTCACTTCATCTGGCAGGACACGAAATCCGAAAAGAACCCCAACCTCCGTCAGACAAATACCGAGATTCTTCAACCTGATGACATTCTGGGATCTCCAATCCTGCATGACATCTCTCGCCAGTCAAGTCTCTCTCGGGTCTCATCGTTCATCTCATCGTTCAGACTGTTGCTGCAAAAGATCAACCACGTCTCAATCTTCATAAAACAAAACCCCCCCTTCCACTGCCATCGAACAGCAGTTCGGGAGCATCCAAAGTTCCATCCCCCATCAGCCCTGATAGCTCAGTTGGTAGAGCGCGTCACTAGTAATGACGAGGTCGCCGGTTCAACTCCGTCTTAGGGCACTTATCCTTTTGCTGATCTGACTCTTGTTCTTGTCCTGTGAAATGGTCGATCGAACGGATTTTTTGCGACTGGTCTCCTCTGGTGAGTTTCTTCTTCCTCAGAAGTCGGGTTTCGGGCGTGCCGAAATCTGGTTTGGATTCGCGGATCTCTTCTTGCAATTTGTGATGGGAGAACGTCGATCTTGGATCTTGTCTATATTCCTCCCCTCTACTATCTGGGTTACAATTTGGTTACGACTGCTGCGCAACTCAGAGGGTGGTATTGTTTGAAGTAAATGACATCTCCGTTAGTGGACTCTCCTTCGAGAGAGACAATCGGACTCAGGGTTAGGGTTGGGGTACGTGTAGATTAGTGGCAAGGCATACCAACCTTTACAGGAGAATGTATTTGGGAAGATAGGGTAGAGGAGTTGTGGTGGATGGTTCTTTTGTGTATGGTCAGAGAGTGTGGACCGGGCGCGATTACATACGTTCATTTGGTGCACATCCAATGGTTTTCTTTTTTATGAAGCCGTGATTTGCGATCGAACGACATTCAGAATCCGTTGCTGCATGGTGGATTGAATTGCCCCCAATTGCCAAACGTACGTTGAGCATTGAGTCTCTTCGCGCTCAATACATTCTCTGACGGTATACGAACGTTGGCATCAATGTTGGTCGGAGACAAATTGAAATGTATCTCTCAGCCGGACGATTTATTGTATCGATAGCAAGAGATGGAAGAAGAAGAAGAAGAAGAAGAAGAAAACAGCAGCGCTTTCAATTGGTATAATATCTAGAAGAGGAATCTAGTCCTCGTCCATACTCTCCCAAGCGGCTCCGTTGTCGCCAGCCTGAGCAGCCTCAGCGGCCTCTTGCTCCTCCTCCTCCTCCTCGTTGTCCGGCTCGAGACCAACCAGCCTCTCCTTGACATCGGCGTCAGGAGCAGGCAGTCTGGCGCGAGTGGCGAAGTTCTCGCGCACGGCGCGGTTGGTGCTCGTGTCCCAGACCTGGACGGCGCCTTTGCTGCCGGCGACCGCGAGGCGGAAAGCGACTTCGGCGTCGGGTGCGAAGTTTGCTGAGAAAACTTTGCCGACGCCGAGATCGCGCGAGGCGACGAGACTGGGTCCGGCGTCGTCGGTGATGCTCCAGAGCTTGACGGTGCGGTCGGTGCTGCCAGTGGCGATCATGCCGGGCACAACGGGGTTGATGGAGAAGGAGCTCAGAGCCTTCTCGTGGGCTTGGAGGCGCCACGAGGGCTTGGATTCTTCGGGTGTCGCGGGCAGTTGTCGTGTGTCGAAGCAGTGCAGGATACCATTCTCTGTGCTCACGTAGAAGATGTGCTCGTTGCTGGGGTCCCACTTGACCTGCTCGACGTCGCTCTCCACTCCCCAGCGAGGCACCTTGGCGTCGGGTGCGCGCATGTCGGCAGCGACGACGGTGCGGTCGTAGGACCCGGAGAGGAGGACGGAAGGTTGGGTCGGATGCCATGAGAGGGCGCAGACCTTGTCAGTGTGGTGGGAGTAGGAGTGGGCTGCGGTGCATGTGTTCAAATCCCACAGCTTGACGGTCTTATCGGCCGATGCACTGGCGAGCAAGTTGGAGTGTTGCCTGTTTGCCGCGAGCGAAAGAACGGCGTCGACGTGGTATGCATCGTTGGCCTTCTTGGTCTTGTTCTTCTTCTTCTTCTTCTCCGGCATCGTTGGCACCGAGGGCTGCGAGCTCTCGCCAAGTACAACTGTAGGGTACATGCTGTCGACAACATCCAGATCCCAGAGCTCAATATCCGGGTCCATAGTGCCCACAGCGGCGAAGTTTCCTCTTGCGCCGGCTTCGTTCGGGCGGGCGGCCAGCCACTCAACGCAGAGAGGGATCGCAGGAAGCATGACATCGTGGTGGACATATAGGTTGTCGTGGTTATCCTCGTACACGTAGACTTCCAAGTGTGCAACCTCGTCCTCAACCCTCGCAGCCAGGACCATGTTGTCTGTGGGCATGATCTGTAGCTCTTCCCTCTCCTCATCGTCTGATGCATCATTCTCTTGTAATGTGATGTAGGGATCGTCCTTGTTGTCGGCGTGGTAGGCCAGAGACTTGACGTTTCCAAAAAGACCGCTTTCCTCGCCATCCTGGCTTCCGGCCTCGTCAATGTCATCGTCGTCGTCGTCGTAGTGCTCCATGTCGTATTCCTTCAGGTCGTCGTCCTCGTCCAGCTGATCGTCCTCGTCCTTGTCGTCCTTCTTGGCTTTGGGCGCAGCAGCGCTTCCATCGCCGGGTTGGTCCAGCGCCTGTCTTGCTTCCTCCAGGCCTTCTTGCGCATCCTCAAGCTCCATCTTAGCCAGCTTCGAAATGCGCTCGTATTCCTCCTCGTCGAATTCATATTTGGTAGGGTATGCCGCGGCGTGACCGCGCGGCACCCAGGCGGTTGCTGTGATCATAGACGCCATGTTTGCTGCTCGAACCTTGTCGTCTCTTAAAGTGAGCAGGTCTACAAAAGGTCCCGCCAAATTTCAGAAGGGAACTTTTTGGATTCGGCAAATCAGGGTTCGGCTTTTGCGTCACAGGCCGCCGAACCTTACATAATCGCGCTCGCGACCTCCACTTCTAACTTTTGAGATGCGACTGGGTAAAAGAGATGAAGCTTTGTGAATGTTGAACGAGTCGGCCTGGTCGACATACTAGTTGAATTGAAAGCATTGTGCACACGTTTCCGACAATTACTGTGTTGTCCGACAATCTCATCACGACACATACAAACAACGACAGCGGCGACAACGATGGCCGGGGGAGAACACAGCCCAAAGAGGCGTCGACTGAACGATACTCGAGACGAAACACCACGTGGATACCGAGACGAAACCCCGAACTGGGTGCAGCGATCGCGACAGCAGCGTCGCGACGGACCTCACGACAGCTTCGCCGGACCCGAACCGGACATCAACGAGGCCGACGCCGCTGCTCTGGACCGAGACTGGTACAATACTGCGGAAGAGGGAGCGACGCTTGGAGATGAATCGCATAACCCATTTGGAGGCGCTGGAGAAGTGACGTGGGCGGATCAAGAACGAGAAAAGGAGTTGTTGGAAAAGAAGCTCGCAGCGCGTGGACGGGTCAATCACAAGCAACTACAGAGACAGCAAGATGCCGATGCGTGGGAGACAAACCGGATGCTGGCTAGTTCTGTTGCGCAGACAAGAGAGCAGTTTAACAATCTGGATGATGATAATGACGAGACGCGGGTACATCTGTTGATTCACGATCTAAGGCCGCCGTTCCTCGATGGAAAGACCATCTTCACCACTCAAAAGGACCCTGTCAGCGCAGTAAAAGATCCTCTCAGTGACATGGCGGTCTTTTCGCGGAAGGGCTCCAAGGTGGTCAAGGAAAGAAGGCAGCAGAAGGAACGGCAAAAGCAAGCGCAAGAAGCTACCAATGTTGCTGGAACCGCTCTAGGAAACGTGATGGGTGTTAAAGATGAAGACACCGATTCAGCTGCTCCTGCTGTTGCCGGCCAGGAAGAGAAGCAGCAGAGCAACAAGTTCTCTGACCATTTCAAGAAGAAACAAGAGGGCAGCTCGGACTTCTCAAACACCAAGTCAGTACGAGAACAGCGAGAGTATTTGCCTGCGTTCGCCGTTCGGGAAGAGCTGCTTAGAGTCATTCGCGACAATCAAGTCGTAATCGTGGTAGGCCAGACCGGTTCTGGAAAGACTACTCAGCTTACACAATTCTTGCACGAAGATGGGTACGCCAGAGGTGGCCAAATGATAGGCTGCACTCAGCCGCGTCGTGTCGCTGCCATGTCTGTTGCCAAGCGTGTGAGCGAGGAGATGGAGGTGCAGCTGGGTGACGAAGTGGGCTACGCAATCCGTTTCGAGGACTGCACTAGCAAGAAGACTACAATCAAGTACATGACAGATGGTGTGTTGTTGCGCGAGAGTCTGACGAATCCAGACCTGGACCAGTACTCTTGCATCATCATGGACGAGGCTCACGAGCGGGCTCTGAACACCGATGTTCTGATGGGTTTGATCAAGAAGGTGCTTGCCCGAAGGCGCGATCTGAAGCTCATTGTGACTTCAGCGACTATGAATGCTACACGGTTTTCGCAGTTCTATGGGGGTGCTCCGGAGTTCTTCATCCCCGGACGAACATTCCCCGTCGACATTCAGTACTCAAGGTCTCCCTGTGAGGATTACGTGGACAGCGCTGTCCGTCAAGTCCTGGCAATCCATGTCTCACAACCAAAGGGCGATATACTTGTGTTCATGACAGGGCAGGAGGACATCGAGGTCACCTGCGAGTTAGTCGCAGAACGGCTGAAGCAATTGAACGACCCGCCAGAGCTCAGCATTCTACCAATATACTCTCAGATGCCAGCAGACCTGCAAGCAAAGATCTTCGACCGTGCCGCCCCTGGTGTCAGAAAGGTCATTGTCGCTACCAACATCGCAGAGACATCTCTGACCGTCGACGGCATCATGTATGTTGTAGACTGCGGCTTCAGTAAGCTCAAGGTGTATAATCCCAAGATGGGTATGGACACCCTACAGATCACCCCGGTCTCCCAAGCCAACGCTTCTCAACGAGCCGGCCGCGCTGGTCGTACCGGCCCAGGCAAGTCGTTCCATCTCTACACCGAGAGAGCCTTCCGCGATGAATTCTACATGTCCACCATCCCTGAAATTCAACGGACGAACCTGGCCAACACCGTGCTACTTCTCAAGTCGCTCGGCGTGAAGAACCTCCTTGACTTCGACTTCATGGACCCACCGCCGCAAGACACCATCACGACCTCCCTATTCGACCTGTGGTCTCTCGGAGCCCTCGACAATCTCGGCGAGCTCACCGAGCTGGGCCGGCAAATGACCTCCTTTCCCATGGACCCGTCCCTAGCCAAACTAGTCATCACCTCAGCCACAACCTACGGCTGCAGCGAAGAAATGCTCACAATAGTCAGCATGCTCTCCGTCCCCTCTGTCTTCTACCGCCCAAAAGAAAGACTAGAAGAATCCGACGCCGCCCGCGAGAAGTTCTTCGTGCACGACTCCGACCACCTCACCCTGCTCACCGTCTACCAGCAGTGGGCGGCCAACGGCCACCGCGACGGCTGGTGCACCAAGCACTTCCTGCACCCGAAAGCGCTGCGGCGCGCGCAGGAAATCCGCAACCAGCTCGTCGACATCATGACGTCGAGCAAGATGAGCCTGGCGTCCTGCGGCTACGACACCGACGCCGTGCGCCTGTGCATCTGCGCCGGCTACTACCACCAGGCGGCCAAGCGCCGCGGGTTGGGCGAGTACGTCAACCTGCGCACGTCCGTGGCCGTGCAGCTGCACCCCACGTCCGCGCTGTACAACTCGGGCGACCCGCCCGACTATGTCGTTTACCACGAGCTCATCCTCACCAGTCGCGAGTACATGTCTTGCGTCACGGCGGTGGATCCGCATTGGTTGGCGGAGTTGGGCGGGGTGTTTTATAGTGTCAAGGAGAAGGGGATTCATGGGGGGAAGAAGCGTGAGATCGAGTTCTCGAAGCGCGCGGAGCTGGAGAAGGGTATTGCGGCGGATCGGGCTAGGCAGCAGGTTATGGAGGAGAGGGAGAAGGCTAGAGGGGGGTTGGTGGCGAAGAGGGAGAGTAGTGGTGTCTTTGGGAATGGGTCTTCGGTTGTGAAGAAGACTGCGAGCAAAGGGAGTGCGGTCGTCAAGCCTGTTATCAAAGGGCGTAGGCGATGATTCGTTGGCATGTTGGGGTATATGTTGTACATGCCTACCTAATTTCTGCTATGTGCAGGTTAGAAGAAGAATACACCAGTCAGTAAAGGGACCGCATGAGCCCCGAGATCTACATCCAAAAAACATTCCACGATGGAAAAGTAGATTAGATCTCTACATCTAGATACAAACCCGATAAGGTCTCTGCCAATACCTTAGTGCCCGCCTCATCCTGCCCAGTATCGTCGAGCGCGAAAGGACCCCAAGGCGCTTCTATAGGTTGGATTCTGTGAAGCGAAGCAAGGCAAGACTTTGGGACACATGGAGGCATCTGTACCGTTCGATGTCTAACGCGATAAGCCGCCGGTGCAGCCATTAGTGTCCGACTGCTGTGGCCTGGAATCGATTGGCTGCACATACGGGAAAAAAGATGGTTGCCCGTGTTTTGTGGTTTGGGGGAAGGCTGGTCGATGGTTCGTACCACACGCAAGAAAGGGGTTTCCCAGTTTTTCTCGTCCTGTTCGTTAAATTCGTACGTGTTCATGCATACAGTAGTATGTACATACATCCGCTATGCATGCAGCTTGTACGTAGGCGGTACCAGGCGGGTGACGGTTTGGCCTGGACTTTTGGTGGCTTCCACTTCACAGCTTGGTACATACAGGCTCGAGCTCTCTTTCCGTCTTTCATGTGACTGTTTGCCTTGCGACTCTTCGTTTGGGCACCGAGGTGGTGGAAGCGACTGATAAGTATCACTGCCTTGGTTAGGTAATATATCTTGTTGCCTGTGCTCTGGCATGCTTTTTTGATCCTTGTGCTGATCTTCCCTTGCCACTGTTTCGTCTGGCCCGGCCTCCAGGATAAAATAATAGATCTACAGCATCCAGCTGCAGTTCGCCACTTTGCTTCGCTTGCTTGCATGGGATGTATACAAGTAAGTAGTAGTTAACTCTGTATTTGTACATGATGGGATTTCAGACATGTGAAATGGAAAAACGCCATGATCCAAAAGGCAAGGTAGATCCTTTCTGCTACTCATCATCATCATCATCTCCATCATAGCTCCTCGGGTGGCTGTGCGATTTGTGGTTAAGGTTCACGCGTTTTCAAGTCCTTGACTCTGTCTTCGCGGGGAAAGCTAAGTGATGGCCCATTTTGCTTGAGATGTTGGCGTGTGTTCATGTTTACTTTTGGTGTGACGACATGTGTCGATCTCGCTGTCGCCGGCTTGGAGCTAGACCCAGGCGCTCGAGCATACCATGATTGCTGTCTCTTGTCTTGTCCGGTCCAGTCTTGTCCGGTCTTCCACCTTGTCGTCGTGTGCTGCCTTTGTCTTCTACCGTCTTGCTGTGCTGTTGCCTTGCCTCGCCTTGTTCATACAACTTGAACACAACACAATCCACTCACATCAACGACAGCAACAACCAATACCTCATCGCCAGTGCAGGTCATCAAAGCACATACTGTAGCTCATCAGAGCAGTTCACAAGATGAGCAGCACTCTGTGGGGTTCCTCCAAGGACGGCGATGGCAATGACCCGCCTCTCAAGATCAACGGCAATGGCGACGGCGAACTGCACCCCGAACAACCACGTCGCTCTCACGACGATGGCTCTCGTTCTGTAAGGTCACGCAGAGAGCCCAATGAGCGGGATCGCCTCTTAGGTGCCCATCAGTCGCCGCGCCAGGAAGCATTCTTGGATCCCGATGACCCTGCCGTACGTATACCTTACCCACTTCATCTACAGCAGTCAGCACATCTAACAATTCACTAGGTCACTCCTTACAATCTCTGGACAGTCCGCGCACTTCGCTTCATCTCTGTCACCTTCCTCGCCATCACCTTCGTCTGGTGGGTGCTACTTCTCGTGAGCATCTTTGTCTCGCCTCCAGGTCTACACACCAGAGGCTCTGGATTCTCCGACTTCTCCTACACCACCCTGACCGCCGGCGTGCTACTATGCTCACTCCTCTTCTTTTCCGCTCCCGGCATGGCCATGCGAGTCTGCCAGGGCCTTCTAACCGTCTTCCTCCTGGTCAATGTCATCATCATCGTCAGTGTCCCGCGCATCCGCGCTGAAGAGGGTCCTCCAGGCATCGCCAGCGTTGTCTGGGCCACGTGCATCACCGCCTACTGTGTCATCACTGACCGCGTCGTCGCCTGGGGCAAACGCGAGGAGGAAGAGCGCCTTACTGGTCGTCCTGAGTCGCGTCGCACTCTGAAGGAATGGCTCTGCGTGCTTGCTGCCACCACTATCCTGGTCATCTACATCATCATCACCATCCTTATGACGGCGACCCTGATTTTGCGTGCTCGCGATGCAAGCCTCGAGATGGACGGTGAACGGTACTTTGTCGACGGCGGCAAGTACGAAGTCCACCTCGCCTGCGTCGGCGAGACTGGGAGCTCAACTTCCAAGAACAAGAACAACACGCTCGCCCCGACCATCCTCCTCGAGGCCGCCGAAGAGCCGCTCGAGTTTGACTTCGAGCACTGGGCCTACTCCGCGTACCAAAACGGCACCATCTCCCGCTACTGCTACTGGGACCGCCCCGGTTACGGCTGGTCGGACAACGCTCCCTCGCCTCACAGCGCGGGCATGACGGCCGACAACCTTGCAGAAGCCCTGGCCGTTGCAGGCGAAGAAGGTCCATTCGTCCTCGTTTCGGCCGGCTACGGCAGCATCGTCTCGCGCATCTTCAGCTCCCGCCACGGTAACGCCGTTGTCGGCATCATGCTCATCGACCCGCTGCACGAGGATCTCTTGCACCGCCTGGCCCTGCCAAGCCGCGGCTTCCTCCTCTGGGCCTGGGGAATCATCTCACCGCTCGGCATCGACCGCATCGGCGGCGCCCTGTTCAGAGGCCGCACGCGCGAAGACCGCGTCTACGGCAGGGAAGCCACCCAAGGCGGCAAGTTCATCAAAGCCGCGCTGCAAGAGAACCTCGTCGCAGACAGCCTGTCGAAGAACGAGGTTTCGTCCGCGCGCACGATCCAGAACTCCAGCACGCCGCTGGTGGTGGTCAGCTCTGGCATTTCTGTCCGCAGAGATGAGGAGTGGGGAAGGAAGCAGAAGGATCTCACCAACCTCACCGACAACTTGATCTCGTGGGATGTGGTCAACAAGGCACCGCACCACGTGTGGGACACGTACGAGGGTCGCACGATCATGGAGAAGAGGTTGGGCCAGCTTGTCAAGAGCAAGTACAAGGCTGTTGAGGATGGGTTTGAGGTGGTTGTTGCCGAGTAGTGGACTGACAAGAATTGCTCGAATCGAGGTTGAGAAGAAGTGATTTGTGTGAGGCAGAGAAGATTGAAAGACGACGGAAGTTGGTTGGTTTTCCTTGGATATCTGTCCACTGTGCTCAACTTGAAGAATTGTTTTGATTTGATACTCCAGGCGAGGCGTTTGGACGGGATGTACTTAGATCACAGTGTACCTCGCTGCGTGAAGAATCTTAATGTCTTTTGTGCCAATTTCTGCTTTCCATCGCCACTATCGATGCTATGTTGTGTTACAGGGAGGAATAAATAACGCCGCGCTGAGCCAGTACACTTCAGAAAAGTATTATGAAAGGAAGCACCTCTTTTGGCGAAGAATCGGGGTATACTACTACATGTACCAAACCGAGCAAGAAACCACATGGAAAGTTCGTCGGATTCAAGAGAGCCCTCTCATCGTTGATTCCGACCTCAATCTCCATGGCTAGCTTCTGCTATCGCTCTCGAGACCGCAGCGGCAACAACGGCGTCGTCGTTACCGGGATGCGCAGATGCGTCTTTGTGATTGGGCTTCCTCTTCCTCTTCCTCTTGCTGCCATCTGTAGGCGCACCGCCCTCGCCCTCGCCCTCAACAACCACCTCAGCACTCACGGCCTTTTCACCAACCTGCGGATCCTGCTTCTCGGCCTTCCGCAGAACAGACCTCTCGTCTTCCACTTTGCGACCCACCGACTTCTTCTCCTCGGCCGTCTTCTCTTTCTTCGGCTTCTTCACACTGAGCGGGTTCGGCCCACTGGGTCCCTTGGGCTTCTTGCGCTTGGGAGCTGACGCAGCCGCTTGTTGCTCTCCCTCCTCGCCCTCGCCATCAGCACCAGCCTTCCTCTTCTCCCCACTAACAACCTCCGCACCCCGCCTAGCCTTCAAACCAGCCCTGACCTTGCCCTTCTCGTCCGCCTCGCGCACCTCCGCACTGCGCTCCGCCATGGGCTCCATGACCATCACGCTGCGATTGATGTAAACCAGCGGCACGCCGGCCACCTCGCGCATCGCAGCCCGCACCTCGCGCTCCTGCGTCGCGACCACATACCGATGCTTGTTCGTCCCGCTGCCCTTCGGATCCAGCACAGATGTAATGCACTCCAGCTCGCTCAGCGGCTCGTCCAGCTCGTGGTGCCCGCAGCGCCGGCGCTCGGCTTGCTTGGCGACTTCGATCCACTGCTCCTTGTCGCGCTCCTGCCCCGGCTCGGGGACCGCGTTGTACAGGTGGCGAATGCAGCACTGGGTGATCATGGGCTTGATCTCGCCGTGCAGCGTGTTGGACAGCATGTGGCCGAGCTGCATTTTGAAGCGCGCGGCGTCGCGGATGATGGTCGAGGAGAGGAGGACTTGGTAGGGCGCGCGGAAGTGGAAGGTTAGGGCGTAGGCGTGCATTAGTTTGCGGTATTGTTTGCTGCGTTTGCCGCGCATGGTGGGCTAGGCTTGTTGAGTGTGTTGTTGGTGGGTGGTTTTTTTTTTCCTTCTGCCCTTCGGCTTCGATGCGGTGTTGCTTTGATCGAATGTGCTCAGTTTTTCCTTTCGAGTTCGTCTTCTTGTTGTCTATTGTCTTGCTTATGCGCCTGCGCTCGAGGGGAATGCGATCGTGGTGTTGAAGGGTTGTGTGTATGTGTGTGTGTGTCGAGACGAATGTTGGGTTTGATCTCGAGAAAGGCAAGTCTAACTAATTTTCGAAAGGCCGACTGTCTTACATAAACCAAGGTAAGCTAAAGTTAAAGCGCCCCATCATTCATTTGGGTCCATGCTTCGCGGGGAAGGGGCCTCTCTCTCTCATCCTATGGGAGACGCTCTTGCCCGCCGCCTTTCCTTTGTATCGCGCAATCACCCGCCCTCGGTGGCTTTTTGCTCTATTGATATCCAGACTCCCACTCGTTCGATTGACATCCCGTCAACGGAAAGAAATACAAACCCTCCCAGTGCAACAGGACAGGATATACACTTTCGGGCTTCTCTTCGTCGTCTTGTATGCTTATTCGGTTCGGCTGCCAAAGGGTCTTGGAGAGGATGTCATTGTCGTTTTGATTACCTACCTTCCTACCTACCTACCCGCCTTGCATTAATCTCGCCATTCTCGATCGGAATATAATTGAGGTTCCAATTGGATGCTGGAACTGCGGCACCTTTGAATTTGACTTGACTTGGAAGCGCTGGAACTGGAAACGATTAGCCGAGAACTGGAGAACCCTCCCGGATCGGACACAACACTTCGGAAACCTTCCTCTTGCGCTGAGATATGCCTGGGGACGACGATGGATCGTCAACGAAGGAGTTGGTCAGCGGTCGCGCGAGCGGGGATGGTGCGGTAGTAGGAGAGGCAACGGGAGGAAGATCAGGAGGAAGGAAGGGCAAAGAGGTGGAAGATGCGCGGCAGCAGACTACAACACAGGCGGCGGCGGCGGCGGCCAAAGAAGAGCTTCCTGAAGCGGACGAGTTTGGTTTGCCGATTAGACCTTCGAGGAGGCGGGTTTATGAGCAGGACGAAGATGGCGGGGAGGGCATGGCGAGCCGCGAGGGAAAGGCGGGTCTCAAGGAGGATGAGACGGCGTGTAAGAAGCCTATTGAGGAGTTAAAGAAAGGCGAAAAGGAAGACACAACCGAAAAGTCTGGGCTTGCAACGGATCCTATGTCTAAAAAGACGGATGCGGATGTGGATGCGCCTGCACACGCGACCAGCATCAAGAACGACGTCGAACCGTCAAATGGCAAAACACACGACGAAACACCTGCAAGCCCAGAAAAGAGCAACGACAAAGCCCGCGGTCATGGATACAAGAAGTCATTGGGCGCATCGGAATGGTCACACCAGGTCATGGCACCGCATGCCGCCGAGGAGGAAGAGCCCAAAGAGGAGCTGGAATGGCAAGAGATGCCATCTTTGGCCACATATCGCCAATATGACGACTGGGGCAAAGTCACCGCCAAGGCTTTCGACGAAGAAGAAGACGACGAGAAGATGGCATACGGCAAACTCGGAGGCGCTGCCAAGGGCTATACTCGTGTACTGGACGACGAAGACGCCCAGTCGGCGACGAGCATGGACGACAACACGGCGTACTTGTTCAAAGAGGGATATGCGCGTAATGCATTGGACGAAGAGGACGAAGCGCGGGACTTGATCTCGCAGATGCAGACCACGAAAGAATTGCTCACGGAAGGACAGAGGATTGCGTACGTTGGAGTCGTGCGTTTGTCCATGTTCCAGATGGTCAGCAGTATTGAGTCATTGCCAAGGACGAAAGGCTCGAGGAAGATGTTGGACATGGCTATTGAGGCGACCAAAATGTGGGCGCAGAAGATGATGGTGCGGTTGTACAGCCATATGGAAATCTCCTCACAAGAACAAGTCATGGTCGAGCAACTCGCAGAACATGGCCTGCAACCGGCTGACCTCACGCCCGCGCTGATGCAGAACGCAAGAGTGAAGAACCCAGAGAGACCAGAGGCGAAGCCAGAGTCTGAACCAAAGTCCGAGGCAGCCTCAGTCTCGTCTGCGAGACCTTCTTTGGGATCACCTAGACCTTCGAATACTGCTGAGAGCCTCAAGCGCAAGTCCGCTACCAACTTAACGTCGCTCGAAACCCCCGTCGTGCATGAAGACTCGCCTACGTCCGGCACGGAAACACCACCTCCAGCTTATGAAGAGCGAACGGCAGAAAACCTGCACTTTGAAGATTCTGACAAGTATGCCGATACCAAGAACATCGATCTCGACCTTCGATGGACCGTCTTGTGTGACTTGTTCTTGCTTCTCATCGCAGATGCAACATACGACGCTCGGTCAAGAGTGTTGTTGGAACGGGTCGGAGAGGCACTGTCGGTACCCTGGCAGGAGATCTGTCGTTTCGAGAAACGCGTCACCGATGCGCTGGAAATGCAGGAACAAGCTGACAAGGAAAACTGGAACGAAGATGACCATCTCGAAGCACGCAAGAAAGCCATGCGCAAGCGAAGACTGATGGTCATGGGTCTTTGTACCGTAGGCGGTGGTCTGGTCATTGGCTTGTCTGCTGGTTTCCTTGCGCCTGTAATCGGCGCTGGGCTCGCGGCAGGTTTTACGTCTATCGGCGTGGCTGGCACGTCGAGTTTCCTCGCAGGCACTGGTGCGGCCGCTCTCATCGGCACTACAGGCGCGCTGACGGGCGGTACGGTCGGTGTGCGCGCGAGCGACCGGCGTACTGGTGCTGTGAAGACGTTCGAATACCGTCCGTTACACAACAACAAGCGCGTCAACCTTACAGTCACAGTGGCTGGCTGGATGACAGGCAATGTCGACGATGTCAGACTGCCCTTTTCAACAGTCGATCCGATCATGGGTGATGTCTACTCCGTGCACTGGGAACCCGAGATGTTGAAGAGTACCGGTGCTACCATGGCGATCCTCGGCACGGAGGCTCTCACTCAAACTGTGCAGCAAGTACTCGGTGCAACATTCCTGGCCACTCTGATGGCTGGCTTGTCTTTGCCGCTGATCCTCACCAAGCTCTCATACCTGATCGACAACCCTTGGACCGTCTCCATCGCACGAGCAGACGCTGCAGGTCTGATTCTTGCAGACTCGATCATTGACCGGAATCTGGGTGTGAGGCCCATCACTCTCGTCGGCTTCTCTCTAGGAGCACGGGTCATCTTCTCGGCGCTCAAAGAGCTTGCACGTCGCGGTGGCCTCGGTCTTGTGCAGAACGTCTATCTGTTCGGTTCGCCCATGGTGGCCAAGCAAGACGAGTGGCTCAAGGCCCGCAGCATCGTGTCAGGCCGCTTCGTCAACGCCTATGCCACAAACGACTGGATCTTGGGATATCTCTTCCGCGCCACTAGCGGTGGTGTGATGCGTGTCGCCGGTCTCAGTGAGGTCCAGATCCCTACAATCGAGAACTTCAACGTCACGAACGAAGTTCCCGGGCACATGGCGTACCGCGCGAAGATGCCCATCCTGCTCCGCAAAGTCGGCTGGGAAGTCGAATCAGACGAGTTCGCGGAGATTGAGGATCCAGATCCCGACAATCACGAGCGCCGCCAGCGCGAGCTGATCAACGAGATCGAAGAGGCTCGCCGCCAACTTGACGAGAAGCCCGAGAAGAAAGGCTTCCTCTCGCGGTTCTCACGCAAAAAAGCCGCGCAGAAGAAGAGCTGGGAAACGTACGACGAAACGAGCACGCGCATAGACCCGGCCAAAGACCCGGAGAAGATCATCCACGAAAACAGCAACGTCATGTTCGACGTCGAGGCCATCCGCAAAGAAGCTCTCGAGCTCGCGAGGAAAAACCCCAGCGACATCGAGGAGATCAAAGCTCACATGCAAGTCCGAGAGATTGAAAGCACGCTGCCGCCGATGAAAATCACAAGCCCAGGTCGCTCGCCTGGCTTGCCTCAAGAGGCCGGCGGCGGCGGCAGCAGCAGCACCAGGTACAGCCACAGCACCAGTACCGACCAACCGCGAGGCACGTTAAAGCACGCGCAGAGCTACAGCGGCTCCGGCAGCTGGGGCCCTCCCCTGCCCAGCCACAACAGCTCGGGTTACAACTCCCCTAACGCCGGCTACACGTCTCCCCGGCACACGAGCGAGTCGCCTTATTACTCTCGCGCGGAAGACTCCGATCAAGTCACACTGTCGTTCGAGAGCTCGCCGCACAAGCACTCGCACAGTAGTCACGTCGGCGGCGGCTACGGTAACAATGAGTGGGCTGGCTCTTCGACTTCTGTTGGGCCCGAACGCCCTTCGCTTGCGAGGTCGGCTGCTACGGCTCCTTCGTATGGCGGCGCTGCTGCTGTGGGCGGCGTTGCTGGCGCTGGTGCTGGCGCTGCTGTGGGCGTTGGCGCGGCGGCGGCATCGGGTGGTAGTAATCCTTGGGCCGACGACGATGATGACTTTGGGAAGGAGAAGGAGGTTGAGATGTCTTTTGAATGAATCGGGGGAATGGATTGGAGGGATGGGATGGCGTGAGAAGGTTGGGATGAGGAAGCGAGTAAGTTTGTACTACTGTAAGCAAGTGAGTGAGGATCTATCGTTAGTCCTTGACCATTCTTCTCTTTCAGTGCTGCTGATATTTGTAAGAAAGAACGACACAAGGAGATCACCTGTTGTCAATTACCTGTTTTCTTTCAAGCATTTGAGGAGTTGAGTCTCAGTCCATCCATCAACAAAAATCCACCAACAAGGTGGAACGAGCCACCGGTTTCTTATCTATCGCGAGTCGTGGGCAGGCCTGATCTCTTCCCTTCTTCCCTTCCCCGGAACCGACCGCGATTGCTGACGAAGCATGCTGGGATGTTTTCGTAGACATGTATCTGTATATCGTGATTAAAGTCGGTGGGCGGTCCTTGGTGATCACCGTGCATAACTGGATTACTAATGTACAACGACACGTGCAACGGATATGTGCTGCAAGTGTCATTGATGCTGACAGTAGTACGACCTCTTGCTTACGACCGATCACCGAGGAGTGAATAACAATCCTTGGATGCGCCTTTGGCTTTCTTTTCATATAGGCTAATTGGGAGTCTCTGGGCGTGTCGTCAAAAGTCTAACGATACAAATACTTGGATTCGAGCTTGGGAGCAGCAGTTGACTGTCCACAATCGACCTACCCACCGTACACACCTACCTTTAATTCACTTACAATGGCGACCGCACAACAGCCACCGGCACTGAACATTCCTCACTCGGATTCCACAGTCGAAGTGTCCATCATCGACACAACATGTCACATCAGCCTACCATCGTCGCTTTTCGTCGAGCCCCAGCTATTCCAAAATCTCACGGCGCCGGCCTACTCGTTCTTGATCAAGCACAAAGACGACACTCTACTCTTCGACCTAGGCATTCGGAAAGACTGGGAGAACAGCCCCACGGCAGTCGTCGAAATGGTGAGACCGCACGCCGACAACCTCCGCATCGACAAAGACGTCGCAACGATCCTGCGCGAGAACGGGCAAGCCCTGGAAGACGTGAGCGCGATCATCTGGTCCCACGCGCACTTTGACCACACCGGCGACCCCGACACGTTCCCTCCCACGACCGACCTGATCGTCGGCCCCGGTTTCAAGGCGAGCTTCCCATCAGCATTCCCCACCATCCCAGCCTCGAAAGTCGACGAGCGCGCCTGGCAGAAGCGAACCCTGCGCGAAATCGACTTTGCTGCAGCGGGCGGCGGCGGCGGCGACGGATTGCGCATAGGCCGCTTCGAAGCGTGCGACTACTACGGCGACGGCAGCTTCTACCTGCTCAACACGCCCGGCCACTTCACCGGCCACATCTGCGCGCTGGCCCGCACGACAGCCGACCCGCCGACCTTCATGTTCCTCGGCGGCGACATCGCGCACCACGCCGGCGAGTTCAGACCGACGCAATACATGCCCCTGCCGGCCTGCATCTCCCCGAACCCGCTGCAGCGGCCCTTCGCAGCAGCAACAACGACAACAACAACGCCGTCTTTCTGCCCAGGCGAAGTCTTCCAGGCTCTGCACCCCACCAACAGCCGCACGTCGCCTTTCCTCAAGCCTTCGACGGCCGCGCACGCGGCTCATCTCGACCCGGCGGAGACGCTGCGCAGTATTGAGAAGTTGGCCGAGTTCGACGCGTGCGAGGAGGTGTTTTCGGTGGTTGCGCATGACATGAGCCTGTTTGATGTTGTGGAGTTTTATCCCGCGCGGGCGAATGAGTGGAAGGCGAAGGGGTGGGGGAGGGAGGGGAGGTGGAGGTTTTTGAGGGAGATTGATGGGGGGCCTGCGAGGGAGTGATGTGTGTATGTAAGGTAGTCTAGGATTGCTGGATTGCTTGTGACTGAGGTGTGTGTGGTGTAGATACATGTACGTGCATGTGCTGTATTTTTCTTGTATGCGATTCGAGGATCACCAATTGTTTTGCTCAGATAGTTGATTTTTAGCCTCACCCAAACGAGCGATGTCGCAGGTTTCAAGACATGTTTTCGGGTTGGAGGATGCGGTGGAGGAAGTCATGGCGCACAGATGGGCGAATTCGGCGGTCCAAGCGTAGATGTACAACCTCGGCCCCAACCGGCCCCAGAGCCGCAGGTTACCGCTCGGTATAATCGCTCTCGGTGCTCTCTCTCTCTCACAACCATTCACTTGTACTTCCACTTTTCTTCCTGCAGGCATTGGAAGTTGGTAGGTAGTCTGTCACTTGGAATAATCTCCCCTCTCCCCTCCATCACTCTCTCCAGACATGAGCTTCATCGCCTCCCGCACCTTCGCCCGGGCATCAACTCGCAACCTCGTCGCCAAAGCCAGCCCCAGAGCTCCACTCTGCTCCTCCAGATTAGCCCACCACCGCCAACAAGCCAATTCTTCTGCCTCTTCCTTCCAGTCAACATCACCACGCACCTCTGCCCGCGCCTTTTCCACCACCATGGTTCAAGCTTCTGCCGGAGACGCCTTTGCGGCCCCTGCTCCCCCCGCCGAGTATGACCAAGAGATTGTCGACATGGCCTCGTACATTCACAACTACAAGATCGATTCCGACTTGGCTGTAAGCTGCCATTGTACTTGCATGCAAGCACAAGATCCAAACTAATACCCATCCCCAGATCGACACTGCCCGTTTCGTCTTCCTTGACACTCTTGGCTGCGGTCTCAAGGCCCTCGAGTTCCCTCACTGCACAAAGCTCCTCGGCCCCGTCGTCGAAGGCACCACTGTCCCCAATGGCACCAAAGTCCTCGGCACTCCCTACCAGTTGGACCCCGTTCGCGGCGCTTTCAACATCGGTGCCATGATCCGCTGGCTCGACTTCAACGACTGCTGGCTGGCTGCCGAATGGGGCCACCCGTCCGACAACCTCGGTGCCATTCTCGCCGTAGCAGACTGGATGAACCGCTCCAACAAGGCTGGTGGTAAGAAGGTCGCCAACGGCGCTACTTTCACCGTAAAGGACGTGCTGGAGGCCATGGTCAAGGCCCACGAAATCCAGGGCTGCCTTGCGCTCGAGAACAGCTTCAACAAGGTCGGCCTCGACCACGTTGTCAACGTCAAGGTCGCCTCGGCTGCCGTTGTTTCGCAAATGCTCGGTCTGACCGAGGGCCAGACCCGTGATGCCATCTCTCAGGCCTGGGTCGACGGCCAGTCCATGCGCACCTACCGCCACAGCCCCAACACCATGTCCCGCAAGTCCTGGGCCGCCGGTGACGCTTGCGAGCGTGCCGTCAACGTCTGCCTCAAGGTCATGGCTGGCGAGGGTGGCATGGCCACGGTCCTCTCCGCTCCCACCTGGGGCTTCTACGACGTCAACTTCCACGGCAAGAAGTTCGAGTTCCAGCGCCCCTACGGCTCGTACGTGATGGAGAACGTGCTGTTCAAGGTGTCCTACCCCGCCGAGTTCCACTCGCAGACCGCCGTCGAAGCCGCCGAGAAGCTGAACAAGAAGCTGGCCGCAATGGGCAAGAGCGCCGCCGACATCGAGCACGTCAGCAACCGCACGCACGAGGCCTGCATCCGCATCATCGACAAGCAGCTCAAGCCCATGGACAATTTCGCTGACCGCGACCACTGCGTGCAGTACATGGTGGCCACCATGTTCGTGTTCAACCGCCTGACGGCCGAGGACTACAGCGACGGCAGCGAGGCCGCCACCTCGCAGCTCGTCGAGAGCCTGCGCAAGAAAATTTCCTGCGTCGAAGACCCGCAGTTCACTAAGGACTACCACGACCCGGAGAAGCGCACCATCGCCAACGCCCTGACCGTCACCCTCAAGGACGGCACCGTGCTCGAGGAGGAGGTCGTCGAGGCGCCCCTGGGCCACCGCCTGCGCCGCGAAGAGGCCAAGCCCGAGATCATGAAGAAGTTCCAGAAGCACCTGGCGCCCCACTTCAGCGAGTCCCACGTCCAGAAGCTGATGGACCTGGGCAACAACCCGGCCGAGCTGTACAAGATGCCCGTCGACGAGTACGTTGACTTGTATGTCAAGGAGAAGATCTTGTAAGCGTAAAAGATACGATGGAAAAGAGAGAGAGAGGTGAAATGGTCGGCATGACTATTTGATTTATTGGACATGTTTGATATTAAAATCCCCCGGGATTCCCTGGATCTGGGTTCTTTGATGAATCCGAACTGGGAGTCATTTTACAAAGTTAGAACGAGAAATGATCAATCAAGGGAACGAAATCTTGAACAAATCGGGGGGTCGACCGAGAAGTCATTACTTTGGCGAATGCCTCAACACTCTGTGCCTACTAGTTCGTGATCCGTTGTTGAGTCAAAGATGCCTTTGCCGCTTGTTCGGAAACCTTGACAATCTGATCTTTCTTCAAATCAAGTCGTATGTCGTGAGAGTCGTACGTGATCATCTACAGGGGATCTGGGCTTGCGTTGAAGGAGTTTTGGTGTCTCGTAGGTAGGTACTGTAGGTGGTCCTTCACTTTATTGTTTTCTTTGCTCGCAATCGCCCTGCCTGCCTGCAGAACTTTCCCACACTTCGATGATTTCTTTTTTTTTCCCCGAGGTCGTTTCTTGCGCCGTAAACGCCAATGCTCCTTTTCGCTGTCTTGGATCCCATCCCTTCCAGTGCGTTCCGTCATTCGTAAAAGAAAAGAAAAGAAAGAAAATGCGCGTCATCTCGTTTTCCTGCACCTGTAAGCCACACTTTTACATGCATGCATGACGAAAAAAGAGCCACGCCGCCGAAAGGCGCAACGCAGCTCGGTCCTCGATAGTTCCATTCCATCCCACCCTACTACCCTCAATACGCCCTCTGCTGCTGCTGCTGTCCGCCAGCCACATTCTGCACGGGCGCCGCGCCGTACGAGGCTTGCGCGGCAGCACCACTGCGGGCATTGAGCTCTGCGAACCAGGGGTGCGCCAGAGCCTGGTGGGCGGAGCAGCGCATCTCAGGTCGCATTTGGAGCATGCTTTCCAGCAGCTGCAGGCCGAGACTGTCGATCTGCGGCAGGATGGCGCGCAGCTCTTGCGTGGCGTAGACGGGCCAGGTCGGCTTGTACTCGGGGAAGGTGTCGATGCCCGGCCACGAGCGGGCCGAAGGCGTGCCCATCAGGCGGAAGATCTTCAGCAGCTGGTCCTCGTTGGTGGTGCCGGGGAAGAGCGGGCGGCCCGTGAACATCTCGGCCATGATGCAGCCGGCGCTCCAGATGTCGATGCTGGTGTTGTAGGTGCGCGAGCCGAGCAGGACGTCGGGCGCGCGGTACCACAGCGTCACGACCTCGTTGGAGAAGGTGTTGACGGGGATGCCGAAGGCGCGGGCCAGGCCGAAATCGGCGAGCTTGAGCTGCCCGTGGTTGTTGATCAGCAGGTTCTGGGGCTTGAGGTCGCGGTGCAGCACGCGGTTGTCGTGGCAGAAGGCGATGCCGCGCAGCAGCTGCCACATGAAGCTCTTGATGGTGGCTGCTTCGAGGGCGCCGCGCTGCCCGGACTGCGAGTTTGTGTACGAGTCCATGTATTTCTTCAGGTCCTTGTCCATGTATTCGAAGACGAGCATGAGCTTGTTCTCGGTGTGGATGACGTCGTAGAGGCTGACAATGTTCTCGTGCTTGAGCTCCTTCATAAGAGAGATCTCGCGGATCGCAGTGCTGGGTGTGCCCTCTTCGCTGTCGAGGTGGATTTCTTTCAGCGCCACGAAATGGCCGGTCTGGCCGTTGCGGCCTTTGAAGACCTGCGAGTGGAAGAGTCAGGTCTTGCAGATTGTACTCGTGGTCTCGTCAAACACCCAAACATACCGTCGCATATGTGCCCTCTCCCAGCTTCTCCAGCTGCTGGAAACTACTGGGGTGTCGCTTGTCCATGGCTTCTATCCTGCGTCCTCCACCAAGCGATCGTACGCTGATGTTACTGTCGGTTCTCTGGCCGGCGAGCGATCCTACAGCAAGGGTGCCGACGTGGGTTGGGTGTAGATGTATCTCTAGAGGTTCTTGGTCGGTGAATTTAGGGTCCCAGAGGATTTCGCGCGATGTGGTGAGCTGGGAAGCGATAGTCAAGGGCGAGGTCGAAGTCGGGACGGCGGTGTTGGTGTTGACAGGCGGTTTCGAGGGGAGGTTGGCGTAGTTGCTACTCATCGGATGGTGATCTACAAGACAAGACAAGGTTGAAAGATGGGTGTGGAGCAAAGACAGGCTGCTGATTGGCAGATGCGGGTTTGGAAGAAGGCTTGCTCTCGGATGCTTCCAAACAGCTTGCTGGCTTGCTTGTGACAGACGGTCGGATTGTGGCCCTGCACACTGTGGGAGCCTAATAAGTCAAGGTAGCGGTTACTGGCGCTTGCGTTGATTTGATCGGCGTTTACAATGCGTTTCTTTGAATAGAAATAGTAGCATATGCGCGAACGAGCTGCTTATTTGTTGATGTCTACTGATCGCTTATGCAGTACTTGCATCCTCTACTCCAACGAGGATACATGTAGTTTGTCCTTCCAGTAGTGAAGGTCACATGGCATGTAGTCACAGACTCAACCCTAACCCTGCTGCGCGTCATTATTCACGCCGCCTTTGTGAAATTCCAGTTTCGGCCTTAGGCCGTTGCATTACTCTTACTCACACCCCGCCGACCACCCACTTGCTGCACTTGCAACACCACACACTCTACCAAACTCCTTCTTATTCACACGACCCTCAGGCAACGAAGCCGCACTCACATCACGAACCATCCAACAGGCTAAACCGTAGCCATGCCTAAGAACAAGGGAAAGGTCCGTCGCAAATTACCCCGCCAACATTTCTGGCCGGCGCAGTCTTTCATCGCACAAAGGACACTCACTGACATGGCTGCGTACAGGGTGGTAAGAACCGCAGAAGGGGAAAGAACGAGAACGACAACGAGAAGCGCGAGCTTACCTTCAAGGAGGAGGGTCAGGGTATGTCCAAAATGCGAACACGAGCGCCGTCGCTTTGATCGCCTCGGTCGCCCCTCCAGGCTTCATGAACTTTCGCTGACTGTCCACCCACGCAGAGTATGCACAAGTCGTAAAGATGCTCGGTAACGGCCGCCTCGAGGCCGCCTGCTTCGACGGCAGCAAACGTCTCGCACACATTCGCGGCAAGCTGCGCAAAAAGGTCTGGATCAACCAGGGTGACATCATCCTGCTGTCCCTCCGTGAATACCAGGACGAGAAGGGCGACGTTATCCTCAAGTACTCCGCCGACGAGGCCCGTTCGCTCAAGGCCTACGGCGAGCTCCCCGAAACAGCCAAGATCAACGAGACCGACACCTACGGCGGCGAGGAGGAGGGCGGTATTGGCTTCGACTTCGGCGAGGACGACAGCGAGAGCGACGGCGAGATCGACGTTGACGACATTTGAGAGAGGAATTGTCCTCTTTTCGTCTTCAAGAGCGCTGGATGCTACACATGGCGACGGCACATGTTGGTGCGGCTAATTGGAACGACAACTATGGCCGTGCCAGCGGGCCAGAAGTGCTGCGAGCGACGTGTTCGGAAAGAACAATTTCGCTCCTGTCACACGAAAACAAAAGCTGGCCTTTGACGATGAGCGTTGTGCGCCTATTATTCGGTCTGTTCAGTTCACGACCAAAACCTTGCATGATGGGGGCGTACTCACGTTAGCTACGACAATCTACCAAAAGAAGAAATTTCACGTGATTTCCTCCTTCCCTCGTGTGTTGATCAAGGCAAAGCTGGTTGGCAATACTCGTGGTTTTGTGATGATGAAAGAATAATGAATGCCTGCGACGGTCCGATGGTGATGTCCACATCAATGAAATAGCAGCTTGTTGAAAGGCGACTATGGGATTTTATACATCACGAATTCAAGGTGTGACCAGTCGGACATGAGTTCCTGTATTCGTCCGCTGTTGAGCCTCGATTGAACGTCTCCCTATAATGGTTGACCGTATGTAAATAATTGTCGTGTATCTTGATCTACTATAATACGTGTAAGCACTCGGAAGTCTTTTGCTTGGTGGGCTTCAACTTCAACTTCAACATCACGAGCACGAGCAACAACAATTGACCTTTCCGCCACATTCGACCAACAAACAAGACTTCACTTGCACAAACCCTCTGTTTTACCACAAAACAACACCCTCCAAATCTCCCCAAACCCGGCAGCCAAAAACGCAAAAAAAAAAATCCTCCACTCTTCCCACACCACCACTAAGAAGAAACCACCACAACAATGGCCACCCCAACAACCACCACCACAACGACAGAAAACCCCACCGTCTTCTTCGACATCACCCTCGGCGGCGAGCCCCTGGGCCGCATCAAAATGCTCCTCTACGCCGACGCCGTGCCGCGCACCGCCGAGAACTTCCGCCAGTTCTGCACCGGCGAGACGAAAAACCACCTGGGCCGGCCGCAGGGCTACAAGAACTGCCGCTTCCACCGCGTCATCCGCGACTTCATGGTCCAGGGCGGCGATTTCATCAATGGCGACGGCACCGGCAGCGCGACGATCTACGGGACGAGGGAGTTTGCGGACGAGAAGGCTGGGCTGGGGTTGAGGCATGATGAGGCGGGAGTGTTGAGTATGGCGGTATGTTTACTTTTTATTTTTTATTTTTTAGTTTCTTTTGACATTTAGGATTGACTGGATGACTGACTATTCGAATGATGGAAATCTACAGAATTCAGGCCCCAACACCAACGGCTGCCAATTCTTCATCCTGACCGCACCGGCGCCGCATTTGAACGGCAAACACGCCGTCTTCGGCAAAGTGGTCGAGGGCTTGGATGTGGTGCGCAAGATTGAGAATGTCCGCACGCGCGACGAGAAGCCTGTGCAGGAGGTTTCGATTTCCATGTGTGGCGAGATGTGAAAGTGGACGGACCGCGGGCGATGATGGGCAGTTGAAGGAGACAAAGGGATGGGACCGATGTTCTTTTGCCTGGTGGCCTCTTGATTCCATGTTGTCTTTCTTTCTTTTTTTGGTGGCTGTGTGGAGATTGTTTGTGATCGAATCCGGTTTTTACAAAATAAAAAATGCATCTGCTACTGCCTACATATAGTCGAACGATGGGCCCCTTGTTGTTACAAGATGGTAGGGGAAACAAACCACATGTGTGACACGGAGCTCGGTTGCAAAATATGGCGTTGTGTACAACCAAATCAGGAAGTCCATGAGATCAGATGAAGATAAAGAAACCAATCAATAATGAGTCAACATCAAATCAAATCGATTCAATCAACCGTTCATCGCAAAGACAAACAATGGGTATATATACGAAGAGAGGTACTTCAGAACGAAAAACGAAAAAAAGGGGGCACCCCACTGCCCTGCCGTGGCTTCACCGCGAGGTTGGACCAGAACACCAAAGATCTATCTACTCAAACAAAGACCCACAGCCCCAGTGCTGCTCGACACCATGCTCACCGGGTGCCTTCCACGAATCATTCTCGTAGCTGAACATGGCCGTCCTGTTGCCCGCCTTCTCCATGATGCTCGCGATGGCGGTCTTCTGGTCCTCAACACTGGGGATGGCCAGACCGTTGGCGGACCCGAGCGAAGGCCAGCCGGACTCGAGGTTGTACGCGTCCTTCTCGTAGCCGCAGGCTTTGGCGATGTTGTCGAGCTGCGTAGCGACAAAGTCGCCGGCGTCCGCGGCGCTGACGTCGGCGTTGAAGAAGGGGTGGATGTTGGCGGCGGCGTAGTCGACGGCCGGGCAGAGCACGTCGGCGTAAGTGGTGAACGTGCCTGGGACCTCGGATGTGCCTACGGGACCCTGGTAGCCGGCGGCTCTGAACTTGCTGCGGACGTCTTTGACGAAGGTGGCGAGGCCCTCGGCGGTCGTGTAGCCATAGAACATGGCTTCGTTGCCGGCGACGACCATCTCAACCAAGTCCCACTTGTCGCTGCCCCATTTGGTCAGACTCTCGACCTGCGCGTCGGTGTTGCTGCCGATGCCGGACTCGTCGACGTAGATGCCGAGAATCAATTTCAGGCCTTGCTCGGCGGCGGCGGCGCCAACGTTCTGTGGGCCCTCGCAGTCGGTGGCGTACAGGCGGACTGTGGTGAAGCCCTTGGATTTGATGTCGGCGATGTCCTTGGCGACGGCTTTGGCGGTCTTGCAGTCGCCGTTGGAGTCGAATGGGGTGTAGCAGAATGCCCACTTGTCGCCGTTGGGGGTGGTGCTGCTGCTCGCGGTCGCCGATGGGCTGGCGGTGGATGAGCTAGCTTTTGATTTGGAGCTGTGAGTGGCGGACGAGCTGGGCGAGGCGTACGTGCTGAAAGTCATGTACGAGCTGGTTTGAGCTTTTGAACTGGTGGCGACGTATTGCTTGGCGTCAACCTTGGAAGACGAGACAATCGAGGTCGAGGACGGGGAAGGAGACGGAGAGACAACAGAGGTCGAGGATGAGGAGGGAGACGATGAGACAGGCGTCTTCTTTGCGTAAGATGGAGGGTCGAAAGAGTCGGTAGCCTCTGCTTCATCGGTGCATGTCGATGATGAGCTCAAGTCCTTGCTCACTTTCGAAGACGAGTTCTTCCGGCGTGGCGCGAAAGAGCTGGTTGTGGGTACGGCGTCCTTTACTGAAGAACTCGGGGTCTTGGTCTCAACAGGAGCAATGGTCTCCCAGCCATTGGAGGTGGTCTTGGTGTATTCGCGAAGGTCGGGTATCAGAGTGGGAGCTCCGTACCAAGTAGTAGTGTAAGAGTAGCAGCCACACGACGGGGCAGTCTGTCCAGATGGTGGGGGATGAGGTTTAGCCATGTATGCCGGGAGTTGTCTTTCGTGCAAGTCCTGGTGACGGGCGTGGATGCCATGGTCGGCGTAGGCAGTCGAAGCGACGCCGGCTGCGAAGAGCAGAGATGCAGCGAATGTCTTCATATTGAACGATTGATTTTGGAACGAAACAGCTGAACGAATGAAGCTGCGTGTATTGAAGAATGTAATGAACGACTGTGAATAGACACACGTGACCTGCGTTCCGAAGTGAAAGGTTGACCAGCACCTGTTGAATGTATGAAAGCGACAAAATGATTCAGCGAGATGAGATGCGACCTACATGTGCTTTATCAAGAATCCAAGGCCTGTCGATTGATGAGGCGCTCGCGTGGGGTGGTATCAAAGCGTTGCCGGGCCATATATCGAGCTAATGAGCCGTTGGGGTTAGTGCTGCGGATTAGAGTGTTACATATGGACGATGTTTAAGCTTTTGCAGACGGCTCTCCAAACGGGGTTCCGGCAGGAAATTCGAGGGCAATTTCCCGTCGATCTTTGGCGATTTTTGGGCCAGTAAGTGAACGGCCAACGTGGTGAGTGAACGCATTTTGTGTGGAACAGTCTGGAGCGCACACCGGCTGTCATCGTCATTCCCGCATGTGACATGTTCGTCCACGAACCGATTCGTTTTTGTCTTAACATGGTGATTACTCCGGCGTTGACTGGGGGAGATGGCCTGGAGTAAATGGCCAAGCAACCGTCGATTTGGTTAGTATTAGCCATGAGTATGGCGATCCTTGAGCGTTATTCGACAAGCAGAATGATTCCATATTATCCAGGCGATTCTTGTGGCGCCTGCAATTTTCGCAGTCGTGCTTGGCTTCTTGTATGTCATACATGCAGGTAGGAAAAGCGCGCATTCGATCACCCCGACCAGAGAGTCGGATCGGGTGGTGCCGAGGTCGAGGCGAGTGTCAAGGATGTTGCAAACTACTGTAGATAAAACAGAGCCGCGGAGCAAGCGCATGATGAGACGATGGTGCGGTTGGCACGTATCAGCCACTGCCAACTCGTGCATTCTGGCGCCTGGGGTCTCTATCTTTGGCAGTCTGCTTCCTCACGGCGCAGGAACGGGAATATGGACGGCGAGAAGGAAAAAGGAGGAGCTTGATCGAGGCGAATATAGGTGCCATGTCGTGAGTAACGCTCAAACACGTGGACGAAATCATGTAGTCAGTGCTGTTCTCTTCCTTTAGGATTATACTCTACTAGCCTCGGTAGATTCGGCCGGGCCAAGTACTCACCTGCATGCGAAGGGCAAGGAGATATGAGATGAGATGCGACTTCTCATCTGACGAGATCAAGTACAATCCACACGCTGTAGCCGTGAGCCAAGGCAGGCTGCGCTCTATCAACGCACACACACACACATATGCGCACACTCAGTTCGTGTCGACATGGCCTTACAAAGAGATCCAGCGGCAACAGCGAGTCTCGCCCCTGCTTACATAACCAAACACAACTAGCCTCGGCGAGGTGTCCAAAAAGGATAAATTATTACAGAGCACAGGAGCATTTACGGCCGTTCAAGATCAGATAACCCAGAACCGCAGCCAGCCCACTTCTCCGACTGACAAATCCACCTCCCGCCCAAACACCACCCAAATACTTCCGAGTAGTTACATGTCTTGGATCCGAGCTGGTCTACGCCCTCTCCGCTCTACAATCGCCCTCCCCTTCGCTGCCACCGCCGCCGCCACCACTTTCTACCAGCCCCAAGCCTCGCAAGCCGCCGCAGTCTTCCAGCAAACCCGCAAAATGCACAGCAAGGTCGTCATTATCGGCTCTGGCCCCGCCGGCCACACCGCCGCCATCTATGCCTCGCGCGCCGACCTCAAGCCCGTCATGTACGAGGGTTTCCTCGCCCTGGGCATTGCCGCCGGCGGCCAGCTCACCACCACCGACGAGGTCGAGAACTTCCCCGGCTTCACCAAGATCCAGGGCGCCACGCTCATGGACCAGATGCGCGCGCAGAGCGAGGCCTGCGGCACCGAGATCATCAGCCAGACTGTCGGCAAGGTCGACCTGAGCGCCCGCCCGTTCAAGTTCTGGCTCAACCCCATGGGCGACGACGAGAATCTCGAGCCGGAGACCCACACCGCCGACAGCATCATCATTGCCACCGGCGCGAAAGCCAGGCGTCTGGATCTGGCCGGTGAGGAGAAGTACTGGGGCAACGGCGTGTCCGCATGCGCCGTGTGCGACGGCAGCCTGCCGATTTTCCGCGAGAAGCCCTTGGTCGTGATCGGAGGCGGCGACTCGGCGGTCGAGGAGAGCATTTACCTGACCAAGAAGGCGTCCAAGGTGACGGTGCTCGTGCGCAAGGACTTCCTGCGCGCCTCCAAGGCCAACGCGCGCCGCCTCACGACCAACCCCAAGGTCGAGGTGCGCTACAACACGCAGGGAGTGGAGATCAAGGGCCAGGAGGGACCCAGGGGCTTGATGCAGAGCATGGTGATCAAGAACAACAAGACCGGCGAGACCGAGGAGATCCCCGCCAATGGACTGTTCTACGCCGTCGGCCACGACCCCGCGACGTACCTGTTCAAGGACCAGCTCAAGATGGACGAGGACGGATACATCATCACCACGCCCGGTACTGCCGAGACCAGCATTCCTGGCGTCTTCGCTGCTGGTGACGTGCAGGACAAGAAGTACAGACAGGCCGTCACTTCCGCTGGTAAGTTTTATTGAACGATGATCGCAGTTGAGGGCAGAAAGCTAATTGTTCTGTTTTTACTAGGTACCGGCTGCATGGCCGCTCTCGAGTGCGAGAAATTCCTTGCCGAGCACGAGGGCACCGACTCACCGGAAAACGACAACGAAGTGAAGAAGGGCAAGCCCGAGGCCGACGGCGAGGTGCCCGAGTACAGGTCCAACCCGTTGCTTTAGACTTGGGACATGAAAAGTTACGAAGAAATGGTTTCTTTGGAGTTAGCCATGCATGGTGTACATAGGTAAAAGGCTTCCGAGCTATAGAAATTAGAGCAGTGGCGATAGCCACTTTGTCCTTTCCATCACTGCGTCAGGAGCCGAGGTGTACGCTGGGTATCTTTGTTGGAATAACAATGCTTGAACGCTTGAGGACTGAAAATCGATCGCGACGTGCCGTGATTCAGAGGATCACGCAGCGAGAGGGATGCACGTTGTCCCAGTCGTATGCGTCGACGATCGCGGCGTGAGAGACAAGTCTCCCAGCAACGCATCGTTTTTCGTGGACTGCCGGTCTTATTGGATCTGCTTCCTCGGCGTCACTAATGATCCGAGCGACCGCTAAAGAAAAAGGTTACCAACTGTGATCTCAATCGCCGAGGAGTTGAAGCGCACTCTTGAAAGCTTCAACGACTTTGATGTCTGTTTAGTGTCAGCATGGTCATGTAGACATGCGAGCTTGTTGTTCCTACAGTGCATGCGCTTCTCCTCAAGCTTGTCCTCGTGGTGTTGCACTAGCGTGATTTGGGTCTTCATGCTGTGGTACTGTTAGCTTGTTGTTGCGGCCGATTTCCGGACGGATATGTGTACCGCTTATAGCTACGCTGCGTCTCGTGGTGAGAACCAGACTCGGCCCAGACGTAGAAGTACTACAATTGTTAGTCATTGAGATTGACGACCAGTGTGGTGGAGAAGACTCACCTGGCAGAGCTCTGAAAATTGCCGATACAAGTCTTGCTCTTGTTCGGTGCAGTCTTGTGTCTGCTGGTGGTAACGTCTTTCAAGATTCTCCCAGTCAAACGGAGAGATCGCGTTTGCGGGCTCGTTGAACTCGTCAGTGGCATCTTCGTCGTTCCCGTCATCGTCTTCGTTGTCCACTTCCTCTGCCGCCTGTCGTTGGTCGATTTCTTCGTGGCTTCGTTTGCGGGTGACAGGCTTCGCTGGCTCCTGGCTTGGGTTTTTAGAAGAGGTGGTGCGTTGGCGATCGCTGCTGCGTTTCTTTTCTGTCACTGGAGCTCCAAATTCTTGACTAGGGCCCTCCTGCACAGAGTGGGCTGACGGTTGGGCTGAGGTCGGTGTTGCTTTGAAGTTTGGCTTGGGAGGAGGAAGCATCAAAGGCGTCCCGATCGGCTGCTCACTTCGCACGGCTGTAGGAGTGGCATCAGGTGTCTGTCCGTTTTTTAAAGTAGTAGAGCTGTTCGAATTTTGTTGCCTGTGGCCTTGGTCTGAGCTGCTTTTCTCTGACGCTGATCTAGAGTCGTCCTTGTCTTGAGGCGTTGGGCTCTCCATATTGGCACTGCGAGTCTGTTGATTGGAGAATTGTAAATCCTCTGCCATGCGTAATTTCTGGCTCTGATGACGAGGTCGTATGCGTGCTTGCTTAGACCATCCAAGCTACTTTTACTTCATCGTTTGTAAAGTCGTTGTCGCAGTAAGTTCAATGGATCGCGAACCTTGGAACTGGAAGGTCGATCAAGGATGGAGTTCAGATGAAAGTCTGGGGAAGGAACGCGTGCACGGACTTGGTCACATGCCAGACCCCGGTGAGCCTTGCCTTGAGGTTACCATTACATGTAACTCATCACCTACAACAATTTCGAGATCTGTTGCCACGTCAAGGTTTTCGATCAAGCAAGCAAAAAGTCGCAGCCCATCTAATTCCACAGCTCTCCTATGCTTCTGTCCACCTAGAGCCTCCAGGAACCCACCATGATATCCCCTCGATTTCGAAATCGACCGTTGCCCAACACAGGCCCTTGAAGATGGAGTGTGGAATCTGCGATAGACATTTCGACAAAGCCAGGAAGCCGTTTTGTGTCTCTTGCACACTGGTGACCCTCTATGGACCCCGTATCAACCAGGCCACGAGCCTGCTGGATCGCGAGAATGCTCATACCCACAGCGAAGCAATTGTTCGACCTGGAAATGACGGAGTGCTTGCTGCTCTACCGCAAGATGCAGACTGGGATGCCATCACAAGCGCCGTGAAAAAACACAGCAGGGAGCGAGCTCAGGCTGAACAGATCAGGGTAGAAGCACGGATTGTCGGCATCGCTGAGCAAGCGGCGCTGTTGAAAGGCCAGATCGAGGGTCATAAGAAGTACATCGAGGAGATGAAGCGCAAAAATGGGCATCGTCGCGAGGAGATCACCAACGAACATCAAGAGTTGGTTAAACGGAAACCACAGGCTTTGGGTCCTGTAAAAAGCGCACAACAAAAAGCCGCTCAGCGACTTGACAGAATCCACGGCCGAACCGTCGATGCTCGATCGTACATTTGCAGGCACTCGTCAAGCTTGAATGGCGTGCACCAGACACGCGATTCCCGCGGCAAACACACCGGGCGCTATCAACTAAACGGACTTACCCTGCCTAATCTCAAAGAACTGAGCTCAGCTGTTGAGGGTACAGGTTTATCAGGTCCAGTTGAGTACCACGCCCACGTCAACGCGTGCCTGGACAATGTCTGCCATCTACTTGGCGTCTGGTGCCACTACCTCTCAGTCCGCCTACCCGCAGAGATTGTTCTGCCGCACGATGATTTTCCACATTCAGCCATCTTGTCTGAGAGGTCGTCTTACAAGGCCACCGGCCTGCCTTACCCGGTCACTTTGGCAAGCCATCCGACCAGTCCTTCGGCGTCACGATTGCTACAAGATCAACGCGCTCTACCGCGACCTCGTCTTCTCCACTTGGACCGCCCTTTGGCGCGACTTGCCAAAGAAGATCCCAAAGCTTTCGGCTTGTTCGTTGAAGGCACAATGCTCCTTGCTTGGGATATAGCCTGGCTCTGCCGCTCACAAGGAATCACCACGATCAACAGTTTCGACGATGTATGCGACATTGGCCGTAACATATGGCTACTGTCGCTCGCTCAGCAGAGCTCTGGACGCGACCGCGACCGCAAAGAACGAGCTACCCCAGATGGAACTAGCACTCGCAAGTCGGTCACCGATACTTTGAAATTCGGAACCTTCAGTCACGGAAACCTTCGCCATTGCATAGCGAGCCACGAGGGCGCAACGCTCATGCACGAATGGCGTCTTTCTCAGCCTCATCGCTTGATAGATAAACTACGAAATCACCTCCTCGTTGAGATTACGGGCGCTGAATGGGATGTGCTGGACGAGAACGACTTTGATGACGAGCGAGATGACGAGCTTGCTGTCCTTGTCGGCGGTTCGCATCGCAAGGCGCTCGAGGAGAGACACCCTGCTATGAGCGTAATGAGCGTTGCTGCGCATGACGATGTCAACCCGCGACCCAAGGGTGAAAGTGGTTGGATGAAAGTGAGAGGGAGGAGTGAGGGGTTATAGCAGGAAGACGTACACGATAAATCGATGACACTTTTTACGAAGACAGCGAACTAAAATTCCTTCCATTGCACATCGTATAAATTGCTGCATCATCCAACACGCAATCCCCTTATTAAACGACCTCCACGGCGTCCGCGCTCTTGACCTCACCAGACACAGCCGCCTTGTATAAATCCATGGCATCGTCATTCTGCCTCTGCAGGTCCGCATTATTTGTAAAAGCCGCAGCGCCAGCGAAGAACTGCTTCATACGAGACGGATCCTCGTGCATGCCATCCTCGGCATATGCATAGACTCTGCCAAACTGCCTCGCCAAATCGACAACATGCTGCGAGCGCGGTCGCCGCACCGTGTCATACGCCTGGAAAGCCGCCGGGATCTGCGAGACCTCCCTGACCTGAGAGAACAGATGGTCAAGAACAGCAGAGTCTTCCAAGGCTTGCGCGGCGCCGTTTCCGGCAAAAGGCATGCTGGCGTGCGCGGCGTCTCCCATCATCGCTACATGACTTTTGCTGTAGAAAGGGGCGTGGTCGTGATCGGCCGCCGTCCAGGACGCACTGGTGTCCCGCGCGACTAGCTCGACGATTTTGCGGGCGTCTTCGCTGTAGTTTGCATACAGAGCCGGGTCGAGAGGCGGAGCGCCGCCTTTGGTGAATTTGGCTCCGCGTACGGCGACTCCGGCGCTGAGGCGCGTGCCTTTGTTCACTGGGATGCAGTTGACGTGGCCTTGTGGGCCGAGCAGGATGGGGACGCAGCGCGTCCATTTCTCGTTGATGTGCTTTTTTGCTTCCTCGACGGATACCATTGTGCGGTATATTTGCCAGCCGTCGTGGTTTACTGGCTCCGTGGCTGGGTGGTCGGGTCCGAGAAGGTATTTGCGGGTTTCGCTGTGGATGCCGTCGGCGCCGATTAGACAGTCTGCGTTGGCGGTAGAGCCGTCTTTGAAAGTGAGATGGATGCCATGCTCGGCGTCCTTGATTTCGGAGATCATCTCGAGTTTCTTCCCGAATGTGATACATTCCTTGGGGACGAGTTGAAGCAGGCCGTCGAGGAGATCGGAGCGCGCGACTGTCTTTCTGCCTTTGGCTCGTCCCAGCTCGGCCACCAGCTCGCCCTGGTTCGGCCCTTCGCCCAGGATGACTTCCGTGACCATCTCCGTCTCTTCGTCGCCTTGGCTGAGCGCTTTGTCAAAGTACACTTGCTTGACTTCGGGCCCGATCAGCGCCATGGCCTTGATGGCGTTCATGTGCAGCGCAAGGCCGGCACCGACATCTTTGTATTCCGGCACGCCTTCGTAGATGTGAACTTCCAGGTGTGGTTTCTTTGCCAGTCCAGCAGCCAGAGCTAGTCCTGCGATTCCGCCGCCTGCAATGGCTATCTTGATCTTGCGGTCTGGTGGTGCGGATCCCATGATGTACTGTATTCTATGAGGTGGATGTGGTGGGCAACAGGGAACAGGAAACTTGCAGAGGTAGATATGTGAAGATTCAAGCACCTACCAAAGTACAATCAAGAGTCGACGTCTCTCATATAGCCCTGCAGGTTCATGTAAGTCTAGGTGTCGGACTTCGTTGTAAGCATCATCCGTGCCCATGCTGAAGTCCGACGTGCATATCGTTGCCCTTTCATACGATATGCCTGCTATATTCGGGAATGAGGAGTCGAATTAGTCGCGAGGGGGACGTTGTCGTTTGGCCTCTCGCCAGAAGCCATCTGTAGACACGAACATGGTGGAATCGTAGGAGTAACGTACATGGTCAACGAGAACAGAAAGAGTGTCGATCCGAAATGTTGATGCAGATCCCCCGCCTCCCATGATATCGATGAAGTCACCGGCGAGAACCTTCGGGTCGACACTTCCGTTACACCTACAATCCGAGACTCATGTCAGTACCTACTGTACCAAGATACGTGAAGTTGAATAGAAATATTCCAGTAGCAGAAGGCGTGTCAGGCACTATTGTTGTTTCCAAATCAAGTATCATTCTTCTACTCATGGCTAAGAGACATTTAGGGTTAGGGTTAGTGTAAGTGGTGTTGCACAGAACAACTCGATTCGATGCCAGCAAAACAGACAATCAAGTGTAGAGCTTGCTAAGCTATTTGGTTCATAGTTGGGGATAGGTCGTAATTGGGAGAGCTCTCCGAGGGCTTGGTTAGCGAGCTGCCTTGCAACCAAAGCGAAACATGTTTGATTGTCGAAGACATTTGAGGTGCCGGAAGACTGACACCACGTTGTCACTAAGCTACTGAAATCCTTCTGGAGTCCTAGCATACCTTTCTGAGCATCTCGGTAGACTTAGCTTTTTGTATGTGCTAGTATCAGCAGCTTCAGTGCATTATAACCCTTCCAGCACCGGTGAGATACTCTATAATCCTAAGATATCATACAGCCGACGATAAAATGCACCGGGCGATAAAAGACTTCATGGCATTAATTGTGAAGCTATTGACCTGTGTTTCACACACATCTGCTTTCGACATCACTCAGGTGGATTTCCGATCACAGACGAGGGGTTGGTCCGTTGTCAAACTTGAGTCAAGAGACATTCTTCTCCAGCCACTGCTGCCAGTCGTCCTTGGAGAAGCCGCTCGAGATTGCACCCTCAACAACGCCCTACGAAAAGGTCAGTATCGTGTTGACGAGATATCAAACACGGGTCGTTCTCACATTGAAGAGAACGGTCGGAGTCACATGAACGCCGGTCAAGCGGTTGGCCTTGGTGATAAGCTTGATGTCGTTTGTAACCTTGTTGCCGCTGTTCAGACTGCCATCCGCACCCGGCTTATCCGAGATCTCGAGAAGGCTGTAAATCTTCTTCTCGTCGATGCCTACGCCACCAGCAAGCTTTGACAGTCTAGAGTACGTCTGATTACGTGCCTCATTCACGACGTTGACATCGAAGTACTCGTCTTGCTTGTCGAAGAGCGCCTTGCTGAACTCCCAGAACTTGTCCGGGTTTGTCTGCAAGACTGCAACGCCTGCCTCGTGGACAAGCGTCGAGGACGGGTGCCAGGGCTGGATCTGTTGGCGGAAGATGAACTGGACGTTCTCTGCATACTTTGACTTGACCAGCGGGAAGACCGAGTCGTAGACTGTGTTGAACATCTTCTTGGAGAACTAGGCGAGCTGTGAGCGGAGGAATTGATGCTTGCTATTGATCGTATCTCACCGGACAGACATAGTCGAGATCTGAAGGGTTTGTCAGGAATTGCCACATTGGAGACATGTCATGGCTGTATCTTACATAACTCGAGAGTGTGAAGAGTCTTGGGGTTTGCAGCTGCGGCGAACCGCTGCCCGGCGAATCTAGGGTTGAGTGCCATTGAGAGCGGTGGGATGGGATTCAAGATTGGAGGATGTGAATTGGAGGAAGAAAGGTTAGGCAGAGGATTCGCGGTGTAAGTGACGGTAGTATCTGCAATATGTCAGGCACATGTATAAGCAATGCATGTCGTGCTCGCTGCTTACATATGTGAACAGCACATCGATCGATCTACGTCATCTTCAATCGCGTCTCGGCTTCATTTGGCCGAGATCAACGCGTCGAACGCGACTTCCTAAACCGTATCTCAACCTCACCCAAGTATCCGCAGACCTGCAGCACATGTCAGCTTCATCCATATCGCTCATGAGCATCCCTTGACCTTGAGATCATCAGGGAGATGCAGCTCAGCCCGTCGACATGAGCATCCAGGCGCTGCCGGAGACCGCGGTCCGCGCGATAGGCGCGTCTCAAGTCTTGACTGACCCATCGACAGTGGTGAAAGAACTAGTCGACAATGCGCTCGATGCTCGGGCCACTTCTATCGCCGTCGAGATCCATGCCAATACACTGGATGTGATACAAGTCCGAGACAATGGACACGGCATCCCTCCACAAGATCGACCACTGGTGGCGAGGCGATACTGCACAAGCAAGCTCACTGATGCGGATGATCTCGCATCCATTGGCGGCACATCACTTGGATTCCGTGGCGAAGCGCTGACCAGTGCCGCTGAGATGAGCGGCGGAATGACCGTCACCACCAGAGTCGAGGGCGAGCAGGTGGCGACTTCCCTCAAGATCAGCCAACAGGGTGAAGTCGTGGCTCAAGAGCGTGCATCCACAGCAATTGGTACGACAGTAAAGATCACAGAGTTCATCAAGTCAAACCCGGTTCGCAGGCAGGTTGCACTGAAGCATACAGAGCAGTGCCTCAAGCGTGTCAAGCACCTCTTGCAGTCATTCGCATTTGCACGTCCTCATGTCCGTTTCGCTCTCAAGATTCTCAAAGGCAAGAACGAAAAGGGTAACTGGATGTATGCACCAAAAGCCGGCGGCAATGCTGAAGACGCAGCTTTCAAGATCGTAGGAGCTGCCTGCGCTTCCCAATGTACATGGTCAGTCGTCGAGCAAAACGGCTTCTCCTTGCAGGCTTTCCTCCCAAAGTTGGACGCCGTTGCCGAGAAAGTCAGCAATGTTGGGGCGTTCATCTCCGTCGACCGCCGTCCCTTGGCCGCCAGTCGTGGCTTGTCGAAACAGCTTGTCAAGGCTTTCCGGGAGGCCCTCAGGAAGGCTGATTCACGCTTTGAAGGTATCAAGGATCCTTTCCTTTTTCTCGAGATCGCATGCCCGGAGCAGTCCTACGACCCTAACATCGAACCTGCGAAGGATGATGTACTGTTCGAAGATCCTGACCGGGTGATGGAGGCAGCTAGAAAACTCTTCGCAGCGGTGTATACTCATGAGACGCCGCAGTCGATAGAAGAGCCTGAAAACGAGTCTCTCCTCTTGCGATCCGCTCGGACTGCTGCTACCATCGAGGACGAAGACGATTTCGTCACATCCCTCCAGAGAGAGTGGCCGCAAATGCTCCAGCACTCACATACTGGCTCAGACCAGAACAACACCACAGACACCGTCGAGACGCCCATTTCTCGCGTTTCCAGAAACGCTGAACAAACACTAGAACTGCCAGAGCCCGTAGCTCCGCAAAATTTCCGAACGAATATGTACGGCTGTGATGAAGAGGACCTGGATGCAATGGACCCTCGGCCTTCCACTGGTACCGAAGCCGATTTCGAGGAGCTCCACCAGGCTCGCAAGGACGTCAGCATCTCTAACCCCTGGGTGATGGCAAAACTCAACGCTTCGAACAGGCAGCCTGAAGATGTGGCCCTTCCAACCCCACGCCCTTCTTCTCCCACTAGTCCTGCACGTGCTTTCCATCCATCTGACCACGTGCCCGACTTGCGTCTTGCCAAGGATGGGCGAGTGATTGCGCCTTCGTCTCAAGGACACCGCACACCGGCACGACCTTTCATGGCTGAAGGTACGATCGTCACCCCATATCCGTCACAGGAACGTCTTCGGCCTGACTACAACTACGGAGTAACGCCTCTTTCCGACCAGCCACATGGCACGCCGTTGAGCGACATACCGCAGGCGAAAGGGCGAAATAAAGCTGCTTCAGAGGGAAGATCGAACGTTAACAGGCCTTTCATATCGCCTGTGGTGAGCGCTCCCCGGGAGAAAGTCTGGTTTGATCATCTGGAAGGCATGGATGAGCGCGGACGTCAAAGACCAAGGCGCCGAAACAACGAGACCATGTCCACCACAGGCCTGGTTCGGCAGGGCGAGATAGAAGACCTGCCTCGCCCAATGACGCCCCCACCGCGAAACCGAGACATACGAGACTTCGTCGCCTCTGTGGATCTCACTGGTGACACTGCCACTGCGCCGAGTGCACGCAAGTCTACCGATCGTCGTCCGCAGCCAGTCAGCCCTAGTATCGACGAACAGGACGAGAATGGCCAAAACAACTACGGTGCTATTAGTGGCCGTGGATTCATGCCAGCCTCTGAGCTGGCAGCTCTCGAGGCGCGCGTAGGCTCGATCACCAAGCCTATGGCTCCTCCGCCTCCTAAACGACTCAAGTCGGGCAACAGAGTGCTGCGTCAGATCAGTGGTAACGCGACTTCCGCAGCAGCAGAAGAGGACATCGAGAGTGATCGAGAGTGCCGGCCGGAGACCAGCACTGCCAAAGCTACGACTCGACGGAAAAGCTCAACGAAGCTCCAACGCACGAAGTCCTCGCGCTTACCCCTAGAGCGTACTCCTGCAGGCAAGGGTACTCACGATCTCGCAACGAAGCTGTGCATCAGTCCTGCGGATATCGCAAGCGTGAGGTCGGCCATGGATTCGGACTACTCCTTGCTGCGCTGGAACGAGCCGGTTCTCGATGCCTACGATGTCTTTGCTGAACGGCAGAGCCAAGAAGGTATGAGATCGATCTCGGACAAGTTGGGCGAGCTGCTCATCAACAGGGTTTCGGACGGAGAAATGGTGCAGGATTTGGGCGAGTTGGTGAAGACTGCGCTGTCTGCGCACTTGGAGAAGGTGACTGCCGAGCTGGAGGACGTGGCGTCTTCTCAAGAGATGCTGGATGTTACTCAGTCAGTAGAATGATGTGTTGCTACTGCCTTAATGGTGCTTTGTACGCATCGCATAGCGTGATGGCGCTGAATATGCTGGAGGCGTTCTGTTTTGGCCTTGTTTTATACCCATACTCATGATTAGCTTTAGCGTTTGCTCATGAGATACATGTTCGAGAAAAGATCTATGTGCCACAGTGTCAAGATTGAATCATCTCGGTGGCGTTAGATATGGTGCGTCGGATCGAAGTCGTAAGGTAGTACCTGGTCGAAGACAAGAAGGATGGAGATGTCCTCGGCAAGTTTCATGCTTCTCAGCGGTGGCATGGGATCACAACGGCTCCGATGCGTAAGACAGTAACGTTCCAAACCCTTGAGAGTCATACGTTGTCAGTGTCTTCCGAATCATTGTTATACTCGATGTGGTTGAGAGTGAAGGTCGCTCGTAGCTCCCAAGGTCCTGCCTGCCTGGATTCGGCTCCACACTGAAACGCCAGCTCCATTGAAGCGACCTCTCTATAGACCAGCGCCATCTCCCACGCTCACTTCCACAAGCAACCACTTCCACAACCACGGATCGCAAGACTCTCGCCTCTCCAACACAACACTCCACAAACACTCAGAAACCATGGCCGACCCCTTCGACGCCGCCCTGTAAGCCAACCCACCACCCAAACGAACCAAACACCCCAACTAACCCTCCCCTCCCAACAGCGACCTCCTCCGCCGCCGCCCCCCCACTCAAACCGCCCAAAATCTCGCCGGCATAATCTCCCTCGTCCCCTCGCTAGAAGAAGAACTCCTCTCGTCCGTCGACGTCGGCCTAACCTCCAAACGCTGCCCCGCGACCGGCCGCGACTACCTGTGCTGCGACTACAACCGCGACGGCGACTCGTACCGCTCGCCCTGGAGCAACGACTTCGACCCCCAGATCGACCCTGAGGATGCCGCGGACCTGATCCCGCGCGGCCGCATCCGCCGCATGGAAGAGGCGCTGAATGCTGCTGTGGATGTTTACAGGGAGTTGTATTACGAGGGGGGTGTCAGCAGTGCGTATCTGTGGCAGCTGGATGAGGGCTTTGCGGGTGTTGTGCTGGTCAAGAAGGGTGCGAGTTCGGGGGGAAGTGGGAAGGGCGGGTGGGATTCGATCCACGTGCTGGAAGTCAGCGAGGCGGCGAGCAAGCGCAGCGCGCACTACAAGCTCACATCGACGGTCATTCTGGATCTGGGCATGAAGAGCGAGAGCGTGGGCGGGCTGGAACTGGCTGGTAACTTGACGAGGCAGCAGGAGCAGGATCTGGCGCTGCATGGGATGCGGGAGGCCGAGGTTGAGCAGAGCCATGTTGCGAACATTGGACGGATGGTGGAGGACATGGAGACAAGGATGCGCAATTTGTTGCAGGAGGTTTACTTTGGCAAGGCAAAGGATGTTGTAGGCGATCTGAGGAGTATTCGACCGCTCAGCGAGGCGGAGCAGGAGAAGGCTCAGCACAGGGAGGTTATTGGTAAGATGAACAGGTGAGGGAGCTTGTGAATGTGAGCGGCGGTTATGCATGGAGAGCTTTAGACGAGGACGACGATACGAAGAAGCATTTGGATGTGGCCAGGCTAGCCCATCCCTTGAACATAAAAGCTCCTTGAGCCGAGTTTCATTGACTTGTATGCAGCGAAGGGCGCTTGCAGCATGACTGTCCTGCAGTAGCGAGTATTCAATATCTCT
>Ga0265797_10000234_pt1 | contig 105627 bp, 80 predicted proteins | sample P2T30metagenome_FD_192433 | JGI IMG/M metagenome (GOLD analysis project Ga0265797, IMG submission 192433) | Plant litter microbial communities from East Loma Ridge, Irvine, California - P2 T30 | ecosystem: Environmental > Terrestrial > Plant litter > Unclassified | place: USA: California... | reverse complement strand
CAGCCAGCGCAGCGCCGACGGCGTGCAGAGGGCCAGCGGCAGTAGTGCCCACAGCTACCGAGCAGCGTGCAGCGTGAAACGGTGGGCATGCAGGAGTACCTTAGGTATGCAAGCCTGCGTTAGTGGGTAGAAGACGCGATCTTTTCGGAGATTGACGGCAGCGCCCTGCAGCAGCATCGTCGTTCGTGGCTGGCCGAGCTCGTCGCCACGAGCTCTCTCGTGCATTAGTGCAGCGTTGTGCGCGCGAATTGCCGCACGTCTGGCCTATTTCTTCGGCGCAGACAGAGAAAGAAAGACATGTAGATGTCGGCATGAGGTGGAGATGTACCCGACGCCAACCAATAGCAGCCGGCCTAAGAGACCTTCTTGGGGTTTTCTCTTCCTTCTCCCGCCGTGGCCCGCCTTCCGTCCCAAAGATTGCGGCCTCCAAGCGCTGTAATCACCACGAGCGCTATACATGTCTCCACGGCTGCCCTCCAACGGCGGCGCCTATATGTTCTGCATGCTGCGTCTGACGAGCCTCGCGTTTCCTTCGCTCAGCGCTGCTTTGGCAGTCCTGGCGCAAGACGAGGGCACTTGGGCGATCCGACAAAATGCGCCCTGCATTGACTGCCGGCCCGCCCAACCTCTCTGTCGGGTCTCGCCAATTGTTACGCGCCCTGCGGTCTTCGTGCGTCACGAAGCGCGGGCCAAAGTTCACACCAGAGACGCATCCGCGGGCCATCTCGAGCCAGAAGACAAAGCACACACGACGATAATACGCAGCAGAGAGCTCTCTCTCACCGCTCTTCTTTGGCACGCGGCGGGCCTGGCGGGTCCAACAGCGGTCATCAAACCGACACAGCAAAGATAGACTAAGCCAAACCTTAAACCTATAGAGGCCGACGAGGCTTGGCCGGGCGGTGCCTATTGCCGCCGGGGTTTCAGGGTTAAAGCGCGATGTGGTTTTGACACATGGTTTCAAGCGCAAGGACTCCGTACTAGGCAACATCACCATATCATATGTAGTAGCGAGGGCGATCGACGACGTCGTGAAGATGGATCGAGAAGTGAAGACTGTGCTCGCCAGGCCGTTGGTAACGTCTGGTCCCATAATAGTCCGTCGCACAGGCATCGTCAGGCTGCCCGGCCGCCAGCGCAAAACTGCTGCAATCCAAGTGGTTGGGAAGCGGTCAAGTATAGTTTCCAATTTCCAGTACGCTTTGAGTTAATGCCACACTGTAAAGAACTAACTCTGTCGCAGCCGCCGGCTCGTCGCTTGTCGCCTGTCATGTGAGGCGATTGGTGCAGTGCTTGGTCGCTGGGAGTCCCGTGAGAATGTTCGAAAGCATCGATAGAGTGTTATCGACGGGCGCAGTCGTCGCGGTCAAGAGTGCTGGTGACAGCGTGTGGCCTGGTACAAGCGAGCATGAGAAGAAGATGCACTGGCAACCCCGCTTCAGCTCAGGAAGAAGCCGCACAAGGGCACAAGGCAGTTTAGTGCCGCAGCGCAACACGACGGGGCTCTCAGCTATGTACTCCGCAATAATGATGTCCAGAATATCGAAACCAGCCACCGCACATAGCAATACGTAAGAGACTCGTAGCAGGGCCATCCTTGCGGAGCCTCGTGGCATGGCCCTCGCTCACCAACGCTCCAACGTCGAAATCGCTCTCACGCGCAGCCACTACTCACTATCCGGACGGGAAGATCGCTTTAGAGCCTTGCTGGAATCATGATCGATGCTCTGATCAGTGGACTCGTTCACCGAGTACACACCTTATCTTGCCGACGCTGATGTCCGTCCTCGCGGTACGGTCTGAGAGTGAGCGGCCTTGCTCTGCTGCTGGCGACACGCAACATCGACTCATCACATGTATACCTGCTAGACAAACATGGAATCCCTTTGCGCTCATACTGGCATTAACTGGAGCAGCAATGCACGACACATGCATCTTGGCCCGATGCAATTTTGGGAGCAGCCCGTCTGTGTTTTGGCTTGAGGAGAACTGATGTTCTGTTTACAGAAGTGTATACAGACACCACGAGCTCGGCGCCACTCCCTTTCAGAAATATCACATTAGGCTGTACCGGTAAGATCTGGTATATTCAATCCGTGTAGTAAGCTACGCGTGCAACATATTATACTCAGCGTGCCTGCATGGCTGGAGGAAGAGTACTGCCAACCGTTGCTGACATTTCAATCTACTGAGGCGAGTGAGGAGCTGCTTCTGCGGAAGCGGGCAAGCTTGGCGGAGTCTTGAAGTCGACCAAGTCGCTGTGCCGCCAGCTTTGCTTTCATTTATACCTACTGGCACCTTTCGCGTTTGGCGCGCTCTTCTTGCTTTTCAATTCACTTCTTTGTCGCATTCTACTCGTCGCGGCGCGACAACACACTTTTCCCCGGAAGCCCACTCCCTGCGCCAGCGAGTTCGAGTACCGGTACCACCTGTGCTCTCTACATCAAGTACAAATAGCCTTGACACTTCACAAATCCTCACTTTCTCACATGCGCGTAGCATTCCCTGCCTAGTCGCCTTCCCTCCAGGCCACAGTGTCTTCAGTCATCCTGCCGAGTTCCCGACTAAGATCAACGCGCACCTCAATGCATTCGTAGAACGCGCATCATTCGAATCCTCCTTTGCGCCTAGGGCCAAATCGTACTGCCTGTGTGCTTGAGTGGGAGTCACAAGCTCAAGCGTCGAAACAAGGGCATGCGCGCCCGCGCGACTGAAGTTCTTTCTGTTCACTCGTGATCCCGCGACGTGCTCGCTCGCTCGCTCGCTCTCTCCTCAGCTTCAATCTCCGCTTTCCACCACAACCCTAAACTGTACCAACCACCACCACTGCACATACTCCATGGCGGACGAGGTCAGCATCGCAAAACAAGAGGGGAGGCTGGCGTCAGAAGTACAAGACCTGCACTTGAAAGAGGAGGACCGAGATGCGGACATGGACACCCTACCTGCTGCAGAGCTGAAGTCGGAGCGCTCAGCATCGCACGACGAGGAGGCCGGTACACCTATGGGCATCAAGCAGTCCTCGCACTCGCCTGTTGATGCGAAGGAACCTCAGTCGGTGGATGTCAAGAGCGACAATGAGGATCTGGTTGGAGGCGAGGTCACATTGAAACAGGAGCCCGGCAAGCCGCCCAAGCTCTCACGCACGACTTCACGCAAAGTCGAAAGGCGGCCACCGCCCATGTTCAATGACTACAAGGACAGCACATCAGAAGCAACCTCGACATTCCAGGTGATAACAGAATGCAGCTATGCCAACAAAAATCTGGGAAGTACTGATCCAGCCTTGGAGTGCGACTGCGCCGAGGAATGGGGTAAGTCACAATTCGCCACTGGGCCTTCACCTATTATCAGTCTACAGTAGAGCCTAACAATCTTTACAGATCCCTCTACCAGGAGTAATCATGCCTGTGGCGAAGACTCGGATTGTATCAACCGCGCCACCAAGATGGAGTGCGCGCGGGATTGCGGGTGCGGCTCCGCTTGCGAAAACCAGCGCTTCCTCGGAAAACGATACGCGAAGGTCTCTGTCATCAAAACAGAGAAGAAGGGATACGGTCTTCGTGCCGACACCGACCTTGAGCCAAATGACTTCATCTTCGAATATATTGGCGAAGTTATCGGCGAAGCGGCCTTCCGCCGCCGCATGATCAATTACGATGAAGAAGGCATCAAGCACTTCTACTTCATGTCCCTCACCAAGGGTGAATTCGTTGACGCAACCAAGCGCGGTAATCTCGGACGTTTCTGCAACCACTCTTGCAACCCTAATTCGTATGTCGACAAATGGGTCGTTGGAGACAAGTTGCGCATGGGCATTTTTGCCGAACGCAAAATCAAAGCTGGAGAAGAGCTTGTGTTCAACTACAACGTTGATCGATACGGAGCTGATCCGCAGCCTTGCTATTGCGGCGAACCCAACTGTACTGGCTACATCGGCGGCAAGACACAGACCGAGCGTGCCACCAAACTCTCGAAGGCAACAATCGAGGCTCTTGGTATCGACGATGCGGATTCTTGGGACACCGCAGTTGCCAAAAAGCCTCGCAAGAAGAAGGCCAGCGAGGACGACGAGGAGTATGTCAACAACATCGAGCCTAGGGAGCTCGATGAAGGTGGCGTGCGCAGCGTCATGGCCCAATTGCCTCAGACCAAGGAGAAGTGGATTGCTGTCAAGTTGCTCGACCGCATACAACAGGCTGATGATTCACACGTTATCAACCAAGTCGTGCGTATGCACGGTTACCGTCACTTGAAGACCACACTAGGCAACTTTGCGGAAGATGTGAACGTTTGCCTACAGATCTTGGACGTCTTGAACAAGCTGCCGCGCATCACGAGGAACAAAGTCCAGGACTCTAAGATTGAAGACGCAGTACGCCCACTAACAGAAAACGAGGACGAGAGAGTTGCATCACAAGCAAAAGATTTGCTTGAAGCATGGAGCAAGCTGGAGATTGGCTATCGAATCCCTCGTGTAAAACGCGATCCAAATGCCACACTTGAGCGCAGCCGTCCTGACAGGCGCGACGACACGAGACGCCGCTCAAGATCAAGGTCCCGCACGCGTTCAAAGTCACCTGAGAGGGTGCACGCGCCCAAGGGCCCCAAGGGCAATGCGCCTGTACGCAACGCGTTCCGTCCGCCCAACAGGTTTCGCGCAGCTTTCGGACCCTTGCCAGCTGGCTGGTTCGAGGCTGTTGCGCCAAATGGATCAAAGTACTATTATGACAGCAACGGAAACAGATCGTGGCAGCGCCCCACACAACCTGCACATGGCGCTCCTCCTCCACCGCCTCCCAAGGCTGTGTCCGATCAACAAATGCTGCAAGACTTGATCAAGAACATTGTAGCCAACAAGCAGGAAAGCACCAAACCCTCGTCGGAATCTGCGACTCCTGCAGAAACGCCCAAGAAGGAACGGAAAGAAGAGAAGTGGAAGTCAATGCCAGAGGAGAAGCAGAAGAAGCTCTACGAGACCGCCATCCAGCCGCACGTCATGCATGTCGCCAGCAAGTTCAAGAAGAAGATGGAGAAGGATGACTTGAAGCGCCTGGCGAAGGACGCGAGCAAGAAGATCGTCAACACTGACTTCAAGAACAAGCGGGTTGTTGGTGATCCCAGCAAGATCAGCGATAAGCATGCCAAGAGTGTCAAGAAATACGTACACGAGACGTTCGAGAAGGCGGTCCGAAAGCGCGCAGAGCATGATAAGAAGAAGGCCGAGAAGAAGGCGAGAGGAGAGGAAAGCAACACACCACAAGGTTCACCGCAGGCCACTGGCGGAGACTTGGCCAAGGACGATGATGAACCTGTTCTCTCTGACGACGAAGACGTTGGAGGAGCAGAGGCAACGCCCGAGAGCTCATCTGCTCTGAAGCGAATGAGAGAGGACGATCTGATGAATGAGGCTGCTGATGATGCGGTGTTGAAGAAGCTAAGAACTAATGATGGAGAATCGCAAGCGCCTCCCCCTCCGCCGCCACCACCACCCGCTGAACCTGAGCCGGAATCAATGGATACCGACCCATCACCTTCGGACCACCAACAAAACACGCCTGGTTATGATTCATCTGAGCCACAAGCCACGATAGGTGCTCAGCAACCCACGGACGGGGATTTTGGCTTCTCTATCAGAGGCGCCTCCAGTCGTCCAGGCTCGTCTCAAAAGAATCATGCTCTTGACGCATCACAGACCGCTACCCCTCCGACTACCGGCTCACCTGATGCCGAAGATCCGGAGAAGGTGGCTAGGCGGCAAGCATACTCTGGCATGAGTGCTGATCGCATGCGTCAGCTCGGATTATTCGACGGAGCGGCTGAGTGAGGCTTTTGGGTGGTTAATGTAAGCTATCTGGCGGTTGATTTGTTTGGCTTGATGATAGATTTTGAAGGCGGAAAAGCATTTAGCTGTGCGAGATTATTCTTGTCGCATGTGGCGACTCTTTTAATTCGAGGCCCTTTTTATAATACAGGCCTTCTTCTTCCGCGGTCGATGTCATGTAATTTGCCACTACCAATCTTATACCCTTCCCCGAAACCTTGATCTCATAATCAGAAACTCGAATCAGGAGCCTCTAGTCTTCAACGTCGATCGTAGAGCCTATAGGACATGCAATTCAAGCTCCAGAAGTCTTCCATCCTCATCATTCAGTTCCCAAACAGTTCCCTCCCACCATCCTTCCCACCCTCAGCTCCCGCGCTCCACGAACTCCAACCCATCACTCTCCATCCCTCGCCAGCCCTCCCGACCCATCCACCCACCGCCGCCACAAGCGCACTACGATCCTCAGCAGGCACTCTAATCCAGACTTCGCTCCCTTCGAGTTTGAGCACGTCCACCGGCACCGCCGCACCGTGAACACCCAGGAACTGGTGCAGAGCCGCGGTGATTTGGATGTGAGCTGTGAGGGCATCGAGCGTGCTGGGGTTTTGGGGAGGTTGGAATTGTTGTAGGCGGATGTAGGACCAGGTGGGGTTTCGGAGGGTGAGGGTTTGTTGGGGTTTCGAGGAGGAGTGGGGTCGCTTTTTGCTAGGTTGGGATGCTGGCGGTGCGGTGGAGAGTTGGGTTGTGATGTCCATGGGCTCTGGGGCCATTGTGTCTTCTTCTTCGTCGTCTTTCTTTGGTTTTGGCGTTCGAGTTGTGTTGTGAGAGTTGAGCCTCCAGTCGATGGTGAAATTTTGTCCTCGCGGTATGTGGCGCAGATCTAGCCCGATTTCCTAGAAAGAGTGATTCTTCTTTTTCGTGGCGATAGTTGCTGGTTTTGAGAAGTTCTCCAGTGGTTCGTGGCACGATGATATCTTGTTTTGCTATTGTATTCAATGTTCTGTGCTCTGGTTGGGAGACGCTGGAGCGAGCTCGAACTTTGGCCTGACAACTTCTCAAAAGCTTACCGGTGACTGGTTGACCTCTAGGAATACCTAAGTGATTTGGGGGTACGGGTAGCACTTGAGAGGCTAGCAGAAAACGATTTACAATCTATTGCCCCTCATATCAGATTACGACATAGCGACAGAGGAGTGCCGATTCACTTGAATTGAAAAAATCGTGCTGTGCCTGCGAAATCATCTTCAACTAAACCCTAACCCTTGAAATTTGAACACATCGACCTGCACGTGTACATGTACTTTACGTTTTGTGGTACAACTAAATCTTCATGGGCTTTCACGAAGTGTGATTCATTCCTGTGTCTGCCACCAATAGGCCTCAAAGATAAACTATTGGTCCTCAGTACAATTGCCTGAGCGCCAGTGATATGCCCCATGTAACACTCGCAAACATCAACCCTACGCCATTCCCATGCCGCCCTCAAGAAGATATCTTGACCTGGCGCCCACTGACTCCCGCAATAACGCCGTGCTCAAACGCAAATCCCTCAGCTCAAGATCGCGAAGCTGTATGCTACTGCTCCGGCATCGGGTCGCTGCCATCTCTGGGCAGGTACCTCACGCCAGCGTTCTCTGCAGCAGAGATGTAGTCGTCCGGAAGCTACTGGTGAGTTAGTAGATTGGCCAAAAGACTTCTAGGCATGACACTCACGACTCCCTCGACCTTCACCGCATATGTGCCGGGTGCGTAGCCCTGCAGGCGTTGCCACTTGGCTACCCAGCTGCTCTCGGGGTCGGCCATTGCGATCATGCCCTCGAAGACTGCACTGGTACAATCCTGCACGACGTCGGCGTTGTGACGCATCTCGAGGAACTCGTCGCAGTTCGGGCAGCCGCTGGAGACGAATTTGGTGCCGGATTGGACGATGGAGCAAACCATACAGGCGCGTAGACCACGGAGAGACATGTTGGTGGAATGTGTTGATGTGGTGTTGGTTTTAGGAGGTGATGTTGGTGGATGATGGAGCAAAAGTAGTGGACTGAGTTTTATTTGTGCTCTTTTGATGAAATGAAGTGGTTTGGCGCGTGGCTGTAACACATGTGAAGCCAGGAATGCGGACGTTGGAGGAGGCTGAAGTCGATCGGCAAGGGTCCAAGTTACTCCGCTAATTTTGTGAGTGAGAGATACTCGACTTGTTCACACCTGCACACCACTTGCCGCCGTATACACCACCCCACCTGCACATCGCATCCGGTCACCATTATACCACTATCTAGGAATCCTTACTGAACATACACCGCAAACCGAATTAGTTGACAGCAACGGATCCGTACTGGAAAGCTCTCATCCCAAGATCAGATAACGCACACGACACTAGCCCACTATGGCTGCCGAAGATGCTGTCGCCCTGAAGAACAAGGGCAACGACGCATTTAAGGCCCACGACTGGCCCACTGCGATCGAGTTCTATACAAAGGCAATTGAGGCCAACGACAAGGAACCTTCCTTCTACACCAACCGCGCACAAGCCAACATCAAGCTCGAGGCTTATGGATACGCCATTGCAGATGCGACCTCAGCTATCGAGCTCGACCCCAATTTCGTCAAGGCCTACTACAGACGTGCAGTAGCGAACACTGCCATCCTCAAGCATGGCGATGCGATTCACGATTGGAAGATGGTGGTGCGCAAGAACCCTTCGGACAAGGTCGCAAAAGCACAATACGATGCGTGTCAGAAGATGGTGAAGCGTGACGCTTTCCTGAAGGCGATCGAGGTTGCCGACGCACCTTCAGCGGCGGAAGGTCTCGACCTGGACAACATGTTGGTTGAGGACGGTTACGACGGTGTGCCTCTAGAGGAGAAGATCACTCAAGAATTCATCGATGACATGATCGAGCGCTTCAAGAACGGCAAGAAGTTGGCCAAGAAATACGTCTACCAGATCATCATCAGGGCGAAGGAGATTCTGTACAACGAGCCGACCATGCCTGAAACACACATCAAGGAGGGCCATAAGTTGACTGTGTGTGGCGACACCCACGGACAATACTTCGATCTTCTCGAGATCTTCAGATTGAACGGTTTCCCCTCAGAGACACATGGCTACCTCTTCAACGGTGACTTCGTGGACCGCGGTTCTTGGTCAACGGAGATCGCACTTCTGCTTTACGCCTACAAGATGATGTACCCCAAGAGCTTCTTCCTGAACCGTGGCAACCACGAGACTGACGACATGAACCGCATGTACGGCTTCGAGGGCGAGTGCAAGGCGAAGTACAACGAGCGTGTCTTTAAGCTCTTCTCGGAGTCCTTCTCTGCCCTGCCTCTAGCAACTCTCATCGGCGACAACTACCTTGTCCTACACGGTGGCCTCTTCTCGGATGACTCAACATCACTCGACGACATCCGCAAGCTCAACAGGCACGCACAGAGACAACCCGGCCAAGAGGGTCTCATGATGGAGATGCTTTGGACCGACCCGCAGACCATGCCCGGTCGCGGACCCTCCAAGCGTGGCGTCGGCCTCCAGTTCGGCCCAGATATTACCAAGCGCTTCTGTGAGGCCAACGGTCTCAAGGCCATCATCCGCAGTCACGAGGTGCGCATGGAGGGCTACGAAGTCGAACACGCCGGTCATTGTATCACCGTCTTCTCTGCGCCCCGATACTGCGACTCGACAGAGAACAAGGGCGCGTTCATCAACTTCGGTCCGTCTTACGAGCCCGAATACGTCAAGTTCGATGCCGTGCCTCACCCGGACATCAAGCCTATGGTAAGTGAAGACCTCACATAGACAACGAGAAGTACAACAGTCAGCTAACAATTGGACAGGCATACGCCAACAACGGCATGTCGGGCATGATGGGCATGTAAAGCTACCGAAATGTGAAATGACTCAACAGCTTCAATCTCACGATCTAACAGCATCTGACGATATTCTTCTGTAAAATTTTGCATAGCGCAGCCGGTAGAACAAGGGACCTCTTGGATGATTGTACTGAATGCGTTCTTCTTTTTCGATCACAGATTTCTCCTGACTTCTTTCTTCTTTCTCTGCTAAACATGAACAATGTATCTAGTAGATAAGCCTTAAAACGGATCGCTCTTTCTGTCCCGGTGCGTAAACTCCCACCATTTCGATTTCCATCTCAACCCAAATATCAACGCAATCTTTTACTTCCTGAAATAATGAGATGTCCCGCTCTTGCATGGAAACACTTGGTCCTAGGAGAGTCAACGAGGGACAAACCTCCCACCATTTGCTCCCATCGTCAAAAGTCCTGCCTTTCTTATGCTGACCGACTCGTTCCCGGCGGCAACATTTGTTCGTCACCGCCGAATGCAACACACCCTGCATCCTCCCATCGAGAAAAGTCGCGCGCCGTTCGGGAAGCTCAAGCTCGGTATCCTTCAGGCGCCTCGGCTCCTGCCACTGCCTGCTGCTCTGGCTGGGTGTTCGCCTCGCGAATTGTTGGAGCGCGCTGGCGTGCTTGCGCTTGGTTCTGCTGCTGCTGCTGATGCTGCATCATGTAGTCGCCTAGGTCCTGTCCTTGAGGCACGCTGATGGCTCCACGACGGCCTTGCGGATGAGTTGTGGCGGCGGGCTGAGTGGACGGCATGGTCTTGGCTTGTGTTTTCACGCTTTGGGGCTGGAAGGCGTGAGTTCGTATTGAGAGTGCTGAGTGTTGGTGTAAAGAGAGCGTGCTGTACCGGATCAAGGTTCGATGGGCGATGATGGGTGTTTGGTGATGGGATTATGGCATGCGCGAGGCTTATCAAGCGTCAACATTGACGCAAGAAGGAAGTGTCGTGGTACTTCTGAATGCGCTGTGAGGTACTGTGAACAGTGACCGTCAAAGACAAGGGCGTCGCTTCGCTTCGTTTCGTTTCGTGTCGTCTCGCCTTGCTATGTCTCACCACGCTGTGAAGCGCCATAGTGTCGAAAAGCGAGAAACAGCTTTATTGTGAGATTCATAGGAGACTGGCTCGTAAGTGTCTTTGGTATGTGTATCGATCATTGTATCGTTGATTGGTAGAGATCGGTGAGATAGGTCTATCAAAGAAGTAGTCTGTAGCTCTATACACTACGATCATATACAAGAGTCATACCGATGTCGCACAAAGCCTGGTATGTTATTGAACAGCGACGAAGTATTGAAAGACAGACTCGCGATACGGCAGCAGCTGTATCATTGATCTAGTACGTACATGCATCGTTAGCGAGACCGGAAGCGACCCGCTCCTCGTAGGGCTAAAGCAGGCAACGACTCATCACGTAGTATCTACATCTTTGTCTCTAATATCCCGATATCTACTGCGAAATTAGTACCGCATTGTTCCTCATCTCCGCGGTTCCAAACTCTGCTATGCATATCAACCCAATGTTACGTCGATTTCAAGCAGGCTTTCAGCGCCTTTCGGTTCCCACACCAGCCTGGTTCCCCAAGCGAAATATGTCTCAACGATCTGTGAGACACAAGGTCCCCGAAATCGCTCGCATGCTTCAAAACGAAGACTGGGCCCAGTTGCGATATCAATTCCCTCTCGTTCTACGCTGATTCTTGACCGAAGCCGTCCTCCGCAAAGGCTTCCAAGCCATATCTTTCGCTACGGGGCCGATCGTCCATGTTGGCGAACCCGTAGTATCGACAGGCTGGCTGTTGATATCAGCCAAACTTCCGATCGAGTTCCAGCGTGCGAAGCTGGGAATGTCAATCTTGCTCAGTCCTTCCGGGTCGGTGTTGAGCCTGGGATTCTCGCCAATGATTATACTTGGCTTGGGACATTCTTGGAAACCTCCCGCTTACACTCTTAACTCTGCAATGCGCGAGATTGGGGTACGAGTAGGTGCGCCGGGAATGCAATCCCCTGGCACACTGACTCTACCAGCCAATCCTGGCCAGCATCCTTGCCTCGTCATGCTCCCAGGATCAGGCCCTTGTGACCAAGACTCCAGCGCAGGCTGCGCGAAACCATTCAAAGACCTCGCGCTAGGTCTTGCAAATCTCGGCGTGGCGACTCTGCGTTTCGAAAAGATCACACGTACCCATGGCGCCAAAGTGAAGAAGAGCAAGTCTTTTACGCTGGAAGCAGAATACATGAGCCATGCTCTCGACGCCATACGCCAGGTCTTCGAGCACAGCTCGATGGCTCCATCAGGCGTGTTCATCTTAGGGCACAGTCTAGGAGCTTATGTCGCTCCCCGAGTAATGGAGTCAGATCCCAGGATCGCCGGATGCATCATCATGGCAGGTCCCGCGGAATCAGTGTGCTGGTCAGCTCTGCGTCAATATCAATACCTCGCATCTCTCGATCCCGATAAGTCCGTTGACGTCGACGAAATTCCTCAGATCAAGGACTTCCAGCGCCAATGCGAGCTCAGCGCGACTCCAGATCTCAGCCTGTCCACGCCTCGCTCCAAATTGCCCTTCGGCATCGGTGCAGCGTACTGGCGCGATTTCGCCAACTTCACGCCCATCGAGACCTGCGCTCGCGAGCGACGGCCAGTTTTAGTCCTGCAAGGCGCGCGAGACTACCACGTCACGCTCGAAGACGATTTCGCGAAATGGGAAGCCGGTTTGGGGCAGAGCCAACATGCTAAGCTGGAAGTCTACGACGATCTCAACCATCTCTTCGTCAGTGGTGAAGGTAAATCGACGCCGCGAGAATACGACGAGCCGGGCAATGTCGATGAGCGAGTTGTCCGGGACATCGCTGAGTGGGTGTTGCAAAAAATGCGATGATGGGGCAGGACGGGATCTGTGGAGTGAAAGGTAAGCTATACTGGCTTCTGTACAACCATTAGAGGACTCCACTCCTATATCGCCAAGTTAGCGACCATCATGGATCAGAATGTATTGTAAATCGATGTCATAGGCCTAACGCCAGCGCTGTCAAACCCTAAGAATCGCCTCCAGGTACGTCTCCTTGACTGGCAATGTCCTTCGGCACATCCTTCGAGAGGGGTCTCCAAGCACGCTATAGCGCACCCCGAACCACCGAGATCCTCAAGAAACCTGCTCATCTGCCCTTCGACCGATAAAAGTGCCAGTGCTGACTCAGTGTCAATCCCGTGCATCGACAGAAAAGTCATTCAAAGGATCTTGCCGGTCAAGAGGATGTACATGAAGAAAACCCACCACCTCCACCTGTACCATCCCGATCGTCCTGACGGGTCGAAGATCAAACTTAACCCTGCATCTAGACCCCAGTAGTAAGCAGAAAGGCTTCAACAGCAACAATGATGGCCCGCTGATCCTGGAAAGCCACAAGTTTCACTCTAAACCTACGATGTGGCGGCGGAGTGCAGCCGTTGTAAGCGGGTAAAGGGTAACAATTCAAGGTAGAATATAGCACTACCAAATATTGTCCTAAGCCTCTTCAGAGTAAGCGAAAGAAAAGATTTCAGACATTAAATCCCCAACATTTGGCTCGTTTGCTCCTTGTTCATAGAGGAAATAAATAGAAGTAGAAACGAGAAGATTAGAATCGAAAGATCCCACCCATCATAGTTAGAAAGGAAGCTAAAGAAGAAGAGAAGTTGTTGAAGAGCCTCATCCATCACTTAAAAGAAATTTCCCGCGCCACCCAGACCTCCACATCAAGTGTCCTTTGCCTGTCATGTGCTTCGGCGGTCGCGTATACTCTCTAATAAGCCTGTGATATGGCTAAGTAACTAAGTCGTCCCCCACCAGAACTGTCCTCGTTTCGAAAAGATAAAGGAGAAAATTGCGTTGCAAAGACTTTGAGAACGTGCCGCAGCCGCTCTGCCCCAAGAAAACGCCGGATAATGCATGCCAACAAGGTAAGTAACAAAAAAAAAAAACTCCAGGTAGTAAACCGATCCGTGGATCTGGAGAGACGCCGTGTCGCGAAAGAAGGGACTGCACTCAGCAAGAGAACACCAAATCGTCGAAATAGATCAAGAGTGGAACAGATCCCAGGCTCTCTCGCAAAGCCTGAGGAACTCTTCCCTCTTTTCTGCGCCGCTCATGTTTTGCCTCCAGTCGTCTTCGCGACTGCCACTGCCACCATCGTCGCCACGGACTGCAAAGGCTGCTCGCTTGGGCTCTGGTCGGTTGAACGCCGAGGGAGGGCTGCCATTGTCGCGTTCGTACTCGTCGCGACCACGTCGTCGTCCTGATGTTGATGTTGTGCGGCCAAGGTCCGGTCGTGCAGTGGCGGGAGGAGGGTGGAAATCACGGTGTGCACCAGGTGCAGCGTATGTGTGGCGAATTGCTCCACTTCCACCATGAGGCATTGGGGACGGAGGTGTCGGAGGCTGAACGCCACCGTAGTGTACAACTTTAGGTTTTAGATCGTCACGTCCATGTGTGAGAGATTGAACAGCTTCGTCTGCGGAACGGAATTCGCGTGCTCGGCTGCTCGCAGGCGCAGCAGATGCTGGGTACTGCTGTGCATTTTGGGGTGGGAAGCCAGGTGAAGGAACTGGAGGCGGACCGGCTGCGTGTGATGTGCGTCCAGGAGAGTCGTTGACAGGGTATCCTCGAGAAGGACCGTCGAGACGATCATTGGCGAACACGTCTGCTATGGGTGGCAGACGGTTGTTGGTCTGTGTCGCTGGAACATGGTGAATGTGGCTGGTCTGGCTCAGGCCGCTGGGACCGTGTTGCGCGAAACGAGTGTGAGGGTCGCCCGGACGGAGACCAGTGAATGTTTGGTGAAGAGGAGCGGACTGGATGACTCTATCATGTTGGAATTGCTCGGCCGAGGGTGCATTGATAGACAAGCCAGGAGGAGGACCCTTTCTTCGTGAAGTAGTGGGTGTTCGTGTTTGCACTCCGAAGAGGGTTGTGTCTTGTGTTCTTGCGCCGCCTTCGGTGTTCTCAACTGAACTGCTTGGCTTGACGCCCTTCTGTCTGGCTTCAATGATCTGTCTCTGCTGGTCTCGCACGTCGAGACTCCTCTGTAGCTGTTCGCGCATGGCAGGATCGTGCGTCTGGAAACCGGGAGACAGGCAGGCTAGGCCAACATCTTGGATCGCGAGACCAGCCGAGTCCCGTGCTGTGAGAGGTGCCGATGGGCGTGCTGTTTGTGGACCACGAGCGCCAGGTGTACTCGAGGAGAGATCAAGTCTCTTGGGACGCGGGCGTGCGGACTGCATGTTAGGCGAGCCGGGTTCTTTTTTGACCTTGATCATTGGTGGTAGTGTGCTGCGATGTCTGTTTAACGAAAGGGTCAGGATACTTTCAATAATTGCGTTGACAGTGGAAGACATACGAATTGGGCGAAGGCTTGCCGCTAGCTATAGTCCTCTCGTTTGAGTTACTGCGCGCGCCGTAGGTTGGCGAAGCATTACTTCTCGGACGCTTGGACGCAGGCTCGGGCGCAGCGCTGGAGGGCGAGGCTGAAGAGGTCGAGGGCGCAAGGGCGTAATGGCGCGGCGAGGGATGGCGTGCGGGCGCGAGGGCGCTCGAGTGATGAGTGTTGGGGTGCGCGGCTATAGCAGTGGTCATATTGCGAAAGAGCAGGAGAGAGGCTGCCGCACTCTCTCAGTCAGTCAGTCTCTGGGTCGAGTAGCGGCAATAGGCGCCAGAGGCAGGCAGGCGGCTGCTGGGCGAGCGATCGTCGCGTGAGACTAGTTGCTAGCAGGAGTGGAGGCGCTAGCAAACGGCGTTGACAGGATGGGGCCGAGGAGCGGGCGGACGAGGGCGCGGCGGCGGCGGCGGTGGTGGTGGTGGTTGTGGTGGTGGAGGAGGGAGAGGAGGAGTGGGCGGAGGAGGAGGAGGTGGTGGTGGTGATGGGAAGGTGTAAGAGTACAGGCAAGGTGGGCAGAGGGCAAGAAGAAAGGCGATGGAGCGATGGCGAGTAGTTTGTGTTTAGTTTGCGACGACGAGTGGGATGGGGAGGGGAGGATGAAACAGAGCTGCGACGGGCGAGCGACAGGGATGCGCTGGGTAGCGAGGCTTTACGCTGTTAGTTTCCTCTCTTGCCTCGCTAACTGCCACGCCGCACTGTAGCCAGCAGCAATTATTGGTATTATTGGGTCTGCTTGCTTTCCACCACCCCTCGACGCCGCCCTGCCTCGCTGGTTTCACTTTCAACGGCGGCGGAATGACTCCCCTAGACCCGGTATGCTCGCCCAAACAGAGTCTATACAGCTGGTCGCCCCTCCGAGCGCAGTCGTGTACTATTTTACTACCGAGGGCGAGAGACGCGTCGAGTGGCTAGCATCGCTGCCAGCCCTAGTCTCGTCTATGATAGTCTATCTGCTGCGTTTGCCTCTCTCGGAGATGTCAAATATCAAATGCCAATAGCATACTGCTAGTACTAGCACCTCAACCTCGTTGTCCTCACCTGCACATACGGCTCGAAGCGATGCCCTCAATCATACTCATTAACATACTCACACCAACACCACACCATGCATGCGTGAGGACGGTCTGTCCCAATGCGGTAGGTCGATATTGATGTCCACAGGGATCGCTCCGCCAACTGAAACGCAGGCTGGCGGCGCGACATGTGCCCACTCCACCACCATTGGAGAAGAGGGAGTCGCTTGTAACCTTTGCACTCTTCGTGACCCATCGCCCTCCTTGCAATCCAAACTCCACCAATATCCAGCCCGCACACTCAATCAATTCGTGCTGCCCCTGCAATCAACGATCCACACGAGCAATTACTCGTGCTCGCCTCGTCGCGAAATGCCCATTATTCATCGTGTCTGTCCGGTAGTCTGCCCTCGACCGCAACCACTCACTGCACACCCACAAGCATACTCCACAAGGCATGTAATATTGCCCCTGGACACAGCAGTTGTGATGCCGCTCGCTCGTTCGCTCGTCTCACCAGTCACGACCGCTTCAGGCAGAAAAGTAGCTTGTCGAGTCGCTTGCCCCGAGCCAACCACTGCCATGCGCGCTGAAACGGTAGCTGTACCAGTGCAGCACACTATTGACGCGCTAGTGGCAGATCAGCCACTCAGTAGATTCCAATCGCCCGGAAGGTGCCCAGCCCTGTTCGCAGGCGTGTAAAGCGTTCATCCTTAGTCAGAGGTTGGTGAATAATGATTGGTTAGACAGGCCCAACCTGTCCTCTCGCACGCACAACTGCTCCGAAATAGAAGCATCCAAACACCCTTGTAATAGACGGCACCACCCTGCGTCTTGTCTCGCCAGCTGTCGCATCTCACTCGTCCGACACTGAAAGATTGCGACATCTCGCCTGAATTGCGCGCTCGGCGTACAGATCAATTAATACTCGACCATCTCTATGCCTCAGGCCATACATGAACGTGCCAAATTAGCCTTATCTATGGAACATGATAACAACCTGATGTAACATCGCTGCACGTCTGCAGAAATGCATAGATAGAAGAGACTCCCAGCTTCTCCTGCTTTCACTTCCAACGGGCTTCTTTTCTCGTCCCGGTGAGCCCTACAGTTACACAGATCACCAATAAAACGCCTGCTTGCATGCTGTCCATCATCATTTTTGCTATTCTGGTATGCGCCAGCCCACGCTGTGACCCGGCGTCGCCTATTCCGTTTGCAGATCATCATCACGCTCACATCCCAGACATCTCACTCGACTTTGCTCTACTCGCTCGGTCCCACGGACAATTCACTAGCTCTGGGCGACTGCCGACAACGCTCTCTTGATGCCGCTTTTCTTCGCCGCTGGCTTTTTTGGCCCTGGAAATCCTCCTTGCCGGTGCAGTTCGTCATCTTGATTACAGCGGAGCCGATGACCTCCACCTTCTTGGCAACACGCAACACTGCATTGGATTTGTTTGACCCATGTCGCCTGATTTGACCTCGTTGCAGCTCCAAGACTGCCAGCTATGGTATGGCATGCGTAGGGCTGAGACGCGATGAGACTTGATGTCTTGCAATCCAAAGAGAAACCTACCACGCGTCCATTGGAATCGCCACATTGTTCTGCTTCCACAGAACATGTTCTTGGCAGATGACAACATCCATCTCGAACGCGCGATGATCCAGCGATGCTCGGGACGTTTTTGCTCTTGGCAGATCCCGAGACCTCGAAAATCTTGCGTAAAGGCATTGCTCCAAGGCCCGCAGTGCTGCAGTCGGACAATTGGTAGTCAAAATGTCAGGCAAGGCTGGTGACGTTCAAGCGAGTACGCTCAAAGTTAAGTCGTAAAGCGAGCCCCAAGATCCCACATACCGCCACATACACCTGCGTTGACGCCGTCTTGGTCCATTGATGACGTACAAAGCCACGTCGGCGATGCAACGCAGTCTCTATACATTGTTGTCCACGCCGCCATTGATGCTGAGTCGCTCATCTTCACGCCCTAGCTTTAACATACTAAGAAACATCACTCCTTGCCACTTGCAGCAGCCAATCTCACGACCCTCCATACGGACCTACCTGAGCCTAAGCAGCAAACAAAACCCTCCCGCCACAATGGCCAAAGACACAATCAAAATGCTCGTCCTCGAGACCGACGCAACCCACCCGGAAACCCAAGAACGCCGCGGCGGCTTCGGCCACGTCTTTAACGACCTCTTCCAGCAAGCCGGCGACGCCCACGACCCTCCCCTCGGCGTCGAGACAGACATGCACTACGTCGTCGAAGACGGCGACAACCCAGGCCACGTCCCCACCATCGACGAAATCCCCATCGATGTCCGCGCCATCATCATCTCAGGCAGCATGTACGACGCGCACGGCAACGACCCTTGGATCCTCAAGCTCGTCGACCTCCTCGCACAGCTCTGGCAGACACGACCCGCGATGCGATTCTCAGGCGTCTGCTTCGGCCACCAAATCCTCTGCCGCATGCTCGGCGCCACCGTCGAACCCACCTCCAGCGGCCGCTGGGAACTCGCACACACGCCCATGAAACTCACCGACATCGGCAAATACCTCTTCCGCACGCACGACGACACCATCCACCTGCACCAAATGCACCAGGACCAAGTGACCACCGTGCCGTCGCACAAAACCACATCTCTGCTCTCGCCGGACGACGAGGTGCGCGTGTGGGCGAGCACGGAGCACACGGCCGTGCAGGGGATTTACTTGCAGGACCGCTTGTTCACGAGCCAGGGCCACCTGGGCTTCGACGAGAAGATGGTGCATCGCCAGATTGAGATGCGGCAGGAGAGCGGGGGGATCAAGGACGACAAGCATGCGATGGAGGCGAAGGAGACGGCTTCGTTGATTCATGATGGGGTTATTGTTGCGGCGGCGATTCTGAGGCTGTATCATGGTGAGGATAGGGATCTTAAGTGAATTGAGTCTTCGAATGCCTTGGATTCTTTTTTTTTTTTTTTTGATTCTTCTGTAACTTTTATTTATGCATTGGGTGGGAGGCTTCTGAAAACGAACGCCACTTGGATGAGGTACGACTTTTCGGTCACCCGGCCTTGTGATCCTCATCCTCGATTGTGATGACAGTAACATCGCAGAGATATCAGCAACAATGATTTCAATGAGGCGACATATTAGGCGGCGGCCTTCGAATGTTTCGCTTTCGTGTCTTTCGTTATGATGAGACATGGTTTTGTGAAGTTGTTAGTGACAAAGATGTGATGATGAACGCCAGCAGCAACTGCACCGGTCGCTCCTTCCCTCACAACGATATGAAGCTTGTCCTGTGCGCCACACTCTAGCGGTCGTACTCAGTTCCCCTCAACCCACACCCACACTGACATGATCGACCTCTCGACCAAAACTTTCTTCAACACCGGTACGACTGCAGCACTCACTGTTGAGTAATACGATTGTGCACTAATCGATTTCTCTCATCAGTCCGCACCTTTATCGATCAGCGACCAACTTCGAGGAGACGGAGGAGTGAGCTTCTACGCTTCACTTGAATTTGCACAGCGAGACTTACATTCACACTCCAGGGCGCCACACAGACAACCCAGGGGAAGAAGTCGACGACATGGCTGAGCACGGAACCAGTGAGTATCCGTACAACCACAACTGACGTGCGCATACTGACAAGGTTTCTCACGACAGAACGCAAACAGCCCGATCATCAGGCCGTCGGAAACAAGGCGCCCAAGCGGAAGAACAAGAGTAGGATTTCCTAAGCCGACTTGCTCACAGTGAAATCTGGCAGAGAGACTGACAGATCCTACAGAGCACAAACCTCGCATCCGCCCAAAGGAATCCAATCACAGCATCGAAGACTTACCGTCACTGTCCCAGAAAGCTACCCAAAGTGACAAGCTGAGTGCTGCTGAGATCTTGAAGAGCCTTGGGTTGGAAGTGAGCGGAGCTGGGAAGGGTGCTGAGGTGTGGTTTGTCGGCACGAGCGAGCAGACTGAGGATGAGGAGGTGGAGGACAATATGTTTGTGGAGGCCACGAAGACTTCGTCTGGCGGGTCAGGCGGTGGCAAAACGATGCAGTAAGGAGCGAGGCGGCTGCTATGCAAGGTGTAGGGCACACTCTCCTTAGCATATCTTATAGGGACGATGTAGTCAAGTCCCAATTCGATCCGGATCACCCTACGCTACAACGTGTGACAGTTATAGTGGAGTATTCGGCTTGCGCGTTGTATTTACGGTACAATACTTCCCTAATCTACAACTTGCCTCTCGCCAGCACGCTTCCGCCATCAAGCACAACATGTCCACCAGCAATGTGGCTTCCCGCCCTTGAACATAAGTAGACAACAGTGCCCGCAATATCTTCAGCCGTACCCAGCCTCTTGTTGGGAGTGTCGTCGGCAAGCTGCTTGGTTCCACCTTGCAGCTCCATAAGTCCGTTGGCCATCTTAGTAGGGAAGAAACCAGGCGCAATCGAGTTGCAGAGAATTCCCTGCGGTGCCAGTTCGACGGCCAAGTTGCGTGTAAGGTGAAGCGCGGCAGCCTTGGAAGCACTGTAGGCGAAAGTTGCGTGCTCGCCGAGAGAGCCGACACCAATTCCAGCGACTGAGGCTGTCACAATTACGCGAGACGGGTCGGCGATAGAAGCCCTCTTGCGGAGCAGAGGGGCGAATCTGGGCTATGTTAGCAAGTGCAGGAGCTCAATCGTCAGGACAGGGTTTCTACGTACTTCTGAACACAGAGGAAGACACTCTTCACGTTCAGGTCCATGACTTTGTTGAATGTGTTCTCAGGAGTCTTGTCGAAAGAGGCGCCCCAAGAAGCACCAGCGTTAGCGAACAGGATGTCGACATGGTCGGTGTGCTTGGCCACCTCAGCGACCAAGCGTTCAACTTCAGATGGTTTGGCGATATCGGCTGGGACAGAAATGGCTTTGCCTGAGAAAGGAAGCGCATTGAGGGCGGCGCATGCTTCTTCGCAAGCGGAGGCTTTGCGGGATGTGATGAAGACTTTCGAGCAGCCGGCTTGGATGAGGCTATCAATTGTAAGCTTGTAGTGTGAGGCGAGCAGATGATTCGATGAGCATACCCAGAAGCAGCGTGAAGACCCAGACCACGCGATCCGCCTGTAACAACTGCTACTTTGCCATCGAGGGAGAAGAGGCCCTTGAAGTTGTCGAGCTTGACGTCGGCTTCGGCAGACATGATGAGTGTATAGAATGTGTATGGGACTGTAAGTATGGGGACGTGAAGAATGAGTGAAGATAAATAATGATACTCTTACTGCCAGGGCGCTCTACGCTTGCTCTTTCAATCTGACACGAATGCTTAGCAGTTACCCGAGCGGGTTGTTTGGTGAGGTCAAGGACGTGAATTGCCTCGGCTCTTTTTGAATCTCTGGCGTCAGGGTCCGCTTCGTCACAACCCATCCCTTCCACACATCATCCTGCTCCGTCGGACGTCGCATTCCAGTATAACAACTGGTGACAGATGGAGGCCACACCTGCACATTTGCACCTGGTCCGCAATACCAGCCTCCTCCCGCCTTTGCCTCGACATAGACCACCGGCTGGAACGTTGTCGACGATGAAGACATAGCCTGCACTTCAACAGCCAGATTTCTAGCTTCGGTCTCGGGCAGACATCCTGCCTGGAGCTCCAGGAGAATCTGGATCTTGATGGGTCCATTGAGAGCGGATGCAAAAGGTAGTCGGTTCAGCCATTGGGTCAACTCAGATGCAGCTATGCTTGAATCCGACGATGATATCTTGACAACAAATGCCTCCTGGCTGAGGAAGATTGGGTAAAGCACATCATGCAAGCGCAAGCATGCATGCAACAGGGAGAGGATCTGATTCTCAGAAATATCTCTACACACCATCCCATGCACGCGCGATGTCTCAGTTGGCTCAAAAGCTGTTTTCCAGATGCTGATCAAGAGCTCTGCTGGTAGTCTGAGGAGTGCTGAATTGCGTTGATTCGTAGCACGGATGGCGTTAATAGCTTCTGGCGTTTTGCCAATGTTACTGTAGGCGATCGCGCGACTACTAGCTGTTTTCGTTTCCTGTTTCGCTTCCTGATTTTCAAAGAACGCTACCAAAGCAGCAAACCGCGCGTCTATCTCCGCTGTAACGGAGCGTGCCATATGCTTTTCGAAATGCTTTCCGAAAAGTATTCCGATCTCTGATGTCGAGTCCAGCATTTCCACGGATTTTTTTGGTGGTGGTGATGCCACCGTCATGTCGCTAGTGGCACTCATGGTTTGTTCCTGGGCTGTTGGTGGGTGATAGGGAAAAGGTATGAGCGTGTATGGAAGTTTGGCAGCGGCAGCAGAAAATAAAGTAATTGTGCCGTTGATGCGCAACAGTGAGCGAAAGGCGGCGGCTTCGTTCGTCAAAAGTGTCACATGTTCGAATTGGCATGTGCATGTGCGTGCTGACTCGGGTCTTCAAGTGAATTGTCATCACCACGACGAACCCGGAAATTTTGTAGCGTCGACTGGATGCCTACTGCAATGAATATCATTGGTGAGGTACTGATATTTCATTGCAAGTGCATTGTGATAGGGTTGCCTTGAGACAGATCTCAATGGAATTCGCGCTCAGTGACATCGCGATTATCACCTGAAATCATGCGCAACTGAGATTTCCGATATCAATTGTGATATACTTCAATGGATGAAGCTGGTTAGTCGGTGGCCTTCGTGAAATTGTTTCAGTTTCGTCGAATTCCACCTTGATCGAACGAACACTAGGAATGCATATAAACGTAGAAAGGTGTCGGTTCTGTATTCTACTTATTTGAAGCATCGTATCCGCTATAGCCACCATCAGCAATGTTGGCTTGGTACAGCAGCTTCGCAAGCGCAGTTGCATGCTCCGATTGTTATAGCCCGACTTCATCTCCACATCCACTCCACATCCAGCCACGTACGCATCTTAGCACCCAACATCCGCACCTCATCATCTCTATCCCTACGCCCTACGGAGATACCACCATCGCCATGTTCCGTTTTTACGACTACAAGCTCGACTCGATCTGGCTAAAGGCAAAGTGATGGCCACGGCCACGACCAGGTTCGATGCATGGGTAAGGTTCGCCGAAACAAAACACCATAGCAGCACAGCCCTACGGCGACTATGCAGCTTTCTGGCACTGCCGTCACACCTGTCCCATTAGTCTAGGTCTTACGACTTATACTTTGGTCATACTGGGTTTAGTGGCGACTGCGTAGCTGGCCATTGACTGGAATGAACTGGCCTTCTCTATTTCGACTCGTGCCTGTGGCTATGACAAGTGCCGACTGGGCTTTTGGTGTCTCACTCATTGGCCGTATCTAGCTCGGTTCTACCCTATGCATTCGGTGGTAGCTCACTTCTCCCATGTTCTCTCTAAGAGAACGGCCACTGTTTGACCTGGAGCCACACTCTCGCCAAGTGGCAGACATATCCACCCGGAGAGCTACCATTGAAGTTTGCCATTGAGGAGACGCCAAAAGATTCGATGCTTCTTATCCGACAGTACTCACCAGAACACTGTTGATCAACATATTCCCGCGTCCTGTACCTTCGCCAGAGAAGCTCACATCGTTCTACCACAAGAGCACTCGAGATTATCGATAACCTGGAACGCCATCACCGACGCACTGTCCATCTCCGCTGTTCCGGCGTATCTCGGCCCAATCTAAGCGGAAAAAAAGCAGGAAAAAGACCCACCCTTGCGTCTGACCTTCATAATTTGTATCACAACCACACCACCATCAAATAACACCCTTGCCGGGGTAGCTCAATCGGTAGAGCGTGTGGCTCTTATAACAGCAAAGAGATCAACCTCAAGGTCGTGGGTTCGAGCCCCACCTTCGGCTATTCCTATATCATAAGCTCAACAGAGCAGCTGTTCTTTTTACCTTTTCTCAATCCGTTCCCGATGCAGTGTCTAGTGACTTCATCGCCTGGAAGACTATCACAAGAACCCTTCGCTTTCTGTACGGAACCTGGACCCAGTGCCACTTCCGTCCATTTGCCGGCGGTTTCTCTTGATACATGCATGTATCCGTGACCAGATTGCTCGTCCGGATCTCGTACACTGTTCAACCGCATTGCTTGTGGTTTATCTTTTTCCCTCTTCTTTCTCGTCACGTCTCGGACATGGAGATAGCAGCAGAGAGCATGCATGCATGTAAGACGAACCGTTAAATGGTGACGACGGAAACGCGAAATCGAAGAATTTATGATGATCGTACGATACCATTGCGTGTTATCACTCAAGCAAATAGCTCTCAGGGCCTCCTCTCTCGGACGTGAGGATTGGGTCGTCTTCAATCAACACCGCAGCACGAATGTGTGTTGGCATACATGTAAATCTATCGTGTACCGATCTGTTGGGGTTACAAGGGTTAGAGTTGTTAAACATATTTTTCGCCTCTTGGTTACAAAATACGAGCACAGGTTCCTGCGCAGCTATCCTAGTCGATCGGGTTATGATGCTACTTGCCATGTTTGTGTGTATGATGGATTGGTTGCGGTGTGGAGGCAATTCAAGGGGCGTTTTATTCCATTCTCACAAAGCGCACAACCACCGGGTCAGCTGTACATGTTCAATGATAGATGCGTACAGTTCAGCACAACTTTTGGTTCGATTACTGGAAGCCATAGATTTCGAGAATATCAAAAGATCACCATCTGGTGTATCTCCCAATTCATCAGCATCTAGTCGTCACTATCAACGAGAAGTACATCAACTCCAGCACAACAGCGCCGTACGCCATCATTGGACAAAACATCGACATGCTAGCGGCTGGCACAGCTTGGCACAGGCACTATGTATACCTGTCTCAGAAAGACCATGCTGTGACTCGTGTCACAAGACACAATTGGATACAGTATCGCGGAAGCTAATGGCTGGCCCAGCGGCAGAAGCGGGACACGCAAGCAGACCCGAACACCTGGTCAACACGCCGTTAACACGCCGTTGAGATCTGGACACGTGAGTCGCACACCACACGGTTTAGGAGAGGTCACGAGTTTGAGCATTCATGTCTACTTCTTGATCGGTTGTCAATGGTGCCACGTGGGTGACTAGATTGCGGGAGCCTGCTGGCGAGGTCTGAATCATTTGCGCTGCTCTATCGACGAGGTCTCTGCTGCCGTAAACGAACGGCTGGAAGGATCTGGATTTCTGCTTGTAACCTATCCGAAACAGGCCAGCTCTTGCCGAACGAATTGACAAACGACTTTGGTGAGAAGAGATGCACATGGAATCCTTGCTATCTGCAGCCACTTCAGATCATACTGCATATCGCATGATCGAATAAAGTACATTAACATTCACCCTTGTAGGCTGCTCAGCTCACAGAAGCTCGCGAGCGCACGCCACCGTCCACTGCCATTAGACATTACTCCTCATCATCATGTCTTGTCTCACCTCAAAGCCGGTCGAAAACGCTACGGAAGCCCTTACCTAGGCCTCTAGCTGGAGCACGCGGCTCCGATTTTCTTCCCATCACCGCATCCATGAGCCGGGCTCCTCTGGACGCCTTCATTGGCGTATTCTCCTCCTTCATAGCGTAAACCGCCTCATCAGTTTTTGGGGTCGTCGAATGAGCACGATGGTGGATACGCCAGTAATCCAGCTCGACGTTCTGGTCTAGGATGCGCAGCCGTTTGTCGATCATCAAAGGTGTCAACGTGCCTCGCAACTCCGGATACACTCGACGCATTTTGGCGACGATGGTGGGATGAGAGAAGTTCTTCGAGTCCAGCCAGCAGATCGCTCGGTCATGCTCTGTCGTCCAGGACTCCGGTAATGGTGGCAGGTCCAGGAAGCGGTCATTGAAGATAGAGGTAGTGTGGAAGATACGTGGACGCTTTGGCGATTCAGGAACCTTGCCTTTGACTTTGCTGCTGAGAAGGGGAGCAGAGTTTGAGGAAATGCAGCGCGGAGGCGGTACGTTCTCTTTGTCGCTGCTTGGGGACTTTTTGCGCGGTGGCGTCGGTGGTAGGTTTGACGGATTGGGAAAGGCGTTCACTCGTGTCCCAAGGGGTGCAGAAATGGTGTATGAGCGCCTGTGGCGGCGAATACGGATGGGACTGGGCGAGCGACTGGGATCGATGTCAATATGCGTACCGGACAGAGCGCGAGGATGCTACTTCATACGACTGCTCTGTCAGCCTATCAACACTGGAGCTCCCAGGTCGAGGATTGGCCATTGCTGGTGGCGCGAACATGATAGCAGCCGTTTGAATCCAGCGATTCGGGCGTGTGTGCGTGCATGGATGTCAGGGTGGAGTTTTGGAGGATGAGTGATGGGTGATGGGTGATGGGTGATGGGGGAGGTGACTTCGGGATCGTCATATCGCCATCAGCGGCAAGGTCGTCTTGACTGGCCGAGTGATGGCAGTCGCGTCTGCCATGTGGGCTTCGACTTGACTTCACCTCATTTCAGCTCATTTCACCTCTTCTCATACTTCACTTTGCTGGCCATTACAAACAGACGCTGTCTGAATGCTTGTGGGACTCTTTCAACAGCCTTCACTTGGTTCCGACTTCAATGCATCACATGGCCATTAGCAAGTAAATGCTTTGACAGCCATTGTGGTTCTCTTCGTCACTTGCCTTGACAGCTTTGGCTGAGCGTAAACATACCAGTCAGTCACATCACACCCTACGCAGCACAACATTATAGGTGATATTGTCGTTTTAGTATGCTGTGTGCCGTGCATATCAATCTAACAATCAAGCCACCCGTCTGAGTTCTTCACCGCATCACGGCTACTCGCATTGTTTGCCACACCACACACGAATGCGCAGCACATTACGCGGCCGGAAAAAAGAACGATCACGTTCAGCAAGAGCCAAGAAAGTGAAGTGTGGTATACGTCTTAGCCGAGTGGACTGTGGCGCACAAACAAGGGCAACGTCACGCGCCCAGCCTTTTGTACGCGCTCGAGAGGCGCCGAGGCGTCGTCAACCCCAGACAAGAGCTCAAGACCCTGATCTCCACCACGACTTGATGATTGATTGATCGCCCTACTAGATCATCATCCCGTCAACAACCACGCGCCCGCCTCGAAGTCGCAGTTCTGAGCTACGGGCTGCGCTTTCCATAACCCTACAACCAGCTCATTCCATTGCGAACATGAAGCGCTTCACTGGCCTCCTGAGCAGGAACAAGAGTATGTTTCTGAATGAGCAATTAGCCTCCCTGCCAAACTATATTTACTAACTACAGCTCCCAGGCAGCGATTCCAACAACTTCCTCGCCGCCTCTTCTGCACCAGTCGACTCCCCCGAAGCAAACGCTGCGCGTAGTATCCGCTTGTTCTGCGAATCGGCCTCCGACGCAAACCGCGACGAAGAGGTCCTCCACCTCCCAGTGATCGTCGAGGCCGCCGAGTCCTCACCTGCCGCCGCATCTGCCTCCGCCCAACAAATCAAGCGCTTCCTCAGTCGCGACTATGCTACCAAGCCAGCCGTGCAGTACAATGCCATCATGCTGGTGCGCATCCTGAGCGACAACCCTGGACCAACCTTCACCCGCTGCTTCGACCAGAGCTTTGTAAAGACCGTAAAAGAGCTGTTAAGAGGATGCAAGGACCATGGCACACAGCAAATCCTGCGCGAAACTCTGGATTCCATCGAAGTGAACAAGGCGTACGATGACGGCGTGCAAGGCCTGATCGCAATGTGGAGGAAAGAGAAGGGCTCTATGAGCAGGCTTCACCAACCGGCCAGGATGAGCCGAGGACCTGGTGGCTACTCAAGCGGACAAGGATACCCACCGAACAACGAGCGCATCGTACAGCGCAACCAGCTACCTCCTGCGCACGAGCTTGCTAGCCGAATTGAAGAAGCGCGCAATACTGCTAAGATCCTGTTGCAGCTGATCCAGCAATCGCCGCAAGAGGAGCTGGTCGGCAACGAGCTGGTGAGAGAGTTCAGTGAGCGCTGCCAGGCGGCTCAGAAGAGCATGCAGGTGTACATCAACTGCGACTCGCCGCCGCCGGACGATGATACTATGCTGACGCTCATTGAGACCAACGAGCAGCTCAGCTTGGCTAGTAGCAGGTATCAGCGCGCAGTCCTCACTGCTAGGCGACAGCTGGGCACGGCACCGTCTGGAACTACAAGCCCAGAAGCGATGAACGATGGTTATGGAGCATTCACCAGCCCTCCAGCCGCTGGCCAGGCCGAGAGTCTGTTTAGGCCTGCGCCGCCAGTGAAGGACTACGCCGAAGACTCACCAGTGTCGCCCATTCTCCAACAAACCCACTCAAGTGGTCAGTCTCAATATGCAGCAAGCTCGAACAACAACACCTACCAAATCCCATCTGGCCCACCACCACGCCACCAACACACGCCTTCGTCCAACTCGTCCATTTACGTCTCCAACAACCCACAGGAAGCCACAAGCAACCCGTTCCTGGACCCAATCGAGCACTCAGACAACCCTCTAGCTCTTGCCATGCCGCCTCCACCAAGCCGCAAGCCCGTGACCGAGCCCTCTCCGACGACCTACAGCTACAACTCTTCTTCGCCCATGACCTCTACCGCCGCATACCCGCCAGAGAAAGCTGCGCCTCCTGCCGAACCTCACTCGCCGCAACGACCTGGCATCGGTCCGTACCACAACTCCGGCATTACGCCGTCATACATGGGAAGGCAGGCCAGCGCTCTGAATGGGCTCACGATGCACGGGGCCGACAGCCAAGGTAGCTACACAAACACTGCCGTGGAGATCGACGGACAGAGCAATGTCGGACGCAGCGGACAAGGCTATGGTGACCAGACCGTCAGCCCTGTGGCCGAAGAGAGGACCGACCGCATTGGCAGGCGCATCTCGCGTGTCGATGTTGCTGGTACAGGAGGCCTGAGAGACCCGAGATCATGAAGTGCTGATGTTCTCAGTCATACCCTCTACCAACTGCATCAAAGAGTTTGTGCATAGTGCGACTCGCCAGAACTTCTTGAAGCAATTCCCTCGGAGTGTGCTGCATGCTGGTGGGAACATGTGATGTTTCCGTCTGCTATAGTTGTCCTTCCTTTTCCTTGGTTCTTAATTTTTGCTTTTCTCATGGAGGAACATTGCGTGCGATGATACCACTTTCGTTTCCTCGATTGTTTCGAAACATACGATGGAGGATAAGGCCTTGGTCGACATACCATAGCATAGTCTATACAGTTTGCATACAAATTGTTTTTTAATATTGTAACCATTGAGCATGCTTGTGTGTTCTGCACACATATTCCTCAAATGAAGCGTGTATATGTAAGGTATCTATTTGTCTGACACATCACATCCAACAATCTTGGCGCACGTCAAGCACGTGGGCAGAGCCGCATCTCTGAGTCGGCGTGAAGCGTAAAGTTGAGTTGGGCCTCCAAAAACACGCCAACCGGGACAGGCAACTTGGAGGGGCAGGCTGGCGAGGCTGGCAGGGTGGAAAGTGGGCATGGAGGCACGGACATTTCTTGAGATAGAGAGAAGCGAGCCCTGGAAAGTGGTGGAGGAGGGATAGCGCGTGTGACACATGTGATGTGTGAGAGAGAGAGAGAGGCGACGTGGATCCTGCCGCTTTCTGTCTGCCTGGCCTGCCCTGTTTCGTGAATAATTATTATTGAGCCATTCATTCACTCCCAGTCTTGACCCTTTTTTGACCTCACCTCTTGGCTCTGCCTGTCTATAGTCGTTTCGTCTTGCCTCTTGCCTCCTGCCTCACTAGACTGACCTGAGACTCACTCAACCCCCACACGTGACACCTGCGTCATTGTTCCAACAACGCCCAAGCTCTCTCGCCCTTCGACCCTGAAAGATACCAAACCAAACCAAACGCGACCCCTCGACAAAGCCCGCTTGACCTGTTCGATACGCCTTCTAGCAAGGCCAATATGTCGTCCAATACTGCTAGGACTGCTTCACCCAGGCCTGGCATCTTGAAGCAAGAGTCGCAGGATCCCACTGCTCAGCAATCTTGTGCTTCGCCGAGCTCGTACCTGGGTTTGAACTACTCTCCAAAGACTGAGCCTAAATGTATGTTTTTGTGATTTCCCCCCCAATTCGACGCATCTTTGTGAAAGAGTCGAGTGCCCTGCTGGCCAGAACTGCTTTCATTTCAAACTCATGCTCACGCATTTTTATACTAGCCGTATCCATTGCACCCAATGCTGAGACCATCTCGCCACTGGTGTTGGGCCGACAGAAGCCCACTGATGAGTTCAACTTGGAAGCCGATCGTAGCCCTCGCAAGCCAAGTGTGAAGGGTCCCAATGCCCACAGACTTGCTGGAAGACCTGCCATCAACCCCTCGCAGTCTTCGGCTTCACTGGATACCATTACACAGAGTGAAGACCACTCCCATACCCACTCAAAGCATATCGATCACTTGATCGACGAAGTCTCTACCTGGATCAAGAGTGAGAAGGAGAGACGAGCACGCCGCAAGCAGAAAAGGCATGCCGCCAGGAGTGGCGCTTCCACCGCTGATGTCGCATCCGAGGAGACTTCACGCAGGGGATCCGAATCAGACAGCGCTGACGACTTGAGCAAGCTGGAAGAGATACTGAAACGCACTGCTTCACTAGAAGTCTCTCAGAGCAAGAAGCCAAGCCTCAGGCACAAGGTCTCCCTCAAAAAGCTACACAAGCGTAAGCTTTCTACCGCCTCATCAGACACAGAGTATGTCGACGGCGATGTTCTGGTCCCTTCTTGCGACGTCGTTCTTGATAACTCCAAGACGATCGCTCAGCCGGGTGGTGTATCGGAATCGGAAGCCGAAGACGAGTCTACGCAGCTCAAGAACACGCCTTCACGCCGTGATGTTGTTGATGCTTGGACATCATTTAAGTTTGAGATCGTTCGCCTCACGCACACGCTCCGCCTCAAAGGATGGCGTAGAGTTCCGATGGACCTAAGCAACAACATCACTGTGGAGAGACTCAGCGGTGCTCTCACCAACGCAGTCTATGTCGTGACACCTCCTGACGATCTTCCTGAGCGTCCGGTCTCGAAGGAGGGCAAGACATCTGCAGCTCCAACACACAAACCGCCGCCACCTAAACTCCTGCTCAGAATTTACGGTCCACAAGTCGAACACCTGATCGACCGTGACTCCGAGCTGGCTATCTTGAAGCGTCTGGCACGCAAACGCATTGGTCCTCGCATGCTGGGAACTTTCGCCAATGGACGTTTTGAAGAATACTTCCATGCCATGCCTCTCACCCCTGAAGAGCTGCGCAACCCCGACACGAGCAGACAAATCGCAAAGCGCATGCGCGAGCTCCACGATGGTATTGAGCTTACGGACAAGGAGCGCAACGATGGACCTTTCGTATGGCTGAACTGGGACAAGTGGGAGTCTCGAGTCGAACAGGTCGTTTCATGGCTTGATCGCGAAGTCAAGAGCGTCCCATCTGGCACGAAGCCTACTGGCGACGAAGCATGGAAGCGTCGTGGCCTCATCTGCGGAGTTGAATGGTCCCAGTTCCGCGATGCTGTGAACAAGTACCGCACATGGCTCGAGGAACAGTATGGCGGTGCTCAGCACGTCAAGGAGCAGCTGGTTTTCGCACATAACGACACACAATACGGCAACATCTTGCGCATGGTTCCCACCGGCGAATCCCCTCTCCTGCTCCCTGCCAACTCTCACAAGCAGCTTGTCGTCATCGACTTCGAGTACTCCAACGCTAACTTGCCTGGTCTCGAGTTTGCTAACCACTTCACCGAATGGTGTTACAACTATCACGACGAGAAGAAACCCTACGCGATCAACATTAAACACTACCCGACGCCGGAAGAACAGGACCGCTTCATCCGCGCTTACATTCGCCACAGGCCTCAATTCAACGTTTCCACACCCAAGATGCGCCCTCAATCCCCGCCCACCGCCGAAGAGGCAGCTGCCGGCCCACGTCGCACCACTTCGAGCATCTCCAACTTCATGCTCGATGCCCGCCAACCCGGCACGCCATCCGCTTCCACCCCTACCGGCACCGACGAGTCCGCAGAAAAAGCATCTGAAGACGCCGAAGTCGCGCGCCTCCTGCACGAAACCCGCCTCTGGCGTCTTGCCAATACCGCGCAATGGGTCGCATGGGGTATTGTGCAAGCCAAAGTTCCCGGCATGCCTGAATTCTCCGGCAGCGACGCCGAACCCGCCGGCGAGCCGCTGCTCGAAGACGCCGGCCGCGAAATGCTCGGCGAGCGCGCGGAGACGTACGAGGAGCTCGCGCGCACGGAGACCGCGACGACGGAGGAAGGCGAGCACGAGGAGGACGAGGAGTTCGATTACTTGGGCTACGCGCAGCACCGTGCGCTGTTCTTCTGGGGCGATATGCTGCGGCTGGGGTTGGTGAAGGAGGAAGATGTGCCGGAGGAGTTGAGGGCGAAGATCAAGGTTGTGCCTTATTGAGAGTGTAGAGTGTGAAAGGGTGAGAGGATTGAGAGTCGATGATCTATAACGAAACGAAAACGAAAATGAAAAGAGAGTCGTACAAATTTCTAGGGTGTCTTCTGCTGGCTGTGGATGATGGTTAAACGTTCATCACTGATACACTTGGTTCATGGCTAAGGGGAGGCGATTGTGTGGCGTTCTAGAACTCCGAATATCAATTCAATCAGCCAAAGACTCACTGATCAAGATTACGATAGCATTTCGCTATCACATCCGTTCACCACAGCTCGAGGAGAGCCCTACAATGAACGCGAACAATATCACTGAGGACATTGAGATCATACAGACAGAAGTTTTTTCATACTTGGAAATTTGTCAACGACAAACTTGATGAGATAACATCATGTCTTCATTCATTCTCATCATTTCTCCTGTTGCTGATCGCTATTGACTTTGGGGTTCCTTTTCCAAAATGCAGAATCGCTTCGCTCATGTTCTGGTCGACCCCTCGCTGGCATCGTTTCTCTCGCGCTGTTCGCTGTTGGTTGTTGACTATCGACTTTTTTGTTTCGTTTTCTTTTCTTCTTTTTGTTTCCAAAAATGCAAGACCGCTTCGCCACACATCTGGTGAACGCCTGGCCGGGTATCAACTTCGAATAGTAATCGTGCTATGCTGTCGTGTCGTCCGTTCATTGCCGCTCCTTTCAAGCCCGTGCACACTTCCTCGAAGGCAGAGGAAGATTGACTGAGGTGACGAAAACGCATTGCCACCGCCCGAAAACCTGCAGCACTGCACCTCTCAACCACCGTCAGCCACTCATTCAGTCGGTCAGTGAGTCAGCGTGAGTTTCGAATCACGACGAAATGCTTCCCCTGAACCTCTTCGGCTCCTCCGTATAGCTATACGGCGCCGTCGGCTTGCTCGCCTTCTTCAGATCCAGCCTCTTCCACATCCCCACGTGATCCATGCCCTCCTCCTCCCAGATCCCCATCCCCTCATCGACCTCGAAGCCGTAGCGCGCCCAGAACTTCTGCAGGCCGATCTGCGCGTGGACGAGCACGAGGCCGTTCCAGGCGAAGTCCTCGTCGTTTTTGAGGCCAAGGTCGTCGACGGCGAGGTGCGCTTTGAGGTCTTCGGCGAAGACGGCGGTGGGGTGCTCGGAGATGATGTGCGGGTAGTCGTGGGCCATGGTCAGGGCGGAGTCGATGAGGAGTTTGGAGATGCCGAGTTTACGGTAGTCCTTGAGGATGGCGAGGCGGCCGAGGGTGACGAAGGGTTCGTGGCCGTTGTGGGTGAGGGAGGCGACTGTTTTGCCTGTGAAGGGCGTGCCGTCCATTTTGCGGTGGTTCTCGAAGGCGTGGTTGGTGCTGTTGGGTGGCGGGATGAGGCGAATGGTGCCGATGGGGAACTTGGTGCTGGTGCTTTGCTTGCGCAGCGGGTGGCTGCCTTCGGGCATGGGCTTGACAAGGCCGGGGTACGAGGCGTAGGCGGTCCAGGTGTAGCACCTGCGGTCGTCGAAGTCGAGTTCGTTTTCGAGCGGGACGCCTTGCTCGACGACGAAGACGGCTTCGCGGACGGACATGGCGTCGATGAAGCCCTGAGGGATGGCCTTGGCAGGATCGGTCGCATCGTTCTTCGGCTGGTAAGTAGGCGAGTGGGTCACGTCGTAGAGATTGAGGCGCTCGCGGAGAGGCAGGATGAAGTCGACGAAATCGGAGTTGGTGGAGATCATCGCGGCCAGAAGATCGCCTGGCGTCGTCGTCGGCGAGGCGTCGCGGGTTGCTTCTGCAGATTGAGGATTAGCGAACAAACGTTGGCGAGACGGCAGAGCGAGAGCGATAATATGACAGCGACGGGCAGGGCAGTGGTTGTCGACAACGGGAGATGTTGTGTAGTGGCAGTGTGTGGTGGTGTTTCATCAATGTGCACTTGGACACGATGTGGTGGGTTAAGTGAGTGAGTGAGTAAGTGAGTAGTGAAGCGCATGCAGTCAATCTCGCTTCACTTTCACGTGTCAAAAAGTCACACGTACCTTCCATGTTTGCGATTTCACTCGTAATCTTGGATGGCTTTAGAGTGAAGGCTGCAGTGTTGCCTTGTTACCTGAGACACTCTCGTCTTCAGTTGATGGTTGGGAATTTTGCTGCAACCTCCTAATGCTTGTCCTGGGTACGAAATGTTAAGCTACTGCGACGTAGCTCGTACAGAAAGTAAGCTTAAGATGCTAGGTCGCACAGATTTAGAGATATGGCTTTAATTGAATAAAGAAACAAGGATCACACGGGCTATGAGACAAAGTGAGGTGCGATAAAATGACTGAGATGGACATTCAGCGCGTTAGCGCGCAGCGGAGCAGCGTCCGGTAGGGTTTCCCAGGGTTGACGTACTTGGAGGGGTCAATTGCTTTTATTAATAATGGTGTAATTCGTGACCAGTTACAAACATTTTATTCGCTCCGTGGCCCGATGACATACTGCTACCTTTACGAGACCTTTTAGCTTCTTGCAAGGGCGCAAGGGAGCCGAACGAGTGCCGAGACCCTGTTCTAGTTGCCGTGACGAGCATGAGTAACAAATTGCCTCGTATGCATGCATGCATGCTCGCCGATGTCCGACTGCCCGACTTGCGCCCGATCATGTCGACACGTGCGGTGTGTGGCATCTGCGTGGAATCGAACGATGGCGACGCACCGTGGCGCATGTTTCGAAGATAATACGCCATTTCGACGGCCAGAAGGTAGGCCGTGATTGGCTCTCATCCGTTCCTTGTGTCCGGCAGTCCATGCTACCTAGGGTTTCTAGTATGCTGCTGCATAATTTCTCTCTTTCCACGCACGCAAGCCACCACTATAAGCTCCGGTGGCTCTCGCAGCTTTGAAAGGCACGCATATTGAGCATTGAGCCTGAAGGCGATGTTCAACGGACAGCCTAGAGTCATGACATGAATGCTGCAGTCCTTCTATTGACTTCAAGTTGGTCAGGACGATCGTTGCAAGTGATGTCGTGCTTCAACATGAGTCGTGGAGAGCCGTAGCTGTTGCGAAAGAGCTGTGGAAAATGTCGTTCGCGGTCCCCAAGCTCAACGAAGATCCGGCTCCAGCATCCAGTCCGCCAGTCTAATATTGTTTCCCTCTTTCTTTGCCGCGGCAGGTGCCTGTGTACGTAACGGCAGAGCGGTATTCGCACTCCTCGCACTGAGCGCAGTGCCGTTGCCACGTTGTACTCCAGCAGCCTCATCCCTGGCGAAGACCTGCACAGCTCTCAAATGTGTGTCCTTGCCATTCTGGTGATTCTCCAGGATGCGCACCTGTACCACAAAAGCCCTCAAGACCGGCCTCTTGCTCCAATCGACTTCCCTGTGCATGTTCTCGTCATCGTCGTCGTTCTCATCTTGTTCCACAGGCCCCACGTTGGAAAAGTCAACGTCAATCCAACCCGTTGGTTGCTCGAAGCTCATCTCTGCAAACTCTTGTACGTCGTGCCCGCCCATGCCCGCCAGGAACTGTATTTTGGTGGGAGTGTAGGATTCGTCGGATTCGAAGTCGAGAAAGATGCGAATCAGGGATATCGAGACTAGTTTGAAGAAGTGCAGCGTGAGCAGGTGAGGTTGCGGACCGTCGGACTGCCAGTAGTGGGCAAGGTCTGGACTGCGCAGGGCTGCTACGCCTGAGCCGGGTTTGGCGGTCGTCACTGTCCAGGAAGCAAGCGAGGAGATTTCTTTGAGGCCCGGCGGCGGGAATGGAACGGGGTCTTGAGGTTCGTCATCTTGAAAGCAGATTAGCAAGTGCCGTCAATGTTGCAATGTTGGTCGACCAGACATACCGTTTGCGCCAAAGTCTTCGTTGTGCTCTGCGTCGCCGTCCTCAATTGTCACTTCGTCGTCGAAGTCCGGCGCAACATCTTCGTCATGCTCTTGCCCTCCATGAAGATCTTGGCGGTCATCTTCCTCAGCAAGATCAATGCTCAGCGCGCCGACGCTCACTTCGCTGTATCGCTGGCTGCGTGACGCTGCCTGCCGACGCGTGGAAGTCGGCATTGTGTCGCGAGTCGGTCGATGTTTGCGAGGTCCGTCCTCAGGCCGGAAATGTATGCCTAAAGCGCATGGCAGGGTCACAACATCTCATACGGGAGATCCTGCCGGCAGGTGACAGGTGCCAGGGCAAATGTCAAAAAGTCCAGTCCAAGCGTCTGTGGTGGTGTAACGCGGTTACAAGATGGAAACTCAGGCGTCCGCTTTCCCTGTGTCAAAGCAAACCCCGTGCCGACTCTTGGAAGCTGCCAAACACGCCTGAAACCACACGAACCACTCTCCCTTCCCCTCCCCGCCGTCTCATCTTTTTTTCACCCGAAGAAAGTATCGGCGGTCTAGACGACGCTTCTACGTTGACGCTTGCTTCCATGTGCCCAACGCCCGATAGGCTCTTCTGCTGGTTTGAGCGCAACCATTAAGTCATCTCCGACAGACAGAAGCGTGGAAGATGCATCCTGGTTATAGAAGGAAGCTCTGGCCACCGCTCGTGCAGGAAACTAGAATAGACCCTCGAATACCAGGAACGACGTACATCATCTCCGGCCTTGCCAACATGCCATGTCCTATCGAGTCATTTACTCATCGGACGCTGATATCATCGTTCATGCCAACCCTTCGACTCTGCAAGATACGCCTTGACGGGAGAAAGCCACACGGCACGGATCTAAGCAATCCGCAACCCGAGTCCGCAAGAAAAGTCGCACCACGAAAGTCTAACTGACTTTGGCTATCGACCGCTGCCTTGGGTTGACAAGAGATCTCCATCGCCCTTGTCGCTCATCGCCTGTCATCATGGAACTCGAGTCGATCGGTCTCTTCATGTCGTTGGATTTCAACGTATATTTCGCATGCAAAACAGCAGGTCTACAAGGTGAGACGCAGCCTGTTCCTTGTAGAGAGCACTGACCCGCAATGTGCCTGTCTCCAGCAATCCTAGTCGTCTGCACACGCATTGACGACATGTCGTTGGTGAAAAGTATGAATAGGCCATGTCGCATAATCGAATTGGAAATACCTCCAGCCCTGGCATAGCCCTATTTCCTGACGGCCTTATGCAGGCTCGGCAGGGTGGTCCAGGCTACTGTTGCACCCACCCACACCAGATTGTCTTTATGAGAAACAGTAGGGCCTTGAGCACCTGGGGGACCTGCTACTTTACTGGGTGACATGCCCAACCCCTGCTCTATGATCTCCCTCTACTCCTCTGATCTTCCTTCCTTCGTCTTTCGCTAATATATATTGCCAAGGCATATCGTCACCTAATTGAAGCCTTCGGAGCCATTCCATCGGTGCAACAACACTTCCATTACGGTATAGACTAATCGGCAGTCACACATCATTGCCACAATACTTACAACTTGAACGGCAAACGCATTCTCACCTGTCGGCAACCGCACCTCAACTTACACGTTGGCCGGCCCGATGCATACTACAACCGCTGATGCAGCGGCAAACTCTCGCGCAACGCTCATAAGGGCCATCACAATAATATTCCTCGTGGTAGCATGGTTGGCTGTATTGGCGCGTTCATATGTGCGTGCCGTCCTCATCCGCAACTATGGATGGGATGATGCAGTAATGCTGCTTGCAGTGGTATGTCACCATGTCATTGTCGAGAGCTCAGATGTACCTTACTGACGGCATGTGACGTGTAGCTCACATATACAATATACGCTGCTTTCAATTTGCTACTCGTCTCATGGGGCTTTGGCAACTCACATCTCACCACGCAGGACCCTCAATTTATATCGGATGCCGCATCGGTACGTTGTCACTCAGTCCGTACATATCGTCTCCTCGGTGCTTTCCAACGATACAAATTGTGACTAAGTTGTTACGATGACGATAAGGACAAGCAGCTAACAAATATCCCAGTACATTTTGGTCACCTTTTCGTTGTACGCAGCTACTATGGTCATACTCAAGATCTCTCTTGGCATCTTCTACCTTCGCATCGTCGTCTCGAGATGGCACAAGATAACTGTATATGCCACTGTCGGCATTGCAACTGTCTTTACATCCTACTACTTCTTCGCCATTCTCTTCTCTTGTGGCCTGCCTTCCCACTTCCTCGCCAACGCCTTACACGGGAAATGTACTGGAACGGTCCACAGTCGCTACGCGGTGAACATTACAGCCGGCGTCATCAACGCTGTCTCAGACTTCGTTCTTGCCGTCTTGCCCATAGCTCTCATCAACAAAGCATGCATACCCCTTCCGGCAAAGATCAGTGCCAGTCTGATTCTTCTTCTCGGCTGCGTCGGCAGCGCGGCAAGTGTCGTCCGCCTCTCGTACGTTCATGGCTTGAGCTACAACATACGCTTCTTCGAAGTTGGCGTCGACATCACCATCTGGTCTATCATCGAAGTCGGTCTTTGTATCACTGCTGCTTCGCTCGCCACCCTACGCCCACTATTCCACTGTTGCGTCGAAGGCACGCGGCGATCTGCGATCACACCCGGCCAGTCTTTCGTAGATCTACACAGCAAATCACGACACCGCCGCCGTTCATCCCTCAGTTTCCAGGACCGCAGCCCGGCTAGCCATACAGGCGAGGACTGGCCCCTCCGACAACCCAAAGCGACTTTCAACCCAACTGTCCGCGAACTGGACAACCTGCGCACGCCATCCCCTGGCTTTTCGGACGCAGGCATGACAAGAAAAGCAAACCTCCACCACGGCAAAGTCCAATGGCTTCAACCTGCCCCACCGCCCAAAGCGCCCAAAGTCCCACCGAAGCGCCCGGTCAGACCGGACGCGCCTTGGTCGGAAGAACACCCGGCTTTCAGGCAGAAGCCGGCCATGAGTGCTTCGAATTTCATCTACAATCCGACTCAGCTGGTACGGTCGCTAAGTAAGTCATCTTTTAAACGTGGCGCTGGACGTCCACGTACCGCGAACAACGACGCCAAGGTTGCTGGTCAGCCTAGGATGGAGGAGGTTGGTGTGGGTGCGTGGCGAGTTTGCGATGATAAGGTGGACCGTAAGGGATGAGGTGGAGGGACTGACAAGATCGTCCTGCGAGGCGGTATACATTTACGATACTCATGACTTTTGAAAAGTGTATTCAACGCGTAATCTCACCGAAAAAGCTACACAAACCATCCACCCTTGACGAGCCTCCCACATTCTCCACGCCACTAGCAAGAGGCAACTTCTCGGTACTCAATTCCAAAGCCCTGCCTCTAACGATCCTCTCAACCTGCCCCTCATATTCCACGCGCTGCTGGGCTGAGATCGGAAAAGGCCTGTTACGTCTAACAGTGAGTCCAATCCCCAGGACGCCGCCCTCCTCCACTTTAACATCGACGTCTTCCACGTCTTGTCGTTCCAGCAAACGAACCCAGTCGCCGATCATGTGGAAAGTTCCAAACAACGTTGTTCTGTCAAAGCCTTGGGCTGGGAAATCGAAAGGCGTAGCAGCCTCGATTCCAGGCCACGCATCTACGAACAGCTCCACGCGTTGAAGTCTGCTTAGAGCGAGGAAGCTGTTCCGCATTGGTTGACGCCATGTGAGCAGGCTCGCTGCATCCGCCGGCGTGGCTGATCTTCGTCGAGACATCGTCTCGCCTCTGTCTGCGACTCTGACGTCGAAGGCAATGGTTCTCAGGGCCTTGCGCTGAGCGGCTGTCATATGGTTCACAAACTTCTCCAGATCGTCGCTGAAGAGCTCTAGCTCGAAGACGTGGTTGTGCCACATTATCAGCGCGGCATCCTCGTTGATGGCTTTGCAGGTTAGGAGGAGACTCTGAGGCAGGCGTCGCTTGTGGCCTTTAGCGGGCTGTCTTCTTCCGCTGTCCTTCCATTGGCGGTGGCAGGGGAGGTGTCTTAGATGATCGGGATGGTCTTGAGATGTATCGCTCTGGGTTTGCAGCGATGATGCTATCTCTTCGAGGGTCTTTTTGCGGTAGGTGTGGTTGGCAGATCCCAGCTCGACCTTGCAATGGGCGAGCTGGACGTGGTAGTTCTTGTCATCGCCCTAGATTTTGACGTGGTGGCGCGCTGTGCCGAAGACGTATTCGAAGATTCGGAGTCTCAGATCTGGTGGCAGACTGAGGAGACGAGACTTCGCGTTCAATACTGAGATCGCCCTGTGGTTGTCAGTATGGTACTGTAGTGAGGAATTGCTCTCGTTGCCTACTTTTTGAAATTTGTGCCCAGCATCGTTTGCTTTCGCTGGCGGTCGTTGGTGGTGGCATGGAAAACATCCAGAACTGGAGAAGAGGCAACTTCGGGGAGTGACTCGCCACGTTTAATGTGACAGGTTCGCGACCCGCCATGGTACCCGAGACTGTTGGTGCTGGTGTTGCCTGCAGGCAGCTGCTGTAGCGCGAAATCGTGGACCAATCGACCGGACTGGTGCACGCAAGGGATGACCCGCATATCGTAGGCACAAGTTCACAACCAACCCTCAGTAAAAACATGTTTTGCGATCGATGGTAAATTCGTTTTGGATCGTTTATTGAAGATACGTTGTTCCCGTCAGCTTAAAGCTATACTACAGAAGTGTTCTCGTCAAGAACACAGACTAATCCATCAGTCTCACCCAAGTGAGAAGAATCCATGCGTTCGTATCTGTCTTGACTCTCCACCATAAGTTCCCGCCAAAACTCCGTGAGATCGATGAAAGAGGCAAGGGGTACAGATGCTCTGGGCAACGGACAAGCAAGAATGAGTACTGCAGCCAGGCTCGTGTTGAGCGGACGCAATGCCGTGAACTGGTATTTGACCAGCTTCCACATTGCTTCGCGCGATTGTGGAGTGCGACTGGCCATGAGGGGTTGGTTAACAGGTGCTGCAGGCCGACCATCTCGGATATAATGTGAAATGACACTCAACAATGTTCGAAAAGTGGATTGGCGCAGTAGTGCATGTGCAGCGTTCTGATCGCTTTGAACTGCCACTCCGATAGCTGTTTGATGAACCTCCTGGAATCGTCTGGGCGGTGCAAACAGATGACTTGGAAGACGTGGTTTTGCCACTTCAGTTTGGCTGCTTCTCCGTAGAATTGTCGACAAACAAGCAATAGCGTGATGTTGGTGGATCTCGGCTCACTGGTCTGCGTTTCGGGGTTGCAAGTGCCTTCGTCATGTGGTTTGAGACACTGCTGTAGGGGATCCACCGCGCCAGAAGCATCGCGGACGTGGCACTCCTGGAAGTGCACGCCGCTTTCTTTCTCGTTGCTCTGTACATGCCACCTCCGGAATCCGATCACCATCTCGAAGATCCTCACGCGAAGCTCTGGTGGGAGGCTCAGTATATCGGGTCTCGCATCTGCTGGTGTTTGATCACTAGGGATAAGTCAGCAACGCTGTTCGTTCCAGAAGAGTAGTGCCGAGAAAGTAGCTCACTCTAGAGACATGGTGACTTCCATCCTGGCTGTAGGCTCATGCAACGCACAGAAGTATCGTTGCCAGGTGCTGAGGGACAGGCAAGCTCCAGTCTTGAATCGAAGCAAGGTTGAGAGAACGCAGTTGGCGCCGCAGGATAAAACGCTCACCTGGCGCAACGAAGCCAGCCAAGCAGTGCCTAAGCACTAGACTATATTGTGTAACGATGTATGTCTAGGTGGCACGACTACAGTAAGAGATCTCGATCTCAAGCACTTACTGCAGCTGAGCAATAGTGATGAAAGAAAGCATTAAGCGGTCGAGGAATACCCACGATTCAGCAACCATATCATATACCCAACTTCTCTGTATTTCCTAGTTCAGTGGTAGACGATTTACGTGAGTAAAAGCTCTGTACAACTACAGGCCCTGTGGCACTGCCACTTCCCTCATGTGTCTCAACGGCAATGCAGTGCTTTTGCGCCATAAGTCTGAGTAATCCATATCAAGTGAAGGCATTCGCGCCAAGATAGGTATTACTGCCGGCGGGATCGTAGTGGTGATAATGCGAACATTGACCAAGTCTAAGTCAAGCGATCGCAATGGCATGAGCTGTAATGCTGTCTTTCCTCGTAGGTCAACTCGGCACATCTGGCGGAGTTCTCCGCGAAGGTTGATGTGCAGGTAGCGCAAGCCGGTGAGCTCGGCGATCATGTACAGGGGGTTCTCTTCGGCCGTAGGGTAGCAGTCGTCGGCGTTGTATTCGGGGAACTGCACGTGCAGTGTCCTGATTGCTTTGCGTTGCCGGTGGGTCAGCTTTGCGACAAAAGCCGTGAGCGTGTCGCGAGATTGCAAATTGACTTGGAAGATGTGGTCCTGCTCCTTGAGTTCCACAGAATCGACAGCATCCTTGTAGAATTGTCGGCAGGCCAGCAATAATGCAGTGTTCGTGAGCGGTGGGCCCTTGTTACCGGGGTCTTTTGCCTTCTCGCCGCATTGCTTTCCAAGGCATTGCTCCGTGACGTCTGCTGTGGCCTTAGATCCACGCGCGTAGCATTCTTGGAGGCACACTTCGCCGCTGCCTTGGCTCTTTATGACATGCCACCTCCGCGCCTCAACGGCCAGCTCGAAGATCTTCACGCGGAGCTCAGTCGGGAGGCGCAGGGTCGCAGATTTCGCATTTGCCATCGTTCGATCACTGGAAAGTCAGTGATGCTGTCAACATAATGGGGCGGTACTAATAGAGCAAGCCCACCTCAAGGATACAGTTGTGACCATCTTGTCTGCAGCTTGGGGTCAGTCGAAGTGCGTTCGGCAGATACAAAAGACCAAGGAGTCGGATCAAGGTCGATGCGAAGGTGCTTTGTAGGTCGTAAGTTGGTTGAGAGCTGTTCGGTTGAGACCTGCATGTAAGCGCTGGCGGATATTGTGCGACGGTCTACATTGGACGACACTTTTGCAGGGAATTAACCTACGATACCCGGCTTGTGCAAGACCTACCGCTTTATGCTCTAACATGTTAGCGACCCAGCAAAATGAGTGTACAACAGTTGATCACACAGCCAGTAAAACCACGCACCAGGATTCGTAACAACATGGCTTTTCGTGTTTATATCCTCGCTCGAACGCTGCAAATCGTGTCATAACCCCATGCCCATTGAATATGATCCACTCTCTACTTCTCTTCCTGCGTGACAGCCATATCCAGCACTTCAGCCACCGCGCGGCCCTTCGTCTGCGTGTTGATGAACTCGCCCAGCGTCTTGAAGGCTCCAGGCTCAACGAAACCGACACACTCCCACTCCTCTCCCATGACATCCTGTGTCTCCACCTGCTCCACGAAGGACAAGATCTTGTCCTTGATGATGCCCTTCTCTGGCTCTTCGCCCTCGCTCTTTCCAATAATCTTGTAGTTTTGCTTGAGTATGTTGGTCGGGCAGGTGATACGCAGACGCATGCGAGCACGAGCGACAGGAATAGGCTGGTGTGCGATCAACGCCTTCATCGCCTCCAGAGCCTGTGACTTGGCAGACTTGTTGGTGCTGACGCCTGTCCACTTGGGCTTGTACACCGGCTTCGCCTCGCCATCTGCGCCGTCGCCGTTGTTCTGCTTCGAAGGCGTGCTAGTGCCCGACTGGTTCTGGTCACGGCTCTGGCTCCTATCCTCGCCTGCAGGGGCTCCTTGACCCTTGCCAGCCTGTCTACCCGAGTTACCACCCTGCGACTGCAGCTGCTCCAGCGCTTTCTCCACCATACCAGTCGTGTACACCCTCTTCGTCTTCGGGTCCACCAACCTGCCCGCCACAATCTCCACGACCTCCCTGTGCACTCTCTCCAGCTCCTGCTGCCTCTCCTTCTCACCAACCTGCAATTCACCCTTCATCAAAATCTGCAAGACGATCTCATCTCTGCTGACACCTTTGCCGAAAGCCTTGGCGAGGTCGTCGTTAGGCGCGACCTCACCCTTGGACACGTTGAGGAAGACGTTGGGGATTTGCAGGACGTTGTCGAGGTCTGTTTCGTGGCCGGCGCGGTAGGACTGGACGGTGTTTTTGTAGCAGGCGATCTCGAAGCGCTTTTTGCCCTTTTTTAGGCGCACCATCGAGACGTTTGTGAGCTTGATTTGGTTGGAGGGCTGGTTGATTGGCATGGTTGCGGTTGCTGTTGTTTGTTTTGTGTGTACGTGTGTTGTGTTTTTCGTTGAATGTACTTTGATGTGCAAGTGGTAGGTTAACACATGTAAGGTAATTTAGTCAGAATGAGTGATGCAATTGGAAGTTTTAGAGTTTGACCCCATATTTCGCTGTCACATGGCAGATCTTCCTTGACCTTCACACCTTCGCACAGTGTTCGAGCAGAACAGACACAACCTAAAACGAACATCTCATATTGTCGCAACGATGAGCAAGTATACTAGACCGTCGATGACCTGGGCATCTGCTGGGATAGCTATGTTTGATCCACAACACCCGCTCTTACATAGATTTGGATCTGGATCTTCTTGAACTGGAACCAACGTGGGGCATAATCTGCAACCCAACGAGTGGGGGATCATAGCGTGCAGAAGTCTACGTGTAATTGACAGCAAGTAGGCACTGGCTGTACTGTAGCTATTACAGGATATCTTAATGTGATCATCACCTAGACCATAAAGGATCTCCGCAAGCTCCGATCCTATTGCTCTGCGTGGAAGGTAGACTTCACCCGATATACTAGGCATCACCATCCCGGGATGTGAACTTATGCACAGCCTTACATTTCACAATTGTTTCACTATCTGAACAACTTACTCGAGAGGATGAACCAAGACCACTGTGGCGAACCTAGGAGAGATATCCTAAGCTCAAGTGTTGGCGCATCAGCCAGCCATACATACTCCCAGAGATCTAGGCACAGCATGCCCTTGCTTCGCCTGAAACGGGTTTGGTGTAGTTGTCTCGGCTGGTCCTGAGCAAAGGGAACCTGTCGAAGGAGGACTCACAGCATGGACTGTCCACCATGCCGGGTTCAATGAGTCGATATGTCTCAGGATTGGCTGTCTGTCGTATTCCATCGGACTAATGGCAAGATGTTGATCTTCTTCTGCCTCGACTAGGAGGTGTTTACCTGGGTACCTGATAGCCGCAACGGCAATTCGCTTGACCTGGAATCTAGCTTCGACCAGATCGTCTCGAACGGCTGCTATCAATCGGCAACACGTGATAGTATGCATTTTACTGTGTACCTATGACTTTGTCAATACACTCAGAATGGTATCATCATAGGAAAGCAAGATGTCCGAGCGTGACCAAGACCGGGAAGCCTGATCCGATCACGAGACCAGAAGGCGGCTTAACTAGCGTGCGCGATAAGACGAAGCGCCTGCCTATCTCGCTGGCTGGGGAACGGCCCAAGCTCTCCAACCGCGTCACTGCCTCTCTCGACTCCAGGTACCTTAGTGAGCCTCTTCCCTCTTCCTGCTCCTCAACCCAAACACTCAACCCATCACACTCATCGGGTTATCTCTATCACCCATTCGACTTACAATTGTACGTATCTCGCCGTCGGAAGATCCTTCAATGGAAGCTGGTGGCAACGCCTCAAGCTCCATCTCCCCATCCTGCTGCCTGCCTGCGCCTTGAGCAGCTTACACTACATCAGCATTGCCATACAGATTGCTAACATCCTCATCAGATGAAGGTTGCAGCATCATCGCTCCTCATCGGAGCAGCGGCCGCCGCTGTTGCGCCGCAACAACAGCCGCTTCAGGCTCCCGAAGCCGTCAAGCAGGCTTTCGAGACCGCCACCGACAAGGGCTTCTGGTCCAAGTCATTGAAAAACCTCGAGCATGACCTCAAGCACCTCACCGACGACGCTCGCGCCGTCTGGGACGAGGTCGCCATGATGTTCCCGGAGGAGATGAGCAAGGCCTCATACTTCAGCCTGCCCAAGGCTCACGAGAGGAAGGCCGACTCTGAGTGGGACTTCAGGACATCTGGCAAGGCGATCCAGGATGTCTGGGTCACCAACAGCAAGGGCGAGCAAGAGCGCGAGATTGACGGCAACCTCGAGGCGTTCAACCTTCGTACCAAGAAGGTCGACCCGTCCGTCTTGGGCGTCGACAAGGTCAAGCAGTACAGTGGATACCTCGACAACGAGGAGGATGACAAGCATCTCTTCTACTGGTTCTTCGAATCTCGCAACGACCCCAAGAACGACCCTGTGGTTCTGTGGCTCAACGGTGGCCCTGGCTGCTCTTCCCTCACCGGTCTCTTCATGGAGCTCGGCCCGTCGTCCATTGACTCAAAGGGCGAGGTCAAGTTCAACCCCAGCTCGTGGAACGCCAATGCCAGCGTCATCTTCCTTGACCAGCCTGTGAACGTCGGCTACTCTTACTCCAGCAACACCGTCAGCAACACCGTCGCTGCTGGCAAGGACATCTATGCTCTCCTCACTCTCTTCTTCAAGCAATTCCCTGAGTACGCCAAGCAGGACTTCCACATCTCTGGCGAGAGCTACGCCGGCCACTACATCCCCGTCTTCGCCTCTGAGATTCTCTCCCACAAGAAGCGCAACATCAACCTGCAGTCCGTCCTGATCGGTAACGGTCTGACTGATGGTCTTACTCAGTACGAGTACTACCGCCCCATGGCTTGCGGTGATGGTGGCTGGCCGGCTGTCCTTGACGAGCAGCAGTGCCAGGCTATGGACAACTCCCTTCCTCGCTGCCAGCAGCTCATTCAGTCTTGCTACAACAGCGAGAGTGTCTGGTCTTGCGTTCCTGCTTCGATCTACTGTAACAACGCTATGATCGGTCCCTACCAGCGCACTGGCATGAACCCCTACGACATCCGCGCCAAGTGCTCCGGTAGCGACCTCTGCTACGACGAGCTCGAGTGGATCCAGAAGTACCTCAACCGTGCCGACGTCATGAAGGCTCTCGGCGCTGAGGTCAGCGACTACGCTTCCTGCAACATGGACATCAACCGCAACTTCCTGTTCCAGGGTGACTGGATGCAGCCCTTCCACCGCCTCGTTCCTGGCATCCTTGAGGAGATCCCCGTCCTGATCTACGCCGGTGACGCTGACTTCATCTGCAACTGGCTCGGCAACTTGGCTTGGACCAACGAGCTCGAGTGGCCCGGCCACAAGGACTACAAGAAGGCACCTCTCGAGGACCTCAAGCTCCTTTCGGACAGCAGCAAGATTGGCTCCATCAAGAGCTCCGGCAATCTGACCTTCATGCGTCTTCACGCTGCTGGCCACATGGTGCCCTACAACCAGCCTGAGGCTAGCTTGGACATGCTCAACAGGTGGATCGGTGGCGAGTGGTTCGAGAAATAGACTCGTCTCGCTCTGAAACATGGAAGGAAATCACACGCGAAGGTACACGTGTGGCAGATTGTTAACAGCTACGAATCTGTAGATTATCGCATAAGAATGTATCTCCATTGATAACGATTGATTCTCTCAGCGCAATGTCCATTGCGTTGCATGTGTTGACCACGCTTGCCGGCTGTGAACAGGGTTGCGTGCTGCCTGTTGCCCCTTCGATACGTGAAGACGAGCCATGGAGATTCCAACCCTTCATTCGATATTACAAGCCTGGGGAAGCATACTTCTCACTTTGTGGTTGCTCGAGTAGGCTGCCACACACTTCTTTCGATACCATGTGGTAGGTCCTGTCTCGTCAACATCCCTCGAATTTCGCTGAGCAGCCTGCAACGGCTTTGACATCTTTGATTTCGTGATGCGTGACAGAACCTCATGAGCGAACACCGCAGCCAAGTCTTTAAGACCATAGAGGAAAAGGCAGGACGTGTACATGTGCATGTAGATTGTCCACAATTGTGTTTCAACTCGCGGCTCTGGTTGATGACCCGAACCCTGCTCACCCACAGCGATCACTGGATCATATCACGAGAATCACGCCGACGAACGAGTTTGGTTGGGTCACTGCTCTGGGGACTTCAAAACAGATGTATTGAGGGTGCTGAATCGTTGACTGTTTTTGGTTACGGTGATGTGCTTTGACAGAAGTAAGACCATCGATCCTAGTGCGTGACAAGCAGAAGCTGCAGGGACTCGAAGAAACGATGTGGCCCAGACACTCATCATTACTTGTTATTCAGAAAGTGGTGGACTGTTTCGCGTCCCAACAATGGTCTCTTTGTGAGTGTGATTGCGAAAGGCTACCTAGTGGGAGCCAAGAAGCTGTTGTTTTGGAGGGTGGTTGGTGGAGATTTGAAGCAGGAGTCGTGGGAGAAAACGAGATGCATGATCTTCTTGCGATGAGGTGACTGTGGATATTATTACGGTTGTGGGATATTAGCAGACAGCTGCATCTGTTGCTAGATTGAACAATTGCTGCGGTGCCCGAAATGGATCGAATAAGAGGAGCTCTTGGTTCGTTGCAGGAGTTTACTGGATCTGGTCAACAAGTGCTTTGGCGGGTTGTGCTCATCTCACTCTACACAATACTGATGTGATTGATCATATACAGCATAAACTGAACCTGGAGCACATACGACCATAGGTCAGTGAAAACTGGGCATCCCGTCCGCTCTGCCATACATAAGCACTGAACCGGGCGACTAGTACTAGAGTGGGTGACCATCTGGGAATCCCGCCTGTTGTATGTTTTCTGTCTTTTTGCTATGATGGTCGGACTCGGAGGCCAATCGATCGTGACCAACGAACGAAGCGGTGGTCTGATGGCGAAAGAGAACGGAAGAGCGAAAGACAGGAGGTAGCCTCAACTCACAACGAATGCTACTGACGAGTCGAGCAAGTCCGTAGCGCCACCTAACTTATGGAGTCGATCAGCTGTGGCTTCTGAACAATGCTCGTAATATTCGTATAGCTCCTGGATAGGGCAACCTATTGCCTGATCAAGACCTTTGGTGTATTGCTTGTAGTGAAGCGAAGAGCGTTCCTCGCGTTCCAGCCACGACTACTCCACCGCCCAAGAAGGATCTCCAACACCCTGCCCGCTTCGCAATGCCTAAAGACAAGTCGTAAAGTAATGTAAAAGCATGATCCCAGCCGGACTCTCGATCCAAATGAAGTACACACCCCAGCGCGTCTCGGCGCACTAGCCCTAGCCAGACGATGCTCTGCCACACCCTGTCATCAGCTTTATGCTCGAAAACACCGCAACAGCCGCCACGTGCAAGCTTCATCGAAGCACAAAACCTGCCGCTGCAGCTAAGCGATACGGATGCAGCGTAACGGGCATGGCCAAGAGCCGCCAGGCGCCCTTGCAGCCGTCATCTGCTCCTGCAGTCCTGCCGTGCGCGGTGCAGGTACAAGTGAGTGTTCAGGGCAGCGCATGGCATGCCTCATGCAGGTCGGCGCGTATAGCACGCAGCAAGTATTGCCCGAGACGATGCTGTGCAACCACCAACGGAAGACTGCGGGATGTCGTGTACCTCCCCGCGTGGCGAGTTGGCAACCCTATTGCTCCATGCTGCAAGCGAAGGAAGAGGAACGACTAGGGCTGCATCGGCTAATTGACAGGCCGTCACGTGTGGCCAGACGACACCTTTGAATGGTGATGGCTTCATGGCTGTATAGGCGCGGGGTTGAAGCCCGGCCATCCGGATAATGTGGCGGTTGACTGTGATACATGCACGGAACGATGTCGAAGAATCGATGGGGCTGGATGCGGGCGTTCACGTGCAGAAGGGCGGCCACAATATAGATATATTATGATCAGCGGACTTGCGCAAGCCTCAGAGGTTCGCGTGTTGGGCAGCAAGCATGTTGACTGTTAAGTCCGTTGAAGAGCGCAAAAGAATCAGCCCACCAAGTCAGAGGCGACTTGCAGGTTGTGGTGTCCTTCGAAAGGAGATGAGAATCTGACAAAAACCTGCAGTGGTCACGATGAGATTCATGTGGTGATTAAAAATGTTGCAAGATGCACTGTATATTATCGAGGTTCCCAAACCTTTCCTAATGTATACACCGCTGGAATGAACTATTGTTTGATATAAAGTTTTGTGCAACGTGGGAACAAATCCCGAACCGAGTGCCGTGTCTTTCAGCCGCCTTCATTGTGGCCCTGTGGCCAGAAAGGCCAACCCTGCTGGCCTTCGGCGGAATGAGAGTTCAACAGATTCCAATCGAAATCCTGCTGATGCATGTTTGAACCAAGTCGTGGATCGTCAGTCATGGCTGTAGGGAAGCTGTCCCACATCATGTCATCCCAAAACACATTCATCCGAGCATCGCCGTTAGGGCTCAGGCCCCAGTAGTTGGATGGCATTGCCGGCCCGTCTCGGTTCAGTGGATGTTGAGACGGCGAGTACTGTACTGGTGCACTGTTCCCAGCTTCAGATGAGAAGGCATCATGAAGGCTTGTGTCCAGGGAAAAGTAGTGTCCAGGGCTGAGACCAAGTGGCGCAAGTGACGGCATTTGGTGCTGGGGGCGTATGAAGTGGCCTTGATATTCAGCCACATGTTGGCTCGCTTGGTAGAGGCGCTCGACCACATCTCTGCTTTTAGCAGCAGCCGTGGACCATGGGCGCATGCGATCAAAGTAGCCGATAGCAGTCTCGATCTGACCACGCCAATGATCTTCGTATTCGTCGTGGGCGATGGCGGATGAAACAGCACTGTCGCTGCCTGCAACACTCCTTCCAGTGGGGCTGAGAGGTCGACCTTGGTTCGATAGATCACCTGGCGCTGCGAGGCGAGCGAACAGCGACACAAGCGGCACCATGACTGCCTGAAACATGAGCCAAACGCCCGTCCAGCCTGCTATGGGACTCTCGGCGCAATTTGCATTGATATCCGCGATGGTTTGACTGGCCATCGCACGACAACGCGTGACAGCCATCTTTTCTTCTTGGCTAAGTGCAGTGTTCGATGTACGTCGAAGTGTCGTAGCCAGGAGATAAGGTCGATGCATCAACATCCGCAGGTTTTGGTAACGCCAGTGCATAATCGCGCGAGGCGTTTTGAGGAAGTCCGGACAGCTGATATCGCGTTCGGGCGGCTGCGAGAAGTCAAAGTGGTTTCGGTGGCTACTAGTAGTTGATGGTGGCGTACGCATCCCCGTGCGACCTGATTGAGGAAGCGATACGCTTCGTGGGCGGGTTTTGATCACTTGTGCAGATCGCAGCATTGGTGGCAAATCTTCGTGCCACTTGACCAGCTCGGCATCGAAAGCCAACAGCTTCTCAAAGCTAGGCAGAGTATGTTCGGCGAGGTGATCTTGGATCTGTGTGGCGAGTTTGCAGAATGCAATGTTGTGGATGATTGGTAGTAGTTTCAAAGAAGCAAGGTACTGAGCATTGTTGAGCTGTTGAGGTATTTGTGGGCTTTGGGTCGTAACACCAGCGCCCCATCGGCCGAGTGAGGGTCTTCCTGTAGTGGTGCTTGCCCATGTATCCAGGATGAATAGACCCCACCAGGTCCTCCGCCGGACGTCGATTGGCACGTCGGAGCTGTCCTTCTCACGGGTTGGACCAGGCGTTCGGGCCTGACTCTCACTGTATTCTCGGTGTAGACCCAGTGCTGTGGCCATCCTGAGGGTTGCACCCATGAGGCAGCTGGCTTCGTTAGGTCTGTTCAACCAATGTAGGTAGTAACCACTCAAGAGTCCAAGTGCCTGTAGTGTGAGTAGGCTACCGCTCCCAAAGGTCTCGAGGTCGAGGTGAGCTCTGGCACGCTTGAAGTAAGCGACGTGGTCTTCGCTATCGCTCGTGCTGGAAGCCAGGGACCCGATCGCCAGCACGATGTTGAGGAGCGCTAACCATGGTGAGTCTTTCCGTTCGCCATAGAGCCATGTGTGCCAGAATTGGTCTTCATCGATCATTGGCATGAGTACATGGACGTGAGCAAAGTAAGCCTCAATGAGTTTATGGCCAATGTCAGGTGGGGGCGTGTACTCCGGGTCTGCATCGCTTGCTTGTTGCGGTGGTGGTGTATTAGCTCTGCTCGGGAAGGCGGTCTCGTTGTAACTCTGTGCGACGAACGGTCGAGCGACAGGTGCAATCTTGAAGATGACTTTGAGAGCAGCATTGACCGAAGACACCCCGACGTAGGATGATTGTCGGTCAAGTACTAACGACAGGCCATGTACGTCGTCCGAGATGCCTTGCACATTCGCTTTGTGGTACTTTTCCTCATCCAGATCGGGGAACTCGTTCTGAGACTCCTCGAGCGCTTCGAGGCTCTCGGCACGGATGGCCTTGGACTGATCGAATGTAGCACTACTTGGTGGGTGCATATGGTCGCCATCACTGGAAGGTGGTGTTGCTGGTACGGGAAGGCTCACAGCAAGACTGATCAACTCTTCGCGAGGCAAGTGAATGACGCTTTCAATGTATTTCCCAGGATACAGGCGAGAGAAAACAGCTCGGTACTGATCCACCTGCGCTTGGAGCTTGTCGACAAGCCTGCAATCGCGTGTTAGGGCTACAGATTCGCGCAGACTGGTAGAGATAAGACATACTTTCTTGACGGGACCACGCGTTGAGTGGGCTTTGAATAAGCACAAGCCTCAGGGTGTTGGTACCATTGGCATTGGCCACAAGGTTTGAGCCCATCGCATCTTATCTTCCTTCTGCGGCATTCGACACAAGCATTGCTGGTAGAGATCCTTCGAGGGCCGCCGGGGCGACCACTTTTGCCGATAACCACATCATCCGGGCCGAGCGTCGGCGTTGCAGCTTGGAATGTGTGGTACATTTGGCTTGCTTGTGAGTTGTCAGAGCGAAACATGTGTTGGTTACCGCCGTGCAGGCAATCCTTTGTACGATTTCATGTCAGGGCCCAGGCCACTAGTTGCTTGCATTTATCCTGGAGATCAGACGAAGTGTCGAAGATCTTAAGTACGGCTGACCTCCAAGCGCCGTGGAGAGTTCGCCGGACATGACGCTGCGTGAGAGTCGACAATTCTCCCAGTACCAAGCCACTAAACGCGATCTGAACGGTTCCTGCAACCAGGCACATGCTCGCACAAGTCATGGGTTCCTAGACTTTGTTAGTATGGGCCAATCGCACAATAGCCAGAAACGCAGGGCCGCCTCTGCCGCAGTAATTTCCAACTCCCCCAGACCCCGCATGCTCCCCCAATTTCCTGACCCAGTCTCCAGCCTCACTCGACTTGATGTCAAGCTTGTCCGTGAATGTGCAGGGATACGCAACCGCTCGCCTGCACGTCTTCGAAGACTTGCCGGTACCGTGAGGTGTCAGATTTGCGCCTTGTGCACCCCACCATTCCCCATGAAAAGCGGTATGGCCCGCAAGCGAAGCAGTCTCCAGGTATTCGACTTGCAGTAATGCCAATATAGTGCGCTGTCAGAGTTGCCCTGGACTGCCTTGTTAATAGATTTTGCGCGCCTAGCTCGTGTGCTATCAGCCTGTACACCATGAGAGGGGTGTCACCAACTGCGACTGGTCATCGCAAATTGTTTTCTGAAGCTCTTCAAAGCGTTACTTGGCGGAAGAACGGGACGGCAATCCGTGCCCTGACGTCGTTACATATACCAGCAATGGAAAGTAGCACACTACGTTGGCCACTCGCTTTAGGTTCAGCACTCATTGAGCATGACGCAACTGGCTTTGGGGCTGTTTCGAGTCCATAGAATTGTTGTTACCAAGAAACAGAGTGCAACATTTTTTGATGAGGCTCTTGTGCTGCGTGGTGTTCCATGGACGGAGACGGGTCGTGGCTATTGGTGGGGCCACACCGGGCACAACCTCCGACGAGAGATATTATCGAAGGGACCAGACCCTACCCATGCATCGAAGACTGGCCTCGAGGGAAATGCCATCTTCAGACCACATGACATCCGCATGGTCCTTGCTCTACGCCACGTGCCGAGGTCAACCGTAGCGCTGGACATCCTCGTTCCAGCCAATCAGCATATTCGGACAGGTCTGCAGTATTGGGCTCAATCAATGTGAAATCACGCCACGCACGTCGCCTAATTGGCCTTCGATGATGTACGCGCCACTGGAGATGAGGCTCGCAAGGCGATGATTAAGCACTCTCAGGTCTCGGGGCGAAGGATTAGCACAAAGTATTCGACGCCACAGCGGACTAGGCGTATAGACTCCGCATGGTACGTGATGTGGGGAACATAGAACGGCCACACACGTTGCATCCATCGGTGTTATGCCCGTGATACCTTTATGAAGGACCCACCTGTGGAGTAAGTCGTCAACGGTACAAAACCTGCCTGCCTTGAGTGAGGACCTGTAAATTAGCATATTCAAATGAACTGGATATTATCCCACGCCAAGAGCCAACCTTGTCGATATCGATATCGACCAGAGTTTTAGAGCCTCCTAGACTCGCTGTAGGTCAAGTAGAGCGGCTCGCGCAGGGCCGTCGCCTTGGTAGCGTATGATTTCCCTAAAAGGCTAGTGGTCGGTACATCATGAAATGCAGTGCAGTGCTTCCCAGGGCCTGCGTACTCCGCACCGAAAGCGTCCAGTTCACCATGTGAGAACCCAAATGCCACACCAAGATCCAGTGACCATATTCATGCAACATCTACCGATAGATGCGCGGTTTCCAAAGGGTTGGAGAATAGGTCCTCGTATATGTCGTATCCTGCGAATGTAAGCGCAAATTAGTCGTAATATCAACCTTCAGAAGCTGGAAGGAACCGCGGGCCGTGTGTCGCCAGAACCTACCGTAGTTGACCCTCCGTGGCAGGTCGCGTAACATGCTAGTATGCTAGCATGCATGCGGGGGAGGCTTGGATCGATATGAAGATCGAGGCGTTCGGGATCCACATGCACACAACTAGGACAGGCAGTGTTGTTGCCGTATGACTGCAGTGCGCCCATCGGCATACATCTTTTCGACCATTTGAGCCGCTTACACAGACGTCATGGCGTCGAGGAGGCGTCTGTTCGAGTCTTCAAAGCAAAAGACAATGATCATCGAGACTCATCATGAGACGCCTTGTAATGTCCCAAACGAGCAGATGATTGCCACTTCCTCCAAAGTTGACACAAGGTACCTTTGACATCGTCTACATCTCCGTATGTCTCTCAAGACTTGATCGCCAAAGTAGGCAGTGGACGCAAAGTGCGGTTACGTCGTGTTCGCTTCGATGCTAGCAGTCGTGGTTCTGGTCTATGACCAAACTAGCCCATTAGCAGTGCAAGTCGAACCTATTAGTCGAGTCAAGGTATGTACAGGAGACCGCACGTGTTGAACCTTGAGCTGAAAGTCCATCGGCGGCTGTGAACGCCTCGTTCTACAGTAAGGAGGTTACGGCGGAGCGGAAATGTTTGACCTGGGCCTCGTTGCAGTCGCTCTGTCGGACCGCGATACCTTGACGTATTGGATCGCTGGGCCCAGCTGTATGCCTGAAGGTCCTTGTAGGGCAGATTGTGATGGGCTGCCGGAATAGCCCTAGGGTTGTTTCCACTCTTTGAGTTGACATTCACGGCCATCAATGTCTTTTTCTTGCACGAATCGAATATTTAAAACGGTGGCACAAAAGCCGGGTACTTGGGCGAAGCACGTTCACGGCCTCTGAGGCGTTATTCGCTTGATGCGAATGTTAAATGCGCACGTTGTTCTCGCGCAGGCTGGTGGCACAGCAACGCCTCCTGTTGCAGATAGGCGGTACGACCTGTCAAAGCAGCAGTACACTTAGGCCCATGGAGTCGGTGTCGTTGGCCCTCGTACACTGTCTGCCGGGATGTGTTGTTCCGGTCGGTGGCCAAGCTCTTGATAGTTGTGTATTGTGACACTGCAGCACTGGGACAGTAAGTTTGTGTGGTGTTCAAGACGGGCGCGGATAATTCTTCCAGCAGTCGGAGTCCGTGTTCACGTCGGTAAAAGTCCTCGAGAGGGCACACCGCGCTCTGGTGGATAATGATCTGCTCAAGGGTGAAGTCGGCCCGGCACAAAACTCGGGAGCGGGACCCGAGCCAAGCCCGCCCGAACTCACCTGTTGCTTCGACTTAACATCAACGGACATATAACACCTTCCTCGTTGAGACGACTAATTGCAACCTAGCATCACACCACCTCGAACTATTTGAATCTGGATGGAAGCGGCGGCATCTCTGTAATTCAAATTGCATAGTAATGACGCACTCTAGAGAATTTACCCAAGACCAGATCAAGTTACTCGGACAACTCCAGAGATTATGCTTCCACGTATCATTTCACCCGACCTGCCCTCCAAACGATCATACTTCTCCGTTGTTAAATATTCAATCTGTGAATCTCGAACAATGCTTCCTCCTCCAGAAACCCAGAAACAATATCTGCCTTTGCTATCTGTAATACAACAAAATTGTACTCGGTGGTGGCATCGCGGTGATCTACCAAGGTGCTGTTGGCTCACCATCTACTTACTCAGCCTCTGGCTGCGTATATTTGTCGCGAACGCTAAAATTTCGAAAGGCTAGCCAACTGTTGCTCGTGCTGATATACAGTCGTCTCCTAGACGGAGCTCGTTTTCCAGGATCAGAGCGCGGATAAATTCAAGAGCGTCTCGTCACCACCATTGGAGCGCACTTTGGGTTGGATATCATGGGGTCCAGCTCTAAACTGAGTTCACATCGCGCCAGGAAGCTTTCAATCCAGATCCAAGAAGCTGCGCTTAGCATCAATCAGTTCCCGCCTTCTCCTCTCCCTCTTCTCGCTGGCCAAAATAGCCGCAGCTTCTTCCTCTTCAAGCTCCTGTTCATTCTGCAGGACCTCCGACCAGGCTCTCTTGCGTTCTTGGTCACTGAGCCCTACACCGATAGGGCGTGAGCTACTGCCCCGATAGCGAGGCGGCGTTGCGTATCCAGGTCCGACCATCTCACCCTCGGGACTGCTGGCGCCTTCACCGTTATCTTCACCGTCGCTGTCATCGTTGTTGTCGTCGTCGTCGCGATTCGGAGTTCTGCCGTTGATGACGTTGTGGCTCTGACTCCCCTGGATGCCAAGAGCAAATCCTTTGCGGACATCGTCTGCAGAGAATAGCGGGAATGTAGTGTGCTCGATCGCGTTATTGTTGCTGTCTTGGCCGTCTTCCTCGTCATCGGTTAGAAGAGAGTATATCACAGGCGGTGCGGAGGGCGTTGGTGTAGGGCCCGGCGGAGGCGTGGGGCTGAGGATACTAAGAGCCTGGCCTGGGGTAGGTGACATAGTTGGTCGGGCGCTGAGGTTGAAGTGTTGCTCAGTAGTGTCGGAACTCATGTGACGGGTCTTCTCAGGCGGCTCTTCATCATCATCATCGTCGTCGGTGTGCATGATGGACAGCAGGAGAGGTCCTGGGGTAAGAACTTTTGAAGGAGATCTAGCTGAAGAATTGATGGTCGCTGTAGCGACGGCTGGCACGGTGGATCGATCCAGACCGTTCATTCTGGCCTTCTCCTGAACCTTAGGACGGTGGATCATTGTTGTATCTCCTGTTTTGGTCGAGCTGCCGACTGCATTCTCATCAATGATCCCCAGCGCAAGCAATGCTTCTGTAACGAGGTCAGCTTAGTATGGTAAGAAACTAATGTTCGATTAATCTCACCTCGAGAACGGTAACGTAGCGTGAATATGATGGGCTTATATCCTTCGCCCGTGGCGCGCACCCACTGGCGTCGGTACCCACCCGGCGCCTTAGGTTCCAAGTTGGATGGACGCAAAGGTACATGTCTGTGTCTCGTTAGCTCATGTTCCCTCGAGGGGCCCCTGTTGTGATACACACTTCAGCACGTGCGATACATGATGCTTGTGAACAACTTTATTATGCGTCGTCTCCGTGTCGATGTGTTCCGGAGGATCGAAAGACCTCTCTCCGGGGCCTTCTTCTTTTTTCTGGTTGGAATAGTGACCGCGCCTCAACTTGACAACAATGCGCCCTTGGCGGTCGGATTCTTCGGCGATCGAGTGGTCATCCATATCTATATCATCATCTTTTTCGAATGTCAGTCAGCACGGCTCAGTTCCCGATGGGAATGCACGAACCTGATTTCAGCTCTCCAAATGTGAGTCCACAGTCCATGTATCTGCCATCGATAAATTGCCGTCTCTTGCTGAGGCCGGTCTCCCGATGCGATCGATCAGACGAAGACGCAGATTGGCTTTTGTCCTTCGAAAGGGTGTGGGAGCTGGACTTCCCTTGATCCAGTGAATAAGTTACACGGACCTTCGGACTGCCCATGAACTTGAAGCCCCGTAGTAGCTTTACCACGATTCGAAATCTTTCGTCGGTAGTGGCTTCTATGTATTTCTCGTTGGGGTCGCCAGTGTATTTCGGAGTACCAGGCGGGGCGGTAAACTCTTTGTAGCGAACGCCATCGCTGTATCGCTCAAGGTAGACCTCAACTTTGTCAGCCATAGCTGCAGATGAGCAATCTGCTAACTGGACAATAGATGCAGTAGGTACAGTATCTCAAAGATCTCTGGTTTGGTTTTAAGTCGGAACGAAAAAATGGAGGAAAGCAAGGGAAGATATGGCAAGATATGGCAAGCGCCAGCAAATTGCGCACGAGCATGACTGCGCCAGCATGTGAGCACATATGTGAGCTAAACCCTCCACATTTAGTGAAGGTGTAGGTGGGCTGAGTCTCTCGCTGAGTCGTTGTTGCCTGGTTTTTGCACTGTGCCGCACACTTGCATAGCGACAAACGCCAGATGAAACGCGTCGCGTCGTTCGCGTTGCCTCCGCACCAATCACAATCAAAAGCGCAGGACAGGAGGCCGCCCATAATTGCTATTTATACTGGAGGTCGATGGCGGTGAACGTCATGCGGGATGATATGAGACCTGATTCTTCAAGACCTGGAGGGCGATAGAAGCCACGATTGGAACATAATCTTGCCAAAAAAGCTGGGCGGTGTCGCTTTCCCACTGTGCCCACGGATTGTTGCATGAGGAGGGCTTGTCTTTGCTCGTTTCAGCAAAGCACGAACATGCGATGTCTGCTGATCGATGCTCATATGCGCGCCAATACCTTCTCACGAGGATTGGAGTCTCAGCCATTGAGACCAAAACCACATCCGAAAGTACTAACGCGACGAGAGCGTGATCTGTAATCTCCTTTTGCTTCAGAGACAACCTGCATATCGTCCGCAACGAGAGCGGTTAATCTCCTGGGCAGTCCCTTTTCAAGCACCGGTGAATCTTGACTGATTGGAAATGGATACATCTGCTCCAAAGTGACGCCCCGGGGCGGCAAAGATGAGCTCACTGTGAAAACGTGGCGCTGGCGCTGTTCCAGACCGACTGCGAAGAAGAGGTCAGTCAACTTCTGCAAACGGGTTCCCCAGCGACAGCTTGAACAGACCGATCGACACACAAACCTACAAGTCACCAAGCAAGACGAAATAGCCATATGTTCAATACAAATTTTTCCGAAGTTCAATCATCTCATGATCTCCTTCCTTGTAAATCCAGATTTGTGAGACCACCATCTCAATGGTTCTCCGGTAATTTCCACGCTCCCATGCCATCCTTGAAAATTTCTTCTCCCCAGGGCTCACACTCAAAGTCAAACCTCACCCATCCATCCATAGTCATGACCTTCACACGACTGTCCCTTCCACCACCTTTCCAGATTTCCATAGGCCAGAACTCGCGTGTCGTCGAAGCATTTTCACCACCCACCGCCACAGGGGTGATGGGTGAGTACATGGAAGCGTCAAACAGCGTGCGAGCGTGCTGTTGATACCAAGGATGTGCAGCTTCCGCGCCGCCGTTCCCGCGCTTTGTGGGTCGGATAATGGCGGGTGTGATGCCAGTGTAGAGGTTTGTGATTAGTGGGGTTTGTTTCCAAGGGTCCCATCGGGGAAGAGCGGGCTCTACGCTGAACGTCCAGAAAGGAGGTAGGGTGTTGGAGATGTCTTGGGGGATTGACTTCAGGGCGTCTGTGAGGCCGACTTTGTGCTCTTTGCGAGCATCTTGCAGCGAGTTCGGCTCGGAGAATTTGACGGGACCAAAGTCGTCGTGTGAGAAAGCTGCATTGGCGCTAACTTCGCTGAAATAGTCGAGACCGATGCTAAACTCCCAAGTTGCGTTCGGGTTGTTCGTGATGGACTCGCGGATTTTGGCGAGATGCTCTTTCGTGAATCCCTTGTTTTGCTTCAAGCCAGCTTTGCGGCGGAGGACTTCGCGGTACGACTGCTGCCTTCCGAAGACGCGTTGAAGCGATACCTTTTTCTCGGCTTCGTCTTTGCCGGAAGCTAGTGCGACAGCAGTTCTGAAAACTTTGCGTAGGCCTCCGACGGTACCAACCATGCTACCAGAATCCATGTACCGTGGACGGAAACGGTCGAAGCGGTTGTCGTCCTCGCCGCCTTCAACGTCCGTGTCATCTCCATATAGCTTCGCAGGGAGGGTCGAAGCTGGTGCACCATAGCATGCTGCATCATTGGCGCTCAGACCATAGCACTCTTTCTGCGCACCAAACAGCACGTCCTGCCTGATACCATTCCGAGCAGCAGCCTTGCCCCAGTTCTTTTTGATGCGTTCGTTGGCTCGTTTGTTGACATTGAAGAATCGCTCAACGAGTGTTGATGCACGAAGCTGCATGATGCTCTCGCCATCCAGAACAACCATGATGTCGTCATCGTGAGATGTGTCCAGTTTTCCGATGTACTCGTTGACTCCCTCGGCCATGGAAGGGACACTTTGGCGATTCGGGATTTTCAGGTACTCGGGCAAGTCCTTTGACCAGTTGACAATGATTGGAGTGGGATACCCCAAGATAGCAGCCGAAAGCATAGTTTTGCAAAAGCTGGCCGATGGTAAATCCGAGACAATTAGTAGATGCATATTAGACGGCCTTGTCGCCACCCCGCCTTGGATGGCCGGAGGCTCTTCATATGAAATAAGAGGCTAGTAAGCATCAGCAAACACTCTTTCCCACCGGATCAAGACAAGACAGTAAACTCACTGCAAGAATATACAGCATCAACAACCCAAACGCCACCGCAAAACTGATAATCACCCATTGCTGACTCTTCCACAACCCCTTCCACCCAGTCATTCCCTCGCCAGTACTGGCTCTCTCATGCTGCGGCAAGAAGCTCCTCGCCTCTTCCTTCGCCAGCTCCGAGCCCGCCCGTGAGCGCCTGCGCATCGGCATCGTGATAGATTCCAGCACTCCCATGCGAGTAATAAGATGTCCGGCTCGAAAACCAGAGACAATGCAAATAAACGGAAATCAGAGCAAAAGAAGGCGGGTCGAAATCACTCCATGCAAAGTAAGCTCAGTGTTGGTTAGCCTGCAGCCTTGCGCCGAGAAGCCTGGCACGTGAAGATGTGGTTGGCTTTTTGGCCCCGTAAAGGTACACGACACGAAGCACCCAAGGCACGGTTTCGGACGAATCGCTAAAGCACCCGGTACGTGTCCAGAAGACTGGTGCAAGGGCCAAGACGGCGAGTGGCGGGAATGATGTTCTTGGAAGAGACCGGATGTGTCCAGCAGGAAGGGAGCGGGCAAAGCGGGCGCAAAAGACAGAATGAGATGATAGGGTCAAGAAGAACGAATGCCGGCAGCCTTACCGTAGACGCGTCCCTCGAAATGATAAAAAGGATCAATTAGAGGTAGTTCAGGGCTGAAACGGATGCATTTCGGTAGCTCTGCTGCTCCTCCTCCCTCTCCCGCGAGTCCCTGCCCCAGAAGCGATGGGGTGAAGTCTTGCCCAGGTTCGCCAAGTCGGAATCCGGCTTAGTGCCCGTTGACTTTGTAACAACGATTGATTTGGTGTGGCTTGTGGAGAAGGAACGTCATGTGGCTTGATCTGCATAAAATTACATGTGAGTGTGGTGATTTTGGCTATACGGCAGCTTGAAGAGTAGGCTGAAGATGAATTGGAAGCTGTGATACTAAGGTCTAGAATTGCTACAATTTATGTTTTGTCAAAGTTCTCACAATGGCATCACAGCGACAGGATCATATCAGATGGAGAAGAAGAGTATGAATGGTGGATATGTGCAACAACGCTACAAATAGATACAACAAAATCCGAACAGCTCAATACCATCCTAAGCTAAATCTCAGCAGGCGGCTTTTTGTCCTGTAAATTCTCCTGCGCCGGCTTCTGGCCAGGGTGGTATAGCTCAAAGTCATCACCACCATACATCTCCGGCTCGTGCGCTTTGCACAGCGTGTTCCAGCCAAACCAACCACCCTGATCCGACCAAGCGCCGCTCTTACCAGCATTGGAGACCTCCCCAGCCTGTTCGGGCTCGGCGTTGTACCACGTCATGCCTTCGATCTTCTCGTCCGAGATCTTGTTAGTGTTGAGCTTCGCGCTCTCTTTGCGGAGGGTTTCTGCTTTGGCTTGGAACCATAGCTTCGACCACCAGACTTCGCGGAAACGTTTCTCGCCGGTGAAATGGATGATGACCGGGTTCAGTCGTGAGACGGTGTTACGTAGAAGTTCAACATCGCTCCATCGTGTGGTAGTGGCAGCATGTCTGTCGTCTTCGTTCTCGCTGTCTTTCAATGAAGCGAAAGGCTTCTCCGAATTGACAATGTCGCTGGCAAGACGCGTGTCATAAACGCTAGAGTTCGTGACAGTGTACGGTAGCATATCACGCCTCTCATTCGGAGGCACCCACGAATCTCTTCCTCGCGACCACGTCAAGAACTGTTTCCAGAAGGCCAGCGTCTGGAACATCTCTGACTTGTAGTCGATGCCAATGAAGTATTCCGTTCTGTTCAGGCCAGACAAGTCTGGTTCTGCTCTTGTTCCGTTGTCCGTCTTCTCCTCGACTGTAACACCGTACGTCTCTTTCTTGCGTTCATTCAGCAGCTCTGGCTTCCGCGAAAGTCGTGCAAATTCTTGCCTGCCAAAGATCTCGGCGAAGTAGTATTGATCAGAGTTGGTGACATAGTTTGTTTGAATGTCGTGTAGCGTCGCGCGGAACACGTCGATCAGTTCCTGAGTAGTTCCCATGATCGTGCCAGAATTCAGCCAGCGTGGGTGTGTGAGTTCTTCGTGCTCGCTCGACGTCTGAGGTCCAAATGCGTATGGGTCCAGATTTCCAGGATCAACAGCCCAGCATGCCGGACGACTGTAGTCGATAGGCCAGCACAGCTTGTCGGGTCCGAAAATGACGGACTGCTTCATGTTGTGTTCTCTAACAATCTCTTCTCCATACTGATCGATCAATCTCTTGTATGCCTGTCTGTTGCTCTCGTAGAATCTCTTGATCAAGACATCCGGTCGTAGTTGGAACCAGACATCGTACCCGTCAATGATCAGCACCAGATCCTCAGTGTCCGGGTTTGCGCTCTCCTGGTGTTCCAGATATTTCAACAAACCCTCGACCTTTGCCAAATGCTGAACATAAGGGTCTGCATCCTCGGCCGCGCCATAGTTAATCAGCACAGGCGTCGGGTAGCCCAAGATCTGTGTCGAAAGCAACAGCTTGCACAGATCGCGACCGCTGCTTGTAGCCGGGATCAGCAAGTGGAAGCGGCCCTTCTCATGCTTAGGTCCAGGTGGAGGCTCGTAATTGGGCGTATGGCTCTCAGTAGGCGGCGCAGGTACTTTCGAGTCGGCGGCGTATGGAATCGGGTTCGACAGGGTGCCTCCGGACTTCCACGACAGGAATATAGCGGCAATGCTGAAGAATGCAACAGCAGCGTAGATGGTTCGTGCGAGCTTAGACGTGAGCGCACGCTTCACGCTGACATCGGGCCCGATGAGGCTATCCAGCCATTCCGGTCGGCGGGGATACGAACTCATCGAGGACGAGAGAGGACCTTAGGGAAGAGGAGAGGCGGCGGGGAGCAGGGCGTGTTGCATTCGCATGACCTCGGAGGTGGTCACTGCGATAATCTGAGAGTAGAGCTGCGCTCTGGGTGTGCATAACATGGAAGTATCACAAGGCCCATGCTCAGGATGGTCTTGGGGGGGACATTTCATTGATCCCTCGGGTTGGCGCCGAGAAATATCCACTTGCGAGCCACCGGAGGACGCCTTCAGGGCAACACGGCGTCAGGGCTCATGCGGGTGACGAGCTCGAGCCGTATGTTGACCCGAATCTCGTAAGGCTGTGTGGCTTGCAGGAAGCTGTATATATTTATGCACTTGTTTAGCTCCTTCATCCTTTGTGCAAGCTGTGCCCAACAGTATCTAGCTCCTGCACATATTCATAGACAACCGTATAATCGTCCCTATATTGACTCCAGCCTCCCTTGACCACATTCTAACATTCCACAACACCGCACTCCCCCAAATAACCCGCAATCCATCTCGTTTCACCTTGACAAGTGGTTAATCACGCAATCCTTTACTACTCAAGGGGCACAGCTTGGCCAGCGGCTCGAGTCCTGCAGGCGTCGTAATCCATCATGCCGTTCCATCCAGTCTTCGATAGCTACGTGGAACGACTTGTCGAGCAGGTATACACGCATGTCAGCCAAGACATGCTACTGGCCAACCAGCACTCAGATGAAAGTCTGCAGCTTACACAAAGCTGCAAGGCTGACACAGCTTGGGATGTAGCTTCTCGGCATGTGAGATAGCTTGAAAGCTATTGAGCATGCATAAACCTCGCTTGTGACTATTATATCATAGGTTGATAGAAATGCTACTTTAGGAAATTGCCAATGGTCGGTCGTGATACTCGTATTTGGCTGATGACTTCGAGCGCTTTTGGATCCAAATTTGATAAGCCCAGTCCCGTGTTCGCATGCTTGCGAGCGTTTGACATGTATAAGGTAGTTACCGTGAGTCGGACAATGTGCATTCGAGGTGAGCTCGACTAGTAAATCAGTATCGCGGTACAACCTCACGAAGAGTGTTCACACATGGAGCCATATCATCTCAACATACAAACACGATGCCCCATTCTTGTCTGCAAAGATCTTTGTACAGTGGCAGATAGATACTAGCATGCGTAAGATACAAGGCTTTCCCCACCCCAAAAAGGTCTTTACTACAGCCAACGCAAGGAAAAAAGACTCGGACCACGCTGCGTCTTCGCTCTATTTTGGCGAAAGCCGCGCTTGCTCTACCGGATATTCGACTACATTTCTTTCGTTCCCGACTCTCTCGCGGTGTAGTACATTTACTTGCCCTCAGGCTTGCTCTGGACCATGCCGGGGCCGACATAGCCCTCGGATGAGATACCAGTGATGGGCTCGACGTTGAGACCCTGTGGTGAAAAGTGTTGTCAGTATCACAATTCTCGATATCATTGTTGCGCATGTACGCGTTTCGAACGCGTGGATCACGGTGGATCTCATGGGTTTTACATACCTTGAGGTACTCGTTGGAAGCCTCCTGGTACTCCTTGGTCATGGTTGCAGGCTGGCCACGGGCGAAGAAGCGGGCGGCGCCGAAGATAACACCAGTAGCACCAAGAGCGGCCATGACGTACATGAAGATCTTGACGTTCTCTCCGGGAGGTGCCTCAGCACGGGGACCGTGAGGGCCAAAGGCGATCCAGTAGGCTGGAGGATGGAGTCAGTATCAAGACCGTTGTAGCGATATGTCATGCCGAAGTCGGGATCGCGTAGAAAGCGCGCGCTCGAGGTTCCATAGCTGTAGCAAGCAGCATTGGTCCACCCAAATGCAATGCGCGCATTCCACCGTCTTCCCTCTTTCAGCTTGCAAGCAGTGCAGACGTACCAGCCTTCTTCTCCTGCAGAGTGAGCTCGTTCCAGTCGGCGCTCATGCGATCCCTCAGAGCCATCCAGAGCTCGGCCTGCTCCTGAGGGGGCATGGCCTCCCATCTCTTCTCAATGTTCGCAAGGGTCGGGTTGGAAATAGCGTGAGCCTGGCGGGTCTGCTGGAACTGCGAGGCGACCGCGCGGGTGGAAACCCGGGAGGCCGTAGGGAGCGCCGAGCGAATGAGGGCGGGTGTGCGGAACATTGTGACGGTGTGTGAGTCCAATGGGTAGTTCTGGGGTGATTAGAGACCGGTCTGAGGCCCTTCAATGGTTTGCAAGCTAAAGAGAAGGCGTAGTCGGAGGTGGTATAGCTGCTGGATGCTTGATGCTGGCGTTCGGAAGTTCTTCGAATCAGAGAGGTCAGCAGCTGTGCCAAGGAGATAGATGCCTGACGGCCTGACTTTCACTTTTCTAGGTAGGCGATGGCCGATGAGAGCAACATCAACAACCTGAGTACAACATCTATTGCATACATCTCGACAGCCGAATTGGTGAGAGTAACTCTTTCAACGCGATCACCGGTAGCTAAGGCTGCTTGTCCTGCCGATTCGAGATTGTCAATCGTGAGACGCCAACGTCCTGCTCCTGCTATATCGAGTCCTGCAGCCCAGCTCGTGGTCTAGCTTCAAAGTCCTCACTGCTTGCCTCGACGCCGAGAGGCCAGTACGATGTTTGAATCTAGACCGTGAGCCCTGTTCTAGAAATGCAGCACAGTCTCCTCATCACACTGTGTCTCGCGGGCAGTCGTAGGATTACGAAACTAACAAGAGCCTGATCTATGTTCTCTATGATGATTGACAGGCTCTCGCTACTTTTCATCACGCGGCATCGCCCGGTGTCTGTTACATGTACCGTTCAGCTCGCTCGCTTCGCCATGTTACACAACACCAGACCCCTGCCATCTGATGAGCTGTCGCTTTTCCGCATCTGCCACACCGCACACTGTCCAGGCCCCTGATGGCTCCAAGATCACCGATTAAAGATAGTGTGATGCAGATGATATCTTGATGGTAAGGGTACGCACACACTCATCTAACTTGTCTGCCAACGCATGTTGCAATGGCACTCTCGAGGGCACGTGTTGAGGGGGCACGTTCTGCTGCCCGCTATCACGGCAACAATCCCTGCAGGTGATGCCTCCGCATACCTGCAGGCGAGTAAACGCCTCTTGCGTGAAGAATCGCGCCCCGTCGACGGACTGTTAGGTGGGCATTTCTCTTTCTTGCTTACACACCATCTCCTCTACACGTACTCGGACTGTTCACCGGATCTGCTTGCTTACCAGGAGGTGCGAGCGGAGATGGAAGGCCCCCAAGCGGACCATGAGCAGACAGAGCGTCTACTGTTCTTGAGCAGCCAAGCCGATGACAAGTTCAGTGTCACGATCAATGAGTTCTATGCCAGTGTACGCCAACAATGTCAGAACACGGCAGCACTTCCCGTCTTCGCCAACGGAAGTCTGAGCCACTCACAAAGCAATCGGCTAGCCGTGGCAAGTCAGGAGGCCACTAAAAATTTACAGGACCGCATGCGTGCTCTGTATTCATCCTTCGAAGAACAGAAGGACGCGAAAGCCAAAGCTTTGTCCGCACTGGCTTCGGAACATGGATTTTTCAAATTGAACAACGCCCTCTTACTCAGCGAGAGCCACGAATTGATCGCCCAAGATAACGAATTGCAGAAACTGCATCGGACCACTCATTCTGAATGCGAGGGCCTAAAGAAGCAAGTGGCGGGTCTGGACTTGGAACGCGCAAATCTCTTGGACCGCGCAACTACAGCTGAAAAGCAACAGAATGTACTGCAAGTCGAAATTGACCACAAGACCAGGCAGTACAATCAAAGCCAAACTTCGGTCCTCGGTCTTGAGGGACAAGTACGACAGCTCGACCGCTCTTTGTTGGTCGACCGCGCCAAGCTTGAAGATGAAAAGCGACGCAGTGCAGAATTGCAGACTTCCGTTGAGTATCTGCAGTCGAAAGTCGAAACTCTTGAGCAAGCATTGTCCCAGAGCAATGACTGCCTCAAAGTCCATGTTGCACACGTTGACACACAGCAAACCAAGAACGATGCTCTGAGGAGACAGGTGCAGGACCTGGAAAGCTCCATAGAGTCAGCTCGCAGGGAGCTTAATGACAGCAAGCAAGAAACCAAAGAACATCAAGATGCTGCCATGGGACTAGACTTGAAGATGAGGGAACTTGAGCAGTCATTCCAGTCAACAAAAGACCGCCTTGAGAATGAGAAGAGTCTAAGCAATGCTGGCCAAGCCTCCATCACCACCTTAACAATGAAACTACATCAGCTCGAAGACTCACTCAACACCGCGCGCCAAAAAGGTATAGATGGAAATGACCGACACGACGCCCTGCAGCAAAATCTTGAGCGATCACTCGACCTGAGCAACAACAGTCTGGAAACCTACATGGATCGTTGCAAGTCTCAGCAAGCATCGATCGACAGTCTCAGCGACAAGGCGCAACGTCTTGAGAGTTCGCTTGAGGTGGCTCAGAAGGCGCTCGAAGACGAGAGACAACAACACGCCATCCGACAAGCCACCGTTGGAGAGCTGGAAACGACCGCAAAACAGCTTGAGGCATCACTCGTCTTTGCCAGCGATAGCCTCATAGACGAGAAGGGTCGGTGCAGCATGTACCAGGCATCGATCGTTAGTCTGACAGCAAAGGTGCGCAACCTCGAGCAATCACTCCATCTGGCCCACATGAATCTTGAAAAGCAGAAGCGGAATGTCCGGGTTTCTATCGTCAGCGCAGAATCGAATGTACAGAAGCTCCAGAAGACACTCGATCTTACGCGCAAGGACCTCGAAGACAAGACAATGCGATGTATGGCTCAAGAAGCCTCCATGTTTGAATTGAACGAACAGACAAAAGACCTTAAAGAGACAGTTCGAGTGGCTCGGGGCGATGCCGAAGAAATCAAACAACGCTACAATGCTCAACAAGCCTCCGTTATCCGTTCGGATGAGCTTAGACAAGAGCTCGAAAAATCTTTACAAGCCAGCCGTGACGATCTGGAGGCGGAAGCGCAACTCTACAGCAGCCAGCAGCCGTACATTGATAGTCTCAAAGACACCGAAAGAGGACTTCAGCGGTCGCTTTTAGAGAGTCAGACAGAAACTCAGGCTGAGAAGGATCGTTGCGCCACACAGCAGAGCTCGATCGCCCAAATGGAAAGGGATTTGCAGGAGCTAAAGGTCGAACTCGTGTCGACCCGTGGCAAACTTGAATGTGCCGAGCAGCTCGGTAGCGCACGAGATGATGGTGTAACCGATTCTGGCTTGAATATACACCAGCTAGAGGACAGTAATGACTGCGACACCGCTGCAATGGATCTTGTGCAGGGGCAGTCGACGCCTGACGAGAGCCGCAGAAGCGAGCCCATGCTTAGCCCAACTGTATCGGGAGCCGCACTGGCGTCAGGAGAAGATAATCAGTTTGAGGCTGTCACCCGTCTGCAATCAGAGCTTGCGGCAACGACAGAATCACTTCAGCTTTACCAGGATGTGGTCAGAGCAATTACAGATCATTCTCTTGAGCACCATATGCAGTTACCATGCACAACCCTCACGCAAAATTTTTCCAAGCTTCGAGGGGATTTGGAGAGAGCAACAGACGTCGTTCGCAATTGCCCAGCTTTGCTAAAGGCTCAAATTGAGACAAGATACAACTTTCTGGTTTTGAAAACGATTTTGCAGCAGTTATTGTCTGACAAAAATCACCGAGCAAACCGCACATTCGCCAACGCATCGGGCAGTGACGCTATCGAAGTCACAAGCCGGTTCATCGGCGCCAGATACCCCCAGTCGGGTACCACGGAAATGCAAAATCGAGGTGGTATGCCATCTCCTATACTCTACGAGGAATCTTGTGGAGAATCAGATTGCGAGAGTGACTCAAGCAAAGACAAATATATTCACCAGTACACGAAATGCCAGGGACGCTATGTGGTAAAATTCCGTAACAGGGTATGCCTCAACGCAACGCAAACAGAACGACTTCGCACTTTCGTGCGGAGTTCGGCGGAGGACGCACATTGGAATGCTAGATGTCCGTTATGGCTAAAGTCAATATCTCGAGTGGATTATCCGGGTGAAACTGAGGATAAGACCTTGGCAGGACTGAGCTTGATCGAACAGATCGTTGACTCAATGCTAAAACCGCCACATCCTCAACGCCGAGATGGGCCGATGCGTAAGAGCTGTCCGCCTGACCCGTTGCGCGGCCTCAAGGTCATAAAACAGCGTGTCGCACTGTATTGGTACGAGTGCTACGCGACAGAAAGCGCGAGGCATGCATCTCCTGCCGATGAAACTGCTCCCCACGCAATTTCTGTCCGCAAAAGGCACAACAGTGAGGAACTGGATCATGAGTCACAACGTCACTCGAAACGCCATGCAGGACTATCAGTCGCCGATGCCATAGAAATCAGCAATTCGAGTGACACCAGTTCAAGCGAGTCGAATTTCAAAGCAGATAGAGACCAACGGTCCAGGGGCTTCACAACCGCCAATGCCATTGATGTCGACAACGCAAGTGACACCAATCCAGACCAGTCAGATTACAAGTTGGAGCCTGACCAATGGTCTATAATCGACGAGCGTAACGCTGTCTCAATGGCTATGTGGACTCTGAAGATGCACAGGCAAAGAAAGTTGAAGTTTCTCGAGTATATCCAACGCTCACCTTGGGCGCGACACACATGTGAAGGTGATCAACAATTCGTCAAATCACTCACAACAGCCCTGAACGTCAACGTCATATCCCGTCTTGCCACGCTCTCATCATCGTATCCAGTCCAGCAAGTATTGCTTCAGATCAATTTGAGGCAGCTTGACCAGATGCTGGCCTATCTGAACGGATCCTATATCATACCACTCGCACGCACTGGTTTCAAGATCACCGAAGTTCACATCAAGAGTTTCTCAAAGCTTTGCTTCAACAAAGCCAGGTTGAACCAATTACTCGACTATCCGCTGAACAGAGCCAGGTTTGATCGCTACAATGACGATATGACACTTGGTTTTCGCTCTAGCGGCCGCTTCAAGCTTGTTCGGCGTGGTGACCCACCAACTGCAGCACTAACACTAAGGGAGCGTTTCGACACAGAGACGATCGCGGCAATGCGAGTGAGCGATGTGACAGGCTTGGATGGTACTGAAGATTTCGAAAAGGAGGCGACAGATCAGAATCGTGACAGGCACAGCGGCGGTGCTGCCGAAGCTCAAATAAGTCGATCAGAACATGCCTCCAAGGACGTTCATGACAACGTCGCGAACAATGAGCATCTGCGCAACACTGCAGCGATCTCAAAGGTGCAACAAACCGTGAGGTCTCGAAGAAAGAATAAGTCTTCGCAAGGCACAGCAGGAGCAAATGGCCGACCGAAGCGAACACCAAAACCATCACGCCGTGCTTCCGAGGCGGCATCAGCTAAGCGAGGGTAGGCTTGCGGACGAGGGAGTGTACGATGGAAGTAGCGCACATTGTTCAAGAGGCCTACATGATGATACCTAGGAATTGAGTACAAAGCGTGACTGCTTGATGCATCTCGGTAGCAGTAACTACTTACATGTTAATCTCGATATGAATTTTGAAGGGCAAGATCTTGGACTATATCTTTAAATACACACATAATTCAACACTGTAGTTTTGCCTCACAAGAACGTGTTTCGAAATACAGGGGATCAATTGATCGAACCAAGCACTGCCGCCTACCTTGTTAGAGAAAGTCGACGCCTTTGCACGTAGGAGTCGTGAATCAGCATGAACAGCACTTGTCGGCTCAATATCATGAATTCTTTTTAATCACACTTGCGTAGAGTCAAGTGACTGACATGTATTTACAGCTAGCCATCCCATGCCTTGCGATTCGGATCTTGCCTTGCATAAGCACGTGACTTCGGACAAGTCGGATGCTGCCATCTCCGAGCCCTGACTCGAGATTCCTTCTCGCTACGCATTGACACAATGGTGAACAAAGGGATTTGACGTATCAAACATTAGGCAACAGCGAATGTATATGCATCCGGACAGTCCGGTGTAGATGATTGTCTTGAGTGCAGTAAAAGGCCTCGCGTAAGCAGAATGCCCGACAATGATCGATCAGAGTTCGTCCTTGGTGACAGACGGCGTTTTGCGAGTAAGGCAAACCCTCCCATGTACACCTGATAGATATCACTAACACGTTGAAGGCCCCAACGAACGTCGATGTATCGCGAGGCAGGATGTCGGCCATCAAAGAAGAATTATCATTGGCGCCATCTATGCCTCCAATGCGTACAATGAGATGCTGAGTATCAAACACGGCAAACAGCCATTTTTCCCAGTGTTGAAGTCATGCATCGACGAGCACCCTATCATGAGCACTGTGATTCTCAATGGAGACACTGAGTCGCCAGTCATGGCGACGCCGAAGACCTTGAATCTTGATGCCCATCTTGAGATCCGAAAAGCCGACAACGACGTCCCCGAAGACAAATGCATCGAGAAACTGATGGTCCAAATCGGTGATGAGGAGTGTACGTCTTCACACATCACGCCGCCTTGGAGAGTCACACTGGTGCCACTGAGATCTGGAGGCTCATCTGGACAGTCAAGACTGTTGGTCCTCTACTCGAATTACCATTCACACGGCGACGGCAGGTCTGGTCTTGCCTTCCATACCTCTTTCCATGCAGGACTCGTGAAGCACTTTGGGCAAGCCAACAAAGATTACAGATCTATCGATTCCGTATGCGAAGCTCCGACAAAGCCATTGCTGCCTCCAATCGAAGAAGGAGGGGAAATGACACTTTCATGGTCATTCCTTCTATCACCTCTGCTCGGAACCTACCTACCAACATCAATCGCTTCATTCCTCGGCATCCGCACCAGCTGGCTGACCCACGAAGCAAATATCTGGCGCGGCAAGCAGACCACATTCGATCCGGAAAACCACACTTCAGGCCTTGTTCTCCTCACCATTGAAGCCGCCACAATGAGCAAAGTCCTCGAGCAATGCAGAGCAAAGAGCACGACATTCACCGGCCTCTTGCACCATCTCATCTCCCGCTCATTGGTCGCACCCGATGGTGGCGCTGTCACAGAGAACGCATTCAACACCGGCATAGCGATAGATATGCGCCATCTGTTCGGAGGCCGCTACTCTCGCGCAAGCATGATGAACTGCGTCTCAGGCTACAGCGAACTAGTAGTCCTCGACCGCTCCCTAGAAACTGCCGACTGGGCGATCGACCCATCTTCGAACTTCTGGGAAGCAGCTCGCAAGACATCGGTCGGCCTGAAGACCGCTTCCAGCACTCTGCACGACCAGCCTATCGGCCTTCTGCAATACCTCAAAGACTTCCGCGGTTGGACTACAGGGCAGATCGGCAAAGAGCGCGAAATGTCATACGAGACCAGCAACCTAGGAGCTTTCGATCCGGCGTCGCAGAAAGACAGCGGTGTATCTGCTATCACGGTCGAGAAAGCCCTCTTCTCGCAGCCAGGCGCAGCAGCAGGGTCGTTGTTGAACTTCAACCCCGTGTCTGTCAAAGGAGGTCCTCTTGCTATGACCATCACGTGGCAACTTGGAGTCTTGGACCTTGCAGACGGAGACGACGAGACCGTGTTTGTGAAAAAGGTCTCATCGAAGCTGGATTCGTTGATCCGTGAGACTGCAGCTGGCTCATCGTGATCCCGAACTCGGTCATGAATATTACCTCGTTCCTTCCGACATCCCTCTGCCCTATCGAGACTCGATCTTATATATTGTAATACACATTTTCGAAGGCATTCACATGAGATTCTCAGTTTGACAGAAAGTGGGAGTCACACAGCAGCCTCCTCGGCTTTTGGTCACACCTTTTGATTTTGGTGAAGAAGTACTGGGGTATATACTTGCATACATTTACAGGCCACCGTCACCTCGCCTTCGCAACAGAGCATGCATTGTGTCAGAATAGCGGTGCTTCACGGGCGACGTGAAGCTTGCATCACACCACAACACAGCCAGAGCCCATTCGCCCCGCCCATCAATAAGAATATCCAGACAGCCAAGCCTCCGTATGGAAAGACGAATTTTTTTAGTTAGCTTCGAAAGCGAAGCCCGTAATCAGAACGCCTGCCGCTATGCAAATGGCATGAAAGATTGTTGCACTTTCCCTCCCAGCTCGTTCCCGTGAAAAATATCCTGACTTCGTGATAAAGATTCTCGACTTTACGGGAGGTTTCAAGTAGTCATGCTGACGTCCTTGCCCGTGAAGTCTCTCATTACGCCAACAACGTCGTCAAGGCGCTTGACCTGCGTGAGCAGCTTTTCTTGAGTCTCGCGCCAGAGTGCGATTTGTTGCTTTTCGACACCGCTGAGTGGCGTGCCGTCTTCTTCCAGCATGCCGGTCTTGCCGATGATGAAGTTCTTCGCGGCGTCCGGGTTCATGGCGCGCAGACGTTCGCGCTTGTCGAGGATTTGCTGGAACTTCTCTTGTTCAACGTCCATGCGCTGCATGCAGCGTGCGATACCCTGGTAAGCCTGCGAAAGAACAAGTTGCGCGACCTTCTTCTCATCGAAAAACCAGAGGTACAAGGAACGCGTGGGCTGGCGGTATTGATCTTTGGGCACTTCTTGCGCTTCGAGGAATCCTGCCGCCTGCATTTGAGCAAGGATGCCACGGATCTCTTTGACGTGTTTTAGACACTTTTGTGCGACGCCCTTCTCTTCGAGTCGACCTTCTTTGCGCAACATGCGGGCGACACGGACGGCGGTTGGTCCAAAACGTCGGTCAATTGTGGTGTCGATCTCGGCGTTCAAGAGAATCCTGCTCAGGACAGGGAAGTTCACCCGCCATTCTGATTGACCAGCGGCACCAGGTCGTCGACAAAATTCCTTGTCGTGTTCTTCCAGTAGTTTCAAATGCTGTTCGACCAGATCCAGACGCCTGTTCTTGTTTCGCATGCTGGAGTAGCCATTCGTGCCTTCCTCGTCCGATTCAACCTCTTTCTTAATTCCGAGCTCACTGAAATCCTCGTCGTATTCGATTACGCCCTTCTTTTTCGCTTTCGAGCCACCGTTCGGCATGTCTGACTTTGCGCCGTTGATGCCTGCGGCAAGGTTCAGATAAGGGTCGACAAGCTCTGCAACTTCCATCACTGAAGCGACAGGTTGAGCCTCCTCTTCCTCGTCGTCATCCTCGTAGTGCACGAGATCCTCTCGTACTGAGCGAACCTTGGGCTCCAGGGCTAGGAGCAGAGCGCGGTAGACGCCAGCAGTGATGTGGCCTAGGTAATGCCTTGCGTGTTGCACCAGATGCTCGCTGCGCATTGCAACAACACACTTCGCCAGGTTGATTCCAATGGACATGGTACTCTACAACACGCGCATTAGTAAGAAGCACCTCAATCCGTGGAACATGAACATCATACCGGAAGCTTGGGTCCAGAAAAATCGGTCTCCGCGTGGGTGCTGTGACCATTTGCGAAGCCTCCATTGAGCTTTTGTCGCTTGTTTGAGTCCATTCCAGGCCTGGCGATGCTGCCGTTGCTGTCAATGTCACGTCGTTCCGAGTACTCAGACTCTTCTCGCCATTTCCGTTTCATGCCATCCACCGATCGCTGGAACTCTGCCTGTTTCTTGGGTCCTGAAATCTTGCCGTCCGGATAATTTTCTTGCATGACAATAGCTCCGAGCTCATCCTCAATATCGACATTCGGTTTAAACATTCGTTCTTGCAGCTTCATCAAGAATCCAGCTCGCAGCAGTTTCCGTAGAATGTGGTGTAGTTCACCCAGACTTCCGATTTTTCGAGGATCGTGTTCTGAGTTATGCACTCCGTTTGTTGTTCCATTTCCGTTCTGCGCAGGAGTGTCGACCTTCGCAGCTCCGTTCTCGTCGAACTCGAACACACCAGCCAGGTCTCCAACTGTGCAATGTCCGATTTGCATCACCATTCCCATGACGCCTGCAGCTTTTACGCCATGTCGCCTCTCCACAAGTAGGATCGACCTTCCAGTGCGGAGTAATCCGTATGCGCTATGCCAATCGACTGAGTAGTAGGTATCGCCGCGATCATCGGTATGGTGGAGGACTAAACGATGTTGTATGAGTTGTGCAAGACTGGTTTTGACTCGAGATAGTTGGGTTTTTCGCAGACTGATCGCGCGTAGTACGTCCAGTGTAGAGCGGCCATTTTTGGCAAGAGTTTCGAAGATTTGCTATGTGAGTGTTAGATCTCGAGTCTGCTGGCGCAACCTGCGAGTCTGGTGCAATTTACCCTGGACGTCTCTCCATAGTGGTAGCTGATCACCTGGTTGCAGACCTCGATGAGTTGCTGTAATGACTAATTAGCGGCGCATTCCAGTGTGCAAAGGCGCATAGCGGAAAGCGTTACCGAAGCCATGGCTGGTTTGGGAAGCTGCGGAAGGCGGCGTGAGTGAGGTGATTGTGGTGAGGCCGAGTTCGCAGTGGGATTGTGAACTCTAGAGACCTCTCACGTCGTCTAGAGTTGAGTCAGGGCTACCGGTGGTATCTGCGCATCAGCTCTGGTGTGTGTGGGAGAGCGCATGCGACATGGTGTAACTTGAACTGCAGCGCTGCAAATCGACTTCGCCCGCCGCCCGCAGCTTTGCCATATTCAAAAGATTCACCCAGCCAGAGTCAAATCAGGGCTGGTGACGGCCGAGCTTGGGGTTTAGCTTCAAAGTCTGTATTGTCAGCGGTGCTGCAGGACGAACAATACGAAGCTTGAATCCAGACTTCTGGGTGAGGTAACCAGCCGCCGTTGATTGGCCACCCACGACGGGCACAGCCGATCGATCTCGCTGAACACTCTCGCCAGCCAGCTTCTATACAGCAGGCAAAGCTCGACGACACTCGCCCATTGCACCCTCACACCTCGCCATTGAGAGCCCGCCGTCACCATGCTCTCGCGTACCGCCCTCCGCACCACACAGCGCGCCGCCCGCAGCGCCTGGCAGCAACAGAACCGCGGCCTCGCCGCCCCGGCCTCCGGCTCCTTTACCTACGAGTCCGGTGATGCGCAGGGCATCAAGTTCGCCAGCAGAGACATCCCTGGCCCCGTCGCCAGCGTGGCCATTGTCGCAAAGGCCGGTACCAGGTACCAGCCGTTCCCTGGCCTCACCGAGGCTCTGGAGCACTACGCATTCAAGGTAGGAGATATTCGGGACAAGATGGAATGGCGCAAGCGGGATTGAGCGCTGATGGCTATGATGTACAGAACACCGAGAGGAGGTCTACTTTGAGGATACAGCGCGAGTCTGAGCTCTTGGGCTCTGCTCTCGAGTCCTACCACTCCCGCGAGAACTTGGTTGTTGGAGCCAAGTTCCTCCGCGATGACCTGCCTTACTTTGTCGAGCTCCTCGCTGAGGTCGCCCAGCAGACCAAGTACACACGTGTGTATACCCATTGACTCTCGACAACGCGATCTTGAAGCTAACACTTTCCAGCCCACGTTCTCCACGAGGAGATCTACCCTCTGATGCAGCTGCACCAGAAGGCACTTCTTGCCGACACCACCCGCATGGCCCAGAACTCCGCCTACGCTCTCGCCTTCCACCGTGGCCTCGGCGAGTCGCTCAACATGGCTTCCTCCGTCCCTATCAACAAGTACGTCGACGCCGACTCCGTCGCTGAGTTCGCCGCCTCCGTCTACGCCAAGCCCTCATTCGCCATTGTCGGTAACGGTGTTGCACACAACGAGCTCAACAAGTGGGTTAACGAGTTCTTCACCGATATCCCCAGCCAGCCCGCTTCCAAGCTCGAGTCCCAGGCCAGCAAGTACTACGGTGGCGAGGAGCGCATCTCCCATGGCTCCGGCAACTCTCTCGTCATTGCCTTCCCTGGCTCAAGCAGCCCTACTGGCTCTTCCTACAAGCCCGAGGCTGCCGTCCTCGCTGCCATTCTTGGTGGCCCCTCTAGCATCAAGTGGTCCGCTGGCTCCAGCAAGCTCCTCCAGGCCACTCAGAGCGCTCCCAACCTCAAGATCCAGACCAAGAGCGACATCTTCTCCGACGCTGGTCTCCTCAGCGTCACCCTCTCTGGCTCCGCCGACGACGTTGCCTCCAACGCCAAGTCCGTCGTTGACACCCTCAAGGCGATCGCCAGCGGTGTCAGCAGCGAGGACCTCGCCAAGGCCAAGGCTCTTGCCAAGTTCAAGGAGCTCGAGTACGGCCAGTCTACCCAGGCTGCCATTGAGCTTACTGGTGCTGGTCTTGTCCAGGGTGGCAAGGCCTACCAGATCGACGAGGTCGGCAAGGCTGTCGACACCGTTACCGCCGAGAAGGTGCAGCAGCTCGCCAAGGAGGCGCTTGAGAACAGGGCGTCCGTGAGCGCCGTTGGTGACCTTTACGTCCTGCCGTACGCGGAGGAGATCGGTCTTAGGGTGTAAATAATCTGAAGTGTCAGTTTCATAGAGGAGGGTTTCCGTTTGTCTTGTGCAAAAAGGTAGAAGATGTACCATTAGCGTGTACTTTTGGTGAGAAGACGTCAAGAGTGATGCTGTGATTTATTTTGTATATACTCAAGTGAACCTGTACTATGATCATTGAAGATTGTCATGTGAAATAGTGCAGCAAGCAAGTCAACCAGCAATGAAGTTGCGATTTTTGGCCGAGCGTCCAGTTCCGACTAGTCCCGATTTGAATCTCCGCCCAGCGGCATCCCATCGAAGGAGCGAGCAAGAGACCCGACCACCGTCCATTGAACGCCGCAAACTCACCTCAAACCAACCCAACAAACCCTCACATCAACACACCGCCGTCATGTCTGCTGCCTGGAAATCCGCCGGTCTCACGTACGTCTCGCCAAACCCGCTCGCGCCCCCGATGCGCTGCGCGCAGAGAAGAACCCCCGGAGAGGACCTGGAGCTAATGCTTTACGCAGCTACAACCGCTACCTGACCGTCGCCTCGCGCGTCGTGCGTCGCTCCCTCAAGGATGACAAGAGGCTTATTGCTGAGAGGCGCGGCGAGTCCGAGCTGAGGTTCGCCAAGTGGGAGGTGCGTACACCCAGGAGATACACGATGAACACGGGAGGAGATCAGGCTGGATGATGGGCGATGGGCGGAACACAAGGACACGTACTAACTGCTGCGACAGAACGGCAAGCAGGGCGAGGCCAAGGACCTCAACAAGGCCAACGAGGCCGCCTTCAGCCAGGCTACTCAGAGCGCCCAGTAGAGAGATGAAGGACGGAAGGCTGCGAGCATGAAGGGGGAACGCAGGACTGCCGCTGAAGCAAGCGGCAGTGAGGCCATGCGCAAGCGCGCAGATGCGCTGCGCTGAGGGCAGGCATTTGAAGTGTTGTAACCATCATGTATATAAGTAAACGGAGGCTGCTCTACGACCGGAGCTAGTGCCAAGTCTTCTTTCTCTCAGTACTTCGGGCTTTCATGCCCATCTCACTTCCACTATATATATCGCCGAAACGCTGTTTGTTTAAGTGAAGCACTTGCCAGAAATGCAGCAAGATGGCTTGTCGCTAGGTAAATTACCCACGCATGCATAAACATGTTTGTCGTCTAGTTGCAAATGACTCTGACCCTGTGACGCCCGCAGACACGGCGCGACTCGCCATCAGCTCCGAAACAGATGACGATGCGAGCATCAAGATAGCTGCCGCACGGCTGGCACAAGAAGCCAGACAGCTCGCTTCTTATGGGAAGAGGGGTGTTACCGATATCACAGAGCAGTTTACTGCGGCTTCTAAGGGTTTGTGTCATCCTTATACCTCTTTCTCAACGTCAAACGCTAACAACATGACCAGAGCTGCAGCCGGGAGATCTGGTTGTAGATGATTTCTTCACACTTTTCGAGGCCGTGGGTGCGCTGGAGGTATGTGCCACGTTCGAACAATGTCGTAATGTAAACTCCCAAGCTCACTATTTTCCAGATCATGGACCCCAAAATGGACTCCGGCGTAGTACTACCTGGGGAATCAGTAGAGCCTACCTTCGACCCCACTGCACCACTCACGGCCCCACAGACTCTTTGGATTCTGGATCAACTCTCATGTCTCGAGATTGCCTGGCTAGAAGGCTACCCACTATCACAAACGGTCTTTACAAGCTTACACCTGGACCGTCTGCTTTCTCATGACAATAGGTACCCTTACAACCTCGTGTACGGAGGACAGGCGGATCTTTCCACGAATGAGGCATGTTTGACTCACGTTGTCGTCAAAGCATACTGTGTAGCTTTGGCGAAGTGTTGTGCACAAGTCCTCGTCACAGTGCAGAGTCAGAATTTCTACGACGAGGAAGACTTCGTCACCCATCTCTTTGGCCAAGAACTACTGCCACGCATGGGCGAAGAAGATGCGAAGGCCATGCTTGACGACGCTATCCGCTGGGTGGTGAACTCCAACCTTGCCCAAGACATCAAGCATGCACTTGAGGTTCGCCTGCAGGGCCGCAAGCTCTACATGCTCTCAGCATTTGGCGAGGAGAACCTGTGGGCAGCACTCACCGGATTCACCGAAGACAACATGACAGAACAAAGCCATGCTCTGGCTGAAGCAGTTCCGGAAGCATTCACGGACAAAGTGCAGCGCCATCTGGCGACGAGCACACCCCCTAGGCCCATGCTTGAGCTTACTTGGGCCGATTCACAGCGTAAATGGGTGAAGTTGTTCTCGGACATCGACGAAGCAGATCGCCTGACAGATTCTTGGGCTCGACAAAGTCCAGCGTGCCTTCAAAAAGCAGTCTGGTCTTTTGCGTCACGGACTCCTGGTACATACGCACGATCTATCTTCCAGGATCTGCTATTTGCTGGTGGCACAGTACGTGATGACGTTCCACACTTTGATCTGATTCTACTCGACATCCGTGACCTTGTCCTAGCTGGAGATGTGCTTGTAGACGCCGACAGCTTCCAAGTGGAAGTACCCTCTGATCCAAGACACAAATGCTCCCGGATCATCGAAACATTCATGGACAAGGCATACGACGAGTATCTCAACCTGTACCGCATGATCTGCCAAAACAGATGTCGCATACGAAGAACCTTCACTCAAGCCATTCCACTGCTCCACGAGCTCGAAACAACGATTGCGACAGAAGCAGACCGCGACATCGACACTGCCATGCCTCAAAAGAGGCTTGACACCACCTTTGGCAAGCAAGTCCAGCTCGGCCCTCTCGCTTCATGGTCACGCTGGTATAAGCTCAAGATCATGACAGAGACCGTCAGCCTAGGCTTTGAGACAGACATCTATCTCGACTACGAAATGGGCGGCATGTACTCGTACCTAGCACAGCTCAACGCCGAGAAGCGCAAGCTGCTCCAGCACATCGAGACTTTCCTGATCGACCGCATGTCAGGACTGGTCAACTCTAGGAATGTACGATCTTCTTCCGACTGTCTCTCAACACAAGACTACCTTCATTGCTTGTACTTTGAGACCGAGATCTCGGTGTTACTTTCCGAAGCCCTGTCAGACCTCTACGCATTGTTGTCGCACTGCGGCCTCCTGAAGTCCGCTCGTCGACCATTCGCCGAGGCCCAGCTGGTTCACGAAGCACGCATGAAACCCTACGTGGCCGTAACCGACCCTCCTCTCCCTGACTTGAAGAGCATGGAAAGCGCACAAATAGTCGAGGGCAGCCTTACCGACGCCGTCGCCAAGATCGAGGCTCGCGTGCCTCCGATCAAAGCACAGCTGGCCAAACTCAAGACCTTCTCGCCACAGGCCGGAAAGTATGTTGGTACGGAAACGCGCTGGAAGGCACAGATCAAGCAGTTGGAGACGACGTGCGTGGCAATTTTCGTCGGTGCCTCGTTGCTCAAGCGAACCGTGGAGAAGGACAGCGAGGATGTGCGAGGCAAGCTGGAAGTGACCATTCCGCCGCCAGGGAAGAGATATCATGACTGGTGGGTGGTGCCTCAGATCAAGCCGAAGAAAGTATAGATAGGTAAAGTATAATGACAAGTACAATGCCTATTTGACGACAAATGATTTTGACGAGCGCAGTGAAGAACTTACAATTGGTCTCAGTGATGTGAACAGCAGAAGGTAGCAGCATCGCTCATTTGGTTCTGAGAGCACGCGCCATTTGGTTGCTGGTCGCACCTTCCTCGAGCAGTCACAGTCACTCAAGCTTCATGACTCAAAACAACTCACAATCACAGAAAAGGACCCCACCTGATCATACATGCCACTCTGCCGCACAATACCTAGGTGATATCGCCGACACTCGCAACCCACCTGGGCTTGGGATTACACGCACGACTCGGCCTCACTTACACCAAAAGTTCCCACACCATGGACCAGAACATACCTGTCCGATCAGGGAAACGCATCTCACTGTCACCATTCAGCACCGTGGATATTCCCATACGCTGCAACGACATCCCCGATCTGGACAAGCTGCAATTCGTGCCACGGCACCGTATCCCGCACTTGAGTATGAGTGTTCAGATGGTGAGCCCCGAACAGCCTTTCTTGCGAGCATACAACGAGACAACTCGTCCCATCAAGATCCCAAAGCACACGAAGCTGGGCAATTTCAAGCCGCGTGCTCATTTCCGACTCTACGACCTCCCACAAGAGCTGCGAGACTTGATTCTCGACTTCGCGCTTGCGGATGCACACCCAGGCCTCGAGTCTCTCTCGCTCAAATGTGAACCTGGCTTTGTCAAAGATGGCGAAGACGGCTCAATCTCAAGGATACCCATAAACGCCGGCAAGTTTGGCTCCAGATACGATGGTCGCAGTATCGCGTTTCCTTTCATGTCAAAATGCAGCCTCACTCTTGCATCGAAGACGCTGGCCGATGACTTTCAGACTGCACTCTGGCGCTTCTTGCTACGCGAAGAAGGCTCGTGGTTGAAAATGCGCGTACACAATTTCTCCTTTGAAACCGCGCACTTCTTCTTGGCTCGCTGTTCGCAAAAACAACTGTCGAGCTTGAGATTACCTGGAAAGCTCGTGCTGCAAATGTCGCTTCGTTGCCGGAGTGCCTCTGGCTCTCAATGGGCTTGGAATACACAGAGGTGGAGCGAATGCTGCTTATTGAACAAGGTCAGCCCGTGGGTAATTTTCACGGAGGCGTTCTTTTTACAACGTCAAGCCCAGCGTCTTGTCCAGCAGGCTCTAGCCAATGCTTGCCAAAGAGCAACTAAAGGTCCGACTCCGACTGGTGATCAGATCGTCATGATCTTGGATGCTCTGGACGATATCTGTAAGCAGAACTACTGGACTAGGAATGGGTACTGGCTCAGTGTGAACAAACGCTCGGCTAAAGTGCTGGATCAAGAGGAGTACTACTTCAAAGGCGTCGAATATGATAGTGACGGAGGTCTTGTCGATCAACGATTGTTGGAAGGCTGTCCTTCTGTCTGTGTAATAGAGGAGTAGATGTGGTTGGAAGTATGATTTGACAATCAACAACACGCATCAATCTTGGACTACCGAACATCATCGGTCGCTGATGGGATGGCTGAAGAAACAGGATGGCGCTTCGACTGCTGGAGTGTCGACTGAGCCCGATATAGACTTTGACTATGCTCCTTAGTCTTGGTACAAATGTAGTTTGAACGAACAATCATTCCCGTTGTATGCTTGCTCCGCATATTCCAAGCATTCCCCATCCATCCAGTGGCGACGAAACTATATACTACACTTTCGTTTGCAATGTCTCCAATGGTCAGCACCTCAGCCGAGATCAGCCCAGATTCCGTTCATATCACCGTGATCACGAATCCTCCTGTGTTGTGCTCCTGATCCTCTATTACCTCGGTACACACCCTTCTAGCCGTGGCAGCACCTTGCTGGTGAAGTAGCTTGATGAACTCGTTCCAAGCCGTCATCCCATCAGTACCTTCATGTACACGCCTCCCGTCATAAACTTTAGTGCTACATCTGAAGAAGCCGATGCGCTGAAATTCTCCCGAGACTCCATCCGTCCTCCGTAACACGAGACCGCGTGCATCTTCATGCTGTGTCGGCACGTTCGTCTGCACGGGGCTCACGCTCGTCGTGAGGATCGGCAATACGTGGACGCTCTCAAGGTCTGCAGTGTCAATGTCGTCCGTGCAATCCAGACTGAGCGAGAGCGGATTACACTCTGCATCTTGGAGGCGGAAAGCGATGGTCGGTTTGCCGGCGACCATCACAACTTTGCCAGGAAGAATATATGAACAGGCGACCCGGATCCATCCATCAGATACCTCACCATAAATGACTCCATCCACTCGGGTCACACTGGCTTTCAAAGTTCTTGCGCAAACGATCCGTGGTGACCTCATCCCTGCCGGCTCGAGACGGTGGGAACAAACGTAACCGTTTACTGATGCCCACGACCAACTCGGTGCACGCCGTTTGGGACGTGCTTGGGGTCCAATTATGCACCAGCACAATTGAGCATCGAACGTAGCGTCTCGCCACATACCGGCAAGATACTCGCATTGCTTGTAGTCACCGAAACGTCGCGCGATACCGGCTAGTCCAGGAAGCTTGTCCCGACTCAATGTTAAATTTGCGGTCGAGTAGGCAAGGACAGCACGCTCCCATCTCACATGTAAGTGAGAATCAGTGGTATCATCCAAGTTGTGTGTCAACGACGCCAGGCTGAGTCCACTGACGGCGCCATCGAACAGATTCGGCCAGCACTCGAGCCCGACGCTCGAGCGACATTCCCAGAAGGCACCACGATTTCCAAGGTGTATACTTCTGGTAGGAAGTAGCTTTTCTTGTACCGCCCACGCGCGAGACATCAGGTGGGATCTCTCGACCGCAAGAGTGTAACTATTTCTGATGTTGTAGAACCAGTATTCGTACTCTTGTCCTGAAATGGTGATGTTGGCTTCCACAGTATCTCGCATGAATTGCGGCTTAGTGAAACATCCTTCTCCTGGGTTGGAGGCCGAAGATGCAGCTATGTTGATGTACGAGCTGCCGTAGACCTCGCTCATTCGCGAAGATTCCTTGCGCCAGTCAGCTTCGCTGTCTTGCACAATACACAACGAATCGATCCAAATGTAACCAATTCTGAGTGCTCGAACGATCTGAATAGCATCTTTGAAGGTCTGCGGAAGCCGGGCAAAGGGGATTTCGATGAGAAAGTCTTCCAGCACACTTGTTGTAGTCGTCAGGAAGTCCAGATCTCCCCAACAGTAGCTCAGCGTTGCATATGGTGGCGACGATGTCCATGTTTCGGTGCTCTCCAAGTGTATAACTTCGCCGCAGACCGAGATAAGCCTTGTAGGTAGGGAATCACTTTTGCGTGGCACGCACATCTCGTGGCTGGCGTCGCAAGCTTCTATCCATTCGTATGCAATGTCTAGCACGTTCTTCTTCGGACGAGTCATAGCTGTCGATGGTCAGCATAGCACAAACATAGTAGGACAGCTTTGCCTACCCACCAGAGTCGATTCCCGAGCCCAAAGCGTGGCCTCGGATGTCAATGCAGAAATCATTCATACATGATCGTGGGCATTTGAGGCCGGGCAATGTCATCTTAAGTGTGCGTATGGTCAGATGACCCCACCCACCGATTGCCAAGTACGAGGTCCTGCGTGACTTCAATGTCTCGAGTCTCAACTCGATCTTCCTGTAAAGCGTCAATGCCTCACTGTCTAGCAGTGTTTGCAGAACACAAGCACAGAACTCGCAACCGTTCCGCGCAGCCGCTTCCAGGTAGAACGTATCGTATCGCCGGACGACGTGAGGTTGATCTTTGCTCTGAATATCTAGTGCAGGCCAATTATCTAGCCTGTGTTGACAGTCTGAGCAGAAACGACCCTATACGTGAAGAGTGGCCTCGTTTTCCAGAATGCGAGCTTCGACAAGGCAATGCTGGAGCTCATCGCCCTCGGCTTCCAAGAGAGCAGAATCGTCATGGCAGAACCTTGGTAATATACCACGCGCTGAGTCGTCGTTGATGGACATATGCGTATACTTCTGATACCATTTTCGCAAGTACCTGAGTCGAGTGCGCTTCCGACGCGAGACCATTTGAGCTTCCAGTCGTGCAATGCTAGATGAGAATCTGTAATGTTGTTCAGCAGACACAAATTGAATGGATGTATAACCAAAAAAAAAAAAAAGCATACAGCTCCCTAATGGCAGGCGAGGCAATCAACCGCAGCACTGCAGCAGCTGCTGCGCCTTGCCTGCAACCGGTGAGTGGGCTATTAGCGACTGAATTAGCGCCATCACCCCGGCTGACTGGGGGTTTTTTCTTCGCAGTAACACAAGGTTGGAAGGCGATGATCACGTAAACATGCGTAAGGCATCGTGAAGTATGCGTGCCATGCTGCACTGTTATTAGAGATCGTAGAATATTTGAAGAAAGCCCAAAGTGGCAGGATCCTTCCTTCCTCCCTTGGCATCGAGGCGAGACTGGCGGCCATTTCTGAAAAGTCAATCAGATCATATCATTAAGCTTTACATGGAAAGTTATAAAGGATTTCAGTGTGCAGCGAGCAGTCGCGCTCACCACAGGAGGATCGAAAATGTATCTTCCCAATTCCCCGAGACCTGCAACACAGACAAAATACGATAAGCATTGCGAATACGCTTGTCAGCTCAGACGCACGTCCTTGGGTCCAAGATAGCGTCAGGGCTGCTTGAAATCTCCAGGCCCAGGTTGCCAATACCGTCAGTCATGGACCGTCGCTTTCCATCTGCCGGCCATCGAGATACTTTATGCAAAGTTCAGGCATCTCAGCGGCTAGTATGACGCTATCACCAGGCATGATGACATCGATGCAGCCGCGAGACCACTGAGAAACCCGCCGGATGCATAAATGTGAACTTCATTTCCACGGGTACAGAGGAACAGGCGGCTTCGGGGAACGTGGCTGCGGTGCCTGCTCGTTACTCACAGAATCGTTGCGCCCTTTGCTGCCGCGCTGCGATCGCGTTCGCGAGGAGCCAGGTCCCGGTGGCTGGCAAGGAGCACGTGATTGTCTCTCTGACTGTTCTGGGCGCCGTTCGTATGAGGAAGGCGGCAGTTGCAAACCGAAACTCGACGTGCCCGCTGAAGATCCACCATTCCGTCGATTCGCGTTTTCCCTGAACTCCATAAACTCCATGTTCTCGGCCGATGGGAACAAGCAGTCCGCATCGCTCGTGGCCCAGCGCCGCCGTGATACCTGCTGCACTGATGAAGAGGGCGCAGGCGAAGGCGAGAGATCTCGTTTTCGCTTCGAGGTCCGGCTGCCAACCACCTGCACACCCGGAGGGAGTTCGATTCTCCCGTTCTCGAAGTTGAATCTGTACGGTAGCCCTGTGTCGGCTGCCATTCTCTGCGCTATGTTCCTGCGCCTCTGAACCAGTTCCTCGAAATGCGGCCGATGAAAGAAGGGAATTCCATTGCCCTCCACAAATCCAGGGGGAACTCTTTCCGGATCCAAACGGTACCATCGGCGTAATGGCTTTGGAATCTGCTCGATTGGAATATATGGGCATATCAGACGGTTAGGATCGGTGGTGCGACGGTCCTCCATGATGGCTGCCCAAGTGTCAGGGATGATCTCAGCCGCGTTGTTGGCAGCAGGCAGCTGGGACTGGGAAGAAGCCATGCTTTATGCCGGTCTATGCGAGTTGGAGATTGTTTGAAGCAGTGGCGACTGCTTGATGTCTCGGTGGCTTTGTTTGCTCGTCCCGGACGATGCGCGCTGGTAGTAGCGTTGGCAAGACAGCAAGGATGGTACGCGGTGCTATTGTTGTATCCAAAGAAATAGCAGTAATCCGATGTGGATGTCCCGGTGAGTCTCGGTGGCGCAGAGACAGAGATGGGACGGTGTATGCTGGTAGCACCGCGTATTGATGATGTGTATATATGACAATGCACAATTCTCAAGAACAGACGCTCAGCTTCATGGATGAGAGATGTCTGATGAGCTCTGCGCGATGGTATTCCGGGTGTTGCTTCGAGGGGAAGAGGTAGCAGCAGTGTTGACTTGTAAGTAACCGTGATGGCAAAGAGACAGGGGAGGGATGTGAGGAAAGGGAAGAGGAATCAGGATGAGAATCTGCGTGGAGGAAATTCATGAGCTTTCTCGCTATACCTTTGGCCATCGCCTGGTTGACAACATCGTAGAAGCGGTATCTCGGGATGCTAGGAGTGAATTGCTTAGGTAATGTGCGGGAAGTCTAATTTTCACGTGACCGCTCGGGAGCATACCCAGGCACAAGGCGTTTGCGTGCATGTGGCACCAGACCATACTGGATGAGTGCCATCGCATGCGCAAAAATAAACAGCGCATTGGTCTTGCGCACTGGTGATGAATATGTCGTGATCATCTTGAGGTTGGCTGAGGAACGTGACGCCACCTCAATACTTACTGACTGTATAGTGTACATCTGATTTCATGCTCTTTCAGGCGTGCCGAGAGCTTCCACGCCCTACTGTAAACTCTCCATTATCCTCGTCTAATCGCTCATGAGTCGTCAACCTCCATGCCCTCGCCGCTCTGCTCTTGCTCCTTGTTCTCGAAAGTCGTCTCGAGGTACTCTGCGATGTCCTGACCCTCGTAGAGCTTGAAGTTCTCGCCGATGCCGCTGACGCCCAAGCTTGTGTTGTCCACAGTGAGCTCCTTGTCCTGCGACAGACTCTCCTTCAGCGCCCTGAGTGCGTGCTTGATCAGCTCCTCCCTCGAGCTGCCCTCGAACTCGTCGATGTTCCTCTCCAAGTATGTCCGTGCCATTTGGCTCCTGGCGCCGATACCGCAAGCCACCATCTCCTGTGTCACACCGCTGGGCTGGAACTCGAAAAGGTGAGGACCTCTCGCATCAACACCGGCGATCAGTAGGCCGACACCGTAAGGTCGGCGGCCGTACTGCTGGGTGTTTGTCTGAGCGCGGTCTGCGATGCGCGAGGTGATATCGGAGAGAAGGATGGGGCGGTCGTATGTCAGGCGCGAGGAGAGGGACTGTTGGCGCATGAAGTTGGAGAGAACGCGGGCATCGGAGGCGAGACCGGCGAGGGCGACGCCGTAGTGGGTGTCGATGGGGATGACCTTCTTCTGGTATGATGAGAGCTCTTCTGCGTTGCGCTATGTTGTGTGTCAGTAAAGATGGTCTAGCCTAAGTGCAACAATGATGGCAAGCTCACCTTGATTGCGGCAAGCACGGCGTGGGTTTTGCTGACAATGCCGACGACCACTGAACCCTGCTTCACGGCTTCTTGTGCATATTCGACCTGGAAGATACGGCCTTGAGGGGAGCTGTAGAGTGTTAGCTCGGAGTCTTGAGATGTATCTAGAATGACGGGCTGGCTCACAATGTGACGGAGTCGTTGTCGTAGTTGTTTCTGAACATCTTGCCGGATGTGTGATGTGAAGGCTTGTCGGGGTGTTTTTATTGCAAGAGTATAACAAGGCCAGATGGGTGAGGTTGTGAGGCGATGTTTGTTGGTGTATTGAGTGATCTGGGCTGCTTGTGCTCCAGGCCGCAAGGCGACGCGGATGATGAGGTCGCTCCAAACGCAGTCTGAGGCCCAAGCTCCGATCGCTGCTGCCGCTCCAGCCTCGCGCGTGAACAACCGACGTCAGCCTAACCTGCGACCTGCTCGACTCCATTCACTCACACACCATTGCTTGAGAGATACCATTGAACGCCGAACACGTGATCGCATACAGTCGCCAGTACTTTCTGTATAGCGGCGAAGGGGTCTACCTACTATCCTCCAAACCAACAACCTCGGCGCAACCAAAAGCAACCATGGCTGGCGTTAAGACAATCATCGTCTTGTCCTTCGTACGCTCTATCATAACAGAAACTCCTAAGCACAGCATACTAACATCTTACCGCCAGATCCTCGCCATCGGCTTCATCCTCGTCATCCTCTCTTCCGCCCTCTACCACAACTTCCTCACCCTGCTCGTGGTCGCAACCTATGTGCTTGCGCCCGTGCCGAACTGGATATGCAGCAAAGCGCAGGCAAATGATGACTTTATGGACTCTGGAAGCAGCAGCATTGTGGAATTGGGCAGGTTCTTGACTGGATTCTTCGTGGTCATGGGAATGGGTACGTTTGGACATCGCTTCCACTGGAGGCGCATTCGAGCCGAGGACACTGCGTACTAATATCTATTTCGCAGCTCTTCCCATAGTGCTGGCGCACACCGAGCAGATTCGTGTTGAGGCTATGGTCATGAGCATCATTGGCGGTCTGCTCATCTACGGCACCATCATCAGCTTCACCATGTTCTTCCGAGAGCAGGAGGAGTTCTAGATGCAGTGCTGCCTCCGCTTGCGAGCGCTGGTGTCTTCTGAGGTGCTAGGAAGCATCAATGTACAGCTGTGTAATCGTTCTTCTGTCATTTCTCAACTTTCCAATGTGTCATATGTTATTACAAGAAGTCACGCTCGCTGATCCCAGCTATCCAACCAGGCGGGTTCGCGAAGCATGTCCATCGTTCTGGGCTTCCCAATGAGCCTCTAACATTCTCACCGCGCTATCGTCAGCTTAACTCGATCTTCACCTAATGGCGACTAGCTTCCGCGCAGGACTATAGCTCAGAACTCGTCCTCCTCGTCGCTGTCCTTCGCAATCTCATCTTCCTCGGAAGAAGACTCGGATTCAGAAAGCTGGTCATAGTCTGACCCAACCTTGAACTCTTCCTCCTCACTATTCTCCCCAATATCCTCGCCACTGCTGTCAGATTCGCTGTTATCTCCCTCATTCAGCCACGTGCGAATCTCCCGACCTTTCGCGGCCTTGCACCTGCTGTCAACAGGGTGCACCGGCAAGCACCAGAACTCTCCCTTCGGATTGGGAATCGTAGCCTCGTCCTCATGCTCATGCTCCGCATCCTCATCTTTCACCCAAGTAAAGCAAAGCGAAGCATTCATCGCACAGCTGCTGCAGGCGTAGTTTCCCGAGTCGCCTTCGCGCCATCGAGTCGACTGCTTCGCGAGCGTCGTGGACACGCAGAGACGCCCGTTGCGCGCTTTCGATGGCTTCTGCAGTTCCCATGCCCATTCGGCGCCGGCGGCTTCTTCCCATCCTTTGCGCAGTCTCTTGAGCGTCGACCAAAAGGACTTCATTTCGTCTTCCAGGTCTGTGGACTGGTGGTACTCCATACCGTCGCCTGAGTAGGAGACCACGAGTTTGAACTCGAAAGGTACGATTTCGGCGTAATTTGGCTCGGAAGAGTTCGTGTCTTCTGTCTGGGACGGTCTGGCTTTGGTGGTTGCCTTTTGATTCTTGTTCACACTCGCTTCACAGATGGCGTTCACTTTGAGCGAAGAAGTAGGCTGCCTGACCTCTTTTGCTGGCTCGGCGGATGGTATTGTCCATTGTGGGACAGGCAGCGGTCTGCGTGATGCGGGTTTGAACACCGGAGGCGGACGCACAGCTTTCGGCTTCGAAGGCTTCGAGCTTGTGAACCTCGAGCTAATACGAGCAAACTCCGCTGTCTTGCGCTGCCTTCCACCGTTTGTGGGTTCCACAGTATCGCCATCAGACTGCTCAGACAGCTGAGATGTTTCGAAAGGCCGCTTCCTACTCAGTCCCACGAGTGGCTCTGCCTCTGCAGCAGAACCAGTCTTCGCACCTTGCGCACGATTCTCCGCCTTGATGGCCCACCTGCGAAACAAAAACAGTCAGCACTCTAGGCCAAACCTAAAGGAACAGGAAGATTCTTACTCGGGAATTTCCTCGTCATCGTCGCTCTCCGGGGGCGGACTGCGGCGTCTGTTCTGACGATGGGCAGCCGCTTTCTTCCTCCCTCGGGGTTGGACGCCCATTGTTGCGAGGCTTGGGCGTAGATACTCGTGTGTTTGCGGTGGAGGTTTGACGGGCGATATGGATAGCGGTGGTAGTACGCTAGCGGTGTGACTTGTATTGTCTTCGCAGAGGTGAGGTTCGAAGCGTTGCTAGGGTATCTGTCCTGCTTGTGTTGTGGTATTTGCGCAGCGTTTGTCAAGATACTGCGAAGGCAATTGGTACGGCTTGGGGTCTAAGGGCTTCGACCCTGACGGAGCTTTTCGACGTCGATGTAAGAAGAGAGAATCGTAGCCAAGTGTTGGTCGGTTGTTGTTTGGGTGATTCGAAAGTACACAATCAAAAGGACCACCCGAGTGGCACGACTCAATACCTTGTGTGCTCTTTCGAGAACGGCGACGACACAATGCGCTGTTGTCGATCTTGCTAGTATTCGCAAATTGTATGAACGAGGGCAAAGAGTTGGTGTTTTGATTGCCATGTGAAATTGTGGGTCTGGAGGGGAGATGGTTCACTTCGGTGGAGATAATTGGCACGTGACAAGGATCTGGATTCTGGCACTTGGTGGGGCGTACAGCAAGAGCAGGAATTGGAGTCCCGGTCGTGGCTTGTGAAGGGAAAGTAATGTGAGCTTGACTGTAACTGAGAGTCTTGTTCTCGTGCATTCATACCTAGCAATATCGTACATATCATATCATGTGAAAGCTAGTAGCGAGGGCTCGACTTGCCTGAGGCAGCGATGAAAGTCTTCAACCCAGCAAGCAACACCTTCTCTCCTCTGTTCAGGTTCCATATTCGTACATCTCTTACTGTTTCAACTTGCTCTTCACACCAGCAGGCACCTTGTCTAACACCATCTTGACCTGCATTTCTGCTTGCGCAGCACCAGCCATATCGCCACTGCGCACAAGGGCGTTCCTGTAGATCCCATCGCCGACGCTGACCCACAAGCTGTCTTGTGATCTACGGGCAAGCGCTTTTCCAGCATTCGCGCTCTGGAGAGCCTGTTTGCCCATGATGCCGTCGAAGAACTGCGCCGTCATCGTATTCATTATGATCGCCATGATCCGGACATTCTTAGTGGCCTGGGCTGGGCGGAGAGCGGCTTGAATACATTGCTTGACCTTGATGATAGACATGCTGGGATCAGGATCGTGCGCACGGAGGATGTGCCATGTGGAGACGATCGCCTTGTTGTGATTCGTTTCACAGTAAGGTGCGAGGTCAGCGAGTAGCTTCTCCGGAACAGCAGGATCCTGTCGCAAGAATCGCATGATGGAGATGCTGTTGAGGGCGGCGAGAGCTTGCAGATCTTTGACTGCAGTGACAGCCTTGTGTGGGTTCGGCTTGAGCGAAAGCTCAGGCGATTGGTAGAGTCGAAGTGCAGCAACTTCATCACCCAAAGCTTGCTTACACATACCGGAGAGGTACAGCAGCGAGCATGTGGTGTACTCGTCTCGATATTGCGGGACATTTGCAAGCTCGGCGTTCAAAGCGTCAATGGCTTTCAAGGCCGTGCTCCACCCTGCCCGGCCACAGTATGCGAAGATCTGCAACAGCTTGATTGCAACAGCCACATGCTGCTGTATGTCGGTCAAGGCCTCAGTCATCTTGATCGACATGGACGAAGCATCGACAGCTGGCGTGTTGAGCTTCAGACCTTCCGCCAGGAAAGTTTCACTCTTCCTGTCCTCTCCATTCTTGTTCATCATAGATATGCCGCCAAGCATGAATCCGACCATGTAAAGTTGACTCCTAGTAAACCACATGAACGAGAGTGCAAGCTCGCCGGCCGGCGTTGTCCGAAAGATGCCTCCCGTATCTGCTTCCACGTCACCACTCGACTGCACGCCGAGTGGAAGCGAGAAGCTGCCATCAGCGGTCCAGCCGGTATTCTTCGACTTTGCATCCAGGCTCTGATGGAATTGGAGCATTTTCTGTGTTGTTTGGTCTGGCGGACTCGACTCCATGAACGCGCAAGCAAGTTCGAGTATGTCGATGGTCGCACGGAGTTGTGGCACCTCGGTCATGATTGTGCCCAGCTGATGGGTACGTGCTGAGGCCAAAGATCGTGACGCAAGATCGGCCGCCATGCTATCACCGGATTGCAGATGAACAATAGCGTCGAGAGTTGCGGCCGCGACCTGAACGCCAGTATGCTGGAATGTGTCGGCGTGCTCGGTCAAAGCTGCAAGGTGGCGCAAGATGGTTGAGGTCTCGTTGTGCCCTTGAGATTGTATGCTCAGCGACACACGCAGGAAACGGAAAGCGTATATCCACGGTGTGAGGCCCATCGTCTCCACTTCCTGGATCAGCTTCTCCAAGGCTCTTGTTGCTACAGTAGCATTTGTCTTGTGCATAACACGGACCAAAAGATGGTGCATGGCGTATTTGGTATCTGTCAGCCGATTGCGCTCGCAGAATGTAATGCCCTTGCTTAGGGACTCTTCGGTGGCGATCATGTTTTCGGTCTCTTCGAAAAGAAGATTTGCGAATCTCAAACGGACTCTGGCCTCCTTTCGAGCGTCACGAAGGCGGTAGTTCGTGATCAGTGACTCGAGACAGCCCAGCGCGGTGGCGATGAGCTTGTGGTAATGTGACAGTTCTTCTTCGGTTGCATCTGCTGAACACAGGCGCGCACTCATTGTATGGGCAGCGGTCACATATTCCTCGGATAGTGAGAGCAACACCGACTGGTAATCGACATCGGGCGAAGGCGTTGGAGGAGCGACTTGAGACGATACCAGATCGGTCAAGGGTGATGACTCGGGTGGCTTCGGTATATCCACATACGGGCCTTTTGGTACAGGCAATGTTTGTTTTTGCGGTTGAGAGACAGGAATTTTAGCGCCTTCGTTGGACCGTCTTCTTTTGACAGGCCGTTGCTGTGGTGTTGGCCCGGGTGCCATTATTATTTCTTCGGGTCGATATACAGGTATTTCTACATGCGTAAGAATTCGAGAATTGGGGGTTGATTGGGGCGTATTGACAGTTTGCGAGGTTCTTTGTGGTGTCTGCGTAGGTTGGCGTGTTTGGTTATTTTGTACTGTACCGTTCGTGTACTGGCCAGATGGCTGTGTGGGCATAGATTGTTGTTGCCTTTGCTGCTGTTGTGGCTGGTAATGCTGCTGGCGTTGCTGCTGCTGTTGATGTGGTTGACGTTGGTTTGAACCTGGCGTGATCTGATGTGGTTGGCGTTGATTGGAACCTGGCGTAATCTGCTGTGGCGGCCGTGATGATACACTCTGTTGTCTTTGCGGATTTGGTGTTGCTTGCACTTGCTGCTGTGGATGCGAATGCAACTGCGATGGCTGAGACACCTGCTGCTGTGGCCTCTGTCCATTCACTGACCCGTATCGAGTCTGGTCGACATTCGCATATTGGGTCTGAAGTGGCGATGATACTACCAGCTGCCTCAAGTCATGTTGCGCTGGCTGGTAGAACTGTCCGTTATTCTGGAGAGACTGGGTTTGGATAGGTTGATATTGGTTGGAGTAATTCAACGCCTGGGATTGCTGTGGCCAATACTGTTGTTGCGGCTGCTGCTGTCTCGGGTCCTGCAGCTGTCCGGTGGTAAATTGCTGCAGTGGAGACGAGTGTTGATATTGGGGTGTTTGCTGGTACTTGGGCGTTTGCTGTGGCGGCAGCTGGAAGTTTTGCTGCTGCTGTTGCTGTGGTTGCAGAGCGTATTGTTGTTGATGGTTGTAATTCTGCTGTGCATGTTGCTGCCACTGAGCCTGATGGTTTTGCTGGTTTTGCTGGTTTTGCTGTAGCAGTGGGCTCGAGACGGAAGGTGCGGCCATGGGTTGCTGCTGCTGCATCTGGAAGGCCTCGTTCGCCATCTGCGCCTGCCCGTACGCCGCATATTGCCCATAGCCGGCCTGCTGATAGGCCTCGTATGGAGGCGGCATATTGCAACCTTTTCTTCTTCTTTTATACAGTATTCGCTGTCATCGTCGTCCTATATCGCATGTACGCCTCCCACTCAAGCCTCACCACTTACCACGACGTTGGAGAGCGAGCAAGTCGAGCGCGTCGCGTTCGCATCAGCCACAAAACGTGGCGCAAGCCGAGGCCGAAAAGTTCCAAATTTCCCTGACCCTCTCCAAATCGCATTAATGCAGTCTCGACCTCCTCTACTCGAACCCTCACCTCCTCTTAACCAAATCAACACATCACAATGGCTCCCGCACCCACGACAAAAAGCAACAAAGCGCCCATGAGGGGCGGCAAGAGCGGCCCTTCCAAGAGCGTCGGGTCCTCGAAAGGTGGCGCCGCCAAATCTTCCAGCAAAGTCATGAAGAGCAAGTCTGCGAAGAAGCCCCAAGGCCAGGTCAGCGCGGAGCAGAAGAAGGGCAAGTCCGCCGTCGCGCAGGCCCAGACGAACAAGAAGAAGAAGAAGGTCTACACCGCTGCGGAGCTCGGCATTCCTGAACTGAACGGCATCACACCTGAAGGCGTTACCAAACCGCCGAACATGAAGAAGGGCAAGAAGTTCGTTGACGACAACGAGGGCATGGCTGCTATCATGGCTATGGTTATGGCGGAGAAGGATGGCAACATCGAGAGCAAGATGCTCAAGGCGAGGCATTTGGAGGAGCTGAGGGAGGCGAAGAAGGCTGAGGCAGAGAAGAGGGCGCAGAGCAAGAAAGAAACATTTGAAGGAAGAATGGAGAATATTAAGGCACAGGAGGGCCAGAAGAGGAAGCGTGGCGGTAAGCTCGTTACCAAGGACGAGGAGCCCGAGTCAAGAAGGAGCATGAAGAATGGCGTCTTCAAGGGCTTCGGCAACGATGCGCCTCTCGACAAGAAGCCCTCCAGGAAGAGGGTCAGCTTCGGCTGATCTGCTGGAGGAGGCAAAATCTCTATGGTCTATTTTCTTTTCAAAGCTATACCCACTTTGCTGCGAGCGAGGTCTGAATAATTACTGGTCACTGTCAAAGACGTGCGCCTTTCTCCTCATCGGATCGAAAGCGAATGGCGACTGGTGTCCACCCTGCGGACCCTTGAAGGGCATCTTCGGCGGCTCCAACTTGTCAAAGTCGACCTCTCTCGCCATGGCGTTCAGGAAGTTCACGGCCTGGATGGAAGATGGAGTGTCAGCGGCGTCCAACCAAAAACTTTGCTATTATATCACGAGGAATCCAAGAACTTACCGGCTTCGAATGCCACCTATTGCCACCAAACTCAAACCAACTCAAATGTCCGCCACCGCTCGTCGCACAAATCACCACATAAGGCGTCTGCTTGATCTCCTCGTACGGCACCGCCTCATCGCACGCAATCGGATCGTCCTTGGCGTGCAAGCACATGGTCGGGATTCGAATGGCGAACACGCTATCCGCACTCGTCGCATCTCTGTAGTAGGCTCCTTCGGTCGGGTAACCCCATGTAGCACACTGGAACTCGCGGTCGAACTCGTGCAGGTACTTGATCGAGTGCATCTTCTCGGTGGTGATGGCTTTGTTCAGCGTGACCTGCTCGGCATGCAGGTCGAAAAGGGCGCGCATTGATTTGCCCATGGCTTTGCTGTAGACGTTCATGCCGAGCCAGGAGCGCTGTAGGGACAGCGAGGCGACTTCGAGTTTCCATGGGTTGGAGATGATGAGGGCTGCGGAGAGGAGACATTTGTCGCCTTCTTCTCCTAGATACTAGAAAGAAAGACACATCAAAAACAAAGTCACAAAAAGAACCAACACTGATCTTCTGGGAGAAACGTCGAGTGAAAACAGAAGCTGCTCTCGGTCGCTTCCTTGCTGCTACACGGTGATGTACCTACAGTCGTCAAAATGTTCGCGCCCAGCGAGAATCCCACGCCAAACATACGTCTCCGTGGCCACTTCTCCCTCGCCCACTTCACGGTCTGCCGCACATCCCACGTGGCACGCGCATTGTACAACATGCTATTCGTGATCTTGCTGCCCGCGCAACCTCGCGAGTTCACCACCAGCGCCTCCCACTCCCCACCGCTCAAACCGCCTGCTTTCGCGCCCGCCGGCGTCTCCGCCACGAGCGGCGCGAGCACATGCCGGAGGTACGTCTCGTACGAGCCGCCGCTCAAGCCGTGCAGGCAGATAAGCAGCGGCTTGTCGTCGTCAGCGCCCAGGGCATCGAAGGCGGCGTCGGAGAAGTAGGTTGTGCGAGGCGGGAGGTAGTGGTGGCCTACGCCGACGGGGTCTTCGGTCAGGCCTGCATCGTGCGCGATGTGGCCTTCTGCGTCGCGCTCAAGGGAAGCGGGCGGCGGGGCGGCGGTGACGAAGTCGACGGTGAAGTGGCCTGCGAAGGAGTCCTGGGAGGCGGCGAAGGTGCGGCGCTTGTAGTGGATTGGCGGGCCATCGAACTTCATGGCCGTCCAGAAGGTTTGGAGGTGACCATTGGGGAGGAAGGGGTTGAGGTTGCAGGGTGGGACGGAGTCTTCGATGAGGGAGGGGAGGGCGCGTGAAGGACCGGATTTGGTGGGAAGGGTCAGAGGGTCGGCGGAGTGGGTGTAGGTTATGTCGCAGGCACCGGGCCAGTACGTGAATGCCATGACGGCGGTGAAGATCAGAGAACGAAGGGGTGGTGGTGGGAGAGAAAATAAAAGTGGTATAATCGATGTAAGAAAGTTGGAGGGCGGAGTCGAAAGTTGCTAGATTGATTGCATGTGCGAGAAAGATGCCGAGGCATGGTACGAGTACTTACGGCCGTTAACTATATGATAAGGTATGGAATGGGTGTTGAACAAGTAGACGATGGCATTGACAGTGTCGTCGTATAGACCGAATCGATAGAGATAACATTGAAATATGTATATCAACATTTCCATGTGATCGTCTGTGATACCAGATCCCCTCGCGGCAACTTTACGTCAGAGCCAACGGAGAAGTCCGCAGAGCCGCGCGCAGGCAAGCAGCTCCAGCCCAGCCTCACACCTCGAGCTTGCGACCACTGAGAGCCAACATACCCGACCTCACGCGACTCGATCAACTCGTTCAGCAATACTCGCAATCACTTCCCAAGCAACACCTCCAATCGCAATCAATCATGGAGTCTGAACGCCTCTTCCGCTTCCCCAAGCCGCAATGGCTCAACAGCGCCAACACGCGCACAGCAGGCGTCTACCTAGCCGGCGGTCTTGTATGCGACACTGCCCTTAACTCCCGCTATCGTCTTTAACACCGCTAACTATAATGACCATAGTTCTCCGTCGCCCTGTTCATCCTCATCGATGCCGCCAGCTACTCCAAATCCCCCCTCAACGGTTCCATCTTCCACTTCACCTTCGTGGATTGGATCCCCGGCATCTTTTCTGCCCTCGGCATGATCGTCATCAACAGCATAGACAAGACTCGCCTATCCGGTGATGGTTTCAGCTACAGTGGAGATGGCGTTGCGTGGAAAGCGAGAGTTGTGCTGTTCATGGGCTTTGCTGCTATGGCTGGAGGACTCGCTGGCGGCGTCTGTGTGATGGTGCTGAAGTATGTGGTCAATGATGCGAGCTGGCCGGCGTTGTGGATGGGTGTTGCGAACGTTCTTGCAAATGCGCTGGTTATGTTGAGGTATGTGACTTTGAAGTGGAGGGCGCGAGTGAGGTGTGGATTATGTACTGACATTTTACAGTTCCGTCATCCTGTGGGTGAGCCAGAATATGGAGGACGACTACACCTACAACCTGGCTTTGTAAGATTGTTGCGAGAACATGTTTGTGTAGTAAATATCTACTTTCGTGTATATCTGGGGATCACATGTCAAATCCGCGACCAAGCGTCTGAACCATTCACATGCCTTTCACATGCCGTCACGTGGCTGACTCAATCTCGTGCTTCTGACGCCAGCACACCGTGCTACCTCACAGTCAATGCTTCCCTTCTTTGCTTTCTCGTGACAGAACTGACACAGCGTCTACAATAACTTCGGATCCACACATAACCACCACCTCTTCCCCCACCACTACTTGGGCTCTCTACACAGCTTTCACTCACAATCACTCAAGCAAATAGTTATACCGCCTCTTCATTACTCAAAGATGGCCAGCAAGTTCTCCGGCATCCTCTCGCCAACGCCTGAGCCGGCGACAAAGCTCACTGTCCAGCCTGCACCAAACGACGACAGTAACAAGATGACGGCAACATCGGCGTCTACCATATCCCATGGCCGAGCGGCCACAGCCCCTCCACAAGATCAACACTCTACAAAGGAGCACGAAAATGAGATCCGCGCCCAGTCCCTCGAGTACAAGACGCACCTCGAGCAAGCCAAGGACACTTCCCAACTTCCATCCAACAACAAAGTCTCGAGCACCAGCGTGAACCCAGACACCGTCCCCATTGATCCCCGCGAAGCAGCCGCCACGATCGCCGCCCTGCGCCAAAACCTCTACATAGCCGAACAACACATCCTGCACTTCTGCAACGAAGCCAGTAGCCACATCTTCCAACTCGAGACCCTCGTCCGCCACTCTTGGGACCGCAACAACGGCCTCGAAGGCAACATCAACTACCTCACCGGCGAGCTCCATAAGGCCAACGACTACAACAGGAACCTCAACCAGCACATCATCGAGCTTCGCAAAGAAGCCGAGACCAGGGAGACGAAACACCAAGCTGCTCTGCAAGCCGCCAATGCGAAGGCCAGGGCTTCATCCAGTCGCACTCCTTCAACTATGCCGCCGCCGCCAGCGCCGCCACTGCCGGCTACACTGATGCAGGACACCAACACGGTTAACACGCTTCTCCAACACAACAGAACCTCGATCCTCAAGCTGCGCGCGGAGGTCCGCGAGTTGAAGACCAGCAAGAAGCAGTTACAAAAGCGCTTGCTTACTCTCGGCGCGGTGCCTCCTCTGGACGGCGAGACTTTCCTGCAGAGTGCCGGCTTGCCGCGTGAGGTGCGGGATGAGTGGTCGCAGGTGCTGCTTCAGAGGGATAGGGAGATCGCGGGCTTGAGGGTAACGATTGAGAGGGAGAGGGAGGAGAATTGAGTTGATACTCGTAACCCTTTCTTGTTGCAGTTTCGAGCACGTCAAGCTGACCATTTCTATAAGGGCCCAGTCGGGGCAGGTGAAGTGCTCTAAGTGCGAGCCCGTCGTGGTCGTGGATGGTGAGGACATGGAGTGATGCATTTCACTGGATGGTATGTTGTTCAAAGACGGCTCTGGTTGGAGGTTGGAATTAGCGTTGACATCTCGTCAGAAAGATGAGACTTCCATGTGGTCTTTCTGGGTGGGAAGGAAGATCATTGAGGAAACGATGATTCGATGCTTTCTGTTAGTGGCTTGCGTGTTCGTGTATTATTAAAAATTCATGATTCTTAAGGTAATGCTGCAGCTCTATTTTGACTAAAGATGTCGTCTGAGCACACATGCATGCATCCATTCACACAGTAGTATTGGAGAATCACCCGATCCTGCGTGTGGAAGCTGCTGCGCTTGGTAGACCATTAATCGTGTGAATAAGCCTTTACAGACCAGAGGCAACAGTGCCATACCGTATCCTGCCTTGGACCTGTCCATTGCATGTACCTTTGTTGTTTGAAAATCCATGTAGCATTGAATGTCTCCAGATGTCATGTATCCCCAAGCACTAACCCTAAGTAATGGATCGTCTGAGTTTTGATGTACACGTGCAGTGTCCATGTACATGTAAGATCGTGAGCCTCAAAAACCTTGAACCTGTAACGACATGTTTGTAGTATGCCTATATATCAGACAAACTCAACTTCCACCAGGCCTGGCTGACTTGCTGCTCGAGTCGTGGGAGAGCTGTCTCGGAGGAAATACACCGGCAGAGCGAAGCTTTGATCCTGCCTGCTGTTTTCCCGACTGTCAAGTTTCATGTCCATATTCGCTGACCGACCGGCGACATCTGAGGCTCTACCGTTCCTAAGCGACTTGGTCATATCCATTACTGCTATCGCGGAACTCATACACTAACAAGATCCACCCGGGCTCCGACCACAATTTACAACGCGAGGGTTGAGATCCTTACCAGCTCAACACATTGTTGGATGAGTTCTTAAGAATTGCTGGATTTGGACCGTATTCACGGAAGGCGATGGCCTCCATTGCACTGCGGCAACATATACAACAACTAAGATATATTCGACATTTCCAATTAGCTATACCTCTACATCTCTCACATCAAAAACCGACAGCGACCCTATCGGCACGTCTGGCCGCCCACTTGCCGAAGATGGAGCTAGCAAACCCTGAATTGCGGATCTCGAAGACATCGGCAAGTGAAGGACCCCGCGGTGCCGCTCTCTACTCGCGAACCTGTTGGATGTCCTGTGTCGCCGGCGGGCGAGAAAGAGGTTGGTCCCACTCGAAGGAAAACACGGCAGTTCGAAAACAGCCACATAGCCGCTGGCGCGCTGAGGCTATTCGCGCTCTAACAGGTGCGCGAACGGCCGGTTGCGACAACAGAGAGGAGGCATCGCGGCGCCGAGGGGCAAAAAAGTCGATGACTGCCGAATGACTGCTGGCAGACGGTAGGATTGGCACTGCTGGGTAGAGACCGGCCAATTTCCCTTTCTTGAACTCCCCTACATCGGACCAGACGAGACGCGACTCAGGTTTCCGGTTGTGATAGAAAGAGATACACGAGGACTCGCACCTGTTTCCTACACTTTCCTCTTGCATTTCCTCCTCCCCTTCTTCCTTAGAAACATCTTCCCATACCGCAATCATGCCTGTCACCAAGCTCCCCTTCCACGCCGACCACATTGGCTCCCTCATCCGTCCTGAGGCCGTTGCTACTGCCCAGGACAAGGCTTCCAAGGGCGAGATCACCCAGGACGAGCTCAAGAAGGTCCAGTCTGCCGCCATCTCCGATATTGTCCAGAAGCAGCTCGACAACGATGTCCGCGCCATCAGCAACGGCGAGTTCGACCGCAAGTACTACTTCTCCGGCTTCTTCGAGAAGCTCGAGGGCATGCGTGAGATCGAGAACGTGCCCTGGGACCTCGCTCGCCTGAGCGCCCCTCCCATCGCCGCCCTTAAGAAGGCTGGCAAGAACTACCCCATGGCCGTCGTGTGCGAGGGCAAGATCAAGTACAACCAGAGCCCGTACCTCGAGAACTGGCGCCAGCTCAAGGCCACCGTCTCGGCCGACAAGGTCGGCTCGTTGAAGTTCACCATGCCTCCCCCCTGCTACTTCCACCTGCGCCTCGCCCCCGGCAAGTGCTACAGCAAGGACGCCTATTCCAACGACGCCGACTTCTTCGCCGACCTGGCCGACGCCTACCGCAAGGAGTTCAAGACCCTGTACGAGGACGGCCTTCGCAACATCCAGATTGACGACCCTACCCTCGCCTACTTCTGCTCTGACGACATGCTGGCGGGCCTCAAGTCCGATGGCGAGGACCCCGACAAGCTCTTCGACTTGTACCTGCAGGCGCACAACGACACTCTCGTCGGCCGCCCTGACGACCTTCACGTCGGTCTGCACATCTGCCGTGGTAACTTCAGCAAGAGCATGCACTTCAGCGAGGGCAGCTACGAGAAGATCGCCGAGCGTTTCTTCAAGACCCTCAACTACGACACCTTCTACCTCGAGTACGACAACAACAGGTCCGGTGGCTTCGAGCCCCTGCGCTTCCTCCCCCAGCACAAGAACGTCGTCCTCGGCGTGGTCACCACCAAGGAGCCCGAGCTCGAGGACAAGGAGACCATCAAGCAGAAGGTCCTCGAGGCCGCCAAGATCATCGCCGACGGCCAGGGCAGGAGCGTCCAGGAGGCCATGGAGAACATTGGCATCAGCCCCCAGTGCGGCTTTGCCAGTGTCGCCGTTGGCGCCGAGGGCATGACCGAGGAGAAGATGTTCGCGAAGCTCGCGCTCGTGAAGGAGGTTGCCAAGGAGCTTTGGCCCGACCGCGCTTAGATTGTCGTCAGCATTGCTTGACGATGATTTGATTTGGATATTGAGCGGGACGGCGTGATGGGGTGTGAGTGTATACGACTAATGATATTTCAACATGAACAGCATCGGGTAGCGGGTCTTTTTTGGAAAAGAATAAGATGCGTGCGAAAGAGGAAAAGCAGCAAGCAGATGAAGAGAAGAAGGTAGTTCCGCAGCGGCGATTTCAACGGCAGCTTATGCGAGAAGAAAGATACTGCTTAGAACAAACTATAGGAAACCAGAAAAACAATTGAATTATACCCCCAAAAATCCAGATCTCCAGATAATAACAAAGCAACCATCAATGTACTCTAGTCCTTAGCCCCCACCAGTGTTTAGCTCCAGCCCATTATGGTATTCGTTCTGTTACAGTCCTGACCCCCTTGCTCAGCCCTTTCGAACGTTGCGAAAAAGAAACGGGCAGCGACTGTTTTCGATCCTTCACCTAAAGTTACTGGTACATGCGTGAGCGTTTCTTATCTTCGTATCAATCAATCAATCAGCTCCGTGTGAGATCTCTTGGGAGCACGCCTGATAACGTTGTAGAGGAAACAAGGCTGGTCGTCACAAAAGATTGGACAGCGGGCACGATACAGTAGAAGGTATTGGTGCCAACTACATGTAAGTTACATATACAGCTACATACATGTTCAGAGATGGCTGACCTACAGCATCAGGCCACTTTCGCTATTTGAGTTTCTCCGGGAATTAATACAAATTTTCTGATGGACGGAGATACAGTAAGTTTTCCTCCTTGGGTGTGCTAACCGTTTCTTACGAATGTGGCGTCTTTTTGCCTTTACGACGAGTCGTTTTGCTCGGTTTGCCGTTATTTGCGCAGAGGAGCCGGGGTGACTTGCATGGGTGGCTTTTGGCCGTTTCCTTTTGCTTGGACGATGAACCTTCGCGCTGGCTGTCGTTGGCACAATGCCTCGTATTTGCGTGCTTGCCTCTCCATGAGAAGGCGTATGCCTCCTCGGCGCCCAGTCGCAAAAGACCAATGCGCGATCTGGGGAGATCCTGGGGATGAGGAAGGAACTGAGATTGAGAGTGAGATTGGATTGGTTAGCGAGGTTAAGGTGGACATTAAGGCGGAACTAGGGGGTACTGCCCATGGCGAAGGAGGAAGGTCATCTGATCTGAACCAATCCGATCTCCCTTCTACAGTATCGAGAACATTTCCAAGTTCGTTCCCAACAACAAGCTGTACTTGTGTGCTTATCGTCTTCACATGCGATTAAGTCCAAGGTCTTCCCCTCCTCATCACATCATGCTCAAGACTCGCATGCTCACGACATCCAATCGACGCACCCGTCTCCTCCACCCAGCTACGAGAGCAGCGATGATTGGCAATTGCGGGCGCGTTCACATGCGAAAATGGATACGGGAGTACCACTCATCTCTCTGTCACATGAAGTGATGTTCGCTGTCTATCTACATGTGAATACGTGTGTACCAGGTGTCAGGCAGCCACGAGGAGTGCAGTGAGGTCAGACAAGACATGGAAGCGAGTCCTTCGTCCTGTCTCATGCATGCCGCTGAGAGCTCAACGAGCCGGGCGATCATAGGCATGGCGAAGGCTATTTTCGTGAGACAAGCGCGCTCACTGCTGGCAGTAGCAGCAGTACTGCCATTCTACAGCACTCTACTTGGGACAACTCAACTACTCACCCGAGGCTATTGCTCTACTGTACTGTACTAAGACTAGAGAGTGCACGTACTAAATTATTACACAGCCCTGCAGTTCTGCGAGGCGAGACACCCACACGCGGCAGGGTCCTGAATCTTCCGCCGCACGCGTGTAGAGAGCAGCAGAGCACTGACCGGGGAAATGAGGGACGAAAGGCTTGGTATCGCAAAAGGAAGGTCTGGAAGGACGGGTGGAAACGCGAGCAGTAGCATAGTATGTGTGAAACCTTGGGAAAACAGGGCTAAAAAGGCGTGAGGGCGTCCGAGCGGCGGGTTGCTGACTTGTTAGATCTAGGACGGACATCGGAGGGGGCGCGAGGCGAGGCGAGGCGGTGGGGATTGTTAGCTAGTAGTGGTAGGTGTATTTTTTTTTTTTCTTTTCTCTGGGTGCGGTGAGGTTTTGCGTTGGTGGTTAGGGTGTTGAGGCGGCGGTTGTG